>Ga0184612_10001227_pt1 | contig 12374 bp, 7 predicted proteins | sample PLM3_60_coex_FD_133163 | JGI IMG/M metagenome (GOLD analysis project Ga0184612, IMG submission 133163) | Groundwater sediment microbial communities from an aquifer in East River, Colorado, USA - PLM3_60_coex | ecosystem: Environmental > Terrestrial > Soil > Riparian zone | place: USA: East...
CGAGTAGGTCGACGTATAGGCCCCGGTGCCTTCGATCAGCAGCTTGTCGCCGATCTCGAGCGTCACCGGAAGCGGATACGGCATCTTCTCGTACAGCACGTCGGCGCTATCGCAGGTCGGCCCAGCGAGCACGCACGGCGTCATGTCCGCACCGTCATGCGGGGTGCGGATGGCGTAACGGATCGACTCGTCCATCGTCTCGGCGAGACCGCCGAACTTGCCGATGTCGAGATACACCCAGCGCACCTCGTCCTCGTCGCTCTTTTTCGAGATCAGAACGACTTCGGTCTCGATGATCCCGGCATTTCCGACCATGCCGCGGCCCGGCTCGATGATCGTTTCCGGGATCTGGTTGCCGAAATGCTTGCGCAGCGCACGGAAGATCGACCGGCCGTATTGCACGACCGGAGGAACGTCCTTGAGGTACCTGGTCGGGAAGCCGCCGCCCATGTTGACCATGGACAGGCTGATCCCGCGCTCCGCGCAGTCACGGAACACCGTCGAGGCCATCGCCAGCGCGCGGTCCCACGCCTTCACCTTGCGCTGCTGCGAGCCGACATGGAACGAGATGCCGCACGGCTCCAGGCCCAGACGCTTGGCGAGGTCGAGCACCTCGACCGCCATCTCCGGATCGCAGCCGAACTTGCGCGACAGCGGCCACTCGGCGCCTGCGCAGTCATAGAGAATGCGGCAGAACACTTTTGCGCCGGGGGCGGCACGGGCGATCTTCTCGACCTCTGCAGCGCAGTCGACCGCGAACAGGCGAATGCCGAGCGCGAAGGCACGCGCGATGTCGCGCTCCTTCTTGATCGTATTGCCATAGGAGATGCGGTCCGGCGTAGCTCCAGCAGCCAGCGCCATTTCGATCTCGGCGACGGTCGCCGTGTCGAAGCACGAGCCCATCGAGGCCAAAAGCTGCAGCACTTCCGGCGACGGGTTCGCCTTCACCGCGTAGAACACGCGGCTGTCCGGCAAGGCCTTCGCGAAGGTCTGGTAATTGTCACGCACGACTTCGAGGTCGACCACGAGGCACGGCTCGGTGTCCTGGCCCTCGCTGCGGCGGTTGCGCAGGAATTCCTGAATACGTTCGGTCATAGCACCCTCCAAACGGCCCAGCGACGGGACCCGTTCAAATTTTGATCTCGGACATGAGTGCTTCGGCGCTGCCGCACGATGGAGACGCGACAAGGCCTTGAACTCAGACCGAATTGTGCTGCCGTGGATTGGTTGGGAATTTCCCGCCCGCACACCTGGCAATGAAGGACAAGCCTTTTCAGTAGCCCGCGCCGGCGTTGGAATGCCGGTAGAGACCAAAAAAGCCCGATCCGTCGTTGCTTTAAGTCGCGTCCCCCGTTGAGAGCGGGGTGCGCCGGTTCGCCTCCGGCTGCCAGTCACGGTTGCAAAGGATGCAGAGACCTTCAACGGCATCTCTTGAGAGAGATGCTGGCCGCTCGAACATGAGCGACCCTCGGTTCTTCATCCCTTGGCGGCTGTCCGGCCTCTTGTCCGGATACCTACCGACTGACACACGACCACAGGCACGTGCGAAATTGGGCAAGGCTGGAAATAAGTGTTTTGAGTCGGCTTCGCAACGTTTTTTTTAGGCTGGGGACAAATTTCCCGCGCGTGTGCTTTCAAATTCGTTCTCAGCGCGGCGCTGACGACAAACATGAACGGACGTTAAGATTTCTGGGAGATGCGCGAGCGCTTGCGCGCCTGTGCCGCAGCGCTTTCTTGAACGCGCGTCAGGCGCGCTTGAAGAACGGCTCGATGCGTTGCGCGGCGCGGATGAACGCCACCATGATCAGCACGCCGATCCCGAACAGCACCGCCTGGAGGATGTGCGCGGCGGTGTCGTCGAGCCCGAACAGGATCGCGAGCGCCCAGCCGCCGGCAAACGCCGCGCCGAACACTTCGGCGCCGATCAGGATCGCCGCCGAGATGACGGTGATGACGCTCGGCCAGACGATCGCGCTGGAGGAGGTGGAAGCGGGCTGTGGGCTCATGGAAAAGATCCTGTTCAGGGGGCGCAATCTCTCCGAAAAGGCCCCATCTATCAAGCGCAAAAGGCCCAAAAATGCCGCATCGCGTGATATAGATTGCCGCATATTTTCAAGGAAAAGACGGGAATTGTGATGTCAGAAACCCTGCAGACGGCAGCCGCTCCGGAAGCTGGCGCAAATCCGCTGCTGAAGCCGTGGCAGACGCCGTTCGAGACGCCGCCTTTCGCCGAGATCGAGCCGGAGCACTTCCTGCCCGCCTTCGAGCAGGCCTTTGCCGACCATGCCGCCGAGATCGCGGCGATCAGCCATGATCCCACCCTGCCGGACTTCGCCAACACCGTCACGGCGCTGGAGCGCTCCGGCAAGCTGCTCTCCAAGGTCGCATCCGTGTTCTACGACCTGGTCTCGGCGCACTCCAATCCGGCGATTCTCGAGATCGACAAGGAAGTCTCCTTGCGGATGGCGCGGCACTGGAACCCGATCATGATGAACGCTGTGCTGTTTGGCCGCATCGCGATGCTGCACGAGAATCGCGCCACGCTGGGCCTGACGGCTGAGCAGTTGCGGCTGCTGGAGCGCACCTACACCAACTTCTACCGCGCCGGCGCCGGCCTCGACGAGGCCGCCAAGAAGCGCCGGGCCGAGATCAACGAGCGGCTGGCGCAGCTCGGCACCTCGTTCAGCCACCATCTGCTCGGCGACGAGCAGGACTGGTTCATGGAGCTCGGCGAGGACGACCGCGCCGGCCTTCCCGAGGCCTTCGTCGCCGTGGCCAAGGCGACTGCGGAAGAGCGGGGCATGGCAGGCAAGGCGATCGTGACGCTGTCACGCTCGTCCGTAGAGCCGTTCCTGAAGAGCTCGTCGCGCCGCGACCTGCGCGAGAAGGTCTTCAAGGCCTTCACCGCGCGCGGCGACAATGGCAACGCCAACGACAACAACGCCACCATCGTGGAGATCCTCAGCCTTCGCGAGGAGGCCGCCAAGATCATGGGCTTTTCGACCTACGCCGCCTACCGGCTGGAGGATTCCATGGCCAAGACGCCGGAGGCCGTGCGCAGCCTGCTGGAGCGGGTCTGGAAGCCGGCCCGGGCGCGGGCGCTTGCCGACCGCGACGCCCTGCAGGAGCTGATCACAGAGGAGGGCGGCAATTTCAGTCTCGCCCCTTGGGACTGGCGCTACTACGCCGAGAAGCTTCGCCAGCGCCGCGCCGATTTCGACGACGCTGCCATAAAACCCTATCTCGTCCTCGACCACATGATCGATGCCGCCTTCGACTGCGCCACCCGCCTGTTCGGGATCACCTTCTCCGAGCGGAAGGACATCCCGGTCTGGCATCCGGACGTCCGGGTCTGGGAGGTCAAGGATGCCGACGGCAAGCACAAGGCGCTGTTCTATGGCGATTACTACGCCAGGCCCTCAAAACGCTCCGGCGCCTGGATGACGTCGTTGCGCGACCAGCAGAAGCTCGACGGCGAGATCGCCCCGCTGGTCATCAACGTCTGCAACTTTGCCAGGGGCGCCAATGGCGAGCCGTCGCTGCTGTCGCCGGACGACGCCCGCACCCTGTTCCACGAGTTCGGCCATGGCCTGCACGGCATGCTGTCCAACGTGACCTATCCCTCGCTGTCCGGCACGTCTGTCTTCACCGACTTCGTCGAACTGCCGTCCCAGCTCTACGAGCACTGGCAGGAGCAGCCGCAGGTGCTGCGGCAGTTCGCAAAACACTACCAGACCGGCGAGTCGCTGCCGGACGACCTGCTGGCCCGCTTCCTCGCTGCCCGCAAGTTCAACCAGGGTTTTGCCACCGTGGAGTTCGTCTCCTCGGCCCTGATCGACCTCGAATTCCACACCCAGCCGGCCGAGGCCAGCCGCGACGTCTCGGCGTTCGAGAAAGCGGAGCTGGAAAAGATCGGCATGCCCGCGGAAATCGCGCTGCGGCACCGGCCCACGCAATTCGGCCACATCTTCTCCGGCGATCATTATGCGTCCGGCTACTACAGCTACATGTGGTCGGAAGTGATGGATGCCGACGCGTTCGGCGCCTTCGAGGAGGCCGGCGACATCTTCGATCCCGCCACCGCCAGGCGACTGCATGACGATATCTATTCGTCGGGCGGCTCGCGCGAGCCCGAGGATGCCTATGTCGCGTTCCGTGGCCGCGAGCCGGAGGCGGACGCGCTGTTGCGGCGTCGGGGCCTGCTCGAAACCCCGGAGGCGGCCTGAGGTGACATCAATCATGCGCCGGTTACTCGGTTTGCTCCTCCTCGCCGGCGGCATCGCGCTCGGCACGGCCCCGGCCGAGGCGCACCCGCATGTCTGGATCACCGCAAAGAGCGAGGTGGTCTACGCCCCCGACGGCTCGATCACGGGCGTCCGCCACGCCTGGACCTTTGACGAGATGTTCACGACCTACGCGCTGCAGGGTCTCGCGGCCAAGACCAAGGGGGTCTACACCCGCGAAGAGCTGGCGCCGCTGGCGCAGACAAATGTCGAATCGCTGAAGGAGTTCAACTTCTTCACCTTCGCCAGGGCCGACGGCAAGAAGGAGAAGTTCGTCGAGCCGGTCGATTACTTTCTCGAATACAAGGACAGCGAGCTGACGCTGCATTTCACTCTGCCGGTCAAGACGCCGTTCAAGGCGAAGCAGACGGCGCTTGAAGTCTTCGATCCGTCCTACTTCATCGACTTCAAGTTCGACGACAAGGACCCGATCAAGCTCAACGGCGCGCCCGCCGCCTGCAAGATGCAATTCCAGCGGCCGAATGACGGCACCGCCAATGCCCAACGCCTCAACGAACAGAATTTCATGAACGGCGACAATTCCAACTATGGCGCGATGTACGCCAACAAGATCATGGTTGATTGTCCGTGAGGCGGGCGCCGGCACGCCTTGCCCAAGGCATAACGGTCACACTTGCCGCGCTTGCGGCGGTCATGGTGTTCGACGCGGCTGTGCACGCCTTGATGGCGCAGAATCCGTTCGGCGGGCCGCGCCCGCCGGCCGAGCCGCAGGTCGGCGGCATCATCGGATGGATCCTCGCCAAGCAATCCGAATTCTACCGCGAGATGTCGTCGACCATACGCGCGGCGAAAACGGATGGCAGCGCGGTGTGGACGCTGCTTGGGATTTCCTTTGCCTATGGCATCTTTCACGCCGCCGGCCCCGGCCACGGCAAGGCGGTGATCTCGTCCTATCTCGTCGCCAACGAGGAAACCGCGCGGCGCGGCATCGTGCTGTCGTTCGCGTCGGCGCTGTTGCAGGCGCTGGTGGCGGTGGCGCTGGTGGCGGTGCTCGCCTGGCTGCTCTCCTCCACCGCCAAGACGATGTGCTCGGCGGAAAAGGCGATCGAGATCGTCAGCTATGGCCTGATCGCGGCCTTTGGCGCCCGGCTGGTCTGGACCAAGGGCGGCGGATTTATGCTTGCGCTGCAGGCGAAGCCTGCCCCGGCGATGGCGGCGGCGCACCATCATCATGATCATGGACATGACCACGGTCATCACCACCACCATGATGATGATCACGGCCACGCCCATGTTCATGATGAGCATTGCGGCCATTCCCACGGCCCGACGCCGGACCAACTCGCCGGCCCCGGCGGCTGGCGGCGCGGCCTGGGCACGATCTTCGCCGTCGGCATGCGGCCCTGTTCGGGGGCGATCCTGGTGCTGGTGTTTTCGCTGGCGCAGGGCCTGTTCCTGGCCGGCATCGCCGCGACCTTCGTGATGGGGCTTGGCACCGCGATCACGGTCGCGACCATCGCCGTGATCGCCGTATCCGCCAAGGGCGTGGCCCGGAGGCTCAGCGCCGGCCGCGAAGGCGGCGGCACACTGATCATGCGCGGCATCGAATTCGGCGCCGCTGGATTGGTGCTGCTGTTCGGCCTTGGCCTGCTGTTCGGCTATCTCGCCGCCGAACGCGCGACGTGTCTCTGACCGTATCCTGGGCGGAACCAACGGGTCGCTCGAATGCGCGCCCGATGACAGCTCCGCGTATCGTCGCAAAGCGGGCGCTCGTGGCAGTTTGACCTGCGATCATCTGGTTCGAGATTGGAAGCCGCCTTCGGGCGGCTTCTCCTTTTGATGCCTTGCGAGAGTGAGGGGCTATCCGATTACGGCTAGGTGTGGCAGCCCGTTCGCAAGCTGAATGCCCAACGAACTGCGTCAAACTCTTCCAGTTGGCAGGCCTTTGGCACCGCGTCCAACTGAGATTTGTTGGCCATAGCATCGGTTTTCGCCTGTTTGCGCTTCACCTTTTGAATTCTCGTCTGCCGAATTACGGGAGGGGCCGATTCTTGCCAGTGTCGGCTGACAATATCGGGTGTAACGATCGCCGGCGATATTCGAGATAACAATTCCACCGCGATATCATTGGTCTTCGCCAATTCGGTATCATCGGGTGCTGGAGAAACGTAAGCGACGCGCAACCGGTCAGCTTTCGTGGAAGTCTCCTGAGATGCCTTTGTGCCGACGGCGCGATCGACCTCTGGACGAACGATGCCGGAAGCGTTGGCGGCATCGAAGTGACCAAACGCAAACCTGAATGAGCCAACGCCGGCCATAACAATCAAAAATGTAAAGCCGAGCCAAATAGTCCTGATCACATTGAGCCCCCACTCGCCGGATCCTTCGCAAGTGAGATTACCTCAGAAATCGCAATTTGGTTCGGCGGCGGCTGACGATCTCTTAACACAAGGTTAATCGCGATAGCCGACCGCGCTTTTCGAGAAAATTCCGCGGGGCACTACATCCGGATCGAGTCTAGCGCGTAGGGCGGATTAGCGCAGCGTAATCCGCCATCCCGAGCGAGACGTCGCGGCGGATTACGCTGCGCTAATCCGCCCTACGGACTGTTCCGCCTCGGCCTCTTGTTCAGCTATCTCGCCGCCGAACGCGCGACGTGTTTGTGACGCGCGCTCGGCAAGCGCGCGATCCGCATCAATATGCATTCGACATGGGAGTACACTTGGTTTGCGTCGACGATTCCGGCGCGAACGGCTGCGTACGAAGAAACCCGAGATCGGTTTCAATCTTGAGACGCGCCCAGATGCCGCATGCCATGCATCGCGTCGATCGATGCCGCGGTCACGCTCTTTCCGGCGTCTGACGAATCCAAGAAGTCGCTGCAGCGCAAGCACTTTCGACAGGTTCGCGGCTTCGGCTCCCGGCTTCGGGTGCACAGTTCGATCTGGCCGAAATCATGGCGCCGGTGGTGTGTGATATCAGCGCCACAGCATTCAACCCTGGAATGTGTAGATCATTCTTCCGGGACCTTTCAGTAACTCAGAGGAACTAACATGAAGGGCTTTCTACTCGGAACGGCAGCATTGGCGACGCTGTGTCTGTCGCTTCCGGCGCTTGCCGCCGATCTTCCCGCCCGCGTCACCAAGGCACCCGCCCTGGTCGCGGCGGCCTACGACTGGTCCGGCTTCTATCTCGGCGTCCACGCGGGCTATACGTTTGGTGAAGACGACAACATCTCCACGACCGGACAGGCCGCGGCGAACATCGCCAACGTCGCGGGCGGCGCACGCCCGGGACAGGTTCGTCTCGATCGCGACGGCTTCATCGGCGGCGGCCAGGCCGGTTACAACTGGCAACTCACGCCGAACTGGGTGGTGGGTCTGGAAACCGACATCTCCTATGTCGACATTCGCAATGATACGAATGTCGTGACGATCCCGCTGAACGGGATCGGCACGCTCAACAATAATTTCCGTACGCGCATGGAATATTTCGGCACCGTGCGCGGCCGCATCGGTTACGCTTGGGATCGCACCCTGGTTTACGCGACGGGTGGTCTCGCCTATGCGGATATCGAGAACAGCGCCGCGTTCTTCGGTCCCGCCGGACAGCTCCAGTTCGCAGGCAACAATCGCCGCACCGAGGCCGGTTACACCGTCGGCGCCGGCATCGAGCACGCATTTTCTTCAAACTGGAGCGTGAAGGCGGAATATCTGTACTACGATTTCAGGGATGAGACGGTGAACGTTGCCGTCGTTCCCGGCGGTGGCGGCGGTGGCACCGGCTACAACAGCCGTTTCGAAAACGATGGCCACATCGTGCGTGCCGGCCTGAACTACAAGTTCGGCGCAATGGGCATGAGGTAGAACGCGCATCCCCGACATCGACAATGAGAAGCCCGGCCTCGCGCCGGGCTTTTTGTATGGTGTTCGATTCGCCCGCGCCTTACGCCGGCAGGTATCCTCCGATCGCCGGCAGGAAGAGGATCGCGGCGTTGATCGCGAATCCGATGCTCTGTCCGAGCCATGCAAGCGGCGTGGCTTTATGAAACGGATACGATGGGCTATGCAGGTGGTGATCGAACGCGCCAGCGCATGGCCGGAGAAATAATGTCACGCGAGCAATTCTGGTTCTTTCACCCGTTCCGGGTGCGCTATTCCGAGATCGACGGCCAGGGCGTCGTCTTCAACGCGCACTACCTGACCTATTTCGACACCACCATCACCGAATATTTTCGGGCGCTCGGCTACGACCAGTATGCCGACGCCAAGCAGACGGGCGAGGATTTCCACGTCGTCAAATCGCTGATCGAGTACAAGGCCCCGGTACGGTTCGACTGGGAATTGGATGTGGGCGCGCGCGTGGCGCGGATCGGTAATTCAAGCCTCACCGTCGAACTCGCCATCTTCCTGAAGGGCGGCACTGAGGCGCTCGTGACCGGCGAGATCGTCTGGGTCAACACCAACCAGCAGACCCATCGTCCGGTCCCGATCCCGAAATCGATCCGGGACCGGATCGCGGCGCGCGAGCATCATCTCGGAGTATGAGATTTTCGCGATTGTCGAGAAGGAAGCGACGACTTGTCCGCCGTAGCTCGTAGAGCGAAGGCGGAAGCAATCCAGCTTGGTTCTTGGCGAAGGATGGATTGCTTCGCTTCGCTCGCAATGACGGGGAGGGAGTTGCGTCATTACCGGCATGCGAGCGCGGTGTCAGGGCCGCGCTAATCGAATCGCGCCGTTACAGTCTTGCCATCCGGCGCTGTGAGCTGAACCGCACCCTTGAGCTTGGCCGGCAGGGCCGTGGCCGCTGTTCCGCTCAAATTGTTCTTTTCCGAAGGCGCGAGCGGGATGCGTTCGGTCTTTCCTCCCAGATTGAAGATAGCGACGCCCTTGAAGCCCTTCGGATCAACCGGCTTGTCGTTTTCGCCGATGAGGAAGATTTCAATCGCTGTGCCTTTCGCGACGAGTTCCACATGGTAAGGACCGGCATCGGCGAGACGCCCGCCATGGGATGCTTTCGGCTCGTGTGCGTAGGCCGGCAGGCCGGCCAGCAAGGCAATGCCGAGGGTGAGATATCTGAACTTCATGTGTAGTCTCCTTTGGAAGATGGGAACGATTAGTAGGAATGCGAGGCGGTGTGATCGCCGAGATGCTCCTCGGATTGCCGTTGCATCAGTCGCATGAGCGGTTTCCTGCCGAACGTGAGGAACAGCACAGGCGTGATCAAGGCATCGAGCAATGTCGCGCTGACAAGTCCGCCGAAGATCGTCACGGCAACCGGGTGCAATATCTCCTTGCCCGGCTCGTCGGCCGCGATCAGCAGCGGCAGCAGCGCCAGCCCCGCGGACAGCGCGGTCATCAGGACGGGTGTCATGCGCTCGAGGCTTCCGCGGATGACAAGCGCCGGCCCGAATTCCATCCGCTCTTGCAAGGCGAGATTGATGTAGTGGCTTATCTTGAGAATGCCGTTGCGGGTCGCGATTCCCGTGAGGGTTATGAAGCCAATCATACTGGCGACAGATAGCGGCTGATCGGTCAGCGCCAGCGCCGCAACCGAACCGATCAGCGCCAGCGGCACCCCACCCATGATGATCAGGGCCAGCACGGCGGAGCGGTAGCGGCTGTAAAGAATTGCGAAGATCAGCGCAAGCGAAAGGACTGAAAGGATGCCGATTCTGCGGCTGGCTTCCTCCTGGGCCTGGAATGTGCCTTCAAGGCTCGCGGTGACGCCTTGCGGCAGGCTCGCCGCATCCAGTTCTGCGCGAATGCGGCGCACGATCTCCGCCATGTCGGTATTGCCGTCCGAGTTCGCGAGTATGACGATGCGCCGGCGGCCATTCTCTCTCAGGATCTGATTTGGCCCATCCGTCTCCTTCACATCCGCGATCTGACGTGCCGGTATCCACCCCGACGGGGTCTTGATCAAGAGGTCGCCGAGCTTCTCGGTGGTGCGAAGGCGGTCGGGCAGCCTCATGACGACGTCGTAGCGCTGATAGCCATCGACCACGCGCGAGATGACACGCCCGCTCGACAGGCGCGACAACTGCTCGGTCACGGCGCCCGGCTGCACGCCGTACAAAGCGGCTCGCGTATAATCGACGCGGATCTCGAGTTGCGGGATGCGCACCTGCTTTTCGACCTGCAGGTCCTGAATGCCTTCAATCTTCGAGAGCCGCGATCGGAGTTCTTCGGCGCTGCTTCGCAGCGTGTCGAGGTCCTCGCCGAACAGTTTCAGGGCGAGCTCGGCGCGGACGCCCGAGAGCAGATGATCGAGCCTGTGCGATATCGGCTGCCCGACATTGACCGAGAGCGGCAGCACCGAAAGCCGTGAGCGGATGTCCGCGACGATCTCGGGCTTCGGCCGCTGCGAGGCTTTGAGGTCGACGTCGATTTCAGACGAATGGACGCCTTCAGCGTGCTCGTCCAGTTCCGCGCGCCCCGTACGCCGCCCGACGCTGATCACTTCCGGAACATCAAGCAGAAGGCGTTCGGCGATTGAACCCACCCGGGTAGATTCGGAAAGCGAAACGCCGGGATTGAAGGCAAGATTGATCGTGAAAGTGCCTTCGTTGAAGGCCGGAAGGAACGCGCGCTTCAGGCCGAGCACGCCCGCACCGGCCCCCAGCACCGCCAGCGCCGTGACGCCGAGCAGCAATCCCCTGTGAGCGAAAGCAAACCCGAGCGCCGCATGGTTCGCAGACTTGAGCTTGCGGACCAGCCAGCTCTCCCGTTGCGCGAGGCGTTTCATCCCCGGAAGCAGGTAATAGGCCATCACGGGCGTGAGGCTGATCGAAACGAGCAGGCTCGCGAGGATCGAGATGATGTAGGCGTGGCCGAGCGGCGCGAACAGCCGTCCCTCGATGCCCGAGAGGGCAAACAGCGGAACGAACACGAGGACGATGATCATCGTGGCGTAGACGATTCCCGATCGCACTTCGTTGGATGCCGAAACCACCACGTCGAACACGGACCGGGGATTGCCTTGCTCCCTGTTCTCACGCAGCCGGCGGAAGATGTTCTCGACATCGACGACCGCGTCATCGACCAGCTCGCCGATGGCGATCGCAAGGCCGCCCAGGGTCATCGTGTTGATCGATAGGCCAAGCAGGTTGAAGATGATGGCCGTGGTCAGGATCGAGACCGGGATCGCCGTGAGCGAAATGGCCGTCGTGCGCCAGTTGAGAAGAAACGCGAACAGGATGACGGCCACGACAAGGGCGGCTTCGAGCAACACCCGCTCGACGTTCTGGATCGAGTTTTCGATGAAACTCGCCTGCCTGAATATGATCTCGTTGGCCTTTACGCCGGACGGCAGACTCGGCTCCAGCTCCGCGAGGACTTGCGTGATCTGTCGCGTCAGCTGCACCGTGTCGACATTGGGCTGCTTCTCGACCGAGACGATCACAGCGGGCTTGCTCATATAGCCGGCGTCGCCGCGCTTGACCTTGGGCGCAAATTCGACGTTCGCCAGCTGTCGCAGCAGGATGGGGCGTCCTTCGATGGTGGTAACGACGATGTTGCGCAGGTCTTCCAGGCTGGTGGTGCGCCCGATATTCCGGATCAGGAATTCGCGGGCATTCTGATCGGTGAAGCCACCGCCGGTGTTGGTGCCGAACTGCCTCAGCGCCTGCTCCATTTGCTCATAGCCCACGCCGAGCGCGCGCAACGCCGAAGGCAGCGGCGCGATCCGGTACTGACGAACCTCGCCGCCAATCGGGATGACCTGCGCGACACCGGGCACCGCGAGCAGCCGGGGCCTGATCGTGAAGTCGGCGATCTCGCGCACCTCCATCGGCGAGGCTGTCTTTGACGTCACCGCGATCAGGAGAATCTGGCCCATGATCGAACTGATGGGGCCGATCTGCGGGGTGACGTTGAGGGGCAGCTGGCTCTGCACTTGCGCGAGGCGTTCCGCGACCAGCTGGCGGTTGCGGAAGATATCGGTTCCCCAATCGAACTCCACGTAGACGATCGAAAGCCCGATGCCCGAGACCGATCGTACCCGGCTGACGCCCGGCACGCCGTTCATCTGGGTTTCGATCGGGAAGCTGACGAGCTGCTCGACTTCCGGCGGGGCGTAGCCTTCGGATTCCGTCATGATGGTAACGGTCGGACGGTTGAGGTCCGGGAA
>Ga0184612_10001228_pt1 | contig 12371 bp, 13 predicted proteins | sample PLM3_60_coex_FD_133163 | JGI IMG/M metagenome (GOLD analysis project Ga0184612, IMG submission 133163) | Groundwater sediment microbial communities from an aquifer in East River, Colorado, USA - PLM3_60_coex | ecosystem: Environmental > Terrestrial > Soil > Riparian zone | place: USA: East...
ACGACGCTGGAGGAGTCGCTAGCCCTGTGGCAGCGCGGCGAGGACCTCGCCGCACTGTGCGAGCGCTATCTGGACGAAGCCCGGGCCCGGCTGGACGCGGCAGCCAAGCCGGACACCTCGTCGTGATCTCGTTGGCGGTGACCGCCGAACGCCATCGGCGGCCTTGATCACGATTTCAGGCGGGCGGCAAAGCCCTCGAGGACGTCGTACGGTTCGGTGCCGAGCACGACGGTCGCCACGCCGTCCTGCACCTGCACGAGCGCCCGGTCCGGGTGGTCGCCGGCCTCGAGCCACCGTTCCCAGGTCGCGCCGTTGACTCTGCTGGTGCCGTCCTCGGTGAAGTCCTCCAGCCGGTCGGCCACGAACGATTCCGTCTCGCCGTCGGACTGCTCGAGCCCGACGAACTCGCCGTCGTCGGTGACGAATCCGAGGCGCCACCGGTTGCCCGAACGTGCCGACGAGTTCTCGACGCTCGTGGCCGTCCATCCGTCAGGCACCGGTGTCGGCGCAAGGACCGGATAGGGGAACTCGCTGCGGACGTGGTCGAGGACGTCGCCGTAGTCGACCCGTTCGGGCCCCTCTCCGTCTGGCCGCATGAGGGTGAACGCGAGGACGATCGCGGCGATGACCCCGCCCAGGGCGACCAGGCTACGCACGGCGTCGCCGACGGTCTCACTCCCGCGGGGCCTCTGGGCCATGCGCGTCATCGTCTCAGGCCGGATAGACCGTCACCTCGGTGGCCTTGACCGCCGACCACACGCTTACGCCGGGTGCAAGCCCCAGCTCTGCTACGGCGAGCGGTGTGACATCGACCAGCAGTGGCACCGGGCCGTCGACCGTGACCCGCACCAGGTCGCCGTGCCGTTCGACGTCGGCCACCCGGCCCGGCCACGCGTTGCGGGCCGAACCGTCCGGTCGATGCAGACTCAGCGTCACCGCCGACGGCGGAAATGCGACGTGGACCGGCCCGGCTGCCTCGTGCGCCAGCGCGACGGACGCCTCAGGGCCTACGGCTGCCACCCGGCCACGCGCGTCGCCGCGTAACAGGTTGAGTCCCACCAGCCGGGCGACGTAGTCGGTGCGTGGGTGCCTGGCGAGCTCGGCGGGCCGGCCCTCCTGAACGACCTCCCCGTGCTCGAGCACGACGATCCGGTCGCCCAGGACGAGCGCCTCCAACGGGTCGTGCGTGACGACGATCGTGCAGCCGCCGTACGCCTCGAGGTGTCGTCGCAGATCGGCGCGAACCGCCGGGCGGGTACCGGCATCAAGGGCAGCCAGCGGCTCGTCGAGGAGAAGAAGCCGGGGCTCGACGACGAGAGCGCGCGCGAGGGCGACCCGCTGCGCCTGCCCCCCGGACAGCTCGCCAGGGCGCCGACTCGACAGCTCGGCGAGCCCCATCCGGTCGAGCCACGCCGACGCCTGGGCGCGCGCGATCTCGCGTGACATCCCGCGGGCGCGCAAGCCGAACGCGACGTTCTCCAGCGCGGTCATGCGCGGGAAGAGCAGATAGTCCTGCACCACCATGCCGACCTGCCGCTGCTGCGGCGGAAGGTGGATGCGCTGCCCGGTGTCGACCAGGACCACACCGTCCAGGACGATCCGTCCTTCGTCCGGGCGGAGCAGGCCGGCGAGCGTCGCGAGCACGGTGGACTTGCCGGCTCCGTTGGGTCCGAGCAGCACCAGCACCTCGCCCATGTCGACGGCGATCGTGACGTCGACCCTGAACTCGCCCCGGCTGACGGCGATGTATGCCGAAAGCCTCATCGGTAGCCCACCCACCGGTCCCGCAGGGCGACCAGGATCGTCACCGAGACGACGATCATCGCCAGGCTCAGCACGATCGCCGTCTCGACGTCGCCGCTGTTGATCGCCCGGTATGCCGACAACGGCAGCGTCTGTGTGGTTCCCGGGAAGCTTCCGGCGAACGTGATCGTCGCGCCGAACTCCCCCAGCGCCCGGGCCCAGCACAGCACGGCGCCCGCGAGCACGCCCGGCGCGACGCCCGGCAGCGTCACGCGCCGGAAGGTCGTCCACCGCGAGGCTCCCAGCGTCGCCGCCACGTCGTCGTAACGGCGGTCGGCCGTGCGCAGCGCGCCGTCGACCGTGATGACGAGGAATGGCATGGCGACGAACGACTGCGCCATCACCACGCCAGCCGTCGTGAACGGAAGTGACACGCCGAACGTCTCGAACAACCACTCGCCAACCAGGCCCCGGCGACCGAATGCGACGAGCAGGGCCACACCGCCGATGACCGGAGGCAGCACCAATGGAACCGTGACGAGGCCACGAAGCAGCGCGCGGCCCGGCACCGTCGTCCGGGCCAGCAGCCAGGCCAACGGCACGCCGCAGACGAGGCACAGCGCCGTCGTCACGGTCGACGTGATCAACGAGAGCCGCAGCGCGGTGAGGACGCCTTCGGAACCGAGGATCTCCGGCAGCCGCGTCCACGGAGCCCGCGCCACCAGCCCGGCGATCGGGAGCAGCATCAGGGCGAGCCCGACGAGCGACGGGACGAGCAACACGACCGGCACCCGGGCGTCGGCCGGGCGCGCGGCGGATCGGGTCACAGGCAGATCACGGGCCGAGGAAACCGGCCGCGCCGAGGATGCGCCGGCCCGGCTCACCGATGATCGCGTCGATGACGACCTGGGCTGCCTCGGGATTCGGCGCGTCGGTCAGGAGTGCAACCGGGTAGTCGTTCATGACCTCGGCGGCCTGAGGGACGTCGATCGTCTCCACGGCATCGCGTTCGGCGGCCGCGTCGGTGAGATAGACCAGGGCGGCATCGGCCTCGCCGAGCGAGACGAGGGACGTCGCCTCCTTGACGTCGGTGGCCAGGGTGTCCGGCTTGGCTGTGACGCCGGCGGCTGCCAGCAGCCGTTCGGCCGCGGCACCGCACGGAACCTCGGGCTCGCAGATCGCGACGCGGAGCTCGTCGCGGGCGAGGTCCTCGAGCCCATGCAGCGAGCCCGGGTTGCCCGCCGGCACGATCAACGCCAACGTGTTGCGGGCGAAGACCACCGGCTCGCCGTCGACGACCCCACCGTCGACAGCGTTGCCCATGGTCCGGGCGTCGGCGGTGGCGAGCACGTCGGCCGGCGCGCCCGCGAGTACCTGCTCGACCAGGCCCGAGCTGGGTCCGAACGAGAAGACGATGTCCAGGTCCGGATGCTCCTCCTCCAGGCGCTCGCCGAGCTCCTCGAACGAACCCGTGAGCGATGCCGCGGCGAGGACCGTGACCGTGCCACCGACATCCGCCGCGGTCCGGCTCTGGCCGGCACCGGCCATGCCGTCGCCCAGTCCGCCTCCTCCCCCGCAGGAGGCGGACAGGACCACGGCTGCGGCAGCCGCCAGGGCTGGCCGAAGCCGGCTCATGACGATCGGCCGGGGACGTCGACGACGACGACGGTGGCCTTGACGGACGCGATGGCCGCGACACCAACCTCGAGACCAAGCTCGTCGGCGGCTTCGCGGCTCATCAGCGAGACCACGCGGTGTGGACCAGCCTGAATCTCGACCTGAGCCATGACGCCGTCCTTCCGGACACCGGTGACGACCCCAGGGAAGTGGTTACGAGCGGACTCCCTGGGCGCCGGCAGGGCCGACTCGGCGGGGACGATCTCGCGGGCGATCCGGGCCAGATCGACGCCGTCGACGACGAGCCGTCCGGCTTCGTCGTGGGACAGCTCGACCTTGCCGGCGTCGGCCCAGCGGCGCAGGGAGTCGTCGCTCACACCGAGCAGGCGGGCTGCGTCAGAGATCCGATGATGCGGCACGAAACTCATAATAGAGCCGCATCTGCGGATCTGAAAGGGGATCAGCGGCCGAAGAGTGACCGCCCTTGCCGAGGCGGCCGCACCGTGATGTCGCCGAGCACCACGAACCCCCGCACCCAGTAGATCGGCCCGCCCGGCGTGATCGGACCGGTGAGCAGGTGCCTTCTCTCGCCGAGGACAGACGTGCCCGGTTCCATCCGGATGTCGATCCCGTCCGGCACGATGAGCGTCACACTGCCGAGCACCGCTCCGATCTGAACGACGATCTCCCGGTGCCGCACGATCGCCTGGGTGAAGTCGAGCACCACCTCGCCGAGAAAGCAGCTGACTCCCAGTGTCGCTGGCACCTCCCACCGCCCACGGCGCTTCTCGTCGCCGAGGACCGTCGTGATCCGCTGCCGCCGAACCGCCCGCGTACCGCCTCGCGCCTGCGGCTGACGCCGGCCCGGTTGCGGCCGCGACACGGGCGTTCCCGGCACCGGGTGAGGCGCGGCAGGCAGATCGTGCGTGATCGGCCCCAGATCGGCGTAGGTACGCGCCTTGAACGTCGCGTCGAGTCGCTCCTCCAGCTCAGACAATGTGAGGCGGCCTTCGCCGGCCGCCTCACGCAGCGCCTCGGCAATGCGTTCGCGGTCGGCGTCCGAGCACCGCAGCTCGCCGGCATCGCGAGCCTCCGGCTCACCGCTCACCGGCCGCCGCCGCGTGCAAGACCTCGGGGGACTCGAGCCGGGCCTCGCGAAGGTCGAGCTCGACGCCGCCGAACACCACCTTGACGTTGTTGTCGGACGGAACCACCCATTCGCCGCGCCGGGTCAGGCCGCCGAAGACCGCCTTGGCCGTTCGCGCCATCGGCCGCCCTCCCACCCGGGCCGGTGTCATCCCAGCCATCGGCGCCACGCGGGCCGGAGGCGGCGTCGACGGTCTCGGCATTGCAGCGTCGGGCAGGTCGGCGACAACCGGCTCGAGCTCGCCGTAGGTCTTGGCGGCGTAGAGCGCGTCGAGCCACTCGTGCAGCTCGGGGAGCGTCAGCCGGCCGTCCCCGGCGGCTTGCCGGAGGAGCTCGGCCACCCGCTCACGGTCGGCGTCGGACGCGCGCAGTACCCGGTCGTCGCGGGGTTCGTCCACGACGCCCGACCCTAGAACACGACGCAACGATCACGCCAAGACGGGTGCACTCGGCCCGGCGTCGGAACTCGGCGAGCAGGGCGGTCAGATGGCGGGTGGGCCTTCGGGTATGGAGTCTGCCTGGGAGCCTGGCACGCCATTCTCAGTCGCGGAAGGCGAGGAGCCGGGTGCCCCGTCGCGGGCGGCCAGGGTGAGGTTGGCATCGGTCGCAGGGTCGAACACGTGGACCTTGCGCAAATCCAGCCAGAGCGTCGCCGTCTGACCCTCCGGGAGCCGACTGGTGGCGGCAAGGGCCACGACGAGCTGGGTCCGCAGGGATTCGCTGTCCACCTCCCGCTCGAGGTCGGCGAGCTGGCGCCTGATGTCGTCCGGAGCCTCGTACGGGACGTACGCGAACTGCTCGTTGCCGAGCCACTCGATCACGTCGACGTGCGCGTCGAACGTCATTCCACGGTCACGAACGGCAGGGTCGACCAAAGAAGCGTCCTCGAAGTGCTCCGGACGGGCCCCGATGAGCACGAGCTCCTGATCGCCGAGACCCGCGATGCGGTCGTCCGGCAGCCGCACGTCGGCGAACGGCGTGTGTAGCCCGCTGTCGGTGACCTCTGCCGGGATGAAGTTCATCGGCGGCGAGCCCATGAACCCGGCCACGAACAGGTTGGCCGGCTCTTCGTACAGCTCCCGCGGCGTCGCGACCTGTTGGAGCACACCCTTGCGCAGCACGGCCACCCGATCCCCCAGCGTCATCGCCTCGATCTGGTCGTGCGTCACGTAGACGGTGGTGATGCCCAGCTGCTTCTGCAGGCGCGCGATCTCGGTGCGCATCTGGCCGCGTAGCTTCGCGTCGAGGTTGGACAGCGGCTCGTCGAAGAGGAATGCCCGCGCCTCCCGAACGATCGCCCGGCCCATCGCGACGCGCTGCCGCTGGCCGCCGGAGAGGTTGGCCGGCTTGCGGTCGAGATGTTCGGTGAGCTCGAGCAGCTCGCCGGCGCGCCGAACCCGTTCGTCGACCTCGGCGTCCGGTGTCTTCGCCAGCCGCAGCGGGAAGGCGATGTTCTCGAAGACCGTCAGGTGGGGGTAGAGCGCGTAGTTCTGGAAGACCATCGACAGGTTGCGGTCGCGGGGGGCCTTCTCGTTGACCCGCTCCCCGCCGATCTCGATGTCGCCGCTGGTGATGTCCTCGAGCCCGACGATCATTCGCAGAACCGTGGACTTTCCGCAGCCGGACGGCCCCACCAGGATCATGAACTCGCCGTCACCGATGTCGAGGCTGACGTCTTTCACCGCACGGTAGCCGTCGCCGTACTCCTTGTTGATGTGCTTCAGCGTGATGGCAGCCATGGCTTCTCCTGAGTGATAGTCAGCCCTTGACGGCGCCGTTGGTGAGTCCGGCGACGATGCGCCGCTGGAAGATCAGGACTAGGACGACGACCGGAATCGTGACGATGATCGCGGCCGCCGAGATGGCACCGGTCGGCTGGATGAACTGCGATTCGCCGGTGAAGAACGACAGAGCCGCCGGTACCGGGCGGGCTGCCGACGTCGAGGTCAACGAGATCCCGTAGACGAAGTCGTTCCAGGCGATGAAGAAGCTGATGATCGCGGTCGTGAAGACGCCGGGCGCCGCCAGCGGGACGATGACCTTCCGGAACGCCTGCCACGACGTGGCACCGTCGACCTGGGCCGCCTGCTCCATCTCCCACGGAATCTCGCGGAAGAAGGCCGACATCGTCCAGATCGACAGCGGCAGCGTGAGGGACAGGAACGGGATGATTAGCCCCGGCCAGGTGTCATAGAGGCCGATGTTGCGCCACAGGTTGAACAGCGGGGTCACGATCGAGACCACCGGGAAGATAGCGACCGCGAGCGCCGAGGTGAGGATCAGCCGCTTGCCCGGGAAGTCGAGCCGGGCGATCGCGTAGGCGGCGAACATCGCCAGCACCACGGCGATCAGGGTCGCGATCAACGAGATACCGATCGAGTTGCGCAGCGCCGGCAAGAACAGATCGGCCGCAGAGCCGCCGGGCAGGATCTGCTCGTAGTTCTCCGTGGACGGATTTGTGGGGAGGAATTGCTGGTTGTTGATTTCGGCCGGAGCCTTGAACGACAGCGACGTCAGCCACGCGACCGGGAACAGGCAGTAGATAATGATCAGCGCGCCGCCGACGATCCAGAGGACCCGCTGACGGGTCGAGAGCTGGTCCATCACCGCTCCCCTCTCGCGCTAGCCAGGTCGATCCTGAACAGCCTGATGAGACTGAAGCTGATCAGGAGCACCGAGAGGAACAACAGCACCGAGACGGCGGAGCCAAGCCCGATCTCGAGCCGTTGGATCGTCTGCCGGTAGGCCAGCAGCGACACGGTTTCGGTGTTCTGCGCACCTGCGGTCATGATGAACACGTTGTCGAAGATGCGGAACGCATCGAGTGTGCGGAACAGCAGGGCCACCATGATGGCGGCCTTCATGTTCGGCAGCGTCACCTTGTACAGCCGCTGCCACCAGGTCGCGCCGTCGACCTTTGCTGCCTCTTGCATCTCCTCGGGAACCTGGGCCAGCCCGGCGAGCAACAGTAGTGAGATGAACGGCGTCGTCTTCCAGATCTCGGACAAGATGATGACGAAGAGCGACGACCCGAAGCCGCCGAACCAGTCGGTCTCGGCATCGATGCCAGGCAGCCAGGAGAACCACGGGTTGACGAAGCCCGAGTCGACGGCGAAGGCGAACTGCCAGCCGAATGCCGACACGACCGTGATGATCGAATAGGGGATGAGGATCGCCGTACGCAGGATCGGCCGCAGCGCCTTCAGCGCCCGGTGCATCACCAGCGCGAGCGCGAAGCCGAACACGAGCTCCACCACGACCGTGATCACGGTGATCAGCAGGGTGACACCGACGACCCGCCACCAGAGCGGGTCGGTGAGGATCACCGCGTAGTTCTGGAACCAGATGAACTCGCGGTCGTCGGGAGTCGTGAGCCGGTAGTCCCACAGCGAGTCCCACACCGCCTGGAGGATCGGGTAGAGGGTGACCAGCAACATCACGACGAACGCCGGCCCGGCCAGCATCCAGCCCAGCCGGGCGTCCGCGCGCTGCTTCTCCGTGCGGGCAGGCCGGCGAGTCCGCCTCGTGGTGGCCGGCGCGGTCGGCGCCTCGCGGGTCTCGACGCTCACAGCAGCACCTCCTTGTTGAGCACGCCGAAGATCAACTCGCCCGCCTCCTCGGGTGTGCTGTCAGGCTGCACGGACTGCGGCGGGTGGTACGTGCGCTGCAGGCTCTCGGAGACCTCGTTGTAGTACGGGGTCTGCGGCCGCGACTTCGCCAGCTGCAGCGACTCGAGGATGACATCGGCCATCGGGAACGCCTCCACGACCTCCGGATCGCTGTACGACTCCTCGGAGGCCGACGGGTTGCCGGAGAACAGCATGTACTCGGTCCGGCTCTCCGGGGAGGTGATGCAGGCGGCCGCTTCGAGGGCCTCGTCTGGGTGATCGGTGAAGGCGCCGATGCCGAGCATGATGCCGCCGAACGGCGGCGCAGAGTCCTCGCCCTCAACCGTTTCTGGGTAGATGGTCCAGCCGATGTCATCGACGACGGCGGGGTCGAGTGCGCCAGACTCCGCCTCGCCGTTCGCGGCCTGCCAGACGTATGGCCAGTTGACCATGAACCCGCCAGTGTCGCCCTGGAACAGCGCCCGGGCCTCCTCCTCGCCCGCGGTGGAAACGTCAGGGGCGGCCACGCCGGCGTCGACCAGGCTCGCGATGACCGCTGCGCCCTCCTCGGCACCGGGCTCGTTCAGACCGAGCTCGAGATCCTCCACGTTGGCCTCGGGGTTGAGCAGCACCGACGTCCCAGCGCCCTCGATCAGCGCGTTGATCCACACCGTGTAGCCCTCATACCGGTTGGCCTGTACGGCGACCGTCGTGCCGGTCTCCTCCGCGGCGGCTATGACCTGCTCCCAGGTCACCGGCTCGTCCTCCGGATCCAGGCCGGCCTGCTCTGCGACGGATTTCCGGTACCACAGCAGCTGCGTGTTGGCCCAGAAGGGGATGCCGACGAGCTCGTCCTTCCAGGTGGCGCTGGTGACGGCCGACTCGACCACGCCGTCGGTGAACTCCTCGGCCCGGTCGTCGGGGATGTCGAGGATAAACCCGGCCTCCGCGAACTCCGGGACGAAGGGAGGGTCGACGCTCATCAGGTCGATCGAGGAGTCATTGGCCGCGAGGCGGCGGATCAGCTGCTCGCGTTGTTGGGAAGCGCTGTTGGGCAGGATCGACGTCTCGATCTGGTAGGCGCCGCCGGCCTCCTCGGTGCATTTGGCGGCGAGCTCCGCCTGGCCGCCGTTGTCCGGGTTGATGTACCAGTTGAGCGTCGGGGGCCCGCTGTCTCCCCCGCACGCGGTGAGGACGGTCATCGCCCCAGCCGCAAGGAGAACTGTCGCCTTCTTGGGCCTCACGTCGCCTCCCGACTGCCGGCGGCGACTCATTGGGCGACGTCACCGGACATGACGTGGATCGTGACGTTACATTCGGACCCTACCCACCGGGTCAAGAGTGCGTCACTCCGCAGCGGCTCTTGTTGCCGCGACTCGCGGTGCGACGACGAGATCCACGTCGCTTGGGTGGTCGTCGAGCCGCCTGACGTCCCGGTCCGACAGGTGCCCCACTAGCGTCGCCGGTCGTGGACCCGCGTCCGGAGACGCTCGCCCGAGCCGAGGGGGTCGGCGGCGAGGTCGTGCTGCGTCGCCGGGCGGGAGCCGAAGGCTCCGTGTACGAGCTGATCGTCAACGGGATCTTCCTCATGGACACCGCCGAGAGCTCGACCGAGCGACTACTTGCCGACGCGGTCCCCGACCGGCACGCCGCCCCGCGTCGGGTGCTCGTCGGCGGCCTCGGGCTCGGAATCACGCTCGCCGCCCTGCTGGCCGACGTCCGGGTCGAGATCGTGGACGTAGTGGAGATCGAGCCACTGCTCGTCGAATGGCTCAGATCTGGGCTGGTCCCGGGCGTCGAGGCGCTGCTCGCCGATCCACGGGTCCGGGTCAGCGTTGCCGACATCCGGGACGCCCTGCGCGACGCAACGGCCGGAACCTACGATGCCGTCCTTCTCGACGTCGACAACGGACCGGGCTTCCTGGTCCGCGAGGCCAACGCGGCGGTATACCAGGCGCCCGCCGTGCGGAACGCGGCACGCGCGCTGGCGCCCGGTGGGGTGCTCGCCGTCTGGTCGGCGGCCCCCTCGGCGACGCTGGCGACGACGCTCTCGAGGCTCGTCGGGCGCCTCGGGGAGGTTGTCCGCACGGTCGAGCGCGAAGGCCGCCCGGTGAGGTACCACGTCTACCTGGCGCGAAGGGAGACGTGACGGCACCCGGGTCGCGGCGCGATCACCGAGCCGCGATGATGAGCGCATGAGCGAGTATCGCGTCGAGCGCGACACGATGGGTGACGTCCGGGTTCCGGCTGCCGCGAAGTACCGCGCGCAGACCCAGCGGGCCGTCGAGAACTTCCCGATCAGCGGCGCCCGGTTGGAGTCCGCACAGATCGCCGCACTGGCGCGGATCAAGGCGGCAGCAGCAATGGTCAACGCCGAGCTCGGTGTACTCGACGCCGACGTCGCGGACGCGATCGCAGCTTCCGCCGAGGAGGTCGCCGAGGGCCGCTGGGACGACGAGTTCCCGATCGACGTGTTCCAGACCGGGTCGGGCACGAGCAGCAACATGAACATGAACGAGGTGCTGGCTACGCTCGCGTCCGAGCGACTCGACCGCGCGGTTCACCCGAACGACCACGTCAACGCCAGCCAGTCGAGCAACGACGTCTTCCCGTCCAGCATTCACCTGGCGGCGACCGACGCGGTGGTGAACGATCTGGGGCCCGCGCTTCGCCATCTGGAGGCGAGCCTGCGGCGGAAGTCCGCCGAGTTCGGGGACGTCGTCAAGTCCGGGCGGACGCATCTCATGGACGCCACGCCGGTGACGCTCGGCCAGGAGTTCGGCGGGTACGCGGCGGCCGTCTCCTATGGAGTCGAGCGGCTCATGGCGTCCTTGCCCCGCTTGGCGGAGCTGCCCCTCGGCGGCACGGCTGTCGGCACCGGCATCAACACACCGCCCGGGTTCGCCGCTGCGGTGATCTCGCGGCTCGCCGGGTCGACCGGTTTGCCGCTGACCGAGGCGCGAGACCACTTCGAGGCCCAAGGCGCCCGCGACGGGCTGGTCGAGGCCTCCGGCCAGCTCCGGACCATTGCGGTCAGCGTCTACAAGATCGTCAACGACCTGCGCTGGATGGGCTCGGGGCCGCGGGCCGGGCTGGCCGAGATCCGGCTGCCCGACCTCCAGCCGGGGTCGTCGATCATGCCTGGCAAGGTCAACCCGGTCGTGCCCGAGGCGGTCGCCATGGTGTGCGCCCAGGTCATCGGCAACGACGCTGCCGTGGCGTGGGGCGGCGGCGCAGGCTCGTTCGAGCTCAACGTCATGCTGCCGATGCTTGCGCGCAACGTGCTGGAGTCGATCCGGCTGCTGGCCAACGCGGCACGGCTGCTCGCCGACCGGTGCGTCGACGGCATCGAGGCCGACGCCGAGCGGTGCCGCGAGTACGCCGAGGGGTCGCCCTCGATCGTCACGCCGCTGAACCGCTACATCGGCTACGAGAACGCCGCCATCGTCGCGAAGAAGGCGCTGGCCGAGCGCAAGACCATCCGTGAGGTCGTGATCGAGCAGGGCCACGTCGAACGGGGTGAGCTCACCGAGGCACAGCTCGACGAAGCCCTGGACGTCCTCCGCATGACCCACCCCTAGGCTTCCAAATGATCACGTTAAGTGGGCGTCTCAGGCCGTTACCAGGTGCCGAGACCTGGTAACGGACCCACAGGCCCACTTAACGTGATCATTTGGGGCCAGGCTCGGGATCAGTACCAGCCGGCGGACTGGGAGTGGCCCCAGGCGCCGCACGGGCTTCCGTACACGTCGCGGATGTACCCGAGGCCCCACTCGATCTGTGTCGCCGGGTTCGTCTGCCAGTCCGAGCCGGCGCTCGCCATCTTGCCTCCTAGCAGCGCCTGCGGGATGCCGTACGCACCCGACGACGGGTTCTGGGCGCGGTGGTTCCAGTTCGACTCGCGCGTCCACAGCTGGTCCAGGCAGCTGAACTGGTCCTCGCCCCAGCCATAGTCGGAGAGCATCGCGCGGGCCACGGACCTCGGGTCGGCTGCGGCACGCTCGGCGGCGCGAGCCGCGCGCTCTGCAGCGGCCTGACGCTCCGCCTCGGCCTTCGCAGCAGCCTCAGCAGCCGCCTTGGCCTCGGCCTCCTTGCGCGCCTGCTCCTCGGCCGCCTTGCGGGCAGCCTGTTCGGCAGCGTGGCGTGCGGCCTCTGCGGCGACACGCGCGTCTGTCAGTTCTGTGTATCGGGTCTGCGCGTGCACCTGGCTCAGCCGCTCCCCAGCGGTCAAGACATAAGGCGCGGCCGGCTCCTGTC
>Ga0184612_10001229_pt1 | contig 12365 bp, 15 predicted proteins | sample PLM3_60_coex_FD_133163 | JGI IMG/M metagenome (GOLD analysis project Ga0184612, IMG submission 133163) | Groundwater sediment microbial communities from an aquifer in East River, Colorado, USA - PLM3_60_coex | ecosystem: Environmental > Terrestrial > Soil > Riparian zone | place: USA: East...
ATCTCGGGGCGTGGCGCAGCCTGGTAGCGCACCTGAATGGGGTTCAGGAGGTCGAGCGTTCGAATCGCTCCGCCCCGACCATCGATCTACGCACGAATGAAGGCCCGACGGACGATCCGCCGGGCCTCTCGATTCCGGGCCGTACCCACATTCATACCCACATCAGGCCGTGGATACCCGCCGTCGAAGCACATCGTCCAGCTTCGCGCCTCCTGGCCTGTAGGCTCTTCTTCGCGAGACGCAGCTGCTTGATGCTCAGCTTCGCCTCAGCAATCGTCGGCGGGTCGAGATTGATGCCCGCTAAAATGTTCACCTCGCGCGACTCTGCCGCCGACGGCTGCGGATTCGGGTGGATGGTGCGCCGGGCGGCGGGGTATGGGGAGCGGGATCCCCGGCAGAGGCTACGGGGTTCGTCGGGTCCAATCGGAGGACTCCGCCTTCGGCTCGCGCTTCCAGAACGTCCGGCGACCCTCACTTTCTGCCTTCAGCATTGCCGCTGCTTCCTTGTCGCGCGGCAAGCCGCCGAAGCGTCCTACGGCAGCGGCATGAAAGTCACGACCCAGGAGCCGTCAACAATCGCGTCGAGGTAGTACGACCCTGCGTCGATCCCGTAGACCACGGTCTCGTACCTGTACCCTCCGCGCGAGATTTCGTTGAAGATGGACTCAAGGCTGAACTGGCCGTGGGGTACCAGCCGAACGAGAACGTTGCCGTTGCCCGAGCCCATGATGACCACGGTGAAGTCTCCGCCTGGCAAGCTGAACGGCTTCGTGTACCTCTGGCGGCCTTGTCCCCTCACGACAATCGGCTTGGGGGGCAGAAGGATGGATTGTGCGGTTGGCTCGGCCGTCTGTTCCGCCGTCGGTTCCGCCGTCAACGCGACGGTCGCTCCTGCGGCTGGTGGGCTCTGGGCAATTCTCGGGGTCTGGGTTGCCGTATTGGGCAGCGGCACCCACTCGAAGGCCGTTTGCATCCCGCACACCGAGCCGCCCGTGAGCCCGGCACAGCCGACCACGTACGAGGCGCCGGCAATCGCGAGAACGGCTAGGATCACGAGCACCCGGATGGCCACGGGGCGGGGCAGGTACATGGGCGGCTCCTCGGGCGGTACGAGTGAAGGGTACGCCGAGGCTGGCACTAAACGGCCACCGGATTTCGTGGGGCCGGCGCCGGTTCGTAGATGGTCCGGCCACGCGACTAAGAAAGGTCGTGGTCATGCCGAAGGATGCCTCGCTGTTTGAAGAATTGCGTGAGCGCTTTGCGAATACACCTTGGGTCGAGGTGCTGCCGGTGACCGCGCCCTGACGACCTCGGACGAGATGCCGCGACCCTCTAGCCGTTCTGCGCCCATGCTGGGCCGTCTGCCGACCGCCATCGCCGCCCCGACTGCGATCGCCATCACGCTTGCACCGTTGGTCGCCATCCTCGCAATCGACATCGCCATGAACGGTCGCCCGGGGATCGGCCCCTTGAGCGCCGTTGCGCTCCTTTGGGGGTCATCGCTCCGCTCGCGGCCGTTTACCCAGGGCTCGCCGCGTTCCTCGCGATGCGATCCCGAGCCGAGACAGCGGTCGTCGGCATCGCGGCAGCTGCGCCCGCATTCATCCTTGCCATCCGTCTCCTGGTGGAGCCGATCACGCCGAGGCGTCCTTGGGCGCAGCCAGATCTCTGGCACGGCTTCGTGGTGCGCGCGTCGTTCCCGGCACTCGTGATTGTCGCGACCTTCACGGCGATCGAGGTTGCGGCTGCCGTGATGCGCCGACCGGGCCGGACGTGGGTCGTCGCCGGGTTCGTGCTGGGTGCCGTCACGTTCGACACCTGCGGTTTCGTCGCGGTGGTGGTCTGGGCGCACATCGACACGTCGTAGGGGCACGCCCAATCCCTTCGAGGGAGCCCACGCGCGAATGCTTCTCGAGCCGGTTATGTTCGCGCTCTAATCACCCAGGTCGCCTGCCAGCGCCGAACTGTCCATCGCCCCGTCGACGGCGCTGCTTCTCTCGGCGCCAGGACCGTTCGAGACGTCGGAGTGATCGGCGTGTGCTACAAGCGAAGCATGACGCGTCGGACGGATCGGGCTCATCCGATCCGCCGAGTGGGTGGTCGACAGCAGTAGGACAGGAGGCATACAAATGGGCGACGACGAGCCAGGCGACAGCCCGATGGGGGCGCAGGACATGGCTGCGTCGAGTGTCTACTACGAGCAGGCCGAAGCGCTGCATGTGCAGGCCACGGTCGAGGAGTCGATGGCCGATGTGATGGACGTGATGGGCCTCGGCGACGACATGCGCAAGCAGGCCGCCGAGACCGAGCGCGCGGCGGACGCGAACGAGACTCGTGGATGGCGCATGTACACCGCCGCTCAGGAGCGTGACTGGGCTCAGGAAGCGGAGGAGGAGCAACGCCATGTTGATCGGCGCGAGGAACTCGCCGAGGTCAAGGAACGCGTGGCGTTGGACGGGCTCGCCAAGGACGAAATCACGCAACACGAGAGGACGAATCTCCAAGTCGACTTGGACTCGGCACGCGCCGAGCTGGCCACCCTCCAGCGTCGCGAGGACGAGCTCGAGAAGTCAGAGGACGTGTTCGAGAAGATGGCGAGGGAGAGCGAGCGTCTCGCTCGCGAGGGCGAACCGCCAGAACAGGCCGCGTCCGGCACTTGAGGCAACGGCGCTCTGCAGCCGTAAGGCCTTCTGACGACGCATTGACTCCCGCCGACCCTCGGTAGGGTCAGGATCGCTCGACTCGAACACGTCGGTCGATCGGAGCTTCATGCATGAGCGAGACCTTGCCGACCTACGGGCTGAGCAGGCATACCAGCAAGCCGGCGAACGGCGGATACGCCGGATCGCATGGTCTAGCCGCGTAACGGCCTGCACGGCGAGGGCGTGAGCGAGTCTGGCGCAGAGCAATGGCTGACCCCCTGGGAGGCTGAGGCGTGGTCACGGGGGGCCTCGATCCGCGGGCCAGCGCATTCTGGGACGTTGCGGAGGGTTGGATCGCCGAGCAGCGCCGCCACTAACTCCACGGCCCCCACCGGACAACCGGCCTCGCCCTCGACCGTACCTACGGACCGCGATGCGACGGGCGAGGTAGATCGCCTCAGGGCTCGGCTTGCGCATGGCGCTGAAGAGTAGACGACTCAAAGCGTCATCTACGATGGCACACGCCGCCGGAGCCGCGCAGCGGCCAAGGCCTTCAGGTGCCCACGCCGTAGTGGCTCTCAACCTCGCCAACGGCCTTCGTCACGAGGTCGACAGCCACCTTGGTCACGAACGCGGAATACTTCATAGCAGGACTGATTCGCGCCCGCCTAGATCCCCACAAAGGTTCTCCGGGCATTTCCACGAGATCGCTCACCAACGCAGACCACGGGCTACCGTGAGCGAACGCGCTGGTCATCCGCCACAGAGCAAGGTGGCCGTGGTCCGTAGCGATCTTCGTTATGGGCGGCATTCGCTCAGTCGTGATGCCCGAGCGTTGCATGGCGTCATGGTGCTCTGCCATTCGCTCGGCACCGGACTTTCCGAGCCGCGCCCTAGGCTGGCTACTGGTCGCCGCGCTGACGGCTCCTTCAAAGGCAGCGCGCTGGCGCCAATCGTCTAGCTGCATGATGGCCCCTCTGCGGATCCGCTCCCGGTAATCGACACTCGGGTCGACGAGCCAGCGGGCCGTCGCTGCTCCCTCAAGCGCCGCACGCAGCAAGGTCATATGCGCGTAGATGGGATATGTGCCGCACTGGACGATCAAGTTCCACGCGAGGAGATTGTCGAGCGCCACGCCGAGGGCCTGCATGGCGAAGGTGGTATGCAAATGGCCGAGAGGGTGGCGTTTCTCCGACTGTAAGGCGCGAGATCCCCTGACCGGCTTCACGAGAGCATAAAGACGAACGCGGAGTGGCTCGACGGCCGTCAGGCTTGTGTGAATCTCTTGAGCGAACGCGCGATCTTCCTCCGTGCCAAGTGTCGGCTCTGTACCCCCATTCATACCTCCGAGAGGATACAAAAGACGGATACGGGACGGACTCAATGGACGCATTGCAAGTACGATCTATGGTGTCGAGCACGGCCTTGCGCGAAATGGGGTTCAGGAGGTCGAGCGTTCGAATCGCTCCGCCCCGACCATCGATCCGCGCACGAATGAGGCCCGACGGGACGCCCGCCGGGCCTTTCGATGTCGCCGGGCCTCTCCGCAGCGATGTAGACGGGGCTGGGATGTCGAGAACCGACGGCGTGCTCCGTTCTAGTGCTGACCGTGCCCCGTTTGGGCACACAGCGAAGAGACGAGGAATGACATGACCAGATATCTGTTGGGGGTCAATTTCGATGGCGGCGCCGTCGCAGCGCCCATGGACGAGTGGAAGCCGGAGGAGATCACCGCGCATCTGGACTACTACAAGGCGCTCAACAACGAGCTGGTCAGCAGCGGTGAGCTGGTCCAAATGGAGGTTCTGGCCGGACCCGACCTGGCCAAGATCGTGACATCTGACGGCGTGACCGCGCCCGTCGTCACCGACGGGCCGTTCCAGGAGTTCAAGGAGTGGCTGGCCGGCTATCAGATCGTGGACGTCGAGTCGGAGGCGCGCGCGATCGAGATCGCGGCGAAGGTCTCGGCGGTTCCGGGGCCCGGCGGCGTTGCGACGCAGCAGCCTATCCAGGTGCGGCAGGTGATGGACCAGGGGCCATCCGATGTCGCCGAGATGGAGGAATTCCTGCAGCACGCAGGTGGCAAGCACTGAACGTGCCGGCGAAGGTCGACGGCTCGGTTGAGGACCTGCTGCGCGAGTTGGCGCCGCAGGTCCTTGGCGTGCTCGTTCGCAGGTACGGCGACTTCGATGCCGCCGAGGACGCCGTGCAGGAATCGCTGCTCGCGGCCGCCGTGCATTGGCCGCGAGATGGCGTTCCCGAGAAGCCACGTGGTTGGCTCATTCAGACCGCCGAGCGGAAGATGATCGACCAGCGGCGCAGTGACCGGTCCCGCAGAGACCGGGAGAGCCTGGCGGTGCTGCAGGAGGCACCCGCCCAAGAGGTTTCCGAGCAGGACGACACGTTGATCGTGTTGTTCATGTGCTGCCATCCAGCGCTGACCGCGGCCTCGGCGATCGCGCTCACGCTACGGGCGGTCGGCGGACTCACCACGGCCGAGATCGCGAACGCGTTCCTGGTGGGTGAGGCAACCATGGCCCAGCGCATCTCCAGGGCGAAGCAGAGCATCAAGGCCTCCGGTGTGCCGTTCCGGATGCCCACACGTGACGAGCAGGCGGCCAGGGTGCGACTCGTGCTGCACGTGCTGTACCTGATCTTCAACGAGGGCTACGCCACCAGCATCGGCCGCGAGCTGCAGCGGGCCGAGCTGTCCGCGGAGGCGATCCGGCTGACCAGGATGGTGCAGCGAATCCTCCGCGACGACGGCGAGGTCATGGGTCTGCTTGCCCTCATGCTGCTCATCGATGCCAGACGTCCCGCCCGAACCAGCGCCGCCGGAGAGCTGATCACACTCGCGGAGCAGGATCGAACGCTATGGGATCGGGGGCTCATCGCGGAGGGGGTTGCGCTCCTCAACCGCGCAATGGGCGCCGGGGCAGTCGGCGAGTACCAGCTCCAGGCCGCCATCGCAGCCGTTCACGACCAGACTCGGCACGCCGACGACACCGACTGGCCACAGATTCTTGCGCTGTACGGCCTGCTGGAGCAGATGACCGGCAACCCGGTCGTCACGCTCAACCGAGCCGTGGCAGCGGGCATGGCGCACGGCCCGTCCGCGGGACTGGCCGTGCTCGACGCTGTCGACGAACGGCTGGCCGGTCACTACCGCCTCGACGCGGTCCGTGCCCATCTGCTGGAGATGGCCGGAGACACGCAGGCCGCACTGGCGTGTTATCGCGCCGCGGCTGCTCGTACGACTAGCCTTCCCGAGCAGCGCTACCTGGCGATGCAGGCCGCGCGCCTCAAGATGAAAGCCGCCAGGGACAACGTCGTGGCCAGCCGGGGCCCGGGGTAGAACCTGGCGGGTATGCTCCGTCCAATGGAGACGCGGAAGACAATCCCAGGCAGATGGACCTCTGACAGTGGCCTGACAAGACCGCTTCTCGCGTACCTCGCGATCGTCACCGTGGGCTTGTGGGTCTTTCAAGCGGTGCAGGAAGCGACGCAGGGACGCGATCTGGTGGGTGCGGTCGTTGCCGCCACGACGGCTTTCCGGAACAGCCTCGTCGCGCTGCCGTTCTTCTCCCTGCTCCTGCTTCCGGCGATGGTTCTCACCATCGAACTCGTTCATCGATTCCAGGCGTTCACCATTGCTGCCCGAGCGGCCGTCGGGGCGGCTTCGTGGATCGCATGGGGCCTGTTCGTTGCGATCACAGTGGTCGTCGCGAGCCGCGTTGTCCTCGTGCCCGAGACGCTTGCTCGCTACCTGATCTTCCTCGCGGCGGCAGGCGCGGCGTACACCGTGCTTGCGTTCGACGGATCGCAGGCGCGCGCCGGCAAAGCCCTGATGCTGTTGGCGCTGGCCACAGCGGCCGTCGTCGTTCTCGGCAGTATGTGGATGGCCGGCCGCTGGGGAGGTCCCGCCTGAGCCTCGGGGGCCTCCTCAGAAGGTAGACGGGCTACGCGCGGCCGGTCTGATCGCGGGGAGGACTCGGCGCAGACCGCGACTCGTCGAGATGCTGGCCGATGCGACCGATTCCCAGTGCCGCACGCTCGTACTCCTCGGGGGGGATGGCGAGCACCTGCGGCCGGTCGGAGGGCCACTCGGGCACGATCACCAGCGTTGCCGGCCGCCCGCGCTCGATATCGAACTGGACACGCCTCAGCTGTTCGTACGGGATATCCAGCTCCACTCGCTCGCCGCTCGTCACAATCACGCGACGGTCGGTGATCGCAACCACGGAATCCATCGAGCGTGCCTGGATGTGCAGCTCCTCATCGGCCCGCAGGATGTGCAAGAGCGTTGGTTCGAGAGCTTCTTCGGATCGTTCGCTCATGCGCTCTGCCGCCATCGCGCAGGGCGCCCGCTCGGTTGAACCCGTTCGGGCACGCCCTGCTGGCACAGGGTCCTGAAAATTGTGCCATTGGGCTTGTCAAGGTGACAGTGCCGGGACGGCGCTGCGCCTTGCAACCGGCTCGCCGATGGCCGCAATGGCCGCTCAGACGGACGGCAGCCCCAGCTTGGCGCGGACCTTGTTGGCGGCGGCGGTGACTGCCGCGGCGGCCTTGTCGATCTTGGGCTGAATCGCTCGCAGTTGGGCGGTGGTCTTGACCGCCGCGCCCTGGCGGAGCACGGCGTCGTAGGCGGCCACGGCCTGGCGCAGAGCCGCGAACTCCGGCTCGAGCTCCGGCGGCACCTTGAGCTCGGTGTAGGCCTTGAGAAGCGTCTGCTCGATCTCGGCCTCCTGGCGGAAGCACGTCTTCTGCTTGCTCAGGCTGAGGGTGCCACGGCAGTTGGCCAGGAGCACTGCGTGCGCCTTGTTCGAGTCACCCGCCACCGTGAGGTATTCGCGAGCCAGGACCTTGAGATCGATAGTGGGCGCCGGCGTTGGCGCGCCGGGTGGCGGAGCCACGGGTATCGAGGGTGACGGCGAACCACCCAGTAGCGAGCAACCGCCCACCAGGAAGGCGAAGACTGCGGCGGCGATCAACCTCATGACGCGGATCGTAGCCTGTTGGCGTGGCGTGGACGTCGCGTCAATGCACCGGAGGAATGTCGACGCCGTCAGTAGGGCTGCCGGAATCGTTGGCTGGGCGCCCACCAGATGGCGTGGCCGCCGCGGAACGAGGTCACGAGCCGGTAGATCCCGGCGGCGCGCTTGCTCGCCCAGCCCAGCTGGAGCTGGACCGACAGTCTGGCCGATCCTCCGACCCCCATGGCCACGACGCGACTTCCGCCGGCGACCACTCGGCCGCGCGGGCTATAGACACGCCAGTAGATCAGACCCCGCTCCGCCCGGTTGCCCCGGTTGGCCACGGCAATGGCGGCGGGTGCCTCGATGACGCCGCGGACCAGTCGCGGCCGGCCGACCCACGCATGGAGAGCCACGCGGCGCGTCGGGCGGACATAGGTCGTAAGCAGGGCAGAGCGGACCGCCGAGGTTCCTCGATCCGAGCCGAGCGCCCACAGCCCCACCCCCGCCAGGCCTCGCTCGATTGCATGGTTGAACTTCGCGCGTGCCAGGCCGGCGTCCTCGAAATGGACCTCGCGCATGGTGCGATTGGGTGCGTCCCAGTAGCGGAACCATGCCCCACGTCCCCCTTCCGTGTGCAACTGCACCCTGGGATGTCGCTTCAGGAACCGCATCGCGGCGGCATAGGTCACGCCGCGCACGCCACCCCAGCGCGACGGCTCGGCGCGGACGCGTATGCCGCGGCTCGTGCGGGCCACCGGCCACGAATAGCCGTACAGGGGCACGCCCAGGATCAGCTTGCTCGCAGGAGCGTGCCGCAGATACCGGCCGACGGTGGCAGAGACGTTGAGACCGCCTCCGGTGAGCGGCGCGACCGCGCCCGGGATCCGGGAGCCACTCCACCGGTAGTCGTAGGCCATGATGAAGAACCGGTCGACCACCGGGGCAAGTCGCTCGATCAGGCGGACGGACGCGAGCGCTCCCGTGGCAACCACGAGCTGGGAACGCGGGAACCGAGCGTGGATGGCACGTCCGAACCGGCCGATGAATGCCGCGAACGGCGCCGCCAGCGAGCGTGGCACGGGCTCGAAGTCCACGTTCGCGCCGTCCGCGCGCCGATGGATCATGAGCGAGATCGCCTGCCGGATGAATCGGGTCTGCGCCGCGCGGCTGTGAAGGAACTGGCGCATCCGGGTGAGCTGACCGCGGTCGAACAGCTGGAACGTGGGGACGACCCTGACGCCGTGGGCGTGGGCGGCGTTGGTGATGGCACGCGCGGCTCGGCTGAGATAGGCGCGATAGCCGGCACTCGCCCGGTTGAGCGTCCCGTTGGCCTGGACCGGAACCGCGAAGAACGCGATCGTCGTGACGGTTCGATAGTCGATCCGGCGAGCCGTCCTCGCGTCAACCTGCCAGTAGGGCAGGTATCCGTAGATCTCGTGCGAGGCGGCCGGCGGCCGAGCCGACCGCGCCCGGAGTCCCGGATCGGGTCGAGGTGTCGCCGCCGATGCCGTTGATCCGTTCGACAGGGGTGCGACAGCGCTCGGTTCGGCGAGGATCCCACCCACGGCCAGCATCGCGGCGAGAACGGCGGGCCACGCGCGCACGCGAAGCGCGCTCGACGATCCGAGCGCGGTCGGATGGGGCCCGGTCGCAGGGAGCCGGCGGGGGCTGACAACCATGATGTGCCTCACGTATCGATCGACCGCCGCGGAACGGGTCTCATCCCGGGCAGGGTCGACGTGGCCGGACAGGCCGGCCTGGGCACGTGGCCTAGGGTACCTGCCCCGCGCAAGCCCGTCGGCCAAATGGCCTGGAGGCCTTTCGTGGCCGGAGCTCCACCCGGCCGTAGCCGTGTCCCGCTATCGTTGCGCCATGAAGGGCGATCGTGTGGAAGCGGTGGTCGATACCGGGCAGGGCACGCAGACGTTCGAGATCGTGGCCACCCGGGCCGGGCGGCGCATCGAGGTCGTGACGTCGCGCGGCGTGGTCGAGGTGCGCGAGGTGACGCGAACCGGCGTGCCCGTCCGAACGGGCCGGTTCATGACCACGCGCCTGATTGCTCTCGTGGAGCACCCCGCAGCGGACGAGCGCGGCCGCGTGGAGGTCACGACCCGCCACCGGCTCCAGCCGAGCGAACGGGCGTAGCGCCGCCCACTGCGCGGCTAGACTCGCCTCATGGACCGCGCACCCGATTCCTGGGCGGCCGGCGACACGGACATGGATCCGGAGGCCTTCCGAGCAGCCGCGCATGCCGTGGTCGATGTGATGGCCGATTACCTGGCCGGTGTGGAGCGCTATCCGGTCTTCCCGCCGATCGAGCCGGGGACCCTTCGGCCGCTTTTCCCGAGCGTTGCGCCGGAGGCGCCTGAGCCGCTGGAGGCCATCCTGGAGGACTACCGCCGCCTCATCGAGCCCAACGCCACCCACTGGCAGCACCCGGGCTTCATGGCCTATTTCGCGACAACCGCTTCCGGACCTGGCGTGCTCGGCGAGATGCTGACCGCCGTTCTGGGCCAGAACCCGATGCTATGGCGAACGTCGCCCATCGGGACCGAGCTCGAGCAGGTCGTCGTCGATTGGCTGCGGCAGGCGTTCGGCCTGCCCGACGGGTTCGACGGGCTCATCACCGACACGGCTTCCACCTCGTCGCTCATTGCGCTCGCCGCGGCCCGCCAGGCCGCCGGGTCGGATGCGGCGGCGCTGGGCCTGGCCGGCCGCCCTGGAGCGCGGGAGATGCGTGTGTACGCGTCGGCGGAGGCCCACTCGTCGATCGAGAAGGCACTCATGACCCTGGGGCTGGGGCGGGCCAATCTCGTCCGGGTGGTCACGAACGACCGCTTCGAGATGCGGGTCGACGCCCTGGAAGCATCCATCGCCGCCGATCGGTCTGCCGGCGCCCGACCGATCGCCATCGTGGCCACGCTGGGCACGACATCATCGACATCGGTCGACCCGGTGGCCGCGATCGCAGACATCGCCGAACGGGAGGGCGTGTGGCTCCACGTGGACGCCGCCTACGCCGGGTCGCTCGCCATCGTGCCCGACAGGCGCCGGCTGTTCTCGGGCTGGGAGCGGGCCGATTCGATCGTGATCAATCCCCACAAGTGGCTCTTCACGCCGGTCGACGCTTCGCTTCTCCTGACGCGTCGCATGGCCGTCCTGGGCGATGCGTTCAGCCTGGTCCCGGAGTATCTCCGGACGCTGGACCGTGAGGCCCCGGTTCGCGACTTCAACGAGTTCACGCCCCAGCTGGGCCGCCGATTCCGTGCCCTGAAGCTGTGGATGCTCCTGCGGGCCTTCGGGCTGGAGGGCCTGCGCCGGCGCCTGGAGCGGCACTGTGCGCTTGCCGCCTCGTTCGCACGCTGGGTCGACGACGCGCCCGACTGGCAGCGCCTGGCTCCGGTCCCGTTCTCCACCGTGTGCTTCCGGCACGTGCCTCCGTCGATGCGTGTGGACGACGCCGGCGGCACCCGCGCAGGCCGCATCGACGACCACAACGCGGCAGTCATGGACGCGGTCAACCGAACGGGGGAGGTGTTCCTGTCCCACACCCGGCTGAACGGGGCGTTCACGATCCGCCTGTCCGTGGGCAACCTGCGGACGGAGGACCGACACGTAGCCCGTGCGTGGGAGCTCCTCCGGCGCGAGGCGGCGCGAATCGAGGCCCTGGCGCCCGAACCAGCGGCCGCACGTGCCGCCGAGTGACGTTGATCCGTCTCGCGGTGGACGGCCCACCTCGTCGATAATGCCCGAAGATCGCCGACCCAGGAGGAACCACACCGCGTGCCGCCGATTACGGAGCTGACCCGAATCGAGCTCGTCTACCTGGAACGCCTGGAGAAGCAGGGCGTGTTCACCACGGGCATCCTGCTCGAGGTTTCCGAGACGCCGACGCGCCGCCAGTACCTTGCCGACCACGCAGGCGCTTCCCTGGCCGAGGTCCTGGCCTGGCGCGACGAGGCGCTCATGCTCAACCTGGCGGCATTCGGGCCGACGGAGCATGCCCTGCTCATGCAGGCGGGGTTCCCCGGGCTCGAATCGATCCTGCGCACCGACCTGGACACCTTCAAGGCTCGTGTTCATCGCGCCGCGGGGCAGCTCAAGATCGAGCCGCCGGCCGACCTGACGATCACGGGATGGTGGGAACAGGCAAGGACCCTCGAAACACTGCCCGACGCGGAGCCGATTCCGCCGCCGGCCGATGCCGCCGGCGCGATCCTCAGATTCCTGGTGGGTGCGCTGGTTGGCGCCGGCGGCGCGGTCGTGACTGCGTTGCTCACACCGGCCGATCCGGCGCTGCTTGCCACGGTCGTCGTCATCGCGCTGATGACGGTCACGGGAGCCGTGGGCCGCCTGGCCGCACGGGGTCTCGCGAGTTTCACCGGTCTCACCGTTGCCGCGTTCGCGGTCTTGGCCTTCCTGGTTGGTCGGGGCCTCACGATCCTGCTGCCCAACACGCCCTTCTGGCAGGATCAGGGGATCGCGGTCAATCTGCCGGCCACCGGCCTGCTGGCCGCGATCGTCGGCTGGAGCGTCGCGTGGGCGGCCGGCCGGATCGGTCGGCGACCGGCATTCCGTCGCGCATCGGAACGGGCGGCCTGACTCAGGGCTGGCAGGGCGGGCCGGGCGAGGTTCATGGCTCGACCGGCTAGGATGGTCGGATGAATGCGCGCGCGGGCCGTTCGCTGGCCGGCCGTTCGCTGGCCGGCCTGACCGTCGCGATCGCGACCTGCCTGGTCCTGCTGGG
>Ga0184612_10001231_pt1 | contig 12361 bp, 12 predicted proteins | sample PLM3_60_coex_FD_133163 | JGI IMG/M metagenome (GOLD analysis project Ga0184612, IMG submission 133163) | Groundwater sediment microbial communities from an aquifer in East River, Colorado, USA - PLM3_60_coex | ecosystem: Environmental > Terrestrial > Soil > Riparian zone | place: USA: East...
CGTCCAAACGCGAAGCCACCCGATCCCTGTGTAGAGAACGAGGCTGAAGCCGATGACAAATGCCCACTCGGCCAGGTCATGCATTGCGCCAAGAGTAGGTGCCAGCGATCCAGACCGGCAGGCTACGCCATCGAACCGTCGTCCTGCGTGTCGGCGTGCCTGTCCGGATACATTCCCGAACGCTGGCCCACGGCGGCGTCCCCTGCTCGGACTACTGGCTCAGGCGAAGTAGTCCGCAAAATCCCAAGCGCGCAGCTCGCCCGGCTCCAGTCGGATGAGCAGGTCGTCGCCTGCGGTCTCGGCGTACCGCTCACCCTCCTCGGGGCCGAGGTAACGCGTGGCTATCCGGCGGACGATCGTTTGGTCTTCCAGCATGCTCAGGCGCGCCGTCGCGCGAAGCTCGAGGCCGCGGTTAGGAGGGCCATCTTCCAAACGACGATGCTCGCCCGTGGATCTCGACGGAGGTGCCCCGCTTTCCCGTCACGAGACCCGGTCACGACGTTGAAGCCGTTATCGCGCCACTCGTGCCAGACTGGCGAAAGGAGAACCGTGCCGTCGCGCCGGTACGTCGCGAGGACGGCGAGGAGCGGCAGCCCTAGCAGGTCTCCTACGTCCTCAGGTGTCAGCCTTTTGCGCACTCGCCGAGTCTCCCACCGCGATCGCGAGACAAGCAAGCGTGACCGCCGCGACGCGTAGCAGCGCGAGTTCGGGCGACATTCCCCCACACTGACCCATCACGGCGTCCTCTTCCTCGACGAGCCTGACGGAGTTCCGACGCGACGCGGCCGTGGCTGTCCCGTCTCTGTCCGGTCTGAGGTCGGGAATCAGCGCGAAACGATGGGCACTCATGTGGCACATGTGTGCTGGTCAGAGGGAGTGCATAGGGTCTGACCTGCACCTCCGAAACGGACTCATAATCCGTCGGTCGCAGGTTCGAGTCCTGCCCGCCCCACCGCGTGACCCCGAACGCTGGTGACCAGCTCATTCTTTGTCGGTATGGCACGCGCCACGGGATGCCGGAGTTGGTGGCGAGAGGCCGGGGGGACACGGAGACCCCGACCTCCCACCGGTGCTGCGGAGCGAACCCTTCGCCCGGCTGCTGACGGATCTAGCCGAGACCTCGGGAGGGTTCGCATCGGTGGCACACCGCAGACTGGGGAGCTTCCTGGCAGTTGCGGCCCGATCCCAACACGCTTCAGACCCTTCGGGACCGCAGCATCGAAGTCGAGGTGCTGGCGACACCGGAGGCCGTCCGGCGATTCACGGAAGTGTGACCCTGATCACGCGGCCGCCGCGCTGCACCTCTTATGCTGACCATCCGGCTGATCGCCTAGCGAACCTCGGACCTCGAGTCTCCGGACGGCCGGAAGACCTGCCTCGCGGCACCGGGTGGTCCGAATCATTCGAACCCCGCACCCGTGATCAGGAGTCCGCGAGGCGTGCTGGTCAGGGCGTTGGATGGCATCTGAGCTGCGGCTTCCGCGGCCATTTGCCACAATGCACTGGGATCGTGTGCGAGGGGAGTTCGGAGATGTACGTCGCACGAGAGGTCGTTGTGGAGAATGACCCGGAGAAGCTCGGTGAGGCGTTAGCGGTTTACCGATCCAGGGTCGACGAGCTCGAGAAGGTCGGCTGCGTTGCCTCATACCTGCTGAGAGACCGGTCCGAGGCCCGACTCACATGGCTGTCTGTGTGGGAGGAGGGTTCGGCGGACGCTCGAGGGGAGCAGACCCAGAAGCGCATCGACATCGCTCGCCAGGTTGCCGAAGTGCTCGGCGGGGTCAGACAGACGATACCCGAGCTCGAGGTGCTGGAGCGCTACCCCTAACGGGTCGCAGGGAACCGGGGCAGGCTTCGATACGAGACCGAACTCCTTCCATACGCCTCGCACGTCTCGCCCGAGAGCGAGGCGTCTGCGTCTGCCGCGCATCCAGGACTGCTGAGTCCAGTGGAAGCTCAGGGGAGACCAAGGCATCCAGGTCTGCACCTCCGTGGGTGCATCGGCAGTTGAGGACTCCCGCATGGGCTGAAGGGAGGGCCGGCTACCCGTCAGTCCTCTGCAGGCGGACCGCCTTGACGGAATCGTCTTCCCGAAGGGGTTCAGCCTGGTGCAGGATCTCCTTCTCTTCAGTACGGAAATGGCGGCATCGTGACATGAAGCATGGCAATGTCCTCCTGGATCGCGACTGATGTCTCATTCACCTACCACTGATCGGTCTTCGACCCACCGGTGCATTCGTTCCTGGCGTCGTCCTCTCGTCGGGGCCTTTGTGGACCTCAGAAGGCAACCGTTGTTCCCTTCCCACCTCGAACGCTAGTCTTCCGCGAGGGTGGCGACCCGATCCATGCCGAGACGGTTGCGAACGTGCTGAAGCTCGTGTTGCTCGCGGCGGTAATCCTGTTCGCGGTGGCAATCGTGCAGGTCATCGTGTGGGGCCTGAAAGACAGGCGGCCATGGCCGCGGAAGCCGCATCTCGGACACTGGCGGAAGTGGGACGAAGACGACGAAGAGTGATTGCGGCTCGCGTCTCGCTCTCGGGCAAAAGGTTCGGCGGTCGCCTCTGAGCATGCGACACGGTCGGTTACGGTGACCGCACGAACACATCCTTGCTGGCGGACGCATTCGCGCACCACGTGTGCGCGACGCTGCAGTTGGTCGATGCGTGCATCCGAGTCACTGGCCCTTCTGGAGGACTACACCCCTGCACGCGGTCGGTGGTTCACGGCATCCGAACTCAAGACGGCCGACGCGATCCTCGGAGCAGCTACGATGGCGGGGGCGCGAGGGCGAGCGGTCCATGGACCCTCTTGACGCCTGTGACAACCAGTCTTATATTCGTCGCAGCCCAAGCCCCCGCGGAGCTGGGAGAGAGCACGATCGAAGCGAGTGAAGTCGCCGCGCAGCACGTCTTCATGAAGTCTTAGTGCAGCCGCCTCGCGCGTGAGGAAGCGATGAATATCGGCCCGCGAACGTGGGCTCGGCATCTCGCCGGCCGCTTCTGCGATTTCGTGTGCCAGAAATGAGGGAGAGATCCAGTGCGTGAGTTCCGTGTCGAGGTAGAGGGGCAGGGCACCGTAGTCGAGTTTGACCAAGAACACTTCTCCCACATCGTCATGCCAGTCGGCGCTTGCGACAACCCCGTCGTCTCGTTCCGATATGTCAGAGATGTCGACGATGGCGCGTCTTCCACCGTCGGTTCCTCGAAGCCGTATTCGTATACCAGGAAGGCGAGCGCAGCCTTCGCCTCCCCGATAAACGAAGCAGCGGCCGCGTCGGATGACCTGGGAGGCTCCTGGCCCAGTGCGCCGAGAGCCGCAGCAATGTCGTCTCGCACCTCAGGGTCGTCTTCCTGTGCGAGTTGGTCCTGGAGCCGGCTCGCAAGTCCGGGAGCGGATGCCTCCACGCGCCTTGAGCCGATTCGGCCCAGGATCGTCTTCATCGCATACGCTGCACCACGTCGAAGAGCGAGATCGGTGGAGTCGACGAATGCGACAATGGTCTCCAGTGCGGCAATCGCCTCCCTGGCGTTCCGGTGATGGGCGAGAAGGATGCAGAGTCGCTCGCGCGCGTAGTCGGTCCTTGCGAGTGAGAGGGATCCGATCAGCGTAGGAACATCGACCTCGGACGTTATGCGGTCGAAGGCCGGACCCAGAGGTAGTCCCGTATCGAGCGCCGACGCGATCGTGTGGGGGTCGAGCTCACGGTCGCGAGGAAGGGCGACCACTTCTTCCCAGTCCCGCTGGAAGCCTGATCCAGGCCGGACGGCGCAGCGAAGGCACCGGTCTGATACAGGCCGTGCCGATTGGGTTCCATTCTCGAGGGTCTCCAGCGGCCCTGTGGATCGACGATGACGAGGGTTTGCCGTCCCAACGAGCGTCTACTCCGAGGTCGGAGACATGCCTGCGAAAGCGCTCCGCTTCGTCATGCGCGAGATAGGGCTTGCGGAAGTCCCATTCGGACCCGCCGAGCATCAGCCTGAGGCGTCCTGCGATCCGACCGCGGGAAAGGAAGCCTCGATAGCTCTCGTTCGACCCAAACGCAATCTCAGCTTCTCGGTACAAGCCGGGATCCGGATTCCTCACTCATTCCCTCCTGCCACTTCTCCTCGTCACGTGTCTTGGCGTGGAGCAACACCGGAGTCGGGGTGTGAGCACCTCACGCGTCCGAGACGGCGAAGACCTCCCATTCTCCCTCGAGTCCTCTGAGCCGGCGGGATCCCAGGTCCACGAAGGCGATGTTCGAGCCAGCCACGAGGTCGTGCACAGTTCTGGACACCAGGATCTGGGACGGCTCCGCTTCGCCTATAACGCGCGAGGCGATGTGCACGCCGATCCCGACCACGTCCCGTCGCTGCAGATCCACCTCACCGGCGTGCATCCCCACGCGGATGTCTAGACCCGTGCCGCGGAGCTCGGTGCGAAACGAGTCGGCGAAACGGATCGCCTCCTCCGGGGACTCGAAGACCGCGAGCTGGCCGTCGCCGAGGTGCTTCACCACTCGACCGCGGAACCGCTTCGCGAGTTCCTCGGCGAGACGATCGTGTCGTCCGAGGAGCTCTCTCCAGCGGCGGTCGCCCAGCTCCTGTGCCCGTTCGGTCGAGCCGACGATGTCGGTGAACACGACCGTTCGGACCGCTCGGCCGAACCGCCAGCTCACAGGCCGGGGCGCCTCGATCTCGACGACGGGCTTGTGGGCCCAGACGTAGAGCCCGTGGATGCCGAGGACCACGCCCCACAGCAGCATCAGCCAAGCGGGCCAGAACGAGGCGAGCGCCCGAGGATCAGCGTCCTCGAGCGGAGCGTCGCGAACCAGCAGCCACTGGCCGACGAAGAACCCGTTCACGATGGCGAAGAGGGCGGCATGGATCGCCAGCCGGCGCTTCCGGCGGCGATACTGGAGCGCGGGAGTGTCCACTGTCGCCATGAGGATCGTGCCCGTGGGGAGCCAGACGCGGCTCCGGATCGAATCATCAGTGTAAGACGACCACGCCAGCCGAGGGATCGGGTCTCGGCGGAGGACCAGCATGACGTTCCTCAATCTGAATCTTGGAAGCCCAGTCGTCCGAGCGGCAGACACCGTCACCGGCGAGCTCGGGGTGGTGGGCGGAGGTTCATCATGGATGGCGGCCCGTCGGAGGGCGGTTCTCGGTAGGCCCAACGAAAGCTCGACGCCCGGTCTTTGCGACCGTGAGCACAAGCCGAAGCCTGGACCGATGAGTTTCCACGGGCCCATCGGTCCTGTCCGATGGTGACGACCGAGGAGGAAAACCCATGACGCAGGTGAACGCAGGGATCACGACCTCGCTGGACGGGTACATCGTTGGGCCGAACGACGGACCGGGCCGCGGCTTGGGCGATGGCGGGGAGCGACTGCACTACTGGGTCTTCGGCGGTCCGTGGCGCTACGACGAGGAGCCGACGGGCGAGGCGACCGGCGCCGACAAGGAGCTCCTCGACGATGCATTCGGTCGCGTCGGCGCCATCGTCGGCGGGCGCAACACCTACGAGGCGGCTGAGGCCTGGGGCGGCCACAACCCGTTCGGCGTGCCGTTCTTCATCGTGACCCACCGACCGGAGGACGCTCCCTCCGGCGCGGAATTCACGTTCCTGAACGGGCTGGACGACGCGATCGCTCGGGCGCGCGAGTCGGCGGGCGACAAGGACGTGTTCGTGATGGGCGGTGCTGACGTGATCCGTCAGGCGCTGCGCGCTGGATACGTGGAGGAGCTGTCGATCTCGATCGCGCCGGTGGTCCTCGGAGGCGGGAAGCGACTGTTCGACGGCTTCGACGAGACGCTGAACCTCGAGCATGTGCGCCTGCTCCAGTCGCCGTTCGCGACGCACATCACCTATCGGGTCCTGCGCTAGACGCCGGCGGCCCTGACCGCTGGTCCGCGCCCTAGGCTCACGCGGCCCGTCGGGCAGTGTAGAGGCGGGGGGGGCCCGACACGCCCTTCAACTCGACGGGTCCGATCTCCGTGAATGTCACTGGCATTCCGGCGGCCGCATCCACGACCTCCCGGCTCACCAGCACCTCGCCGGGTCTGGCGTACTCGGCGATCCTCGCCGCGATGTTCACGGTCCGGCCGAAGTAGTCACCCTCCTGGAAGACCACCGGCCCGGCGTGGATCCCGACATGGGCGGGCGGAAGAGCGTGGGTCGCGACGCCCTCCACCATGTCGAGGGCCGCCAGCACGCCCTGGCCGGGGTCTTCGAAGTAGAACATCACCCCATCACCGAGCCACTTCACGGGCTGACCTCCGTGGTCCTGCGAGGATCGCCGGACCAGGGCGGCCAGCCTCGCCGCCAGGTCCGCCGCGGCCTCGTCCCCCCGCTCCTCGGTGAGCCGGGTGTACCCGGTGATGTCGAGGAAGCACACCACCGGCGGACGGTGCAGCCGACTGTACAAGCCGGCCCTTTCCAGCGCGCCCTCGACGACCTCCACGGCGCTCTTGCTCCAGGCATGCTCCTGCTGCCCGTGATACATGCCCAGGAGTGCCTGCTCGGTCAGGGGGGCGATCCGGGACCCGAGGTCGGCCTGAGCTTCCACCATCTCGGCCTCCGTCATGCCCGCCTCGAGGAGGGGCAGCACGACCTCGGTCCTGTACCAGTCCGTCTCCGTGTCAACGATCCGGCGCAGGCTGTCCCCGCTCGCGCGGAGCCACCGCTCGATCACCACGGGCCGGAACCCAGACGAGAGCTGGAGCTCGATCACCGGCACGACCGATAGCTCGTCCTCCCGAACCTGATCCTCCGGGCGGGGCTCGGCGAACCCGAGGGCCTCCCGGACCACCTTCAGGAGATCTGGGGGAATACCCGTCCTTGCGCTCAGCTCGTGGAAGGTCGTGCCGCTGAGCCCGGCGAACCGATCGAAGGCGGTGGCATCCAGGAAGGAGAACGAGAGAGCTCCGTCCCGGACGGCGGCGGCCATCCCGTCGAGCGGCACGCCGGCCTCCTCAAAGCTGTGCACCCAACGCGCCCTGCGCACGTCACCCGACGAGAACGTGTCTCCCGTGCCGGGTCTCAGGATCCCGAGCTCGACCAACCGGTCGACGTAGTCGGTGTCGACTCCGGCCCTCCGGGCCAACTCCTGGCGCGAGTGCTCGCCCACGGGAAGGCGATCGTAGCCGGAGTCAAGACTCCTGTGACTCCACCGTCCCAGCCCTCCGCGCCTGTGGATGCTCGATCCGGCAGCTCAGTTGCTCCTAGGTCCTCGCGGTGACGAAGATCAGCACGATCGTGACGAAGATCAGGCTGATCGTCGTGCCAGCAAGAACCCATGTGGCGTTCACCAGTTGCTTGATCGAACCGTCGGGAAAAAGGCTGGTTCGCATCTGAGATTCCGCCCCAGCGTAGGCCGCCCGCCCGTGAAGGACGGCCGTCGGTTCATCGAGGGTGGGGCGTACTTCGCCCGGCGCGGCTCCCTCCGCCTCTGGCGAGACCGCATGGGGGTCGCGGAACGAGGTTGCCGCGAACTTGTCGATGGCGTCCTCCACGTCGCTCGCGGTGGCCACGACCGGTTGGACCTCGCGGCTGGTGACCGCCCTGATGTCGTCCAGGGCGTACAGGTTGGCGGGGTCGGACATGGCGACGAGCAGCTTGCCGTCGCGCTCCCCGATGGGCAGAGCGCGGTATCGGCGGGCCAGCTGATCGGGCACCAGGGCCGCCGCAACCGGATCGATGTGGTGCACCCTGAGGTCGACGAAGTCCAGTCCCACCTGCCTGGCCAGTGCGCGAACCAGGTCTCGCTCCCGGATGTAGCCGAGGTCGATCAGGGTGCGGCCGAGCGACTTTGGCGTGCTTCGGTGCTGCCGGAGGGCGATCTCCAGCTGCTGCTGCGTGAGGAGCCCCTGCTCGAGGAGCATCTGCCCGAGCTGCTTCGGCGTGTGCTTGGCGGTCACCATCGTCCGTTGGTCGTAGGTCGCCCCATTGTTCTCGTCACCGTCGGGGGCCTCCTGAAGAGTCGGAAGAACTCGCTGGTCGTGGGCCCTATGGGCGTCTTCGACCGGGCTCGGACCCTCGTCCTAGGCAGCGGCTCCGATGCTGCCGCCATCGGCAGCCTTCTCGGTGCCGCCACGCTCCAAACGGGTTCCACCGAGGAACAGGACGGCGGTAAGGCCCGCCACCGCCACCCCAGACACAAGGAACGGCAGTCGACCGTTGGAGCCCCATAGGAGACCTGCCCATATCCCGGCGATCAATGCGGCGCCTCCGGCAAGCCCCTGGTACAGGCCCAGGCCGGTTCCCACCCGCTCCCCGGGCAGGAGATCGGTGACCCATGCCTTGCCTACACCGTCGGTCAGCGCCGTGTATCCCCCGTAAAGAGGCAGGAGGAGCCAGACCCACCCGGAAGAGGTAACCGCCCCAAGGCCGATGTATGCGGCCGCGAAGATCCCCAGTCCCGTGGCGAAGACGAGCCGCCTCGGTACGCGGTCGGAGATCACGCCCGCCGGGTAGCTGAGGAGGGCGTAGCTGACGTTGTAGAGCGTGTAGGTAAGGATGATGCCCACGAAGCCCAAGCCGAGAGCCTCCGCCCTGAGGATCAGAAACGCGTCGGAGAAGTTGGCCAGGCCGAACAGCGTCAGGAAAACCACTACTCGCCAGTACCGGCGCGGCAGGGGACCCCGAAGCTGCCGAGCGCTTGCGCGATCGGGAGGCTTGCCGTGCTCCCGCACGAGGCCGATCAACGCCACGCTCGCCGCCGCCGGGACGAACGCCACGAAGAACAGGGGCCGAAGCCGGTGGTCCAGCGCTTCGTAAAGGGCCAGTCCTGCCAGGGGCCCGACCACCGCTCCGGCCGTGTCCAGCGCCCGATTGAATCCGAACGCCCGACCGCGATGCTCGAAGGGAGTGTCGGCCGCGATCAGCGCGTCCCGAGGCGAGGTACGCAGCCCCTTGCCGAACCGATCGGTGAATCGAGCGACCAGCACGAGCGGCCATCCCGTGGCAAACCCGATCACGAGTTTGGACAACGATGAGATCCCGTAGCCCGCAGCCACCAGGGGGCGTCGGCGGCGGATGTCCGCGAGCCGTCCCGAGACCGCCTTCATCACCGACGCCGTGCCCTCGCCCACGCCCTCGATGAGGCCAACGACCGAAGGCGGCGCCCCGAGCACTCCGGTCAGGAACAATGGGAGTACCGGGTAGAGCATCTCCGAGGCGGCATCCTGGAGGAAGCTCACCCACGACAGCACGACCACGTTCCGGGAGAGCCCGGCGAAGAGTCCCGTGCGGTCGTCGGGCGGGCGCTTCCCCGTCCCCATGGGCATACGGTCCCACACCCGGGCCGGGCTGGTCGATCCTTACGATGGTCCGACCGAGTTTCTCCTCGGCCGCGATCCGTTGAGACCCCTCACCATCCGCCTGGGGGAGGGTGGCTTCCGGCCCTCAGCGAGCGACGGTGCCGTCCTGCTCCGACATGATGGGAATGTCGAGCTCCTGCTCGCGCTCGTGATCCGGCTCCGGCTTCGGTCCATAGAGCCTCGACCGGTACCAGTCCGCGCCCCGGCGCGCAGCATCCTGGTAGGCCGTCCGCAGTTCGTCCTGTGGAAACGCAGACCCGTCTGCCTCGCCCGGGGCGTCATCGAGGTCCATGTTCGACTGACCGAAGAACTGCGCTCCCTCTTGCACGACCAAGACCTTGGACCAGATCTTGCCGTCAAGCCGGCCGCCCGTGGTCAGCTCGGTCTTGGTCCGTGCGGTGATGTTGCCCTTGAGTGTTCCCCCCATTACCACGTTCTGCGCCTGGATGTCCGCCTCGACATGACTGCTCGACGAGAGGATCACATCGCCGCGTGCGGCGATCTTCCCCTTGGCCTTGCCGTCGATGCGAATCGATTCGGCCGATACCAGCGTTCCCTCCAGCTCAGCCCCACGACCCACAACGGTCATCTCTGGACCGAGGGCCTCCTTGATTCCGGGTTCCGTGGGCTGAACCGAATCACCCTCGCCTTCTCGATGTCGTTGCCTGGTCATCATGGCCCCCTCACCGCTCCGGGCTCGACCCCACTGGCATCGTCCACCGGACGCGGGGGCTTTAGCCGGGTGCCACTCGGCGGGCACCCAGCCGTTCTCGGGAAGACCACTGGGTTTCCGTGCTCAGCCTCCCGGCTGCCGCTGGCTCGACGTCTCCGGAACCCGCTCGGCGGCAGCGGCAGCACGCTTGGGCGCGATCGTCTCCTCGGCGCCGACCGGCTGGGGTCGGCCGGCCAGAGCGTAGATCTCGGCCCCGTCGATCATCTCGCGCTCGATGAGCAACTCCGTCAGCCGATCCAGGACGTCCCTGTGCCCTTTGAGGATCGCCTCCGCCCGCTCGTCCGCCTCCTTCAGCAGGCGGGAGACCTCTTCATCGATGAGGGCCTGCGTCGCCTCGGCGTAGTCGCGGGCTCTGACCTCCTGCCGTCCGAGGTACATGGGCCCACCATCCCCGAAACCAACCGGTCCAAGCCGCGAGCTCATCCCGAACTCGCGCACCATCCTCAGGGCGAGCTGTGTTGCGCCGGCCAGATCGTTCGCCGCGCCGCTCGAGACCTCGCCCAGGACGAGGGTCTCCGCTGCCCGCCCTCCCATGCGGATCGCCAGTGAGTCACGGAGATAGCTCTCCGGATACAGGTGTCGCTCGTCGATCGGGAGCTGCTCGGTCACGCCGAGGGCCTGCCCGGCAGGGAGGATGGAGACCTTCGCCACCGGATCCGCATGCTCGGAGTACACGGCAACCAGGGCGTGGCCTCCCTCATGGACGGCAACCGCCCGCTTCTCGTCCGGCAGCAGCGCGTTGGTCGCGTCTCGCCTTCCAAGGAGGAGGCGGTCCCGGGCATCGGCGAAGTCCCGCGCCGAGACCACATCCCGGCCGCCCCGGACGGCCACGATCGCGGCCTCGTTCACCAGGTTGGCCAGATCGGCCCCGGAGAACCCGGGCGTCCCGCGAGCGACGGCCTCGAGGTCGACGTCCGGACCGAGCTTCTTGTCCTTCGCGTGAATGCCAAGGATGGCCGAGCGCTCCCGGAGGTTCGGGAGGGGGATCTCGACCTGCCGGTCGAACCGGCCCGGGCGAAGCAGGGCCGGGTCGAGGATCTCCGGCCGGTTCGTGGCGGCCATGACGACCACGCCCGTGGCCGGGTCGAACCCGTCCATCTCGGCGAGGAGCTGGTTGAGGGTCTGCTCGCGCTCGTCGTTCGAAATCACGCCGGACCCGCGCCGCTGCCCGATGGCGTCGATCTCGTCGATGAAGATGATCGACGGTTCCCGCTTTCTGGCGTTGCTGAAGAGGTCGCGGACGCGGGACGCGCCGAGGCCGACGAACAGCTCGACGAAGCTCGAGCCCGTGACGGAGAAGAACGGAACGCTCGCCTCCCCGGCAACCGCTCGTGCCATCAGCGTCTTGCCGGTGCCCGGGGGCCCCACCATGAGCACGCCTCGAGGGCCCCGGGCGCCGATCCGGCGGTATCGCTCGGGGTGCTTGAGGAAATCGACGACCTCGTTGACCTCCTGCTTGGCACCTTCGTAGCCGGCGACGTCGCTGAAGTTCGCTTTGGGCCGCTCTTCGTCCCACAGCTTCGCCCTGGAGCCGGTGAGCCCGCCCAAGCCCAGGAAGCCTCCGCCTCCGGCCTGTCGCTGGGCTCGCCGACCCATGTACCAGAACACACCGAACAGCAGGATGAAGGGAAGGAGGTTGACCAGGACCGCCAGGAGGGTCGAGGACGATGGGCTCTCCCCGGTGATCTGGACGCCGTGCTCCTGAAGGAGGGTGGAGAGGTTCGTATCCTGGAGGGCCACGGGGATCTGTGTCGTATAGGACGTCCCGTCAGTGAGCGTCCCCGAGACCCCCCCATTCGAGTCGATCGTGGCGGTCTTGACCTTGTCTGCCGTCACGTCGTTCACGAACTGCGTGTAGCTCAGCTCGGTGGAGCTCGTCCCGCCGATCGGCAGGAAGAACAGGAGGATCGTGGCGGCGATCCCGAGGTACAGGAGCCAGCGCCGCCACTCCGGCGGTGGCGGAGGAGCGGGGCCCTTCTGTTTCTGATTCGCGCGCGGGTCGGGAGGCTTCGCGGGAGCGGTGTGATGGACGATCCTTCGTGGCATGGCGATCCCTCCACCCTCGAGCTCCATCCAATCACGAACAGCTCGACCCCGTCCCGCGCCGGCGCGATCAAGGGGACGAACGCCTCCGAGACCCTGAACGGCACGCCCGGAGACGACATCATCTGCGGATAGGCAACGGTCGCGACACGATCAATGGCCGCAGTGGGAACGACGTGATCTTCGGCCAGAACGGCAAGGACGTCCTGAATGGCGACGAGGGCAACGATTCGATCATGGGTGGGAACGGCAAGGATCGGATCACCGGTGGTCCGGGGATCGA
>Ga0184612_10001232_pt1 | contig 12358 bp, 9 predicted proteins | sample PLM3_60_coex_FD_133163 | JGI IMG/M metagenome (GOLD analysis project Ga0184612, IMG submission 133163) | Groundwater sediment microbial communities from an aquifer in East River, Colorado, USA - PLM3_60_coex | ecosystem: Environmental > Terrestrial > Soil > Riparian zone | place: USA: East...
GACGTATCCATGCCAATGCGGATAATCTCGTTCACGGACGGCTCCCTCTGTTTGAGATCTTCAACGACCTCATTCTGGCACATCGATGCCGCTTGGGGGCCGTCCACTCCAACAGGGTTGCAGGGTGCGGTGGTTGGACGATCGTCGTGCAGGGCGCGCTGCAACTCTGGGTCCTCGCGTTCGCGAGGATGACAATCTTTGTGGCAATGGGGCAGCGGCCTACCTACCATCGTCACGTGGGCGCGAACCGGCAAACGACCCACCAACGAGGAAAGCCGGCCCTTTCGGGACGAGCCGCTCTCCTGAAGCGTGGAAACGTCCGAGAGGAGGTGGGCCTGCCCGGTCAGCAGGGAGGCCCGACCAGTCCCGTTCAGAGTACCTTGGTCGAAACGTCGATGTTACCGCGCGTCGCCTTGGAGTACGGGCAGATCCCGTGTGCCGCCTCGACAAGCTCTTGCGCGATCTCGCGGTCCACGCCGGCCGCCAATCGTCAGATTGGCGGCCGGAAGGCAATTCCACACTTTGGGAGAATGGCTCGCCTTTCGGGACCGGCCATTCTCGGTGAGCGTTCGACCGCGCCTACTCGGCGGCGGCGTTCTGAGCGGCTGGCTTCTTGTCGCCGAACTCGGCCTGCATCGTGACCCAGAACTTCTCCTGGTGGCCGGTCTTGGTCTGATCAAGCGTCACGTCGACCGCACTCTCAAATGCCTTCAGCGTGTCGGAGAGGCAGCGCTCGTCATGCTCGGAGCTGATGAACCAGGGTTCGCGTGAATCCGGCTCGCAGAGCACGCCCCGATCGATGAGATTGGCCGCCAGCGCGTCATAGAAGGAATAGTCGCTGGTCTTCCAGTCGCGGTAGTTCACCGGCGGCGCCGCACGGAAGAACAGGCCGCCCATGCTGGGATGGCCGGCGAAGCTGTGGGCGATGCCGCGGGCATTGAGGATGCGGCTCATGCCGGTCTGCATCTTGCGGCCATACTCGGCGATGTTGGCCAGAACCGGCGTGTCGCGCATGATGGTCAGGGTCTTCTCCGCGGCCGCCAGCGACATGGCTTGAGCCGTATAGGTGCCGCCATGGACGACGCCGCGGCCATAGTGGCGCATCAGATCCTCGCGACCGCAGACGGCGGCGATCGGGTAGCCGTTACCCATGGCCTTGGCGACCGTGAAGATATCGCCGCGCACGCCGTAATACTCCTGCGCGCCGCCCTTGCCGACGCGGAAACCGGTCTTCACCTCGTCGACGATCATCAGCACGCCGTACTTGGTGCAGAGCTCGCGGATCGCCTTGATCGCCTCGGGCTGCGAGGGGATACCGCAGCAATTGCCGAGGATCGGCTCGATCAGCACGGCGGCGATCTTGCTGGCGTTCTTCTTCAGCACATCCTCGAGACGCGTCGGGTTGTTGTACGGCACCTGCCAGACCAGCGAACGGATCAGGCCGGGGATGCCCTTGCCGTAGGTGATGATCTCAGGTTCGGCGTTCAGATCGGCGAGGTTCTCGATATCGGCGCGCCACATGGCGGCATCGAACACGCCGTGGTAGGAGCCCTCGAAGGTCACATAGCCGTCGCGGCCGGTGACAGCGCGAGCGAGGCGCAGGGCGGCCATCACGGCCTCCGTGCCGGAGTTCGAGAAGCGGACCAGATCCGCGCCGGGCATCATGTCGTGGATCAGGTCGGCGACTGCGAGTTCCTTCTCCGTGCCCAGGGCATAGACCGTGCCGACCTTCTGACCTTCGCGCGCCGCGGCATCCACCTCGGGATGGCAATGGCCGAGGATCGCCGGCCCGTAGCCCAGGCGGTAATCGATGTATTCATTGCCGTCGATGTCCCAGAGGCGCGCGCCTTCGCCGCGCTTCACATAGATCGTTTTGTCGTCGCCCCAATAGCGGAAATTGGAGCTGACGCCCAAGGGCAGGCGCTGCACAGCCTTGCGGAAGTGGGTGTTGGATTTCTCGAGTTTGCGCAGCATGACTATCCCTCCTTGGCGATCCGGTCGCTCTTGCTCTCGTACTATACGTGCAATCAATGCATTGAATGTAACGTCAGAATCTCTATCATAAGTGCTGCTTTTTTGTCCAGTGGGGTAAGTCGAGAACGTGCTTTGACTCTTTGTATAACTGTGATAAATCAAAGCGTTATAGAGAGATTCTTGCAACGGAACCGAACGACGGGGGCGAAGATTTGAGCAAGCCGAATTTGATCAAGGAGGCCCGCCAGAAGCAGCTGATTGAAGCCACAATCAGCAGCATCGGACGCCATGGGTACGCCGGGACGACCCTTAACCATGTCGCTGGCGCCGCAGGGCTTTCGCCGGGGATCGTCAACTTTTACTTCAAGAGCAAAGACCAGCTCCTGGCGGCTACCCTGGCGAAGCTGGCGGACGAGTATGAGTCGTTTTGGATGGCTGCGATCGAGGCCGGCCGGGAATCACCCGCCGCCGGACTGGAGGCGATGCTGGTGGCCGATTTCCATCCGTCGATCTGTACCCACGAGAAGGTGGTGGTGTGGTTCGCCTTCTGGTCGGAGGCGCAATCCCAGCCGCTCTACAAGAGCGTCGTGTCGGAACTGGAGGAGCGTTATCACCTGCAGACCCGTGCGCTGTTCGCAGCGCTGATCGAGGAGGGGGGCTACACCGAAATCGATGCCGACTCCGCGGCGATCGGCATCAATGCCATGGTGGATGGCATGTGGGCGGACTTTCTCATCGCGCCCGACAGCTTCGACCGGGAATATTGCAAGACCGTCTGCCGCCAATTCCTCGCGGCGCTGTTCCCACGGCATTTCCGGTCCTCCGGCGCCGCCGGCGGTTCCAGCATGTCCGTTGCCGAGCTTGGCGCGGCTGGTGGCGGGCCCGAATCGACTTCGCATCGGCAAGCGCTGCGCGCCGCCTTGACGCGGCGCCTGGGGCCGGAGGGGTTCGTCGCCGCAGGCGATCTCGCGGCGCGGGTCGGCGTTGCCGAAGGCCGGCTCATCCAGTGGCTCGACGGCAGTTCCGAGCCGACATCGTCGGAGCTCGGCCGGCTGATGGCCAACCTCGATCCCGAATTTCTGACCGAGATCTACGAGGAAGAGATATCGGCAATGGCGCAGTCCTTCGAAGATCGTCTGGTCCGGCAGAGGGAAGAGGAAGGACGGGCGCGGGCGGCGCTGGAGAGGCTGCGGCCGAAGCGGACTTAGCCTTCCCGGACTTTGACACGCATGAACCTCGCGTCATCCGTTGCACTCGCCCCTGGGCGGAAGCTCGCCGATCACCGGCTGGCGCCGCTGCTGATGCCGCGCTCGATCGCGCTTGTGGGTGCTTCGGCGAAGGAAGGCTCCGTCGGCCACGGCATGGTGTCGGTGTTCAAGGGCGGCGCCTTTCCCGGCAAGGTCTATCTGATCAATCCGAACTACCGGGAGATCGAGGGGCTGCCCTGTTATCCGTCGCTCGCCGATCTGCCGGAGCCGGTGGACCATACGGTCATGGGCGTGGCCAATGCGCGGCTCGAAGGGCAGATGTCCGATGCGATCAAGCGGGGCGTGCGCGCCGCGACGATCTTCGCCAGCGGTTATCTGGAGAACGACAGCGAGCCGCCGCTGACGAAGCGCGTCGCCGCGATGGCGCGGGAAGCCGGTCTGCAGATCTGCGGCGGCAATTGCATGGGGTTCTACAATCTCGAACATGGTTTGCGGGTTTGCGGCTTTCTGCCGCCGCCGTGGCTCTCCGCCGGGCCCATCGCCTTCATCACCCATTCGGGTTCGGCCTACTCGGCGCTGTGCCATAACGACAAGCGGTTCCGATTTAGCCTGGCGGTATCCGCCGGCCAGGAACTGACGACAAATGCGGCCGACTATCTCGATTTCGCGCTCGACATGGAGACGACGAAGGTCGTCGGTCTGTTCCTGGAAACCGTTCGCGATCCCCAAACCTTCGTCGCCGCGCTGGAGAAAGCGGAGGCGCGAGACATCCCGATGGTCGTCCTGAAGGTGGGGCGCACGGCGGAAAGCGCTGCGCTGGCTTTGAGTCACTCCGGCGCAATGGCGGGCAACGATGCGGCTTATCAGGCTCTGTTCGATCGCTATGGCGTGATGCAGGTGGACGATCTGGACCAGCTCGCCAATGCGCTGCTGCTGTTCAGCCAGCCGCGCCGGCTGGCCAAGGGTGGCATGGCCTCGATCCATGACTCGGGTGGACTGCGCGAGCTGACCATCGATGTCGGCGCGGCGCATCAGGTGCCGCTGGCGAAGATCAATGCACAAACCACGCGACGCCTAGCGGAGCGACTTGAGTATGGACTGGAGCCGGTGAACCCGCTGGATGCCTGGGGCACCGGGCATGACTGGGAGGGCATCTTCCGGGATTGCCTGACTGCGCTGATGCAAGACCCGGACACCGCCATCGGCATCCTCTTCGCGGAGACTCGCAGCGGCTACTACCTGCATGAGGGCTATGCGGAGATCGTGCGCGAGGTGGCGGCGCAGACCGACAAGCCGGTGATCATGGCCAACAACATGGCCTGCCTGGGCAATGACGATCTTGCCGTGCGCATGACCCATGATGGATTTCCCGTGCTGATCGGCATCGGCCAGACGATGGCGGTGCTGCGCGCGGCGATGGCCCACCGGGATCATCGGATACTGCCGCCGGCGAAACCGCCGAAAGCGCCGGCGGGCGCGCGGCAGCGCTGGGAAGCGCGCCTGCGACAGGGCACGGCGTTGGATGAGTCCGAGAGCCTTTGTCTCTTTGGTGATTACGGCTTCCCTGTGCTGCCCCACCACGTCGTCGAGAGCGCGGCGGAGGCCCAGGCGGCGGCGCTGGAGCTCGGCTTTCCCCTGGCGATCAAGACGGCGATGCCGGGCATCCTGCACAAATCCGATGTGGGCGGCGTGAAGCTCAACCTGGCAATGGCGGAGCAGGTTCGCATCGCCTATGACGATCTGGCGCGCCGGCTCGGCCCGCGGGCCATCGTCATGCCCATGGCTGGAACGGGCGTGGAGCTCGCATTCGGCGCCATCGCCGATCCGCAGTTCGGGCCCATCGTCATGGCCGGCGCGGGCGGCACGCTGATCGAGATCCTGGCCGACCGGCGCTTCGCCATGCCGCCATTCGATGCGGCGGCGGCGGCTCGGCTGATCGACAGACTGAAAGTGCGGCGCCTACTCGATGGCGTGCGTGGGCAACCGCCGGCGGATATCGGCGCGGTCGCGGAAGCTCTGGCGCGGTTCTCGGTGATGATCGCCGATCTCGGCGACCTGATCGCGGAGGCCGATGTGAATCCGGTGCTGTGCGGCGCCGACGGCTGCGTGGCGCTGGATGCCCTGGTGGTCGGGCGTGCGCCGGACGGCAAACACTGAAGAAACTCTGGACGTGAGGGGGCGCCCGGCCGGGCGGTGGCGAGATGGATCTGCGGCTGACGAAGGAAGACCTGGACATCCAATCGCGGACGCGGGAGTTCGCGGAGAAATATCTGTTCCCGTATGAGATCGAATGCGACGAGAACGAGGGCCTGTCGCCAAGATCCCTGGCGAAGATTCACAAGGCCGTGCTTAACTACAAGCTGAACGCCTTCAATCACAGCAAGAAGGATGGCGGGCAGGGGCTCACCCACTTCCAGCAGATTCTGCTGCATGAGGAACTGGGCAAGGCAACGAATGGGCTCTGGACACTGGTCTGGACGGCATCGCTGCCGCTCAAGGCCGCCACGCCGGAACAGCGCAAGAGGTATTTGCTGCCGATCAACGCCGGAAACGGCCGCGCCTGCTATGCGATCACCGAGCCCGATGCGGGTTCCGATCCGCGCATGGTCAAGACCAGCGCGGTAGAGCGGAAAGGCAAATACGTCATCTCCGGCGAGAAGTGGTTCGTCACCTCGGCCAATGCCTCCAACATCATCCTCGTTCATGCTCATGTGGATGGCGATCCTGACAAGCCGACCTTGTTCATCGTCGATCGCGACCAGGCCGGCGTGGTCAAGAAGCGGGTGCCGCGCTTCATGCATAACTACGCCTTCGAGCATTGGGAGATCGTTTTCGACAAGGCGGAGGTGGACGAGTCCCGCATCCTCGGCAAGATCGGCCAGGGCTATGAGCTGACCAAGGACTGGTTCACCGACACGCGGCTGGAGCTGGGCGCCCATTGCGTCGGCGCCGCCATCCGCGCGACGGAGATCGCCAACGACTACGCGGCGAAGCGGGTTCAGTTCGGCCGGCCGATCCGCGATTTTCAGGCCATCGAGTTCATGCTGGCGGACATGGCGGTAGAGATCATGGCGGCGAAGTCCATGCTTTATCGCATCGGCGCCCAGGTCGATGCCGGGCTGGACCGCAAGATCGTCCATGCTCGCGCGAGCGCGTTGAAGCTTTATTGCTCGGAGATGGCAGGGCGCGTCATCGACAAGGCGGTGCAGATCCTGGGCGGCCGCGGCTATATGCGGGAGAACCCGGTGGAGCGGTTGTACCGCGATATCCGCGTCGAGCGCATCTGGGAAGGCACCTCGGAAATCCAGCGCATGGTCGTCGGCGGCCAGATCAAAAAGCGCGGACTCGGCATTTATGTCGGATGGGAATGAGCTGTGTTGAGAGTCGCACACTGACGCTGTCATCACCCACCGTCGTCACCCTCGCAAAAGCGAGGGCCCAGGGTTCAGTGTGGGATGTCGACGAGCGTCACGATTTGCGCTCTGCCACTCTGGGTCCTCGCTTTCGCGAGGATGACAATCCTTGTGCCAATTGGCAGCGAGCGAGAACCGGACAAGCCGCTCTACGAAAATGCCTTGAAGGCAATGAGCGTGAAGGTGTCCTTCACGCCGGGCAGGCGCTGGATGCGTTCGGTGACGAAATGCCCGACATCCTGCTCATCGGGCAGGTAGCATTTCACCAGCAGATCGTACTGGCCGGAGATGGAATGCACCTCCGAGACCTCTTCCACCGTCTGCACCGCGGCATCGGCCACTTCGTAGGCGCGGCCCAGGTCGCTTTTGATCATGACAAAGATCGTGCGCATGGCCGCATCATAGCGAAAGCAAGGCCGGGGCCAAGCCGGAAACGAGTCCGGCCTAGTTCAGATCGCTTGGTTTAGAAGAACGCCCGAATCAGGCGGCGCGGGGGGCCTTGCGGGTGATGGGCGGCAGCTTCACCGGGCGGCGCAGGAAATCCGGCGTGTTGTGATCGCCGAAGGCCACGGTCTGCTGATCGTCGCTGTCTTCCCGGTCGCGGTGCGGCTTGTGCCGTTGCCGATCGTCGCCACCTTCCCGGTCGCGGTGCGGCTTGTGCCGTTCCTGACGATGCCTGGCGGGTGCTGCCTGTGCCGGGGCGGGAGATTCCGGTGCGGCTGTGGGCTGCGCCGCGGCCTCGATAACCGGTTGTTCCACCTGATGGCGAGGCTCGTCATGATGACGGCGCGGCGGCCTTGGCGCAGCCTCGCCGTCGCTGCGGCGCGGACTGCTGCCATGCTTCCGCTCGCCGCGGCCCTTGCTGCGATCCCTGCCGCCACGATCCCGCCCGCCACTGTCGCGGGGCCGGCGGCGACCTTCCTCGAAGGGCAGTTGCTCCATTCCCTCGATCTCGATGCGCGGGATCTCGCGGCCGATCAGCTTGACGATCGCTTCGACGAACTTGCCGTCATAGGGCGTGGCCAGGGTGAAGGCGCGGCCTTCGCGGCCGGCACGGCCTGTGCGGCCGATGCGATGGATATAGTCCTCTGCGTGAATCGGCACGTCGAAGTTGAACACGTGACTCATGCCGATGACGTCGAGACCGCGCGCGGCCACGTCGCTGGCGACCAGTAGCGTGATCTCGCCTTGCCTGAATTTCTCCAGAGTCTCGGTGCGCTTCGCCTGCGCCAGGTCGCCATGGATGGCCGCGGCGTTGAAGCCATGGCGGTGCAGTGACTTGTAGAGGATGTCCACATCGCGCTTGCGGTTACAGAATATAAGCGCGTTCTTCACCTGCTCTGAACGGATGAGTCGGCGTAGCGCCTCGCGCTTCTGCATTTCGTCGATAACAGTCATGCCCTCGGTGACCAAGGCCGTGGTCGAAGCCGGCGGCGCCACGGTGATCTCTTTTGGATTCAGCAGGAAGGCATCGGCCAGTCGGCGGATTTCCGGCGCCATGGTGGCAGAGAAGAATAGCGTCTGCCGGATCTTCGGCAGCAGCGATACGATGCGCTCCACGTCGGGGATGAAGCCCATGTCGAGCATGCGGTCGGCTTCGTCGATGACCAGAATCTTCACGTCGGACATCAAAATCTTGCCGCGCTCGAACAGATCGAGCAGGCGGCCGGGCGTGGCGATCAGCACATCGACGCCGCGGTCCAGCGCCTTCTGCTGATCGGTGAAGGATTCGCCGCCGATCAGCAGCGCCTGCGATAGTTTGTGATACTTGCCGTAGCGGTCGAAATTCTCGGCGACCTGCGCGGCCAGTTCGCGCGTCGGCTCGAGGATCAGGGACCGGGGCATGCGCGCCCGGGCGCGGCCGCGCGCCAGGATCTCCAGCATCGGCAAAGTGAAAGAAGCGGTCTTGCCCGTGCCCGTCTGCGCACAGCCGAGAACGTCGCGGCCGGTGAGGACCACGGGGACAGCCTGAGCTTGAATTGGAGTTGGCGTCGTGTAGCCGGAGTCAGCAATCGCGCGCAGGATGTCGGGACTAAGCCCCAGATCGGAAAATTGCATGAAGTCTTTCTCGGGCCATCAAGAGTTTGCCAGGGAACGGTCCTTGCCCGGTGAAGAGACCGTAAGGCAGCGGATCATTTAATAGATTGCCTCTTTTGTCAACCGCTTAGCAGCTTTGTCGGCAGCATAGCCGGCATGCGCGGCCTTGGCCAAAGCGGTCGTTTACCATAGCCTTCCTTTGGTTTCAGAGAGGTAAAGGGCATGTTGATCTCGCGTGACATTTCCTGCCTGCTGGTGGTCGACATCCAGGAGAAGCTGCTGCCGGCCATGCAGGATCCCATGCTGGTGGTTCGCAATGCCGCCATACTCATGCAGGCGGCCGCAAGATTAGGCGTGCCGGTGGTGGTCTCCGAGCAATATCCGCAAGGATTGGGCCCGACGGTGGCGGAGCTGCAGCATCTGGCGCCGGCGGACTCCATCTTGGCCAAGACCGCGTTTTCCTGCGCAGACGATCCCGGTCTGCGGCAAAAGCTCGCGGACCTGAAGCGTCCGCAAGTGATTATCTGCGGCATCGAGGCCCATGTCTGCGTGCTGCAAACCGCGCTGGGCCTGACCCGCGGCGCAGACAAGTTATCGCCCGTGGTCGTCGCCGATGCGACGTCGTCCCGAACGAGTGCGAATCGCGAAGCGGCACTCGCCCGCCTTCGCGTTGATGGCGTTCAGATCGCCACCACGGAAATGGTCGTCTTCGAATGGCTCGGCCGGGCGGGCACGCCGGAATTCAAGGAGCTCAGCCGGCTGATCCGCTAGCGTGGCCGCTCAGCAATTCGGCGGAACGCAGTTCGGAATATCCTCGGGGTTGCGCAGCGGGAACAGCAGCACGCCCACCTGCCGGACAAGACTCCGGAATTTGGGATCGTTCATGTCGGTGATGCCGCCGTTATGAGCGGAGACATAGGTCATCGGCTGATCGCCGCGGCAGAAGGCGCCGAGCACGCGCACATCGCCGGTCGGCGAGACCGCGGGCGCTATCTCGGGCGCACTGGCGCAGAGCGCCGTCCCGCCGCTGCCGGACGGTCCGTTGAACACCAGGCGGACAAAGTAGGGTTCACGCGCGGTCGGCGCCGGCCTGGTTGTGAAGTTGATCTCCGGCCCCGGATTGACCCCCTGAAGATGGTCCGCAACCGTATCGGCAAAGGCGGTCTGATCGACGGCGAACGGATTGCCAAGCACCTCGGTCTTCAGGTCGCGGCCGGCTGCGATGTAGGAGAGATCCTGCAGGTGATAGCGGCTTTCGATCCTTTGCTCGGAGGCGATGGGCACAGAGCCGCCGGAGCAGGCCGCGAGCAAGGGCAGAACGAAGAGGATGCGCTTCATGGGAACTCCAATGCGAAAGCGATGCCACCTTAACTGGTTGTCGAGTCCTGGCAGCCAAGGTGAGTACGGCGATCCGATTTCCACGGATGCAGTGAGGGTACGCGGCATTTCGATTCCCGACCACAAGCCTAGTCGACTTTGGCGTTCGCCTTTTCCGAATTCTTCGCCGCGTCCTCCTCGGCGATGCGGTTGCGCTGCTTGGCGGCGGCTTCGTCGTAGAGGAAGGGAAGCACACAATAGCGCTTGCCGCTGGTGACCGGGAGGGCTTCGTGCATGAGCGAGCAGGAAAAGACCACGGCGCCGCCCGTCGGCGCCCGGTAGCTGCGGTCGTCGAATTCCGGAAAGCGCAGATTGCCGCCTTCATATTCCTCGGCATTCAGATTCATTGTCACGGCGAACCGGCGATGGGCGGTGCCGCGGGTCGTGTTATCCCGATGGGCGCGGAAGTATCCACCCTCGCCGGTGTCGTAGCAGGCGACGATGTAGCGTTCCGACTGCGTGACGCGGAACTGATAGGCCTTGAAGACCTCGGGGATCAGCCGGCGGATGATGCGCGCGCGAATCTTTCCGCGCAGAGTCTCGTCCTCGATATTGCAATCGCGGCGGCGCTTTCGGCCATAGTCGATCACGCCGACCGTGCGGCCTTGGGCATCGCTGGTCATGTAGCCGCTGTCATAGCCGCCTTGCGTGTTATAGTAGTCGATCAGCTCACGGCACAGCTCGGGTTCGAGAATACGCGGTACCAGCAGGACCGGCGCACCCGGCTGACTTAGGCCGCCTGCGGCAGATTGCGATATCGAGTCGACGATCTTGGCGACGCGATCGACGTGGGCCCGGATGCTGGCCTCATCCGATATGCCCAGCGGCACAGCGGCGATCACGCGCAATTGCCGGTCGAGAACGTAGCTGACCGGAGCGTAGCGCAGGCTGCCGTTGGTATTTTCGCCGGGCGCCGCGCACGCTCCGAAGGCGTTGCTGATCTTGAAGTCGAAATCCCAAAATTGCCGGTAACCCGGAATCTGCTCGTTGACGCGTTTCTCCGCTTCATCGGTGGGATCGCAACCGACACCGAAGAACGCCGCCCGGTCGTCGTTGAACAGGTCAGTGCGGGCGCGAAACAGCTTGAGGACATCGAGCACGCCGGGCTGACGTGCCGAACCGAAAAAGCAAAGCACGATGGCCCGGCCGGCCACGGTGTTGAACTCATAGCGGGGATTGCCGGCGGAGCGGGCTTGAAACCAGGGGGCGGGATCGCCCGGGGTCAGGAACGGCATGGAACACCTGGGTCGGCGGCCGGACCGGGCCGCTGATGGAACCAAGCCTATCGTTTAGAAACAGTCGGGAGGGCGGTCAAGATACTGCGTCGGGCGACGGTCTCCACGACCGGGTGGCTAACTTCTCGGTCGCACGGGGGAGCGGTGCTAGCCGCCGCTCCCCTTGTCGCGCTCGCCATTAGGTTCCGAGGAAGATGTCGTGGGCCGCTGTGTTGCCGGCGGTGACCAGCGAAACCTCGGGTACGTAAGTGATGGTCAAGAGGTTCACATCCCAGGCGCCGTTGCCATCCGAATCGATGCAGACATCAACGCCGCCGCCGCTGTCGACGACGAACACTCGTGCCGCCCGCTCTGCCGCGACAACACCGAGGGAGTCGAAGAGCCCGTCGAGATCGATGTAGTCCTGTTTGGTGCCGCCGGTGCTGAAGCTGTTCAGAACGTCGCCGGCATCCAGCACGTCGGTATACATTGCACGGTCCTGACCGTGGACGAAGCTAAGGCGGTCGGCACCATGCCCGCCATAGAGACGGTCGGTACCAAGACTACCATCGAGCGTGTCGTTGCCGTCGCCGCCGTAGATCGTATCGTTTCCGGTGCTGCCATCAAAATCGTTACCGCTGGCATTTCCAACGAGGACGTTGTTGGCAAAGTTGCCGGTGCCGCGGACCACAGAGCCGAGCAATGTGAGATTCTCCACGTTGCCGGCCGTACTCAGCTGGAAATCTTCGACCAAACTGTAGACGGTGTCGAGACCCCCGCCTTTGGCTTCGGAAATCGCATCGGTGGAGTCGCTGATAAGGAACGTGTCATTGCCTGCGCCGCCGATCAGGGTATCGGCGCCGGCGCCACCGGATAGCGTATCGTTGCCAGCGCCGCCATTGAGCACATTGTTGCCGGCGTTGCCGGAGATGACGTTGTTGCCGACGTTGCCGTTCGCGTTGATGTTGGCACTGCCGAGGAGCTGAAGTTCTTCTACGTTGACGGCGAGGTTGAGCGCGAGGGAGCTCTGCACCTTGTCGTAACCTGAGCCGGCGCCGGCGGCTTCGACTACGATATCCGATGCGACACTGATGATGTAGGTATCATCGCCCAGCCCGCCGGTCATCCGGTCCGC
>Ga0184612_10001233_pt1 | contig 12356 bp, 10 predicted proteins | sample PLM3_60_coex_FD_133163 | JGI IMG/M metagenome (GOLD analysis project Ga0184612, IMG submission 133163) | Groundwater sediment microbial communities from an aquifer in East River, Colorado, USA - PLM3_60_coex | ecosystem: Environmental > Terrestrial > Soil > Riparian zone | place: USA: East...
ACCGATCTCGCCGGTCTCGCCGCGCAGACCTCGATCAAGCAGCTTTTCGAGGTGCGTAAGCTGATGGAGGTGAGGGTTGCAGGCTGGGCGGCTTTGCGGGCGACTGCCGAGGAAATCGACACGATGCGGCTCGCCATTGAGGCCGACATCTCTCGGAATACGGCCGCAGGCAATCCCAGTCGAATTTTCCATGACGCTTTGGCAACAGCAGCGCATAATCCCGCCCTGGTGCAGGTTTATGAATCGGGACGACACCTTTTCTTCCGGCTACCTTTTTACTGGAAGCTTTTCGATGACGCCGAAGTGAAGTCGGCTCGGGCGGCGCGTCATGAACTGGCCCGGCGCTGGCACGAACAAATCTTAAAGGCGATCGTGGAGCGGGATGCGGCGGAGGCTGAAGGAGCCATGTTTCAGCACCTGGACATTATGGAGAAAGACCTGCTCAGCAGACTGCAACTCGCAGATGGCGAGACTACGAGCGGTACAGCTTATCGCCATCCGATGTTGGCAGATCTCCAACCGGAAAAAGACAGCGTGATCAAAGGAATTCGTTCGCTACGTTAAGGCACTGCTATGGAGCATCACCGATGAAACTTCTAGTTACGTTCATTGCTTTCGCTCTACTCGCGCAAGCAACGAGTCTTCCAGCCGCCGAATCCAAGCCGACAGAGCCGCTGAAACTACGACTCGGGCTAGGCTCCGCGCCGGCTCCGGCGTTGCCCAACTCCGTATTGTGGTTGGCAAGGGATTTGGGTTTTTACAAGCGCGAAGGGCTTGATGTCGAGCTTAATGAATTTCAAGGAACCCCGCTTGTCATCGCTGCGATGATTGCCGGCGACATTGACGTGGGCAACGTTTCGACTTCCGACGTTATCAGGATGAACGCGACCAAAGGTCAAGCGATGCGCGCCATTCATTCCCCGGATACCCGACTTTACTTCCTCATTGCCGCCAGAGACACTATCAAGTCAGCGAGCGCGCTGCAGGACAAAACGTTTGCGGTCGCGCGGATCGGCAGCGTCGACCACACCCTTTCGATGATTGCGCTCAAAGGTCTTGGCGTCAACACAGCTTCTCTAACGGCGGTCGCCATCGGGACGCCTTCGACTCGCGCCCAGGCGCTGGTGGCCGGCCGCGTCGATGCCACCACCCTTTCACTGGCCACCTGGGTAACAATTCAGAAGGAACCCGGTGTCAGAGTTCTGGTCGATCACAACACCTATTACGATACGGCCACCGTCGTCGAGAAAGTGAATGCCGTCACCACCAAAGTCATGGAAGATAAGCCCGAACATTTGCGTCGCTTCACCGCGGCGATCTTGAAAGCAAGTCGCCACTTCGCTGAAAATCAGGACGCGTGGGTGGAAGCCATGGCCAAGCGCCGTCCCGATATCGATCGCCAAGACGCAACAAATCTTTGGGCGGGCTTCAAAACCGCCTGGGCGGTAAACGGCTTGATGAATCTCGACTCATACAAGAAAAGCGCTAACTTCTTTTATCAGACTGGAACCTTGGAGAAGGCTCCAAAAATTGAAGTAGGCGAATGGGCCGAAACACGCTTCGTCGACGGGGTTCTCAAAGAAATCGGCACGTACCCGAATTTCGATCCGCCCGGCCGGTTGCTTCGATAAGAGACTGGAAAAACCTCACGCTATCGAGTAAGTTCTAAGATTGAGCGTTAGTGCATAAATCTCTCCGCAGCAAGTTGACCGGGCATCAAAAAAGCATTTATGAGAATTTATCCCAAAGGCGTCACCCCCGAACGTTTTTATCGGGGGTCCAGTCATACTTTCGTCTGGATTCCCGATAGAAGCATTCGGGGACAGACTCTTAGGGTCTGGAAATAGTTTTTACGCAGAAAGCTGCGGGGAATTGATAACCCAAAGAGATTAAATCCCAGCAAGGAGGGCAAAAATATGGCGATCGGATTGTCCCATGGCGGTTCAACCATCTACTCGTCCCCATCCCCCTCATCAGAGGTCCTGGTAGGAACCCGAGACGGCGTCGTCACTATCGGGCGCCCGGCCTCCGGATCGGAATGGCGGGTAAAACACCGCGCGCTGACGGACAAGCACATCAGCGCGATCATCAAGGAGCCCGAGAGCGGTTTGACGTTTGCCGGGGCCTTTAGTGGCTCCGTGCACGTCAGTGCAGACAACGGCAAGAGTTGGGAGCCGAGGGGTAACGGACTGACGGAAACCAACGTCTATTCCCTGGCGTCGCGGCGCGTCAATGGGCGCGTGCGGCTATTCGCCGGCACCGAGCCGGCGCATCTGTTCGCCAGCGACGATCTCGGTCTTAACTGGAGCGCAGTGTCGTCGCTTCGGTCGGTGCCCAGTGTGCCAAAATGGAGTTTTCCCGCTCCGCCTCATATAGGACACGTCAAGCACATCAACTTCGATCCCGACAACCCCACCACAACCTACGCTTCCATTGAAGTCGGCGGACTGCTGAAGAGCACGGACGCAGGCGAACACTGGGAAGAGTTTCCGAGCCTCTACGAGGACGTCCACCGGCTGATGATTCATCCGAGCAAACCAAAATTCTTGTATGCAGTTACCGGGAGAGGACTGTACGTCAGCCCCGACGCCGGCGCCAGTTGGGAGCAATGGACGCGGAGGGAAGACGAAATTGGCGGCTACCCGGATGGATTTGTGTTTCGTCCATCGGATCCGAAGCTGATTTTTATGACCGCTGCCCACGACGCTCCAGGCACATGGCGCACGACGCATTTTGCCGGCGCGCGCATCTCGCGCAGCACTGACGGCGGGCGTAACTGGGAGATTTTGCGCAATGGCTTGCCCGATCGATTGCAAGCCAGCATCGAAGCCTTCTGCCTCGAGGAGGCGGGAGATGCGTCTTCAATTTTTGCGGCGACGACGTCAGGCGAAATCTTCTGCAGCGAGAATCTCGGCGAGCACTGGAACAAAATCATCAGCGGCTTGGCGCCGATCTCCAAAGCGGGACACTATCGGAACCTGGCTGCGGCGTAGTCCAAAAGAGAATTTGTACACGAAGGACCCAGCGCGGCCGAGTCGCAATCAAAACTCGGAATATCTCGCGCAAAGGCGCAAAGGCCGCAAAGAAATTTACCTTCCGGACTTGGCGTTCTTGGCGTCTTGGCGCGAGCAAATCCCCGTTTTGGATAGCCACGGGCCACCGGAAAACTTTCAACTATAGGAATACGAAAAACACGAAGTAAGAAGAATCTAGCCGCAAAGGACGCAAAAAATGTAGGGGCGGGTTTCAAACCCGCCCTACTTCGTGTGGTTTACTGCAGTCAAATCGACTGGCTCCGCAACACCTTCCCTGGATAAGCGCCAGTGTGCGAACCGTTTTGCATCAGGACTGCGCCGTTGACGATTGTATAGCGGATTCCTCTCGCATGCTGGATGTAACGCGGCGCCCCCTCCGGAAGATCATTGACTTGCTCGGGCTTTTCCAGATCGATGGCCGCGGGGTCAAATACAAATACATCAGCCGCCATGCCAGGGCGAAGCAAGCCGCGATCGTGGATCCCGAAGATCGACGCGGGCATGAAAGTCAGTTTTCTAATGGCTTCCTCCATGGGCATGATCCGCCGCTGCCGCACCCAATAACTGAGCAAGAAAGTCGCAAAACCGAATCCCGGGTTGGCGCTGGCAACGTGGGCGCCTGCATCCGACTGGCCCAGCATGACGTAAGGGCTGCGGAAGATCGCAGCCACGGCCTTTTCATCGCCTTGAGTAATGGAATCTTCAAAAACCGTCTCAAGCTCCTCGTCCAGAGATAAATCGAGTATTGCATCGATGGCCGATTTCCCCAGCAAGCCCGCGATTTCTTCGATGCTCTTTCCTTGAAGGTCTTTGTGGTCGGCGCGACAAACTTTGCTCACGAATATTGAATCCCAGCGGCGCGAGAAGTTGATGGCGGGGCTGCCGGGAACCACTTCCTCGGCCAATTCTCTCCGAGTCTCTTGATTGCGAAGCGCTTCCTTACGGGCCTCCAAAGGCATGGACATTACTTTCTTCCAGGCCGGCATCTCATCGAGTCGATTGCTATCCTTGAGATTCCAGCGCCGAAGAGCAAGCCGGGTAGTGGTCATGGCAAAGCTCGCGGCCCCTCGGCGAGCGCGTTCTTCGACGTCGTCCAGCTGCTTGCGCCAGAGGTCGGGCTCGCTCCAGCGATGACGGATACTTTCGCCGATCAGCGGGCGGCGGGTTTCGCTCAAAATAGTGTCATACCACTGGCTAATCCGCGCAACGTGTTCGGGAGTCGCAAATGCGCCGTGCGTGAATTGCACGGCGCCACGTTGGTTTTGCCCCACTACACGGCAAAGCCTCTCGATCTCGTGAAGGCTTGCGAAGCGGCTGGCGACGGGCTTGCCGTCTTCGCGAAAGTGACTCTGGTTAGAATTCGTCGAAAAGCCAAAAGCTCCCGCTTCCAGGCCCTGCCGCACGAGTTCTTCCATCTCAGCGATCTCGGCGTCATTCGCTTCCCGCTCGACGCTGGCTTCGCCCATCGCGTACTGGCGAACGGCGCAATGGCCGACCAGCGTCGCCACGTTGAGACCCAGCGGTCTGCGACTCAGAGCATCCAGATACTGTCCGTGGGTTGTCCATTCCCAGGGAATACCGGCTTTCAAACTATTTCGCGGCATGCTCTCAACCCGCACGAAGGTGCCGATCAGCGCATCGCGACTCTCCGGCTTGCAGGGCGTTAAAGTCAGGCCGCAGTTGCCGAAGACGACGGTCGTAACGCCATGCTCGTTTGACGAGGAACCCAGCGGGTCCCACCAGATCTGGGCGTCGAAATGGGTATGGAAATCGATGATGCCCGGGGCCACGGCAAGGCCGTCCGCATCCAGTATGCGAGTGGCCGCCTCGTTAATTCTTCCGATCGCCGCAATCCGTCCATCGCGAATCGCCAGATCCGCAACAAAGGACGGCATGCCAGAGCCATCGTAAATCCGTCCATTCTTTAAGAGCAGATCATACATGGGAGCTCCAAAACGGTTGCATTGGCCATTCCAAGCCACGATAATTTAGCCAAACATTTCTATCTGTGTAGGGGGCACCGGCATCTGGTAATCAGGAACCAGCTTCGCAATCGCCGATGCATCGACATTGGCAAGTTCACGTGGCTCGAGTTTGTGGAGACCTCCACCGTAAACTCTTCCCTCTCCGAGAAGCTGATCGGGAGTAATCTGGTTGAGGACCTCCCATATACGGCGGATGAGCGTCGGGTCCCGGTTTAACCATCGCTCAAGCAGCGGTCGTGGATACATAGCCAGATAGACGTTGGCGACAGTGGCTCGGGAGTTGTTAAGGATGAATCGGAAGGGTCGTCTTCGTTTTACATCTAACCGTCCAAGATAAGTGCAAACGATTGGTGCGGGTGGGCGGTTCTCTTGGGAATACCAGGGTGTACGGTGGCTACAGAGATAACGATTGTCCAGTCGGCGCGCTTTGCCCTCTTCTAGGTATGTCCACAGAAAAGGAAAGCGCTCTTTGATATCCTTCTCAGGAAGACGCGTATCCAAGAGAAAGAGTCGAGGCTCGGTTTTTGGGTTGCCCTGTAAGTCGGCTCTCACTTCATCATCCGGCAAGTAACGGGGACTCGGGAGTATCGGGCTGAAGGTCTCTATCGGAAGACGCCGCGTCTTAATGACTTCTTCCTCGAGAATAAAGTAGGAGTTATCACCGGTGGCGAGTCCTCGCTTGACCAGGAAAAAGTGCGAAATCCTGGGAACGTCGGAACGGCTTCGGATTTCAAAGGTAGGGAAGCGTGTCCACTTGGGCTCATGGGTAAGTACCTTTGCGGAAACTGTGCGCGAGAATTTCGGGTCGAGCAGTGTGCCGCCAAAAGTGAAGTTCACCGCGTGGTCTTTCGGTGGTGGCGAGTTGCGAAACCAAACAACAGCAGATGAAACGAGGGCGTCAGCAAACTGCATGTCGTTCGGATCGAATCGGTGAATGTGGAGAAGCGTAACGCGGCCCAGGAGATAGCGTTTCAGGCTCTGGCCGTAATTAACATCCATAAACTCGCTAGGAATCAGCCAACCAGCGATGCCGTCTTGTGCCATCCATGCGTGCGTTAGGCCGAGAAAGTGGCAGTAGAGCCCTGCAAGTCCGCCCAATTTCATCCCGCTCGCTTTCAAGGTGCGCAACTGAAGGCGGACCTTGTCCCCGTTGTGCAAATGGTGGTGCCGCACGTAGGGTGGGTTGCAGATGGTGAGATTGAAACGGGGAGAAGGTTCCGCAAGTGTGAAGTCGGAGATTTGCAGCAAAAGGTCTGAGTCCTTCCACAATCGCGCCGCAGGTTTGCCGTAATGAGGGTCAAGCTCGAAGCCCAGGGCTTCGGCGATCTGGCTCGGTGGAAAAACTTTGCGGAGCGCGGAATAAAAGGCACCAGTGCCGATTGCGGGATCAAGAAAGCGCACTTTCTTTCCCGAGGGGAGGAGTTTTCTCGCATACCGAATGATATCCAGGGCAAGCGTTGTTGGTGTCGCAAACTGGCCAAGGCGGTTTCGTCGGCCTGAGTCTTCTGGCTGTCGAGTTCGGCCTGAATGGCTTGACGCTCTTTCTCAACGTCGTCTATTGTCTCGCGCATAGTCAAATTCCAAGAAGAACCAAATCGTCAATACGATGTTCCCACACCCAATCAATGCCCTCCGCCGCCTCGTAACCCAGGTAACCGCTGTCGAAGTAGCCGCATAGAAAAAGATTGAACCGAACCCTGTTCCCGTAAGTACTCCGAGCTGCGCCATCTTCACAGCCTCTTCTTTCCGGCGCTTATTAGTGTTGGTAAAGTCCCCCGCGGACTTGGCCTCAAGCAGAACCGGAAACTGTTTCGGTCTTCCTATCTTAGGCATGACCACCGCGTCAATGGGTATGTTGACGCTCTGCACTCCGCCTTGGAGTTTCACGGGAACATTCATGCGAAAGCCAAACGTTCCAAGCGGCATCGCGTTGAAACGTGTGCCCTCGCCTCCGGGAAGTTGTTTGTATCCGCGAGCTTCGAGCCACCTTTTGATGGCAGCAAGCTGCCGTTTCTCCTGCGCGTTTCGAATAATAGGATTAGCTACCGCCCCACAGAGGCGATCCGCAACGATCGTCGCGGCTCGGTGTATCTCAATCTCTGTAGCTGGTTCTTTGCGACCTAGCCATACAAAAATATCAGGGTCCGCCATCTTTTCAATGATCGCTGCGATTTTGCCGAGTTCTCGATCAATGTCGGAAGTCGTCATGCGTGCGGGTAATTTTTTCTCCAGCTCCATGCATTTAACGAGAGTTATAGACACACCAGCAAGTCCGATAAGGCGATCTACGGCGAGTGGCGGGCATGTGGACATGCGAAGTGTGGGAAGAATCTCCGGATGCTCCCGCATCACCACTGGTTGGATGTTCGTAATGTTGCCGGTCGCGTGAAGGGCGGCCTCAACATCCTTGGTCGTTTGAACTCTTGTGTTTCGAAAGGCTTGAGGGGCGAATTTCATGAACCAGTCGTTGTACATGTCCACAGACTTAGAGATATCTCCCTTCCAACGATTCGGCTTGTCGCGATTAACCGTCATAACGTCTATTTAGTCGCCTGCTAACGCCAGCAACTTAGCCAATGTTCCGTTCGCCCGCTCCAGCCGTTGTTAGACGAATTTCGTAAGGAAACCGGTCTTCTCCTTCCAGCATTCGCCGTCCACGTGGTGTTACCTCAAAAATGAGCCCAGATCATCGTGCCCTGTCCCATGTCCAACGATGTGCCCCGAATCCGCGATCACCCGAAGTATGAGGTCGAGTCGAGGCAATGGCACGGAAGTACATCGGAGAAGTTACGGTACACGGATTCGATATTGATCTTCAGGTACCTTCCGAAGAACCGCGAAAAGGCACTGCAGCTCTCAGATAGATCTACATCTGAAAGGTCAAGAAACGGAACTCAGACCCCACAGACCACCACTCGACGGTTGCATCTTCTATAATGGGCGTGCCCAAAGGCAACGTCCTAATCTATGCCGTCAAACAGAACCCGAATATATATATTGTAGTAGGACACGCGTTGGCAACCACCGCTGGTTAAGGCATCAGTCATGTAAGAAGGAAAGATAGGGATGCTCACTGAGTCCCCATTCTCCTCTGACTTCCAATGACATTTTCGCCAATATCACCTGCGTTATTTGTGTAAACCAAAACTCGCGCGGCCCGTTGGGCTAATGATGTCTCAGGCTTTCGCCTCGTTGACACCGCTTCGAGCCCTTTTAGCCAACAGTTGGACAGCAGGAATGCCGTAACCAAGATTCAGCGATACATAGTCGACTTGGCGACCAGCAGCGGCATAGACCTTGACTAGCGTCTCTATAGCGTCGTTAACAAGTTGCAGCAAGCGCTGGTCACTTAGCTTTAGAATCCGATCGCACTTCTCGATGGTAAGACCGCGCCAAGTGCAGCGTTTTAAGCGGTCACTCGACATGCTACCGTTGGCGTGGCAAACGATGTTTCGAGCCTGCCGAATGAAGATAAAAAGTTCTTCCCCCTCTGCCATGCCATGTCGCTTTGCTATTGACTCGATACGGAAGAACTCGAGATACAGCTGAACGGTTAGAAGAAATGCGCTTCTTATACTCGTCCTCGTGATCTCGCGCACGTAGTTATGATCGTAGGTATCGGATTTGTCGGGCGAATAAGCGAACACCCCGGTACGAGAGTGTAGTAAGTTTGTAATCTGACCGACAAGTATCGGTGCCTCGCCTTGCTGCTGATCTTCAGTCGAGAAGAAGTAACTATCAAGACTGGGGTCTAACACGTTTTTATCCATCAGGTTGAGGAAGTACGCGCGAGCGATGTGGGAGAAGAGCCAAACGTATCGCTCTTGGATGAGTGTCGAGAGCGCATGGCCGAAGCTGTCCACTCATAATTGGCGGATCGCGAAGGTGAGGCAGTTTCTAATTCATTGACTGCGTGCTAGAGCGATTTTGCTCTCCCCATCTCCTCATAGGTCGTTCTTCAGAAAATAAATAGATCGGCGAGCGAGAGGTTAACTCCCGGAAGTAGAACCTGATGCTTCATCCGCTAACATCAACGGTCTCTAAAGTTAAAGGCAGACTTGACTCCTTTGCGCCCGGTAATCTCCCCCGCTCGTAATATTCGACTCAGAGCGACTCTTACAGGTTTCGCAGGTTCTCAACAATCTCATTGAGATGAGATACGCGAAGTAGTTGGCCAAAGCGTCCGAAAGACCATTGCGGAGTGCTTCGACCGATGTGCTTATAGATTCGTACAACGTCGTCTAACAAGGCATTTAGCTGCGCTGCCGTTAAGGCATCTCCGGTTCTCCAGATCACGGGGGCATTAATCGTCAGACCGTGTTTGGATGCCACATCAATGATCGCCCGGTACAACGCGTTCAAGTCATCGGGGTGTAACACCTGGCCTTCGGTAAAGAGTGGGATTTGGCTCGCAATGTCGGGGGTTGCGGCGCGTGAAACAGCTGTTGGCTCCACCGCCAACGCAACATGGTGAATAGTACCGCTAGAACCGCGTGATATGACTGCGTCAAGAGCAGCAGCAATTTGTGTGATAGCTTCATCTCCGGTCAGATTATCGTACACGTGACAGTTGCACCTACTGTAAAGCTCGTCAAGTATCCTGAACACCTGTTGCTCCTTGACGTGAGCGAACACAATGGACCGTCTGGCGTTAGCACGCCACAAAGTACTCATGCCACGCCTGTGTACGAACGACAGGAATTACAGTAAGTCCGCCCTTGAGGGCCTCCCGAACCTCCGCGTGAGTGATACTTATTTCGGGCACGTTACTGCATGGCATCCCGTAGTATTGGTCGATTAAGACAACGAGAACTTCGCACTCGCGCACAAGCGCTAGACATGTCTCTTCTGGGGGCAGCGTAGGGTACTGATAGGCGTTTCTCTCATAACATACAACGGTTACGCAGCCCTCGCAGGTCCGTTCCATTTTTTCGATCAAGGATAGGCGCGCATCTCGCAATCCTTCAACCGTTGACGACAAAAAGACTTTCATGGAGACCCACGCCGTGCGGCTGAGTGGCCACTTTTCACGGCGATCCGCTCAAGCCGTGCATTAGACGGGAACACTTTCCTCATCGCCACGCCGCAAATTGCACTCGCCACATAACGTGCGAAGATTGTCCGGACTCGTCTTTCCACACTTGAAGAATGGAATAACGTGATCCAGGCGTAGCCTCACTCTCCGCTGTATCTGCGGAATTTCGAACGCAGAGCACACATCTGTAACCGTCACGATCTAGCACGCGCAATCGAAGCCGTAGCGGAACGTTTCGCCCTTTGTTCGCATTCGAAATACGTGGAGTCATTCAATTTCAGTGACACGACCTTAGCGATAGATTGCGACTCGTGTATTAGACAACAGTGTATCCCGTTCGCGCGGAAGTCAAGAAAAAGGGATTCCCAGAAAGGGTCATTGAAGGCTCAAGTCTGCTTTTGGCTTTTTAATGCCTCTTCAACTTCTCCTGCCATACGCGCGAGCCTCGGTTCTTTCTGAATCCGACGTTTGATCCCCAGATAGACTGAACGTTGCCAGGTCTTAGAGAAGCTCGGTTTCCTGAAGGTATTCGAGGTGCTCTTCGCCCAATCGTTGAGATGCTTTACTGTACTCCCTCTCTAAGAGTTTTCTAGCGTAGAGGGAATTATAGTGACTAATCGCTTTGCAGATATAAGTGCGTCGCGGCAGGTTGAGGTGTTTGCGAATTTTCTCCACGTTCCAATACGTGGGGTCATCCAGTTTCAGTGACACGGTTTTAGCCATAGATTACGACTCCTGGTATTAGACAACAGTGTATCCCGTGGCGAGCAAGTTAAGAAAAGATTTTTTCTGCTGAAAAAAATTTCCTCTGCACAGGAACTCCTCTTAAAGAATGGATGAAAACGAATTCTAAAGTCGTCTAATCCTTAATCGTTAGGCCATCACTCGCGTGGCTTCATGTGCATGTTGAAGAACTTCGTGGCCGAGGACCATGCCTGTTCATCTTGTTCGCCCCGGAAGCCGTGATCACCTCCGCCGATGACCAGCAACTCGACGTGTCGATCAGCCCTGCGCAGCGCTTCTTGCATCCTGAGGCTCTGCTCGATTGGGACCTCTGTGTCACGGTCGCCGTGAATAAGAAGGACCGGAGCGTGGATCTGCTCTGCAACATGGACTGGGGAGTTCCAGTAGCCGGTGCCGCATACCAGCGGGACATAGAAGTGACGGATTCCCGCGTTACTCGTCGTATCCTTCCAACGTTGAATATCGGTGATCGGGAAATACGCGACGATGGCTTTGATTCGACCGCTCCGAGCGCCAGAGAGTAATGCCACTTGGCCACCCAGAGAGAACCCTAGAACACCGATGGAGTCGGCATTAACGCCTGGGAGCGTTGCCAGCCAATCCGCGGCTTTCGCGACATCGTCGGGCTGCTGCGTTCCGCAGTCGTCACTCCCGCTGGAGGGCGGCCATCCTCGCATGGAGAGCGCTAGCGCCACATATCCTTGTTCCGCAAGCCGTCGTGCCGTGCCTTCTACTCGCAGAGCGCCTGGCACGCCCGGTCGGGCCCAGCCGTGTAACACGATGATCGCTGGCAGCAGTTTCGATGTGCTAGCAGGGCGGAAGAGGATCCCGCCGAGAGTCACGCCGGAGCCAGGTAAGCTGACTTCATATCGACCTGGACCGCTGACAGTCGTGACGTCGGTAACCACCTGAGTGCATCCCGCCACCGCAAAAGCTAGCAGTAGCATCGCCACGGTCTTAGGCATAGATTGCAACTCCAGCCACTGGACAACAGTGTATGCCGGCGGTGAGGAAGTCAAGAAAAAGAGAAGCAGGAAACCGATCACGACAAACGCCGATACAACCCGACACTCACAACACCGCAGCCGGCGATCATGGCGGTCATGGGAATAGCGCTTTGGCTATGCAATATTCCCAACACCGTCGAGGTGATGGCAGCGATAGTGAATTGCGTACTGCCCAAAAGAGCCGATGCCGCGCCCGCGTTAGTGCTGAAGGGCGCCATCGCCAGCGCTGTCGAATTCGGCAGGATAAAACCGATGCAAGAAATATAAATGAAAAGCGGAATGATAATTCCGGCAATTCCCCCTACACCGCTCGCGCCGGCAGCTAACAGCGCGACCCCGGCAATGGCCTGAACTAGATTAGCGGCCTTGAGCAGTTTCAGCGGCTCAAAACGGCGAACCAGCTTGCCATTGATTTGGGAGGAGATGACAAAACCCAATGCATTGGCTCCAAAGAGCCAGCCAAACCGGTTCGGCGGAACGCCGAAGAGCTCAATAAATACGAAGGGGGATCCCGAGATATAAGCGAACATTCCCGCCATGCTTAGTGCGC
>Ga0184612_10001234_pt1 | contig 12355 bp, 9 predicted proteins | sample PLM3_60_coex_FD_133163 | JGI IMG/M metagenome (GOLD analysis project Ga0184612, IMG submission 133163) | Groundwater sediment microbial communities from an aquifer in East River, Colorado, USA - PLM3_60_coex | ecosystem: Environmental > Terrestrial > Soil > Riparian zone | place: USA: East...
TCAACTGAGCTTCTACCTCGAGGGCATTCGAAGAACCGGGCGTTATCCACCGTATTTTCACGTTGTATTTGCGGGCGACCGAATCTACTTCTGAGGGATCAAATTTAAGCTGTTCTAACAGGGCAAAAACCTCTCGTCCGCGATCGAGCGAAGCCGCTGTAATTTCCGAATCGCTGAGTTTGACAATCTTTTGTTTGTCCACTCCCTCGTGTAATTTCTTGCGTTGCTCATCCGAAAGAGTCCCTCCACACGCCATCAGACACATCAGTCCGATAAAAACCAGTGCTTTCATACCTTAAAGTTCACTTCATAGGCTTTTAATTCCAAGTGTGAGCCGAAAAACAATATTTATCGTTCAGTTTCGTCAACCACTAACAACCAAAAAAGCCCTAAACGGCTGTTGACTTTTTGTTAACTTTGCCGGTTGATTGCTTATTATGATTGAAAAACTCGACGAATTAAAGCTGCGTTTTGAAGAGGTGGGGCAGCTCCTTGCTCAGCCGGAAACGATGAAGGATATGAAGAAATTCTCCCAGCTCAGCAAAGAGTACCGGGACCTGGAGAAGATTGTCGTGAAGTATAATCAGTTCAGAGACGTGCGTGACCATTTGCAACAAGCCAAGGAGGTTTTGCAAAAAGAAAAAGATGAAGAATTGCGGGAAATGGCTAAAATGGAGATCGACGATCTTGAGCCAAAAATCGATACTCTTGAGAATGAAATAAAGGAACTTCTTATACCTAAAGATCCTAACGATGATAAAAACGTAATGCTTGAAATCCGTGCTGGTACTGGTGGCGATGAAGCTGCAATATTTGCGGGTGACCTTTGGCGGATGTATCAACGTTACTGCGAGCGCAGGGGGTTAAAGATGACGGTTCTGGATGTGACTGAAGGAACAGCAGGAGGATACAAGGAAGTAATCTGCAGCGTGAGTGGTGAAGGGGTTTACGGGTTGTTGAAGTTTGAATCCGGTGTTCATAGGGTGCAGCGGGTTCCAGCCACTGAACAAATGGGAAGAGTCCATACTTCGGCTGCTTCAGTTGTTGTAATGCCGGAAGTGGAAGATGTATCTATAGAAATAAATCCGGCTGATCTGGAGTATCAAACGGCAAGGTCCAGCGGTGCCGGTGGACAGAACGTGAACAAGGTGGAAACAAAAGTGCAGTTAACACATAAGCCTAGCGGTATTGTTATCACCTGCCAGGTCGAACGTTCACAGCATGCAAACCGCGAGCGGGCGCTTCAAATGTTGAAAACCAAACTTTACGAAATCGAACTGGAGAAGCAACAGTCAGAGATTGGCGCCACCCGCAAGTCGATTGTCAGAACCGGCGATCGATCGGAAAAAATTAGGACGTATAATTATCCTCAAAGCCGGGTAACGGACCATCGAATCGGTTTTACGCAACATAATCTACCCGCTGTAATGAATGGAGATCTTGATAATTTTGTTGAGCAACTTCGGATAGCGGACAGTGCAGAAAGAATGATGGAAAGCGCGACGTAACGTCCTTCAATTAAATTCGTTTTTATTTTAAATTTATAGCATGAAAAAAATACTAATTACACTAGGGGTTATTGTTCTAATCGGATTTATCCTCTACGGTTTTTTTGCCGGCCGTTATAATACAATGGTAGAACTTCAGGAAACTATACCCAAGGAGTGGGCGCAGGTAGAAAGTCAATACCAACGCCGCGCCGATCTTATTCCTAATCTGGTAAACACAGTAAAAGGATACGCAAATTTTGAACAGGAAACACTTACTAAAGTGATCGAAGCACGTGCGAGTGCAACGCAGGTAAAGGTTGACCCGAGTAATATTACTCCGGAACAACTTCAACAATTTCAGCAAGCTCAAAACGGCGTGAGCTCGGCATTAAGCAGATTATTGGTTGTAGCCGAGGCTTATCCGGATTTGAAAGCCAATCAAAATTTTCTCGACCTTCAGGCTCAATTAGAAGGTACTGAAAACCGCATCGCTGTGGCAAGAAATCGTTTCAACGAGGTGGTCCAACCGTACAATGTCTACATCAAAAGGTTTCCCAACAATTTTCTGGCAGGCATGTACGGCTTTACGCCAAAAGGATATTTTGAAGCGGCGCAGGGTACTGAAAACGCTCCAACGGTTCAATTCTAAAAGATCGTAAAACTCTCTGCTTGCATTGAAAGTAGCCTTACCGTATTGGTAAGGCTTTTTTTATTCCCAAATGCTTCATACTAATTTCGAGTGCGAAGTTCGATGTTCATGATCTAAGTCGATCTAAAGCAAAAAATCTGTGGGCGAAACCCACAGATTTTTGGTTGGACTCCTAGGCTATATAATATCTTGATCAGTTAGCTGATCAGCCAGGTAATACAATAGTAAGAATTTTAATGTGTACGTCGTACGCATTCGATATTTTTTTAAAGAAACCCTTTCCCATATATTCGCATCATGTCCAAAAAACGCCCTTTTCTTACTGAACGCGAACTCTTCGAAAACGGCCACAAGTACTTTCTTCCCCATGTATCCATTGATAATGTAATTTTCGGTTTTCATGAAAATGAGCTGAAAGTGTTGTTGCTGCAATGGAAAGAAAACAAACGATGGTGTCTGCCGGGGGGATTTATTTACAGAGATGAAGATGTGGAGGAAGCGGCTATCCGGGTGCTTAAATCACGAACAGGCCTCGACAATATTTACCTTCAACAATTTTATACGTTTGGCGATCCTCACCGCGAACGAGGCAAACACAGCACAACTAAACCGAAAGCAGCAAAGGCCGCAAGCTGGTTTATGGAACGGTTTGTTACCATAGGGTATTGGGCGCTTGTCGAATTTTCTAAAGTGGTTCCAAAACCGGATGAGTTTTCTGAAGCCTGCTCGTGGAGTGACATAGACAAAGTTCCCGAACTTATTTTGGATCACAATAACATCCTTGACAAAGCACTACAGTCACTCCGCCTCAATCTGAATGACTATCCGGTTGGCAAAGATCTGTTACCTCCAAAATTTACCATGCCTGAATTGCTGCGGCTGTATGAGACAATTTTAGGCAAAGCGCTGGACCGAAGAAATTTTCAAAAAAAGATCCTTGCACTAGATATTTTGGAACGCCTCGAGGAGAGAAAATTAGGCGGGGCGCACAAGGCTCCCTTTCTTTATCGCTTTGACCAGCGCAAGTATGAGCGAGCGATGAAACAAGGATTAAAATTTGGGCTGTAGTAAAAGTGCTGAGCCCGCGTTGATTACAGCGTTCGTTTTACTTCTCGCTGTTCGTAGCTTTCAATGACATCGCCAACCTGCATATCATTGAACCCATCAATTCCAATTCCGCAATCAAATCCGGTTTTCACTTCGCTGGCATCGTCCTTATGACGTTTGAGTGAGCCCAACTTTCCTGCATAGACGACAATACCATCGCGGATAAGGCGTATAGGATTAGCTCTCTTGATTGAGCCATCGGTAACCATACAACCAGCGATCGTTCCGATTTTCGAAATCTTGAAGACCTCACGGACCTCTGCGTTACCAACAATAACTTCTTCCGTTTCCGGCGCGAGCATACCTTCCATGGCCGCTCTTACATCGTTGATCGCATCGTAGATTATAGAATATAAACGGATTTCAATCTCTTCGTTTTCCGCAACTCTTCGTGCCGCAGCGGAAGGCCTTACCTGGAAGCCAAGAATAATTGCATCGGATGCCGATGCCAATAGAACATCTGACTCGGATATCTGACCAACTCCCTTGTGGATTATCGCCACTTGGATTTCCTGGGTCGAAAGCTTCAACAACGAGTCTGTAAGGGCTTCAACAGATCCGTCCACGTCACCTTTAACAATTACATTTAATTGCTTGAAGTTACCTATTGCCAAACGCCTTCCGATTTCATCCAGCGTAATGTGTTTCTTCGTCCGTATGCTCTGCTCGCGCATGATCTGACCGCGCTTCGTAGCAATTTCCCTTGCTTCACGATCTGTCTCCAATACCGTTACTTTTTCACCAGCTTGCGGAGCGCCGTCGAGGCCAAGCACAACGACTGGGGTAGATGGTCCAGCTTCCGATACTTTCTTGCCTGTATCGTCAAACATTGCTTTCACACGTCCGTGATTTGCTCCCGCCAGCAAAATATCACCCACATGCAATGTACCCGTTTGAACCATTATCGTAGAAACGTATCCGCGACCTTTATCAAGTGATGCTTCGATGACAGAACCTGTCGCGTAACGATTCGGATTTGCTTTCAGGTTCAGCAATTCTGCTTCAAGCAATACTTTCTCCAAAAGCCCCTCGATTCCTTTCCCTGACTTTGCAGAGATCTCCTGGCTTTGATATTTACCTCCCCACTCTTCTACCAAGATATTAATCTTAGACAATGACTCTCTTATCTTTTCCGGATTTGCCGTCTGCTTATCAACCTTGTTAATTGCAATAACCAGAGGTACTCCCGCCACCTGCGCATGGTTGATGGCTTCTTTGGTTTGAGGCATTACGTCGTCGTCAGCTGCCACAACAATGATTGCGATATCTGTAAGTTTAGCACCTCTTGCACGCATGGCGGTAAATGCCTCGTGACCGGGTGTATCCAAAAACGCAATCTTATGTCCGCTCTTCGTAGTTACGTCATATGCTCCCACGTGCTGTGTAATTCCCCCAGCCTCTGAAGCGGTGACTTTAGTATTCCTGATATAGTCAAGCAATGAAGTCTTTCCGTGGTCAACGTGTCCCATGATGGTCACGATCGGCGCACGGGGTTGAAGGTCTTCTTCGGCATCGATATCTTCTTCCATTTCCAACTCCTCTTCCGCTGAGGTAAACACAACTGCATAGCCAAATTCGTCGGTTATGACAGTTATAGCTTCCGCATCCAGACGCTGATTGATAGAAACGAACATTCCAAGGCTTAGACATGTAGAGATAACGTCGTTAACAGACACATTCATCATAGACGCCAGGTCATTGGCAGAAATGAACTCCGTAACTTTTAACGTCTTCGATGCCTCCTGTTCTTGCAGCAGCTGTTGCTCTTGTGCATCCGAGTTTGCCTGACGTTTTTCTCTCCTGTATTTTGCGCCAGAGCCTTTTTTGTTTCCTCCACTTAGCTTCGCAAGTGTCGCTCTGATCTGATCCTGGATTTCTTTTTCCGTGGGCTCAGCTTTCTGAGTCCGGGGTGGAGGAACGCCCCGTCCACGCTGCGGTTGTTGTGCGGGCCTTTGAGGTCTCGCAGGTCCGGTACTTTGCTGATTCCCCTGGCTCTCTGATGCTATGCGTTTTCTAGGACGCTTTCCTTTATTGTCTTTTTGAGTATCGGAAGAAGCAACGGGAGCATCCTTCTTCTTTTCAGGAAGTTGAATTCTATCCAATACTTTTAATCCCTGTAGTTTATCGGCTCTTCCCTTGATCAGTTCCTGGTCAGGTTGCTTTTCCTCAACAGGTGTGACCTCTTCTTTCTTTACAATCGGTTCTTCTTTCGGTTTCTCCTTGACTTTATCAGACTCCTTTTCTTTTTCCTTGACTTCCTTAACCTCATTGACAACTTTTACAGGTTCCGGTTTTACTTCCGGCTTTTCTTCTTCCTTCTCTACCGCCTTCTTTTCCAGTTCGATCTTACCCAGTACTTTGATACCCTCTAATTTTGTCTTCTCTCGTTCTACTTTCTCAGGCTTCGCTTCTTCTTTTACTTTGAGATCCTTCGATCCCAGGTTCTTGATCATGATACTGCTTTCCTCATCATCCACTCTCTTTTTTGCAGTCTCTTTTTCCTTTTCGAGAATCACATTTTCAGAGTGTTTTACCCCGATAGACAGCCCCGATGCTTCAAGTTTTTCGGTGGCCGATGATGCAAATTCTTTGGACAAAAGGGTGACCTGCTCAGGTGTGAGCTTGGCGTTGGGGTTATTCTCAACCTCAAAGCCCTTTTTTGCCAGGAACTCCAAAATGGTGTTATGGCCCACATTGAGTTTCCTCGCTGCCTGACTCAACCTGATCAATTTTTCCTCTGCCATACTCAAATATGCCTGTTTTTTAAAGACTTTAAAACCCTTATCCCCTGTGGAACGAAATTAACGGCACCGGTAGTTCTGATCATTCCGGACCGCTTAATCACTAGCGCAGCGCCGTATAAAACAGAATCCGGTCGTTTTTTATTCAAATTCCTTCTTCAAAATACTTAACACTCCCTCAACGGTCTCTTCTTCAAGGTCTGTCCGTCTAACCAATTCTTCTTTGGAAAGAGCTAATACGCTTTTTGCGGTGTCAAGCCCGATGCGGTTCAGTTCATCAATCACCCAGTTTTCAATCTCATCACCAAACTCGCTCAGGTCAACATCTTCCTCAGATACACCTTCAGCAAGTTCACGGAATACGTCGATCTCATAACCAACTAACCGGCTAGCCAATTTGATGTTCAATCCTCCTTTACCTATAGCCAATGAAACCTGATCGGGCTTCAGATAAACTGAAACGCGGCCATTTTCTTTGTCAACCTTTATAGAAACAATTTTTGCCGGACTTAATGCCCGTTGAATGTACAACTCCAGGTTTTCCGTGTAGTTGATAACATCAATGTTTTCATTTTGTAGCTCGCGCACGATGGCGTGAATCCTTGATCCTTTCATACCCACGCAAGCACCTACGGGATCTATCCGATCGTCGTATGATTCCACTGCAACCTTTGCGCGCTCACCTGGCTCGCGAACTACTTTTTTAATGGTGATTAGTCCATCGTAAACTTCCGGCACCTCCTGCTCGAAAAGCCTTTCGAGGAAAACAGGAGAAGTTCTGGAAAGAATGATCTTTGGATTGCCATTAACCATCTCCACCTTATGAACAATCGCACGGATATTTTCTCCTTTCCGGTAGCGATCTTTTTGAATTTGCTCACTTCTGGGTATCGCGACTTCATTTCCTTCAGCGTCAGTGAGCAGTACCTCACGGCTTAACACCTGATAAACTTCGCCGGCGATGATTTCCCCTACCAGATCTTTATACTTTTGAAAAAGGATGTCCTTTTCCAGGTCCTTAACCTTCTGAATCAACGTCTGGCGGGCTGTCGTTACAGCTCTTCTTCCAAAATCATCAATAAAGATTTGCTCGGATACTTCTTCTCCTACTTCAAAATCGGGTTCAATTTTATGAGCCTCTGTGATGCTGATCTTGTCAAAATCCCAGATGTCTTCCGAATCGTCATCCACGATTTCACGAAAACGATAAATTTCAAGGTCACCCTTGTCCGCATTGACAATGATGTCGAACTTCTCATCCGAGCCGAACTTTTTCTTTATCATGTTGCGGAATACATCTTCCAATATCCGGATCATGGTCGGCCGGTCTATGTTTTTTTGTTTTGCGAATTCAGCAAATGACTGAATTAATTCATGTGCATCCATGGTTACGTCTTATTTGAAACTAACTAACACAAATGATTTATCGATATCTGAAAATTGAATTTCCAACGGCGTTATTTCTATTTTTTTCTTCCCTTCCTTCTTTTCGTGCTCTATAGTAATTTTCGCTTCACTAACATCTACAAGTTTCCCTTCAACAGTGGTCTCGGCCAGTCTCACTCTCAACCGCCTCCCAACGTTTTTCCGGTACTGCCGGTGCAACTTCAAAGGTTGATCCAACCCTGGGGTTGTGACTTCCAGTGTATAGCTGTCCGCCAGCAAAAATGAATCGTCAAGCACCTTGGAAATCTCTCTGCTGAGAATAGCACAATTATCAATGCTAATGCCCGCGTCACCATCTATTATTACGGTGACTTTTTGAGGTCTGTTTCGTGAAGACAAAATCACCTCCACTAAGAAGTGTGAAGGATCAGTCAACTTTTCTTCAGCTATTCTCCGAATTTCCGCTGCGGTCTCCATCTGAAAATTTCTATAAACAAAGAGGGGACTAACTTGGTCCCCTCTAAAGAATTCTAAGAAACTTTCGCAAAAGTATACCTTTATTTAATCTTACCCAAAAGGTCAGGTGATTTTCTTGTTGGGACGACTCGGTTATGGTCATCTATTGACCCTCAATAAAGATCCCTGTCGCTCAGCATCTGAGTCCGGTAGTCGAGGGAAAATAACAATCTGCATCTGGGCTTGCTACCCCTATAGGCCACTAAATGTACTCAGGTAAATTTTCCAAGTAGATTCCATAGCCACTTTTTTCCAGCGGCTTTGCAAGCTCAAGCAACTGGTTTTTCGTTATAAAACCCATTCTGTATGCGATTTCTTCGATGCAGCCAATTTTTAATCCCTGGCGTTGTTCTATAACCTGAACAAAATTTGAGGCCTGCATCAGGGAATCGAACGTTCCGGTATCCAGCCACGCTGTGCCCCTGCTTAGGGCTGCGACCTTGAGTTTGCCCATTTTGAGGTACTGATTATTCACATCGGTGATTTCTAATTCACCGCGCGGACTTGGCTTCAGGGCCTTGGCAATTTCAACTACATGATTGTCGTAAAAATATAACCCGGGGACGGCGTATTTGGACTTCGGCTTTAGGGGCTTTTCTTCAATCGAGATCACCTTCTTGTTTGCATCAAACTCAACAACGCCGTAACGTTCAGGATCCTGAACATGATAAGCAAACACGATGCCTCCATTGGGATCATTGTTAGACTGCAAAAGACTTTGCATTCCGGAGCCATAAAAAATATTATCGCCTAAAATCAGCGCAACTTTTTCTTTGCCAATAAATTTCTCTCCGATCACGAAGGCCTGCGCAAGTCCCTCCGGTTTTGGTTGCACCGCATAGTGGAACGTGCATCCAAGTCGTTTGCCGTCGCCAAGTAATTTCTCAAAAGAGGGAAGATCGTGAGGAGTCGAGATTATTAATATTTCGCGAATACCCGCCATCATAAGCACTGACAACGGGTAATAGATCATGGGCTTATCATACAGCGGCATCAGCTGCTTGCTGATTGCAATGGTTAATGGATATAGCCGGGTGCCAGATCCGCCAGCCAGTATAATTCCATTCATAAGTAATTGGTATTTAGCATGTTAAGGCTATCTTTCCTGATACATTTTTGAATAGTAAGACAGGTATTCCCCTGAGGTCACATGTCGTAGCCATTCCTGATTGTTCAGGTACCAATCTACCGTTTTTTCCAACCCGATTTCAAAAGTTACTTCCGGGCGCCATCCGGTTTCGTTCATCAGCTTCGAGGCATCGATGGCATAGCGAAGGTCATGACCGGGTCTGTCTTTCACGTAGGTGATCAACTTGGCAGACTCTCCATCCGGCCGACCGAGTTTTTGATCCATAGTACGGCAAAGGAAGTGGACCAAATCGATATTCCTCCATTCATTGTTGCCTCCGATGTTGTATACGTCTCCGGTTTTCCCTTTGTGAAAAATCGTATCAATTGCTTTTGCGTGATCCTCAACAAATAGCCAATCCCGGATATTTTCACCTTTCCCATAGACCGGCAGTTGTTTGTTGTTGAGAATATTATTTATCATTAAAGGGATAAGCTTCTCGGGAAAATGAAACGGACCATAGTTATTCGAACACCTGCTGATTATTGCAGGAAATCCAAAGCTATTATGGAAGGCTGATACAAAATGGTCACTGCCTGCCTTTGACGCAGAATACGGGGAGCGTGGATCTATAAGCGTTTCTTCCGTAAAAAATCCTCCATGCTCCGCCGAACCATACACTTCATCTGTTGAAATATGATAAAAGGTTTTACCCTGAAGCTTATTTTTCCAGAACGATAAAGCAGTGTTTAAAAGATTTAGAGTTCCGATAATGTTTGTGCTGGCAAATTCCGAAGGGTTATCAAGAGAGCGGTCAACATGCGACTCAGCCGCAAGGTGAATGACACCGTCGATGTCGTACTTTTCGAAAAGAGCGGGCAAAAGATGCGCATCCAGAATGTCTCCTCTTTCAAAGAAATAATTCCCTTTCCGCTCAATGTCCCTCAGGTTTTCGAGATTCCCAGCGTACGTCAGCTTGTCCAGATTTACAATCGTGTAGTGCGGATACTTGTTAACAAGAAGGCGCACCACATGCGACCCGATAAAGCCAGCTCCTCCGGTTACTAATATTCTCTTGCCCGACATCCTGTCAACTAACGTATGTATTTTTCAAAATTTTTGTGATCCCTTTGAAAAAGGACTTCCTGCGGCAATGATTTGAAATACTCATAGGTGATTTTCAATCCTTCAGCCCGTGAAACCTTTGGCTCCCATCCCAGAATTTGCTTCGCCTTGGTGATGTCCGGTTGACGCTGCTTTGGATCGTCTTTTGGCAAAGGTTTGTAAATCACCTTTTGTTTGGTTCCGGTAAGTTTCACTATCTCTTCTGCAAAATCCGAAATAGTTATTTCATTGGGATTTCCAATATTCATCGGCATATGATAGTCTGACATCAGCAGTCTGAATATTCCGTCCACTTCGTCATCTACATAACAGAAAGACCGGGTTTGTGATCCGTCGCCAAAAACTGTCAGGTCTTCCCCTCGCAGAGCTTGTCCGATGAAAGCAGGTAGTACCCTGCCATCATTCAGCCTCATTCGAGGTCCGTATGTGTTGAATATTCTTATAATCCTCGTTTCCAGCTTGTGGTAGGTATGATAGGCCATTGTTATCGCTTCCTGGAAGCGCTTGGCTTCATCGTAAACGCCACGGGGTCCAATCGGATTTACGTTGCCGTAATATTCCTCTACTTGTGGGTGTACTAAAGGATCTCCGTAAACCTCAGAAGTCGACGCAACCAGTATTCTTGCCTTTTTCGCCCGAGCCAGGCCCAGGAGGTTATGCGTCCCAAGCGAGCTCACCTTCAATGTTTGAATCGGTATCTTTAAATAATCGATAGGGCTTGCCGGAGATGCAAAATGAAGAATGTAATTCAACTCCCCGGGTACATGCACAAAGGTGGAAACATCGTGGTGGTGGAACTCAAAATCAGGACGTTTAAAAAGATGCTCAATGTTGCGAAGGTCACCGGTGATCAGGTTATCCATTGCTACAACACTGAAACCTTCCTTTAGAAACCTGTCGCAAAGATGAGATCCGAGGAATCCGGCTCCGCCCGTAATCAAAACCCTCTGCTTAGCCATTGATAACCTCCCTTCCAATGCTGTAGTATGCGTATCCGAGTTCTTTCATTAAACTTAAATCATATAGATTTCGTCCATCAAAAATAACTTTTTCCTTTAGAATCGATGACAACTTATCAAAGTCTGGAGCTCTGAATTCGGGCCATTCGGTTGCAATAAAAATTGCATCTGCATTTTCGGCCGCTTCATACGGTGTGTCGCAGTATTGAATAGTATCCTTAAACGTCTTCTCAACATTCTTCATTCCCTCGGGATCATGAGCCTTGATTATCGCTCCTTCCTTCAGTAGCTCTTCTATGTTATACAATGCCGGAGCTTCCCGGATATCGTCTGTATGTGGCTTGAAGGACAATCCCCACACTGCAATGGTTTTTCCCTTTAGATTTCCCTTGAAGTATTCCTTAATGCGCGGAATCAATTTTATTTTCTGGGTGCTGTTAACATCCATTACTGCGTTCAATATTTTGAAGTCGTACGAGGCATCCTTCGACGACTTTGCCAACGCCTGAACATCCTTTGGAAAACAGCTACCGCCGTATCCTATTCCCGGAAACAAAAAACGTTTGCCTATGCGGCTATCCGTTCCGACACCTTTGCGCACTGAATCTACATCAGCGCCAAGCAACTCGCAGAGATTCGCTATTTCATTCATAAATGAAATCTTGGTAGCCAGGAAAGAATTGGCAGCATACTTAGTTAGTTCGGCAGATCGTTCGTCCATAAATATGATTGGATTCCCCTGTCGCACAAAGGGAGCATACAAGGTTTCCATCACCTTCCGGGCCTTAGGCGAGGTCGTTCCCAATACAACCCGGTCTGGTTTCATAAAGTCTTCAACAGCTACTCCTTCTCTTAAGAATTCCGGATTCGACACAACGTCAAATTCAACCTTCGCCTTCATTGCAATACGTTCGCGCACCTTTTCCGCAGTACCTACGGGAACGGTGCTCTTGTCCACAACGACCGCGTAATCCTTGAGCAGAGGACCCAGATCCTCTGAAACTTTCAGAATATATTTAAGGTCCGCCGAACCATCTTCTCCCGGTGGAGTAGGTAAGGCGAGAAAAATGATTTTCGCATCCTTAATTCCCTCCTCCAGATTTGTGGTAAAGAAAAGGCGGTCCTGCTTAATGTTCCTTTCAAACAATTGCTCCAGACCTGGTTCGTAAATCGTTACGACGCCTTGCTGAAGCCTTTTGACTTTCTCTTGGTCAATATCAACGCAGGTGACTGTGTTCCCAGTTTCTGCAAAACATGTTCCGGTCACAAGACCAACGTAACCGGTGCCAACTACAGCTATTTTCATGATTGAA
>Ga0184612_10001235_pt1 | contig 12349 bp, 12 predicted proteins | sample PLM3_60_coex_FD_133163 | JGI IMG/M metagenome (GOLD analysis project Ga0184612, IMG submission 133163) | Groundwater sediment microbial communities from an aquifer in East River, Colorado, USA - PLM3_60_coex | ecosystem: Environmental > Terrestrial > Soil > Riparian zone | place: USA: East...
CTCCGGAAGTCCACCGCCTCCGAGATGGCCGAGGCCTTCCCGCCCACGTCCGAAAGCAAGCTCGCCGCCACCAACCCCGTGACGTTTCCTCGCACCTACGTCGACTTCATCAAGCAGACGCGGAGGTGGATCGAGACCTATCGCTCGATGCTCATCGACGAGAGCACCGAGCCGGACCGGCTCGACACCAAGCTGTTGCTGGCGGAGTCGGGGCAGTTCCTGGTGGACCAGGCAACCGGGCTCTCCTTCGTCGGGTCGGCGCGTGAGGAGACCGGATCGGTCTTCGGGAAGATTCGGCCAGACACCAAGCTGATCACGCTCACCTCGAGCTCGGGGACCGGGGTCCCCATCCGGGTCACGAACGGCAACCGGGAGCCGCTGCGCGTGTCCGTGCGGCTGGTCTCGTCGCATCTTCGCGGGTCACCCCAATCATCGTTGGTCCTGAGGGCCGATTCCACACAGACCGTGAACTTCGACGTTCAACTGAACACGAGCGGACGGTTCAGCGTGGACGTGGAGGTGACTTCGCCATCGGGGCGGGTCATCAACACGGGCAAGCTGATCGTCCGATCCACCGCCTACAACCGGTTCGCGCTGTTCATCACGATCGGTGCGGCGCTGCTTGCGCTGCTGGTGTGGGCCAGGAGGTTCGTGCCACGTCGGACCTCGTGACGCCGGATACGCCGGAAGGCGTCGACCTCCCCCCGGAGGACTCACAGGCCGCGTTCGTTCGAAACACCGCGGTGATGTCGGTGGGCACGGCGCTCTCCCGGGTGACCGGGTTCTTGCGCCTGTCGGCCATGGCCTATGCCCTGGGCATCGCCGAAACGCGCCTGGCCGACGCCTACAACATCGCCAACATCACACCGAACATCATCTACGAGCTGGCGCTGGGAGGGATCCTTTCGTCGGTCTTCGTCCCGGTCTTCGTGGAATGGCTTCAGTCCAGGGGGCGCGAAGCGGCGTGGGACGTGGCCCGCAAGGTGCTGGGCATCGCCGCCGTCTCGCTGTCCATCATCTGCGTCCTCGGCATCGTGCTGTCGCCCTGGATCATCCGCCTGTACACCGTGGGCGTGCCCGCCGGCCAGCGGCAGCTGGTCCAGGACCTGGCCTCGTTCTTCTTGCGCTGGTTCATGCCCCAGATCGTGTTCTACGGGATCGGCGCGGTGGCCACCGGGCTGCTGAACGCGCACCGGCGATTCGCCGTGCCCATGTTCGCTCCGATCCTGAACAACCTCATCGTCATCGCCACGTTCCTGACCTTCGCGGCGATGTCGCACCCAGGGCAGGCCGTCCTGGCCACGGGGCCGCAGAAGCTGGTGCTCGCCGTCGGCACCACGCTCGGCGTGGTGGCGATGACCGTCGCACTGTGGCCGTCGCTCCGCCGCCTCGGGTTCCGGTTCCGGTGGCGGCCCCGGTGGGTCGACGAGGCCGTGATCCGGATCGCGCACCTGGCGAAGTGGGTGGTCGTCTACGTCGTCGCGAACCAGCTCGGATACTTGGTGGTCCTGATCCTCGCGGCTCGCGTGAAGGGCGGGTACACCGCGTACGCGGCGGCGTTCATCCTGTTCCAGCTGCCGCACGCCATCTTCGTCGTGTCGGTGTTCACCGCGCTCCTCCCGGCCATGTCGTCGCGATGGGTGGACGGCGACCGGAGCGCCTTCCGTGAGCTCCTGGCCCGGGGGATCCGCTGGACCGCCGTCATCGTCGTTCCGGCCGCCCTCGGGTACCTGGTGCTCGCCGTTCCCATCGTTCGGCTCCTCCTCCAACACGGGGTGACCCGCCCGAGAAGCACCGATCTCGTGGCCGGCATCCTCGTGTTCTTCTCCCTCGGCCTGTTCTCGTTCTCCACGTTCCAGTTGCTGCTTCGGGCCTACTACTCGATGCAGGACACCAGGACGCCGGCGCTCGTGAACATCGCGGCCGTCGGGCTGAACGTGATCGTCGACCTCCTGTTCGTCTTGGCCCTGGGTATGGGGGTTCGGGGCCTCGCGCTCGGGCATGCCACGGCCTACACCTTCGGGTCGATCGCGCTGCTCGCCTTGATCCGGCGCCGGCTCGGCGGGATCGACGGGAGGCGGATCCTCTCCGGGCTGTCACGGACGCTCCTCGCCGGGGGGGTCACCGGAGGAGTGGCTTGGGTGGCGTCCGAGGCGATCGGGAGATGGGTCGATACCAGCACCCTCGGCGGGCAGGCCGCCCAGGTCCTCGGGGCCGTGGCAGCCGGAATCCTGGCTTTCCTGGCGACGGCACTCATGTTGCGGGTGGACGAGGTCGATGTAGTGCGGAGGCAATTCGTGGCGAGGTGGCACCGATGAAGACAGCAGCGCTCCGAGACGAGCGCGGGTTCATGAGAAGCGTCACCATCCTGTGGCTGGTGATCCTGGCGGCGTTGGCCGTGGCCGGCTTCGACGCCGGCTCGATCGCGTTCACCCATTACAAGGTGACGAACGCCGCTTCGGATGCGGCGCTGGAAGCGGCCACCGTATTCAAGCAGACCGGGGACCGGAACGAGGCCTACAAGGCGGCCGTGCAGTCGGTAAAGAAGGACGCGCCCGATTCGGTGATCCCCGACAAGGACGGATTCTCCATCGACCCCCGGACCGGCAAGGCCACGGTCGTGGTGGTGAAGAGGGCCTCCACCCTGATCGCCGGGCGGATCGACTTCCTCGAATCCCTGGTCAGGGCGAAAGCCAAGGAGACCTCGGGCCCCCGGACCATCTGAAGGCCTCGACGATACGGGGGCCCGCCCGTTCGCCGCAGGCAGGGACGTAGACTCAGCGGATGAGGACCGAGCAACCGGCCACCGTGCTCGCCGACCGCTATGCCTTGGAGCGGGAGCTGGGCACGAGCGGGACGGGCACCTCTTGGAGCGCCACCGACACCGTCCTCGACCGCCGCGTGGTCGTGAAGCTGATCAGTCAGGAGCTCGTCCGCCAGCCAGCGTTCGCCGAACGACTCGACCTGGAGCTTCGGATGGTGGCGCTCGCGTCGCATCGGGGTCTGGCCCGGCTCCTCGACACGGGGAAGGACGACGGCATCCCGTTCATCGTCCGCGAGCTCGTCGAGGGCGACAGCGCTCGGACCCTGATCGCCCGCGATGACACCGTTCCCGTGTGGCTGGGATCCGGCCTGGTGCGTGGCGCGCTCGACGCGATCGCCGCCGCGCACGAGGCGGGCGTCCTGCATCTGGACCTGAAGCCGGAGAACGTCTTCCAGTGCATGGATGGGACGATCCGCGTCAGCGATCTCGGGTTCGGCGAGGCAGTTGTGCTTTCCCTGCCCCCGCCCGAGGCGATGGAGATCCTCCAGCCGGCGCCGATGGCACCCGAAACGGCCGCCGGAGGGCCGCCGGACGTTCGAACCGACGTCTGGGCGACGGGCGCGCTGCTATACGAGGTCCTCATCGGCCGGCCGCCGGAGTCCGGTGACGATTCCCCGAGGAACCACCGGTCGGACGTGACCCGCAAGTTGGACGACGTCGTGCGACGGGCGCTGGCGCCGGAGCCGGACGACCGTTTCGCCACCGCCGTCGAGTTTGGAGCCGCGCTCCGCGACGCGGCCGGGAGGGCCTCGGAGCGGATGACGGCGCCGGCCCGCCGGTCGGGGCCCCAGGACACCGCAGTCGTCGCACCGGCGCCGGCGGCCCCACCCCGGCCCTCGATCTTCCGGACGTGGCTCGTCGTGCCGCTCCTCGTGGTGCTGATCGCGGCGATCGCGCTGGGAGCCGGGTTGTGGCTCGGCAAGCTCGAGGTGGGGGGACCGGTCGGCATCCGACCGGCCGAGGAGAATTCGGCGCCCGACACTCGGGTCCTCGAGTTCAAAAGCGTCGCCGCGGTGGACCCGTACGGTGACGGCCACGAAAACGACTCGGGCCTCCCCTTGGTCGACGACGACGACCCCCTGACCGCGTGGAAGTCCGAGAATTACTTCGACGGAACCTTGAACAAGGGCGGCGTGGGAATGCTGTTCGATTTCGAGGCTCGGAGAACGGTGACTGGCTTCCGGCTCCAGACCCCGTACCCGGGATATCGGTTCGCCGTGGTCGTGGGGAACGACCTGTCCGCCATGATCGCCAGCGCCCGTCCCACCTTCACCGCCGCCGACGACATGCGCGACTCGATCGAGCCCGCGACCGGACGGTACGTCCTGTTGTGGATCACCACCGTGGTCCCCACCGACGACGGCAACCGCGCGGAGGTGGGCGAGTTCGAGGTGGTGGGACCGGCCTGATGCCGGGGGAGGAGCGCGACGAGGACCTGGTGCGTCGCGCTGTGGACGGGGACAGGGCAGCGTTCGGGATCATCGTGGAGCGCCACGAGCGCCGCGTGTACAACCTGGCGCTGCGGATGACAGGGCGCGAGGAGGACGCTCGCGATGCCACCCAAGACGCCTTCCTGGTGGCGCTTCGCAAGCTCGCATCGTTCCGAGGGGAGGCCGCGTTCACCACGTGGTTGCATCGGGTGACCGTGAACGCCTGCTATGACCTGCTTCGCAAGCGAAGCCGGACCCCGCTCCTCAGCACGGCCGACGATCACGAGCCGGAGCCACCGGCGTGGCCCGATCACGCCAACGCCACCGACCTGTCGATCGACGTCCAGCGAGCCCTGCTCGCCGTCCCGGAGGACTACCGGGTGGTGATGGTCCTCCACGACGTGCAGGACCTGCCGTACGAGGAGGTCGCCGCGATCGTCGGGATCCCGGTGGGCACGGTGAAGTCGCGCCTGCACCGGGGTCGAGTGGCGCTGGCCCGGGCCCTTCGAGACGGTCCGGTGCGGGAACGTCCGGAGCCGGCGGGACCGTCAGACGAGGCGAGATCCAGATGACCCATCCCGAGGAGCAACTCTCCGGCTACGTCGACGGCACGCTCGGAACCGACGAGCGGGCCGAGGTCGACGCGCACCTGGCGACCTGCGCCACCTGCCGGGAAGAGATCGAGCTGTCGACCCGGGCAGTGACCATGCTCCGTGAGCTGCCGGAAATGCCCGTCCCGTTCGGAACGACGAGACCTGTGATGGCGGAGGCCGGGAAGGAGCGGACGTCGCGGACCCGTCCTTCCTGGGGCGGCAGGACCCAGTGGGCCGCCGGGCTGGCCGCCGCGGCGGTCCTGGTCGCCGTGGTCGCGGTGGCCCTGCCACGCGTCGGACAGGTGGCTCCAGTTGAATCGGCCGCGGGCGGCGGCGCCCAGGCGACACCCAAAGCGGCACCGGGCATGGAGGCGGCGACTTCCGGTGCGGTGACCCTGGAGCTCCAGCCGAACGCCGACTACGACGCCACGAAGCTCGAGCGATTGGCGGATTCCTCGGCTCAGCGGGCGGGCTCCCAGACCGCCCTGGCCGCGCCGTCGGCCGCGGATGCGTTGGCGGCCAAGGCCGAGGGCGCCACGGCCTGCCTGGCCAGCCCCGGCGGCCTGACCGGCCGGGACCGGCTGGTGCGGCTGATCCAAGCCACGTTCCAGGGCCGGCCGGCTTACATCGGCGTCTACCTCCAGCAGCCCGGGGCCGACCAGCCTGCCGATCGCATCGTGATCTGGGTCGTGGCCAGGCAGGACTGTTCCACCCTCTCCTTCTCCTTCAAGCTCCTGTAGCCCCCCTCGCGGTTCTGCCCACCCCGCCTGGAAGCTTCGAGCGAACACTCGTAGAGTTATCGGTCGTGAGGTACCGGGTCGAAGCGGTCGCCGCGGCCTGTGACGTATCGGTCGACACCGTTCGCTACTACCAGTCGAAGGGCCTGCTCCCCCCGCCCGGGAGGGAAGGCCGGGTCGCCTGGTATGGGACGGAGCACGTGGAGCGGATCCGCGAGATCCGGGCCCTTCAACGGAAGGGCCTCACGCTCGCGGCGATCAAGCGGGTCGTCGAGGGCGGCCTGGGACGGGTCGACGCGGACCTCGCCGCCGCCGTCGCCGCCGCCCAGGCGGAGGGAGAGGGGCATGAAGGTGTGCTGTCCCTCGATCAGTTCGCTGCAGCGAGCGGCGTGCCGGCGTCGCTGATCCAGGCCGTCGAGCGTGAGGGCATCCATCTGTCCCGCCCGGTCGACGGCGAGGAGCGCTACGCCGCGGCCGACATCCAGACGGTCCGGGCCGCACTGAAGCTCCTCGAGTTCGGCCTTCCGCTCGGGGAGCTACTGTCGCTCGCGCGGCAGACACACGAGGCCATGCTCGGACTGGCCCAGCGAGCGGTTGAGCTGTTCGACGATCACGTGCGAAAGCCCATCCGCGATACGGCTGCCTCGGACGAGGAGGCGGCGACCCGGCTCGTCGAGGCGTTCCGGACGTTGCTCCCCGCCGTCACCGATCTGGTGGCGAACCATTTCCGCCGGGTCCTGCTCCGCGTGGCCGAGGACCACATCGAACGGGTCGGCGGGTCCGCCGAGGTGGAGGCGACTCGGGCGGAGTCCCAGCGCATGGGCCGTACAGTTCCGTGAGGGACGAGGGCCTGCCGCAGGGTGAGGAGAAAGGCCGTCGCGTCCGGGACATGTTCGATGCCATCGCCGGCCGCTACGACCTGGTGAACCGGGTGATGACGTTCGGGATGGACGTCGGGTGGCGGCGACGGGCCGTTCGCCAGCTCCGGTTGCCCGGTGGGGCCCTGGTCGCCGACCTGGCCTGCGGAACGGGCGATCTCTGCCGGGAGCTTTCGCGCGACGGATACCGGGCGGTGGGGTTCGACTTCTCCCTCGGCATGCTGGCGAAGGCCACCACCGACGTGCCGCTCGTCCAAGCAGACGTGCTTCGCCTGCCGCTGGCCGATCGATCCGTCGATGGCGCCACCTGTGGGTTCGCCCTGCGAAACGTCGTGGACCTGGACGCGTTCTTCGCCGAGATCGCCAGGGTCGTCCGGCCGGGTGGGCGAATCTCGCTCCTCGAGGCCTCGCAACCGGACGGTCCGCTGATGCGGGCGGGACACGCCGTGTACTTCCGGCGGATGGTTCCGATGATCGGGGGGCTGTTGTCGGACCGCGAAGCCTACGCGTACCTGCCCAAGTCGATGGCCTACCTCCCGCCGGTAACCGAGATGGTCGCCGCCGTCCGGGACGCCGGGTTCCCCGACGCTGAGCGGGTGCCACTCTCCGGGGGAATCGCGCAGGTGCTGGCGGGGACGCGAGCGTGAGGTGCACGAGGGGTACGCCAGCGTGAGGGGTACGGGAGGTGCGGCGCACATGGGGCGGACGTGAGCATGACTCCCGCGCTCGTGGCCAAGGCCCGCAAGCTCGGGCCCGCGTTCGACCTCCTGGCGAACTATCGGGCGGGTGGGTTCTTCTTCGAGCGGTCCGGCCTGGGCCTCGCGGGGATGGGCGTGGCCGGCCGGATCAGCGCGAAGGCGGGCCCGGAGCGCATCCTGCGCCTGGCCCGGCTGACCACCGAGGCCCTCCGCGCGATCCATCGGGAGGGCGAAGGCCCTCCACCGATCGCGGTGGCCGCGATCCCCTTCGACGATCGGTGGGGCGCCGACGCGACGATCCCATCTCGAGTCGTGGCCCGGCATGTGCCCGGCGAGACCTGGGAGCTCGACGTGTTCCCCGAGGGGTTCGCGCCGCCCGATGCCGAGCGCGAGGGATGGACGGGCCGGGCAGTCCCCCATGACGCCTTTCCCGATATCCAGCTTCGTCCAGACCCCGAGCCCGACGATTACTCGGAAGCGGTCGCCCGCGCGGCCAAGCGCATCCGGGCGGGGAGCCTCCGAAAGGTGGTCCTGGCCCGCACGCTCCTGGTCGATGCGGAACGAGCGCTCGACGCGAAGCAGCTGTTGTGGCGTCTTCGAGCGGTTGACCCCGACTGTTACGCCTTCGCCTCGCCCGAGCCTCCCCCAGACCTCGCGCGGCCTGGCGGCATCCTGGTCGGTGCCAGCCCGGAGCTGCTCGTGACGCGCCGCGGTCGGGAGGTCCGGGCAACCCCCCTCGCCGGGTCAGGGCCGCGATTCGGGAACTTCAAGCGGGATCAGATCTCCGCGCGCCGGCTCCTCTCCTCGGAGAAGGATCGTGAGGAGCACGCGGTGGTGGCCGAGGACGTGGCTCGGGTGCTCGGCGGGTACTGCGACGGCCTCACCCGCCCATTGGAGCCCGAGCTCATGGGAACGGCCAACGTGTGGCACCTGGCCACCCCGTTCGCCGGTCGGCTTCACGACCCGTCGGTGACCGCCCTGGACCTCGTAGCCGCTCTGCATCCCACGCCGGCAGTGTGCGGGACCCCGCGGGAGGAGGCCCGGGAGGCGCTCTCACAACTCGAGCCAATCGACCGGGGATGCTACGCCGGGCCGGTGGGGTGGGTCGACGCGAACGGCGACGGTGAGTGGGCCATCGCGCTTCGGTGTGCAGAGATCACCGGCACGACCGCGCGGCTGTTCGCCGGAGCCGGGATCGTGGCGGACTCGGTTCCCGAGGAAGAGCTCGACGAGACCGAGGCGAAGTTCCGGGCGCTGCTGGACTCGCTCCGCTGGGGTTAGGTGGTGATGCTCGCGCCTCGCCGTCGGCGGAGCAGGAAGCGCGTCGCCAGGGCACCGGCGGCCCCCGCCGCGGCCCCAAACACCAGCGCCGGCAGCAGGGTGGGCTCATAGGTCCCGGTGCCCGAATAGTCGATCCCCAGGATGTTCGTGCACGTTGTGTGAGATGTCGCGACCGGCGAACCCACCGTCACCGCGGTGGCCGTGGATGTGCAACCGAGCGGCGCGACCAGCAGATAGCCCAGCACGAAGACCCACACCCCGACGAGCGTCGGCCACAGCACTTCATGGCGGCTGCGCCATGGGGACACGACCATCATGGCGATGCCCGTCAACAGGAAGGGCGCGCCGATGCTGAACAACGCGAGATAGCCGAACCCCACGAGAACGACGGCCACACCCCAATAGGCCGCCGTGCCCACCCGATTGCGCCGCGGAACCGAACGCTCCATCACAGAGGCATGGTACGTCGACGCCGAGCCTGTGCCTCGAGGGCCGAGGCCACCGCGGCATCCACCTCGTCATGCCGGGCGACGTTCAGGTCGCGATCGGACGGCACCTCGACGATCCACACCCCCCCGGACCGGGACGCCTCGATCACGGTCGGGCCGAGTTCCGCGCCCCGTTCCGCCAGGGCGTGTCGGGCCCCCGCCCCCGCGGCCACCTTCGACAGGTCCAGGCCGTGCGGGGTGACGAACAGGTCGGCGAACTCCGGAAGCCTGCGTTGCTCCAGGAACGAGAAGATGGCGCCGCCGTCGTTGTTCGGCACCACGAAGACCGCATCGTGCCCTCGGCCGGCGCTCCACAGGAGACCGCTCGCGTCGTGCAGGAGCGTCAGGTCCCCCATCAATGCGAAGGTCGAAGCGCCCGAGGCCGCGATGCCGAGCGCCGTCGAAACGAACCCGTCGATTCCGCTGGCCCCGCGGTTTCCCAACACGCGGAGGCCGGGGCGCGGACGCATGTAGGCGTCCAGGTCTCGGGCAGGCATGCTCGAGCCGACCACGAGGGTGGCGCGGTCGGGAAGTGACGCCGGGAGGTCGCGGGCCGCGCGCCCCTCGAACGGCTCCTCCCACGAGTCCACCAGGTCGTCCACCGCCCGACGGGCGCTGCGGTCGGCCTCCTCCCACTCGCGCCACCACGCCGAGTCCTCGCGCGACTCGATCCGTTTGAGGAGCGCGCGCGAGAGCGAGGCCGGGTCAGCCTCCAACCGGAGCGAAGCGTGACGAGCCGGGTCGGCCACCAGCCGGTCGGGGTCGATGATGATCAAGCGCTTCGAGTCGGCGACGAACGCGAGACCGGCGCGTGACGTCGGCGCCGCCCCGACCTGGACGACCAGGTCGGGCACATGGGTGGAAAGGAAGGACTCGCATGCCAGGAGGAACGCCCCCGCGGAAAGCGCGCCGGGGATCCGAAGGCCCGATGTCGGCTCGGCGATCAGCGGCCACCCCAGGGTGCGCGCCAGATCGACGACCGGGGAGGCGTCCCGACGAAGCGACCCGGCGAACAGCACCCCTCGCTCCATTCCCATCATCCGCTCGGCGAGCGTCTCGACGTCCGTACGTCGGGTTCGAGCTCCGGCACGCCCCGACCCGGGAGAGCGAGAGTCGAGGTGACCGATCTCGAGGTGGTCCTCAGAAGGCACGAGGGGCTCCCGGAACGGCAGATTCACGTGCGTGGGGCCCGGGGGGTGTTGCCGAGCCACGTCGGCAGCAGCCAAGCCCAATGCGAACCACTGCGAGACGTCGGGATGTTCGCCGGGCACGCCGGCATCGACGAACCGCTTCACGTACCCACCGAACAGCTCTCGTTGATCGATGGTTTGGTTCGCGCCCACGCCGTGAAGCTCGGCAGGGCGATCCGCCGTGAGGAGCACCAGTGCTGTGCGCGACATCGACGCCTCCACCACCGCGGGGAACAGGTTGGCGGCCGCGGTCCCGGAGGTGCACGCCACAGCCACCGGCCTCCCCGTGGCTTTGGCCAGGCCGAGCCCGAAAAACGCCGAGGACCGCTCGTCGAGATGAACGTGCACCGACACGTCAGCGTTGCGAGAGAGCGCGAGCGCGAGAGGGGTCGAGCGCGAGCCCGGTGAAACGCAGACGTGCTCGAGCCCCTGCGACACGAGCCCGTCGACCAGGGCGCTCATGCATGCCAGCGCGACGTCTCCTTCGGTTCGCGCGCTCATCACGCGGTCGCGGCGAGCCACAGTCCCAACGCGAGTAGGGCTCCGAATACCAGCTGGAGTTGGGCCGTGCCGACGAGGACCGGGACGAGCGCGCGGCCCTCCGCGCTCCCCACGGCCTCCACCGGGCCGATGGCGAGCGGCCAGGCCGCCAGCGCGAGGAGCGCCCATTGCGACAGGCCGTAACCCGCATCCGCGATGCCCGCTGCCACTCCGAGGACGATCGTGGCGAAGGCCGCAACGACCAGCGCTCGATACAGCGCTCGGGCTCGCCGGTCACCCAGCCGGACGGCCAGCGTCCGCTTCCCGGCCACACTGTCCGTCGAGATGTCCCTCAGGTTGTTGGCCTCCAAGATGGCGACGGCGAGGAACCCCATGGCCACCGAGGACCACCATGCGGCCGCCGGGATCCGTTCGGCCTGCACGTAGGCCGTTCCCGCCGTGGCCATCACGCCGAAGAAGACGAACACCATGACCTCGCCGAGGCCGAGCGAGCCGTACGGACGGGGACCGCCCGAGTAGAACCACAGCGCGAGCATGGCCGCCGCGCCGATGGGGATCAGCCACAGGCTCGTCGCCAGGGCGAGCGCCAGCCCGGCCACTCCGGCCACCGCGATCGACGCCAGCGCAGCGAGGAGCACCGACCGGGGAGATGCCACGCCCGACGACGTCAATCGCTGGGGTCCCTGACGCTCATCGGTGTCGATCCCGCGCATACCGTCCTGATAGTCGTTGGCGAAGTTCACCCCGATCTGCAGCCCCAGGCCCACCGCGAGCGCTGCGAGAGTCCGCCACACCGAGGCTCGCCCCGCGGCCGCCGTCCCTACCACCACCGGGGCCACGCTCGCGACCAAGGTCCGCGGACGCGCCCCGTTCACCCAGTCCGTGAGGTCGGTCACGGCCTCCTCGGGAACCTGCCGAAGTCCGGCGGGCGCTTCTCCAGGTAGGCGTCGCGCCCCTCCTGCGCCTCGTCCGACATGTAGTAGAGGAGTGTGGCATCCCCGGCCAGCTGCTGGATCCCGGCCAACCCGTCGACGTCGGCATTGAATCCCGCCTTGATCAGCCGAAGCGCGAGCGGGCTCATCGACAGGATCCTCCGGCACACCTCGACCGTCTCCTCCTCCAGCTCCTGGAGCGGCACGACGCGGTTCACCAAGCCCCACTCGAGCGCCGTCCTCGCGTCGTACTGCTCGCACAGGAACCAGATCTCCTTGGCCCGCTTCAGGCCGATGGTTCGAGCAAGCAGGCCGCTGCCGTACCCGGCGTCGAAGGACCCGACCGTTGGTCCGGTCTGCCCGAACCGCGCGTTGTCGGCCGCGATCGACAGGTCGCAGACCAGATGCAGGACGTGACCGCCGCCGATGGCGTACCCCGCAACCATGGCGACGACCGGCTTGGGCAGCCGCCGGATCTGGACCTGGAGATCAAGGACGTTCAGCCGTCCGATCCCCTTCTCGTCCCGGTATCCGTCGTCACCTCGGACCCGCTGGTCTCCACCGGAACAGAAGGCGTCCGGGCCCTCCCCGGTGAGGATGATCACGCCGACCTGGGGATCGTCTCGGGCCCGTTCGAACGCCTCCGAGAGCTCGAACAGGGTCGTGGGGCGGAAGGCGTTTCGGACCTCCGGCCGGGAGATGGTGACCTTGGCCATCCCCTCGGCCGCCTCGTACCTGATGTCCTCGTACTGTCCCGACCGCTGCCACTGCACCATAGGACCGGCCACTCCTAGAGC
>Ga0184612_10001236_pt1 | contig 12348 bp, 11 predicted proteins | sample PLM3_60_coex_FD_133163 | JGI IMG/M metagenome (GOLD analysis project Ga0184612, IMG submission 133163) | Groundwater sediment microbial communities from an aquifer in East River, Colorado, USA - PLM3_60_coex | ecosystem: Environmental > Terrestrial > Soil > Riparian zone | place: USA: East...
AGATCGCCCCAGAGAAACATCACGCTCAACTGCGCGAACCCGGCACAGACGAGAAACGCCCACTTGCCGAACAGAATCCCGGACATCCCGAGCCTGGTGCAGAGGAGGCGCTCGAGCGTGCCCGATTCCACCTCCTCGAGCAGCACGCCGCCGGCCGCCCCGACCATCGAGAACAGGAGGAACATCACGCCGATGCCTGCCGCGTAGAAGGAGATCAAGGACTCGCGCTCGTTGCCTGCGCGCATGACATCGATCACCTGCACGTTCACGCCCATTGCGGAGCCGCCCGCCGGGTCTGAGCCGGGCGTGCTCGATCCCTCGCCAGACTTGAGCTTCGGTATCCACTCGTCCACAGCCGCCTTTTGCTGCGGCGTGAGCTGTCCCGCGTAGGTCTCGAACTGTCGGATGCCGCCCTGCATCATGAGGTCCGGTGCGGCCGTCATCGTGACCTTCTGCAGAAGTCCCCCGACCATGTTGGGTGCGATGGGATCGGAGGGGTCGGCGAGCAGCGCAATTGCCGGCCCCCCACCGAAGCCGGCTTGACCGAAGGCCGCGCCCAACCCGCGAGGGATGACAACAGCGACGGGCACGTCGCCGTTGCGCACCAGCCGTTCGGCGGCCGCGCGGTCGAGCGCCGGTCCAGCCGCGTCGTCTGCGGCAGAAGTCCTTACCCTCAACCCGGTTTCTTTCTTCAGGCCGTCGATCATGCGGCGACTCAGTTCGGACTGGTCTTCATCCACGACCGCCACGCGGATGCGCGTCGTCTGCGAGTTGCCCCGACCGCCAAACACCGTCGCAAAGATCGAAAAGAAGATGATGGGCAGCAGAAACGTGAGCGCCTGGGCAACCCGGTCGCGCTTCAGGTTGGTCCACGCGATGTGCATCAGCGTGAGCATCACTCTCTCAGCTCCCTTCCGGTCAGGTGGATGAATACGGCCTGAAGGCTCGGGCCGCGCACGTCGAGATCTTCGACCGAGCGTCCCGCCTGTCGGAGACGGTCGAGTAGCGGCGGCAGTTCCACACCGACATCTTTCAAGCGCGCGCGTACCACGCGCGAATCGGCGGCGTCGATTTCGACGCCGCTGTCCCGCGTGAGAGCGCTGTGACCCGCGTCGAGCGGCACATCCACGCGCAACGTCACGAGTCGATGACGACCCACCGTGCGATCGACGAGCTCGGACAGCGTGCCCGACGCGATGACCTTTCCGTGATCGATGATGACCGTGCGGGTGCAACGTGCCTCGGCTTCTTCGAGATGGTGGGTCGTCAGCAGCAACGACACGCCCTCGGAGCGAAGCTCGGCAAGCACGTCATAGATGTGATCGCGGCTCTGAGGGTCGACGCCGACCGTTGGCTCATCGAGCAGGACGACGCGAGGCCGGTGCACCAGGCCGCAGGCGATGTTCAGCCGGCGGCGCATCCCGCCGGAGAATTGTTTGATCGGATCGGCTGCACGATCGGCGAGCCCAATACGTTCGAGCAGCCAGTCCACGTGCTGGCCGAGCACGCGGCCCGACAGCCCCTGCAGGCGGCCGAACGCCTGGAGATTCTCGCGCGCGGTCAGCAGCGGATAGAGCGCCACGTCCTGGGGAACGACGCCCACTTCGTGAGGCGTGTGCCCGCCCGAAAGCACGCGATCGAACAACCGGACTTCGCCGCCATCCAGGCGCACGCGGCCGGTAATGGCGCGAATCAGCGTCGTTTTGCCGGCGCCGTTCGGCCCAAGCAACGCCAGCAGCTCACCCTGGGCGAGATCGAACGAAGCGCCGTCAAGCGCCTTGACCTTGCCGAAGGACTTCGTCGCGTTCGACACCGTAAGGACGGACATGTCAGTCAGCTCCCCGGGAATGCGTGGCCGCGACCGTGTTCAGACGTTACGCCTGACGGCGACGTCGCGATCGAAGCATCCGGCGAACGGAGGAGTCGGGGCGGTGGACGGCGCGGCCCGTCTACAAGCGGTTCTTGTCTTTGAGGCGCTTCTGCAGCGCCTTGCTGCCAATCTTCGAGCGCCGCTTTTCCTCGAGCAGCGCGCGCTCGTCCTGCTGCCGCGCCTGATAGGCCTGCTCGCCCTGGAGCTTGTGGAAGCTCTCCAGACGGATCGCTGGTATCTCACCGGCCGTCACCGCCGCGCGGACGGCACACCCCGGTTCGGTGCGGTGCTGGCAGTCACGAAATCGGCACCCGGCGGCGCGCTCTTCGATGTCGTTGAACGTGCCGCCGACCGCGTCGCCGGATTCCCACAACTGTAGCTCGCGCATGCCAGGCGTATCGATGAGCACCCCTTCACCGGGCAGCATCACGAGCTGTCGTGCGGTGCTCACGTGTCGTCCCTTGCTGTCCGATGCGCGGACCTCGCGGGTGCGCAGCATCTCGTGACCGATGAGCTGGTTGACGATGGACGACTTGCCGACGCCTGAGGAGCCGAGCAGCGCGCCCGTCTGCCCGTGTCTGAGATAGCGGCGCAGAACGTCGAGGCTCTCCGGCGTGCGGCACGACACCGCGTGCACGTCCACGCCGGCAGCGACCGCGCGAACGTCCTCGACGACCGACGCGACATCGTCGATGAGATCCGCCTTGTTGAGGACGATGACGGGCGTGGCGCCGCTGTCCCCGGCCACCACGAGGTACCGCTCGATGCGGCGGGGATTGAAGTCGCCGTCGAGCCCGGACACCAGAAAGACGGTATCGATGTTGGCTGCGACGATCTGTTCTTCGGTGGGGTCGCCGGCGGCCCGGCGGGAAAAGCGGCTGGACCGCGGAAGAACGGCCCGAATTCGCGCGTCGGCCCCCTCGGCGGGCGGCTCGATAGCGACCCAGTCGCCCACCGCGGGAAAATCCACGCGCACGGCTGCCCGATGGCGCAGGCGCCCCGAGACACGCGCCAGCCACTCCCCCGCCCCGGTGAATACGCGATAGATATGCGTGTGCTCGAGCGCGACGCGGGCGGGGATCAGGCCGTCGGCAGCGTGTGGAGCGAAGGCGTCGGCCAGCCGGGGGGTCCAGCCGAGCGCGCTGAGGTCAATCGGCGATCGCTCATTGCTTTGCATTGCAAAGTTATCTGTGCTATTGTGCGTCCACGAACGCCGGATTCTCCCGAACGACACGATTGGAGAACGACATGCCCCCACGAACCCTCGCCACTCTGTGCCTCGCCGTCCTGCTGGCGGGCGCCTGCGCCTGTGGGACCGCCGGTCCGGACTCGCTCTCGGCGCTCGCCCGGGCCGCGCGCGTCGGCGACGTCTCGACGATTCGCACGCTCGCCGGCGCGGGCACCGACGTCAACGCGCTCGATCCGGGCGCCAATCGCTGGACCCCGATGCTCCACGCGATTCACAAGAGCCAGCGCGCGTCTGTCGACGCGCTCATCGCCGCGGGCGCCGACGTCAACCGCGGCGACCCGAGCCCGCTCATCATGGCGGCCGGCAACGGGCAGGCCGACATCGTCGAGCGGCTGCTCGCCGCGGGGGCCAACCCACGGGCCGACGCCGAGGCACTCTTCGCCGTCGCCGTCTCGGGCGGCGCGCTCACCGACATCCAAAACCCGCTGCTCGGGCAGTGCCACACGGGAGTGGTCCGCGCGCTGGTGAAGCACGCGCCGGACCTGCGGCTCAGACCGAACTTCCGCGGTCGACTTGCCCTGTGGTTCGCCCGCCTCAATCATTGCAGCGAGGTGCTGGAGATGACGCAGGTCGGGTGAGCGTCGCACGTCGCGATTGGCACACCGAGATCCGACCTCGGGTCAGCGACGCGAGCGCTTCGCGACGGGAATCACGAACTTCTCGGCGGTGTGGGTGTCCGAAAAGCTCACGACTTTCACGTCGACCATCCCCGCTCGTTTGCCGGCGGCCATCGTCTCGGCCTCGGTAATCTCCTTACGGCCCTTCGGCCGCACGATCCAGACGGCGCCGTCCGGCTTGATGAGCCTGGCGAGCGCGGCAACGTCACCGAGCCCGTCTCGATGGTCCACGCCGTAGAAGATCAGGTCGACTGGACGACTGGCGGCCGGAGCTCTGCGCGTGACCTTCTCTGCCCGCTCGGCGATCTCGCTCACAAACCCGTCGTCGGAGACCGCGATCGCCGCGATCGTCATGCCGACCTTGACGCCAAGCTTGTCGAGCCTCGAGGGCGGAGACGTGATGCGCTTCGCCCACTTCTCGGCTGCGCTTCCGATCGTGAGCTCGGCCGACTTGTCGCCGAACTCGACGCGGAGCGTGCCGTCGCGTGCGGTCGCCGCGCTGATCGTGGCGAGCGGAATCGCGAGGCGCACCGGACCACGGAACACGAGGTCCTTGTGCTCCAGCCACGCCGTGCCTCGAGACGTCTTGCCGTCGAATCTCAGTGTGCAGAGTGCGTCGTAACCCATCGGAAGAAATGCTGAAGGCTGAATTCTGAATGCTGAAGTGAAGGTTGAAGTGTGACGTGTTCACTGTCAAGTGTGACGGCTGGTCGCTGCTTCACCGCGAGTTCGCGAGACGCGTGTCAGCCGCCTTCAAGTATGCAGCCATGGTGCTCTCATACCCGAACACGAACCGCGACATCACGCGGAACAGCGGATTGTAGATCTCCCCGTCCTCCGTGATTGTCAGCGTGCTGCCGTTTGTCGATGGCCGAATCTCGTACGTCCAGGTGCCTCCAAACGGGAGATCGGGATCCGCAATGCGCAGGACGAGCAACCGAGGCGCGTCGCTCCGCTCGACGGCCAGCGTGATGCGGCCGCTGCTCCCCTCCTCGACCCATACCGGCCGGCCGTCGCGGTCGGGAAGCCGCTGGACCGTCTTGACGTCGCTCCGCCACGAGGGGAACGCATCGACTTCGGTAATCAACGCCCACAGTGTTTCGGGTGAGGCCCGAAACGTCGCCTGACGTGAGGCATGGTGCTTCTCGGGCAGCAACCAGCCGACTACGAACATCGCGAGCACCAGAACCGCGAACGCGCCGGCAGCGATCCAGAACCATTTCATCGTCGCCTCCCTTACTTGCTCGTTGCCTCCCGTCTGCATTATTCAATGCTCGCGGGGCCCCACCCCCGCTCGCTCTCGCGCGGCGACTGCGCGCCGCGCTCGGGCCGCAGGCGCTCCTCAATGCTCGCGGGGCCCCGCATTTCTCAGTTTGTCGTGGGGCCCCACCCCACGACCTGCCAGCGCTCGCTTACGCTTGCGCCGCTGGCTAGAGGCCACAGCCGGCTTGGAGCACGACTCTGTCTTCTGTCTCTTCCAGCTGCTAGCTCCTGGCTCACCTCCTACCTCCTACCCTACCTCCTGCTCTACCCCGCCTCCTGCCTCCTGCCTCCTACCTCCCGCTTACGGTCCGCCCTCTCCCCCATCTGTGCCTCCGCGGCCGCCGCGAGAAGGCCCAACCCGCGAATCGCCGCGTCCCGATCTTCGTCGGTCAATCGCGCGACCATCGCCTCGACGAGCGGCGGATCCAGTACCGAGCTCGCCTCGCGCACGCGGACGCCTGCCGAGGTCAGGCGCACGTGGACACGGCGGCGATCGGCGACGTCTCGCAACCGCACGACGTAGCCCTTGCGCTCCAGCCGATCGATCGTCAATGACATCGTCCCGGATGTGACTCCCATGTGCCGGGCAAGACCGTTCAGCGTGATCGGATCGACCTCGTCGAGGTGATCGAGCACGCTCGCCTGATGGCGACTCAGGAGCCGACCGGTTTGCGGATCGCGAACGTGACGCGTGTGGCACGCGAAGAAGATCTTTGGATAGAGGCTCATAACCTCGCGCGCCGCGGCCACAGCCGGCGTAGACATGACGCCAGTATCCCAAAAATACTTTGCTTTGTCAAAGCAAAGTAATTTACCGCAAATTGTTCTAAACCAGACTGTTGACACTTCCGTCAAATCCATCGACCGAAGCAGTAACGATCGAAAGGTGCCAGGCGCCCTTGAACGCTGCGCTGTTCGGATCTGGGACGGGACCATGCCGGATTCGGTCAGCGCACCGAGGCAACCTCCCGACGGCCGTGAGTGGAATGATTAACGTAGTCAATAACTTACGACCGGCTATGCTCGTGGCATACGGTTTGGGTTAGCTGGACTGACGCCGGCGTCGTTCCGTGCCCGGCTTCAGGACAGAGGCAGTTCAATGGTCGATATAGCCCGCTCCCCGGAAGTCAAACGCAAGAAGCAGATTCGCCGCATTATTTATGGGGTTGTGGCCCTGATCGCGATCGTGCTCATCACGGTGGGCGTGTCGCAGCTCCGGCCCGCGGCCCCAGGCGTCGATCGAGCCACCGTGTGGGTCGATACCGTCAAGCGTGGCCCGATGACCCGCCAGGTTCGTGGCTCCGGCATTCTGGTACCCGAGAACATCCGGTGGATTACCGCAACCACCAACGGCCGCGTCGAGCGCCTGGTGCTCCGCCCCGGCGCCAGCGTCACGCCGACGACGGTCATCCTCGAGCTGAGCAACCCGGACCTTCAACAGTCGGTCATGGATGCGCAGCTCGCCTTTCGATCCGCAGAAGCAACCTTCGAGAATCGGAAGGCCGAACTCCAGAGGCAGTTGATGAACGAGGAAGTGGGCGTCACCACGATGGAGTCTCAGTATCGGCAGGCGAGCCTGACGCTCGCGGCGAACGAAGAGCTTTACAAGGAGAAGCTGATCTCCGAGCTCCAGTTGAAGCAGTTCCGCGCGACGGAACAGGACCTGAAGAATCAGTTGTCGGTGGCGCGCCAGCGCCTCGAGATCACCAAGGCGGGCATGAAGTCGCAGCTCGCGCCGCAGGAAGCCGAGGTCAATCAGCGCCGGGCCGCCCACGAGCTCCGCCTCCGTCAGCTCGATGACCTCAAGGTCAAGGCCGGCATGACCGGCGTGCTGCAGGTCGTTCCGGTCGAAGTCGGCGCAAGTGTGAACGCGGGCGCCCAAGTCGCGCGCGTCGCCGATCCCACGGTGCTCAAGGCCGAGCTGCGAATCGCGGAGACCCAGACGAAGGACATCAAGATCGGCCAGGTCGCCGAAGTCGACACGAGGAACGGCGTGGTCGCCGGTAAAGTGTCGCGCATCGATCCGGCATCGGCGAACGGCACCGTCGGCGTCGACATCACGCTCGAGGGCGCGCTGCCACCGGGTGCACGACCCGATCTGAGCGTCGACGGCACGGTCTTACTGCAGAAGCTCAACGACGTGATCTTCGTCGGACGACCGGCGTTCGGCCAGGAAGAGAGCACGATCACGCTCTTCAAGCTGACCCCAGACGGCGAAGCCCACCGGACCAAGGTGGTGCTGGGCCGAAGCTCTGTGAACACGATCGAGATCAAAGAAGGCCTCCAGCCGGGGGATCAGGTCATCCTCTCCGATATGTCGTCGTACGACCAGTTCGACCGAGTGAAATTGAACTGAGCCGAGAGCTGATTTCTGAGAGCTGAGAGCTGATAGCTGATAGCTGATAGCTGATAGCTGACTGCCACTACTAAGGAGCGATGATGGACACTGCCGCGCACACTCTTATCCACCTCGATGGCGTTACGAAGGTGTTCTTCACCGATGAAGTGGAGACGCACGCTCTGGCGGGGATCCACCTCGAGATCAAGAGCGGGGAGTACATCGCGATCGCCGGGCCGTCTGGCTGCGGCAAGTCGACGCTCCTGTCGATCCTGGGGCTCCTTGATTCTCCGACTGAGGGCAAGTACACGCTGAACGGGAAGGCCGTCGCCGATTTGCCGCTCTCGGAGCGCGCGCGCGTCCGGAACCGGGAGATCGGCTTCATCTTCCAGAGCTTCAACCTGATCGGCGACCTCAACGTGTACGAGAACGTCGAGCTGCCCCTCACCTATCGCGGGATGAAGGCGGCCGAGCGCAAGGAGCGCGTGATGAGCGCGCTCGAGAAGGTCGGGATGGCCCACCGCGCGAAGCACCTCCCCAGCCAGCTCTCGGGCGGTCAGCAGCAGCGCGTGGCCGTCGCCCGGGCTGTCGGCGGCGCGCCGTCCATCCTGCTCGCAGACGAGCCGACCGGAAACCTCGACTCGAAGAACGGCGAAGCCGTCATGGAACTGCTCCGCGAGCTACATCGCGAGGGCGCGACGATCTGCATGGTCACCCACGACCCGCGCTACGCGCGCCACGCTGACCGCAGCATCCACCTCTTCGACGGGCGCGTCGTCGAGGAGGACGGCAGCAAGCGCGGTGAGAAGGAGATGGAAGAGAGCGGGTTCCACATCGAGCACTAGAAAAACCAACATGCGGGAGCCGACGGGCGGACGTGACCCTCGGCTCCCGACGTGGCCTCAGGGATCTCTTGGACCATGCTGATCACCGATCACCTCAAAGATCACTCCCGGGGCTCTCGCAGCGAATCGCCGGAGCACGTGCGGCATCCGGTGCGTCCGACCGAGCCGCGGGTTCTCATTGCCGACGACCAGGCCGACGTCCTCGAAGCACTGCGTCTCCTGTTGAAGGCCGAAGGATTCCAGCTCGAGACCGCGTCGTCTCCTGCCGGGGTGCTCGCGGCGGTCGAGGCTCGCGAGTTCGATGTCGCCCTGATCGATCTCAACTACACGCGCGACACCACGTCGGGCGAAGAAGGCCTGAACCTGCTCTCGCGGACGCAGGGACTCGACCCGACGCTGCCGGTCGTCGTCATGACGGCATGGGGCAGCGTCGAGATTGCCGTCGAGGCCATGCGCCGGGGCGCGCGCGATTTCATCCAGAAGCCCTGGGACAATGCGCGTCTGCTCGCGATCATCCGGACGCAGATCGAACTGAGCCAGGCGCTTCGCAAGGGACAACGGCTCGAGGCCGAGAACTCACTGCTGCGCGGTGAAGGCTTTCCCAAGATCGTTGCCGAATCTCCCACGATGCAGAACGTGCTGCAGGTCATCTCGCGCGTGGGACCCTCGGACGCCAACGTCCTCGTGCTCGGCGAAAACGGCACGGGCAAGGGCGTCGTCGCACGGGCGCTCCATTCCGTCTCCAGCCGGGCGTCCAGACCGATGGTCGTCGTCAATTCCGGGGGCGTGTCGGAGGGCGTTTTCGAGAGCGAGCTCTTCGGCCACGTGCGCGGCGCGTTCACCGATGCCAAGGCCGACCGCGTCGGCCGCTTCGAGCTTGCCGATCAGGGCACCCTGTTCCTGGATGAGATCGCCAACGTCCCGCTCAGCCAGCAGAACAAGCTGCTGCGCGTGATCGAGACAGGCGAGTTCGAGCGCCTGGGATCCTCGCGTACGCGGCGCGTCGACGTCCGGATCATCTCGGCGACCAACGCGAACATCCCCGAAGAGGTCTCCGCGGCACGGTTCCGCCAGGATCTGCTCTTCCGGCTGAACACGATCGAGATCCGCCTGCCGCCGTTGCGCGACAGACGCGAGGATACGCCGCTGCTCGCGCAGCACTTCCTGCGACAGCACGCGCAGCGCTATCGCAAGCGGCTGACCGGCTTCGAGAGCGGCGCCATGCAGCTGCTCCTCGAGCACCCCTGGCCCGGGAACGTCCGCGAGCTCGACCACGCGATCGAGCGTGCCGTGCTGATGGCCCAAGGGCCCCTCGTCAAGCCGGGAGACCTCGGCCTGCGCACGAGCCGGGAGGGCGGCGGCCGCCTCGAAGACATGAGCCTCGAAGAGGTCGAGTGTTTCCTGATCAAGAAAGCCATGACCCGCTTCGACGGCAATGTCAGCCAGGCTGCCAAGGCGCTCGGCCTGAGCCGGAGCGCTCTCTACCGCCGGCTCCAGCGGTATGGGCTCTAAAGGGTTCAAGAGGTTCAAGAGGTTCAAGAGGTTCAGGGTTCAAGGTTCAGAGAACGAAGGGTTACACTCACACTCGGGACCTGAACCCCTGAACCCCTGAACCCTTGAACCCCGTGAACCGTTAAGATGTCGTCCGTTTCGCCCCGCGAGCCGCGTCTCAGTCACGACCGCCGCATCCTGTTGATGGCGTTCGCGTCGGCGCTGCCGGGCGCGCTCATCTCGCTCATCTTCCTCTGGACCGGCGACTACACGCCAAAGGTTCAGTGGACGCTCACCGTTCTCATCGTCACGTTCTGCCTCGGCTTTTCCCTCGCGTTGCGCGAGCGGGTCGTCCTTCCCCTTCAGACCCTCTCGAACCTGCTCGCCGCGCTCGGAGAAGGCGACTTCTCGATCCGCGCCCGCGGCGCTCGCGGCGGCGACCCCCTCGGCGAGGTCATGATCGAGGTCAACGCCCTGGTCGAGACGCTCCGTCACCAGCGTCTCGACGCACTCGAGGCGACGACGCTCCTCAGGAAAGTGATGGCCGAGATCGACGTGGCGGTCTTCACGTTCGACGAGGACCACGAGTTGAAGTTCGTGAACCGCGCGGGGGCGCGCCTCATGAGCCAGCCGTCCGAACGGCTCCTTGGACGGCGGGCGACAGACCTCGACCTGGCCGATTGCCTGAGCGGCGAGGCGCCTCGCGTCATCACCACCGCGTTTCCGGGCGGCGTCGGCCGCTGGGAAATCAGGCGCAGTCTGTTCCGCCAGGGCGGGCGGCCGCACGAGCTGCTGGTCCTCTCCGACCTCAGCCAGCCGCTGCGCGAGGAAGAACGTCAGGCATGGCAGCGGCTGATTCGCGTCATCGGCCACGAGATGAACAACTCGCTCGCGCCAATCAAGTCGATCGCCGGCAGCCTGGCGACCATCGTGGAACGCGACCCGCCGCCGCCCGACTGGCGCGAAGACATGCAGCGTGGACTGGCCGTCATTGGATCCCGGTCTGAATCGCTCAGCCGGTTCATGAGCGCCTACGCCCGGCTGGCGAAGCTGCCGCTTCCGAAGCTGGCGCCGCTCGACGTCGCGGCGTTCGTCGATCGGGTCGCCACGCTCGAGAAGGCCCATCACATCAGAGTAGTTCCGGGCCCGCGCGTGACGATCCAGGGCGACGGCGATCAGCTCGAGCAACTCCTGATCAACCTGATTCGCAACGCAGTCGACGCGGTCCGCGAAACCGGCGGCGGCGTGCACGTGGGTTGGCAGCGTCTGCCCGGGTCTTCCCCTCCGACAATGGAGCTGTGGGTGGAGGATGAGGGCCCGGGCCTGTCGAACACGGGCAACCTGTTCGTGCCGTTCTTCACCACCAAGCCGGGTGGCTCGGGCATTGGGCTCGTGCTCAGCCGCCAGATCGCCGAGGCCCACGGCGGGAGCCTGATCCTCGAAAACCGCGACGACCGCCCGGGCTGCCGCGCCAGCCTTCGCATTCCGCTCCATACCGGAGCGCAAGCGAAGGCCGAACCAGTGGCGCTGACTCATGGGTGACCTGAACGATCTCAATACCCCCGTGCTGCCAGGCACAGCCGCGACCGACTACGAACGCTACCTGCGGACCGACGAGCTGCTGTCGCTGCAGAAGACCCCCGCGGAGGTCGTGCACCGTGACGAGCACCTGTTCCAGGCCGTACATCAGTCGTCCGAGTTGTGGCTGAAGCTGGCCTGCCTGGAGATCGAGACCGCTACCAGCCTCGTTGACGCGGACAAGGGAGCGGCCGCGACGCGCCTGGTGCGGCGCGGGTGCGACGCGATGCTGCTCCTCACGAGCCAACTCGGGATGCTCGAACACATGTCGCCCTGCGACTACGCCATCGTGCGAACGGCGCTGGGCCATGGCGCGGGCTTTGACTCGCCGGGCTTCCGCCGCGTCCACAAGGTCTCGCCCCTGCTCGGCGAGGCCTTCGACCGTCTGGTGACGAGACGCGGCCTCACGCTGCTGGACGTGTACGAGCGGGGGCACGACCTCGAGGAGGTCTATCAGCTCGCCGAGCAGATGATGACGTGGGACGAGCGCACGATCCTCTGGCGGTTCCAGCATCTGAAGACCGTGGAGCGCATCATTGGCGGAAACGTGATCGGCACGCAGGGCACACCCGTCGAAGTGCTCGGCAAACGCATCGACGTCCGTTTCTTTCCAGCTCTCTGGCTCGTGCGCGATGAGATCACGCGCCGGTCCGCGCTCGGCACCGACGGACACGGCCGCTGAGCTATTTCACGATACGATACGCCAGCCAAAACGCGCGGACGTTACCCAAATCTCCGGTGAACGCTCCGATCTTCAGCGCATTTCGATAGACCGTAGGTCGAAACAACGAGGAAGACCCGTTACCCTTCGTCAATCGCCAGCCCGCCGACTCGTTTCGCAAAGCGAAATATCGCCGCACTCTTGACAGCACCCAACGCCTCTTGTAACTTCCGCGAAACTGCTATGTCAGTGGGCGGTTCTCGGGCTCTGTTGGGAGGAGGCTGTTTAATGTCGAGGCTCAAGTCTGGTCCGGGCAAGACGTTTCTCGTCGCCGTCACGATGGCCGTGGTGACAGTGCCGGCCATCCTGCTGCCCCACGCCGCGGCTGCCCAGGCCGTAAGCGGTACCATCTCAGGCAACGTCGCCGACCCGCAGG
>Ga0184612_10001237_pt1 | contig 12335 bp, 8 predicted proteins | sample PLM3_60_coex_FD_133163 | JGI IMG/M metagenome (GOLD analysis project Ga0184612, IMG submission 133163) | Groundwater sediment microbial communities from an aquifer in East River, Colorado, USA - PLM3_60_coex | ecosystem: Environmental > Terrestrial > Soil > Riparian zone | place: USA: East...
ACCAGGTCGTGGTCCATAAGTCCAATTCCGTCAACCGGCTCACGCGGGACCAGGTCTCCAAGATCTTCCTCCGGCAACTGACGTTCTGGGAGAACCGCCAGCACGTGCTACCGGTCGATCAGCGCGATGACTCGCCCGTGCGGCGGGCGTTCACCAAGCGGGTACATCAGCGCACGATCGCATCGGTGCAGACGTGGTGGCAGCAGCAGATCTTCACGGGAGGCGACGTTCCACCGCCGGAACGCGCAACCGATTCCCAGGTCATGGATTACATCCGCAAGAACCCGAGCGCGATCGGCTACATCCGCGCCGGTGTTCCCGTCAGCCCCGACGTCAAAACCGTAGACGTCAGCCCGTAGGCTCAAGCGATCATCTACGACGTGCTTCGTATTGACAAGTACGAAAGCCTTCGTATTTTGAGCCACATGATCCGTCCCACCAACGCGGAGCTCGCCATTCTGGGGGTCCTGTGGCAACGCGGACCCAGCACCGTGCGCGACGTGCACGACGCGTTGCGCGCGGCCCGGAGCGAGGCCGTCGGGTACACGACGATCCTCAAGCTGCTGCAAATCATGGCCGAGAAGGAACTCGTCACGCGGGATACGCGGGCGCGGACGCACGTCTATGCCGCGGCGGTATCCGAGGCAACCACGCGCGGCCATCTGCTGTCTGACCTGGTAGAGCGAGCGTTCGGAGGGTCGTCGCTGGCGCTCGTCCTGCAGGCTCTCTCCACGACGCGCGCCACACCTGCTGAGCTCGACCAAATCCGACGACTCCTCGATAAGGGGAATGGAGATTCGCGATGAACGCGACACATGCGCTGGGCTGGGCCCTCGTGCATTTCCTGTGGCAGGGCGCCGCCCTCGCCATCCTCCTCGGCCTCGCGCTGGCGATCACGCGCCCCACGGCCGCCCGCACGCGCTATACGCTTTCGCTCCTGACGCTGAGTGCGATGCTCGTCCTGCCGGTCCTGACAGGCTTGCGACTGTACGACTCCGCACGCCTCGAGCCGCCAGCCGATGTCGCGAGCGCTGTCGCCGCTCCGTCGGCGTCGCAGCTCGCGCAACGCGAACCCGAAACGCGCGCGTCGCTTCCGGACTCCCCTGCCCCGTCCGCGATGTCCACCGCCACTCCGACCATCGATCAGCCCGTCGCGAGAACCGCACGCCTCGCGGCACTTAGCGATCTCCTGAATCCGGCGCTGCCGTGGCTCGTGGGGTTGTGGGTCGTAGGGGTTGTCGCATTGTCGGTCCGCCTGGCCCACGGCTGGATCATGGCTCGCCGGCTCCGGACCAACGGCACACGCCCCACCTCCGCATCGCTCCAGCAGGTGCTGGAGCGGCTCGCCGCGCGGATGCGCGTGAGCCGGCCGGTGCAGCTGCTGGAGTCTCTGCTCGTCGACGTGCCGGCCGTGATCGGTTGGCTGCGCCCCGTCATTCTCGTCCCGGCGAGCGCGCTGACGGGGCTCACACCACAGCAACTCGAGGTCCTGCTCGCGCATGAGCTGGCTCATGTCCGCCGCTATGACTACGTCGTGAACGTCATCCAGTGCGTGATCGAGACGCTGCTCTTCTATCATCCGGCCGTGTGGTGGGTATCGCGCCGGGTGCGCGACGAGCGCGAGCACTGCTGCGATGATCTCGTCGTGCAGCTGTGTGGCGATCGGCATCTATACGCGTCCGCCCTCGTCGAGATGGAACGGCTGCGGCCTCCCCCCGAGGTGCCACGGCTCGCCCTCGCGGCTACTGGTGGCTCGCTGCTGCAGCGTGTGAGTCGGCTCATTCGTCCCACGACTCGACGCGCGGAATTCGTTCCTCGCTGGATGGCGGGAATCGCCGGCGTGCTGGCGGTTACCGTGGCGTTGCTCGCCACGGGCAGCGACCGCCTGTCCGGAGAGCCGACCGAGATCGCTCCCTCCGATACCACGCGCACGGCTCCCGATACCGTCCTGCGGCATCCCGATCCCTCGCAACCGCTGGCGCAACGGTGGGAGTGGGCGCGCACCCAGGCGCGGCAGCTGGGACGGCGGACCTATTGGATCGGGTATCAGGTGTCGCGGCCCGCATGGCTGGAGCATTCCGTCTACATCGATCGCGGCACCGAGGTGATCGGGCAGGACTTCCGGATGAGCGGCCGGCTATTCGGCGACTTCCAGGGCCTCAGGTTTCGCGGTGTACGGTTGGCCCCGCTCACCGGGACGACCGATTCGGATGACATCGCGATCCTGTTCGGATTCACCGCTGATCAAAGCGGCAAGGCGGCGCTGACTCACGTCCATGTCGCCAGCATCTATCTGCCCATGGATTTCCGTGGCCGGACTTTGTTGTGGCTGGGCCCTGCCGCGGACGCGCAGAGCCTGCCCGTGGTGGAAGGCCTGTTTGCCTCGACCGCGCAACCTGAGCTGCGCGAAGACATCGTCGCGGCGGTCGGAATTCACGGCAGCAGCGACGCCGTGGTCCCGATTCTCGTGCGCTGGCTGACCAGCCGCGAACCGACCGACGTTCGTTCGCAAGCCGCCGAGTGGCTGGGCTTTCATCCCACGGCCGCCGCGGTCTCGGCGCTCAGCCGGGCGGCGCGCAATGATCAGGCCGGCGACGTGCGGCGCGAGGCAGCGGAAGCGCTGGGGGACAACACGCTGCCGGCAGCCACGGATTCGGCCATCGCGATCGCCAGGACCGCATCGGATCCGGACGCACGGCGCGAAGCCGTAGAGGGCCTGGGGCAGAAAACGGAGGATCGCGCGCTGACGGCGCTGGTCGCGATCGCCCAGAACGATCGCGACGAGGATGTGCAGCGCGAAGCCGTAGAAACGCTCGGCGAAATCCCGAATGGCAGGGGCATGCGCGCGGTCCAGGATATTGCGCGCACCCATCCGCGCGCTGAAGTGCGGCGTGAAGCGGTCGAAACGCTCGGCGAGAACCTGCCGCCCGCGCAGGCGATCCCCGCCCTCAAGGCGATCGCCCTGAACGACACCGATCCCGACGTCCAGCGCGAAGCGGTAGAGACGCTCGGCGCGGTGGAGGGCGGCGCCGCGACCGCGTTATCGACCCTCACAGAATTCGCGCGCACGCACGCCAATTCGGACGTCCGCCGCGAGGCGATCGAGACGATCGGCGAGAAGGCGCCGACGGAGCAAACGGTTCGCCTCCTCGCCGAGCTGGCGGCGAATGACCGGAATGAGGACGTGCAGCGCGAGGCCGTAGAAACGCTGGGCGAAATCGGGGCACTCGGACTGCCGGCGGTGATTGAAATCGCCCGCACGCATCCCTCGACCGACGTCCGCCGTGCGGCGGTCGAGACGATCGGAGCACACGCGCCGGCCGCCCAGGCGCTGGACCTGCTGGCGCAGATCGCGCGCGGTGACCGCGATCCGGACGTACAGCGCGCAGCCGTCGAAACCCTCGGCCAGCTGCGCGACGATCGCGCGTATTCCCTGCTGGTGGAATTTGCACGCACGCACCCCGTCAGCGACGTGCGCCGCCAAGCGATCGAAACGCTCGGCGAAACGGGCCGCACCGACAGCGTGATGGCGATTCTGGACGGCGTCGCGCGCGGCGCCGACGATCCGGACGTCGCGCGTGAAGCGGTGGAAACATTGGGAGAGCTCCACGACTCGCGCGCCCTCGCCCTCGTCGCGCGCATCGCGCGCACGCACCGCAATCTGGACGTGCGGCGTCAGGCGATCGAGACGTACACCGGAGCGGCGTCGCCGGACTCGGCACTCGCCCTGCTCAAGAGCATCCTCGCGACCGAGGCGCCGGAGGACGTCTACTCAGAGGTGCTGGAGTCGCTCGAGGAGCTGGAAGGCGGGATGGGAATCCCGGCGCTCATCGACGCAGCGCGGTCACACCCGAACCGTGAGGTTCGGGCGGACGCGCTGCGTCGTCTGGCGGAGAGCGATGACCCGCGCGCGCAGCAAATCTTCGAGCAGACGCTGCGGCGCCCTTAGCGGTTCGGGGCGTCGCCTCCACTGCTGGCTGCCGCCTCGGCCCCGAGCCGGTGCTTCTGATACCAGCTCATCATGTAGAGCTGGGTTCTCAGGAAGTTCGACGGCTTGGAGCCCGTGCCGTGATATTCGCCGTTGAAGCGCAGCATCACGACCGGCACCTTCAGGTACTTGAGCGCCGAATAGTACTCCTCGGTCTGCGGCATCGGCGTCCGCAGATCGAGCTCACCCGTCATGATCAACGTGGGCGTCTTGACGTTGCCCACGTACATCAGTGACGACTGCTTGAGCCATTGATCCGGCTTTTCCCAGAACGGCGCGTCAAAGAAGTTGTACGTGAACAGCGGAATGTCCGTCTGGCCGGCCATGCTGAGCCAGTTGATCACCGGGCAGCGGACCGCCGCGGCGGCAAAGCGCGTCGTATGGCCGATGACCCAGCTCGACAGCACGCCGCCGCCCGAGCATCCACCGACATACATCCGCTGCGTGTCGATGTAGCCGCGGCCGATGACCGTGTCGACGCCGGCCATCAAGTCGTCGTAATCAACACTGGGATAGGCGCGCTCGATCGCGTTACCGAACGGGCTCCCATATCCGGTGGAGCCGCGCGGATTGGTATAGAGGACGACAAACCCGTTGGCCGCAAAGTTTTGGAATTGATAGCTGAACGCGACGTTGTACATGGCGTGCGGCCCGCCGTGAATCTCCATCAGCAGCGGATACTTCTTCGTGGGGTCGAACGCGGGCGGCTTCACGATCCAGCCCTGAATGCGCGCACCGGTGGTCGACGTGTACCAGATCTCTTCGACCTGGCCCAGCTTGATCCGCGCCAGCACGTCCGCGTTCACGTTGGTCAGCTTGGTGACGGGCTGGCTCCGCCGCAGGCTGTAGCGCACGACGTCGCTCGGCTCATCGACATCGCTGCGCGTGCCGACCGCCGTAAAATCGCGCGCGATCGAGCTGAGCCCCAGCATGTGGACGCCGTCGGTGACCTTGCGCGCGCCACCACGCAGTCCGGCGAAGTGAATGTTGCTCGTGCCACGATCGCCGAGGGTGAAGAACACGCCACTGCCATCCGGAGCCCATTCGAGGTTTCCGGGATCGCGATCGTACGTGGTCAGCGCGCGCATGCCACTGCCGTCGATGGCGACGGTCCAGACCTCGTTGGCCCGATACGAGAAACGGCCATGCTCGCGACCGGTGAACGCCACGCTGCGGCCGTCCGGCGAAACCTCGGGGTTCGACCACATGCCCTTCGTGCTGACCAGCGGACGAATGGCGCCGCTCGCGACGTCCACCGTGTACAGGTACGACTCGCGATAGCGGTAGTCCGCGTCGGCCTCACGCAGGCCGTCGAACACAATCGTGCGGCCGTCAGGCGTCCAGGAGTAATTCGGGCCGGAGCCCAGCTCACTCGTCCCGAATTCCCCGCTCGTGAGCTGCCTTGGCGTTCCGCCCTCGGCACTCACCAGGAAAACGTGGAGGGCGCCTTGCTCGATAAAACCGCGCTGATCGCGGCGATAATGCAGCCGGTCCACGACGCGCGGCGCCGGCGTCCACTTCGCGCCTTCCGGCGCGGCCGGCATGCTGATCTTCCACGGCGTCTCGCTCTTCACAAGCATCGTGAACGCGAGCGAGCGGCCATCGGGTGACCAGCTCAGGGTGGATGGATTCTCGCTGACGCGGGTGACCTGCGATGTGGCGCCTTCGGCATCCATCCAGCGCACGAAGACCTGTGTCCCCTTCGGCTCACCATCACCGAAGAAGCCGATGCGCGTACCGTCGGGCGACCAGCGCGCGTTGGATCCCTTCACGAGAAAACGATTCTTCGATCCGTCAGCGTTCATGATCCACAGCCCCGAATCCCAGCGGTCGTCTACCTTGTTCACCCAGCGCCGGGTGTACACGATCTGCGAGCCGTCAGGGGAAACCTGCGGATCGGCGACCTGTTACCAATCGAGGTAGTGGTTGACGGTGAGGAGTGTATCGGATGCGGTTTCTTGCGCGACAACAGCAGGTGACAGACAGACGGCGAACAGAGCGGCGATAGTAGCAGAACGCATAGGGCCTCCGCGAGACGCAGCAATTGTGCGGACCCTTAAGAAAACCGTCGGTACGTCGCGCGGCTAGGGTCGGGATTTCGGTATTCCGATGAGGTACGTCCCGCGCAGCGGCGACCAGCCACCCCGCATCTCCCCAACCTCCCAGTCGTAGGTATCCAGCCCCCGTACCAGCGCGCGCAGCTCGGCGGGCGAGTAGGCCCGCAAACAGGATACGATGCCGTCGAATGTCCCAACGAACGGCAGGATCGGAGGCAAGTAATTCCAAAAAAACCGGGACCAGCGCCACGGGCGAACAAACGGACCGGCGACCAGGATGCCGAGCCACGTGAGGGCGACAACCACCGTTTCCCAGGGAGCGCGCCGCGCCGCCTCGAAAACCGCAATGCCCTGTCGCTGTTGGACCGCATCGGCCAGGATCGCCCGTGCTTCGGCCGGCCGGAAATGGTGGAAAGCCGTGAAGACAGTCCGAAAGCCGTCCAGTGCGGCCGGCACCGCCCGCGCGTCCACGGGTTCTGGATGGAATGGCAAGCGGCCACCCACCATGGACCCCCGATGCGGATACAAGTCAGTGAGGATCACCGGTACACCAACTTGCTCCGTGAGCCAGCTCCATGGGCCTCCGGCCCCCGAACACAGATCCACAATGCGGCTGGCCCCGGCGCGCCGCACGGCGTCGCGGAGCAGCGGACCGGCCGGGGCGTAGGCGCGGGCGAGGTTCAGGGAAAACGCCAGGAAGTCGGTCAGCGCGTCGCGGAGCGACGGCGGACACCAGGCAAGATCGTGTAGCTCGACGAGATGCAGGCGCATCGCACCGAAATTTGCACGAAACGGTGTGCGAAGTGAGATTTCGCGCCCGAAATGGAAACCTTCGAGCTTCCCCCATCATGAGCCTGCGGACGACGCCGTTTCATGCGCGCACGGGACCGCTATCGGAAGGCCAGGCGTGGCGGCGCTGGGCCGGCTATGTCGTCGCCAGCTCGTACGAGCTGTCGCACGACCGCGAGTATCACGCAATCCGCAATTCCGCGGCGTTGTTCGATGTCTCTCCTCTGTATAAGTACCTGGTCACCGGGCCCGACGCCGCCCGGCTGCTCGACCACGTCGTGACGCGCAACGTCGGGAAGGCCAAAGTCGGGCAGGTGCTCTACACGCCCTGGTGCGACAACGACGGCAAGCAGATCGACGACGGCACGATCTCCGTACTGAACGAGCAGACCTTCCGGATGACCGCGGCCGACCCAACGCTGCGCTGGCTGCATCTCAACTCATCAGGCCTCAACGTCGCGATCGAGGACATTTCTGAGCGCACCGCCGCGCTTTCGCTGCAGGGACCCAGCGCGCGCGCGATTCTCCAGATTGCCGCCGAACGGGACCTCTCGAGCCTCAAGTACTTCCGGCTGACGAGCGCGAAGATCCGCGGCATTCCCGTCACGATCTCGCGCACCGGATATACCGGCGACCTCGGCTACGAAGTCTGGGTGGATGCCCCTCAGGCGGTGCCGCTGTGGGACGCGCTGATCGAGACCGGCACGCCGTACGGCATCACGCCGGCCGGCATGCTGGCGCTCGACGTCGCGCGGATCGAAGCCGGCCTCTTGCTCATCGAGGTGGACTACTTCTCCTCCCGGCATGCACTCATCGACGCGCAGAAATCGTCGCCGCTCGAGCTCGGTTTGGCCTGGACGGTGGCGACGGACAAAGTGCGCTACAACGGACAGGCCGCGCTCGACGCGGAACGACGGCGTGGACCGTCGTGGCAGTTCACGGGCCTGACGGTCGATTGGGATTCGTTGGAACGACTCTACGCCGACGTCGGGCTGCCGCCGCGGTTACCGTCGCAGGCGTGGAGGACGAGCGTACCGGTTTATGATCGCGGGGGAAACCGGCAGGTGGGCTATGCGACGAGCGGTGGCTGGTCGCCGCTGCTCAAGCGCTACATGGCGCTGGCGCACCTCGAGACGCCCAGTGCGGCGACGGGAACAGAAGTGCGCATGGAGATGACGGTCGAGCATCGCCGGAAGCAAGCGACCGCCCGCGTCACACCACTGCCGTTCTTCAATCCGGAACGGAAGCGGGCCTAGTGGCCGCGAAGCGCTACGACGCGATCATCATCGGCGGCGGCCACAACGGCCTCGTGACCGCGGCGTATCTCGCGCGCGCGGGCAAATCGGTGCTCGTGCTCGAGCGGCGGCCGCGCGTCGGCGGCGCCGCCGTCACCGAGGAGATTTTCCCCGGCTTCAAGTTCACGATGTTCTCCTACGTCGTCAGCCTGCTGCGTCCGGAGATCATCCGCGATCTCGACCTGCCACGTCACGGGCTGCACATCCTGCCGCTCGAAAGCACCGTGACGCCGATGGAGAACGGCGATTACCTCGCCGCCTGGGCCGATCACGACGAGACGCGTCGCGAGCTGTACCGCCACTCGCCGCGCGACGCCGAGGCGTACGACGAGTACGGCCGGCTGATGCACTTCATGGCGCAGGCGGTGAAGCCGATCCTCAGCATGGTGCCGCCCGACCCCACGTCGTTTTCGCCTGGCGACTTGGTCGCACTCCTGAAACTGGGGAGACACTTCCGCGGCCTCGGCGGGGAGCGGCTGCATGCGCTCGTCAAACTGATGACGATGAGCTCGGCCGATTTCCTCGACGAGTGGTTCGAGACCGACGTGCTCAAGGCGACGAAATCGGCGAGCGGGATCATTGGGACGTTCCTCGGGCCGCGCTCGCCCGGGACCGCGTACGTGCTGCTGCATCATTACATGGGGGAGCTGGACGGCGTCTTCCGCGCCTGGGGCTTCGCCAAGGGCGGCACGGGCGCGGTGAGCGAGGCCATTGCCTCATCCGCGCGCGCATTCGGAGCAGAGATCCGATGCGACGCACCCGTTGCGCGGGTGCTGGTGAAAGGCGGGCGTGCGATCGGTGTCGTGATGGAGAATGGGGACGAGCTGCGCGCGAACATCGTTGTGTCGAGCCTGGATCCGCGCCGCACGTTCCTGCAACTGCTCGACTCCGACCAGTTACCGGACGATTTCGTGTCGGATATCAAGCGCTTCAAATTCCGCGGCTCGTCCGGCAAGGTAAACCTCGCGCTGGACGCGCTGCCCAGCTTCACGTGCATGCCCGGCATCGGACGCCAGCATCGGGGCGCGTTTTCGATCAGCCCGAGTCTCGACTACGTCGAGCGGGCGTATGACGAGGCGAAGTACGGCGAGTTCTCGCGCCGTCCTTACATGGACATCGTCTTTCCATCCATGATCGATCCGGGGATGGCGCCGCCCGGGAAGCACGTCATGTCCATCTTCGTGCAGTACGCACCGTACCATCTGAACGGCGGCTGGAGTGATGCGAAACGCGAGGCGTTCGGCGATGCCGTCGTGAACACGGTCGAGAGCTTCGCGCCCGGTTTCAAGTCAATGATTCTGCACCGGCAAGTCATCACCCCCTTGGATATCGAGCGTATCACCGGTCTGAGCGAGGGCAACATCTTCGCCGGCGAGCTCGCGCTGCATCAGTTGTTCTTTCTCCGCCCCGCGCCCGGGTGGGCGAAGTTTGCGACGCCCGTCCGCAACTTCTATCAGTGCGGCTCCGGAACGCATCCGGGCGGCGGTATCATGGGTGCCTCAGGACGGCTCGCGGCTCTGCGAATTCTCAAGGACGGCAAGTGAGCTACGACGCGATCGTGATTGGCGCCGGCGCGAACGGGCTCGTCACCGCGCACTATCTCGCACGCGCCGGCAAGCGCGTGGTGGTGGTGGAGCAACGCCATGCGGCTGATCCATCGGCGGATATCGGCTGGGTGCCGCCCCGCGTGGTTCGCGATCTCGAGCTGCGTGACCTGCGGCTCGAGCAGCCCGACCCATGGCTCACGGCGCCGCTGAGCGGCGGCGGGACGCTCGAGCTATCGCGCGAAATTGGCCGCTCGACCGAGGCTATTCGCCGCATCAGCCCCGGCGACGCGGCGAAATGGCCGGAGTTCTGCCAACGCGTACGAACGCTCGCGGGGGTCCTCGAGAAGCTGTACCTCGCGCCGCCCCCCGATATCGAGACCCGCGATCCCCGCGAGCTGGCGCGGATTGGGGGCCTAGCTCTCTACGTGCGCCGGCTCGGGAAACAGGCCGTCATCGATCTCGCCCGCATCCTGCCCATGTCGGTCGCGGAGCTGCTCGATGACTGGTTCGAGAGCGACGTCCTGAAAGGCGCACTCGGCGCGGTCGGCATCTGGCACCTGAAGCAGGGCCCGCGCTCGGGCGGAACCGCGTTCAACTTCCTCCACCACCATGCGGGCAGTCCGGCGGGTGTGTTCCGGCCCGCGCGCTCGAACGTGACGCAAGCGTTGGAGGGGATGAAGGGTGTGGAGGTGCGTCGAGGCAGTCGCGCGACTGTTCTCGCGAAGAACGGACGAGCAACGGGCGTAGTGCTGGAAAAAAGCGGCGAGGCGATTCTCGCGCCGATTGTCGTGTCGAGCGCCGATCCGCGTGCGACGCTGCACCCCGTGGCGATCGAGCTCGATCCCGAGTTCGCGCGAGCGGTGGACAACATCAAGGCGCGCGGCGTCGTCGCGCGTGGTACGCTCACGCTCGAGGGCGCGCCGTCCTACTCGAGCCTTTGCATCGCGCCGTCGCTCGAGTATCTGGAGCGCGCGTATGACGACGCCAAGTACGGCCGCGACTCGGCAGCACCATACGTCGAGGTACAGCGGACTGACGGCAGACTCGAGCTGCACGTGCAATACGTCCCCTACACCGATGGAACCGCCAACGTGCAGCGTCATCAGGCGCTGCAGCAGAAGGTCGCGCACGTGCTGGGGGTCCAGACGAGTCAGGTGAAGCTGCAGTCGCCCGACGAGGAAGAGCTGCAGCGCGGCGCGACCGAGGGGCACCTCTACCACGGAGAGCTCACTCTCGACCAGATTCTGTTCATGCGCCCCGTGCCCGGTTGGAGCCGCTACCGCACACCCATCGGGGGCCTGTACTTGTGTGGCGCCGGCACGCATCCGGGAGGTGGAATCCCAGGGGCCGCCGGCCGCAACGCCGCGCGGGAAATCGTATGACCTACCTCAAGACCGTCGAGAGCTATCGCCAGGGCGCCCGCACGCTGCCGGGACGCTATTACACGGCGCCGGAAGTGTTCGCGGAAGACCAGGAGCGCATCTTCCGGCGTCATTGGATCTGCGTCGGCCGTGACGCGACGCTGGCCGCGCCGGGCGATTACTTCCTGGTAGAAATCGCCGGCGAGAGCATCATCGTGCTGCGCGATCAGTCGGGTGAGCGGCGCGCGTACTACAATGTCTGCCGGCATCGCGGCACGCGCCTGTGCGAATCCCCCACAGGCCGGCTGTCCGAAACGATCCAGTGTCCGTATCACGCCTGGACGTACGCGCTCGACGGCCGCCTGATCGGCGCTCCGCACATGAACGAAGTCGAGGGTTTCGAGAAGCAGTCGTACCCCCTGCACACGGTGGCGCTTGCCGAGTGGGAAGGGTTTCTGTTCGTGAATCTCGATCCCCAGGCCGCGCCCGCCGCCAAATGGTTCGCGCCGCTCGAGGGAAGATTCTCGCGCTACAATCTTCCGACGCTGCGCACGGTGCGGCACATCGAGTATGACGTGCGCGCGAATTGGAAGCTGATCCTGCAGAACTACAACGAGTGCCTGCACTGCCCCACGATCCATCCGGAGCTTTCCACCAAGCTGCCCTACACCAGCGGCGCGAACGACCTCATCGAGGGACCGTTCCTGGGCGGCTACATGGAGATCAAGGCGCCGAACGAGAGCGCGACCCTGACGGGCCGCGCCTGCGCCTTGCCGTTAGGCGAGCTCGCGGCAGAGGATCAGCGGCGCGCGTTTTACTACGCGCTGTTTCCCACGATGATGCTGAGCCTGCATCCCGACTACGCCGTCTTCTATACCGTGTGGCCCGTCGCGCCCACCCAGTCACGCGTGATCTGCGAATGGATGGTGCATCCCGATGCGCCGTCCGCGGCGGGGTACAACATCCAGGACGCCGAGGAATTTTGGGACCGCACCAACCGGCAAGACTGGCACATCTGCGAGCGCAGTCAGCTTGGCATCAGCTCGCGCGTGTACGCGCCTGGTCCCTACTCCCCGCGCGAGAGCATTCCCGCCGCGTGGGATCGGACGTATTTGAGGGCTATTGAAGGCCGTTGACGAAGTGCTGAAAGAAGTCGCGGAACGCCTCAAGGACAACTACCCATACGGCGATCCGCTGTACGCGGGCCAGATGCTGAAGCCGCCCCATGAGGTAGCCCGCCGCGCGTACGAGATGGCCCTCAAGATCAACCCGAACAACCACGCGCTCGACGGCGGGCG
>Ga0184612_10001238_pt1 | contig 12330 bp, 8 predicted proteins | sample PLM3_60_coex_FD_133163 | JGI IMG/M metagenome (GOLD analysis project Ga0184612, IMG submission 133163) | Groundwater sediment microbial communities from an aquifer in East River, Colorado, USA - PLM3_60_coex | ecosystem: Environmental > Terrestrial > Soil > Riparian zone | place: USA: East...
ACGGACCCAAAAGGCCCCAGGCGGCACGCGAAGTTCTCGATCACGATGGAGATCTACAGCAAGGCCACGCGGGATGCTGTGCGGAACGAAATCGGCCCGGCCGATCATGTCGCCAGGCCTCTGACATGGGTGGGCCTAAGTGGACTTGAACCACTGACCTCTTCCTTATCAGGGAAGCGCTCTAACCGACTGAGCTATAGGCCCGGGGCGCACTCACGACGCCGCAGCAGATTACCCCACCGCACTGCGCCGACCCAAACTCGTCAGTCGTCCTCGGCGAGCGTGACCTCGAGGCCGCCGAGCAGGCTCGCCGACAGGTTGTACAGGAACGCGCCCAGCGTCGCCAGCGCTGTGACGAGCACGACGTCGACCACCGCGATCAGAGTCGTGAACCCGAGCACGCGCGACAGGGAGGTGTAGTTCTCGAGCTCGAAGCCGGCACCGGTCTCGGACGACGTCAGGTCGCGCATGAGATCGCCGACGGCGGCGAAAACGCCCGCGGCGTCGAGCACGGACCACAGCACGGCGACCGCGACGAACAGCGTGATGCCCAGCGCGACCGAGAGCAGGAACGCGGTCTTCATCACCGACCAGGGGTCGACGCGCAGCAGGCGCAGGCGGGCCTTGCGGACCCGGGCCGTACGCCGCGTCGGCGTGGTGGTCCGCGACGACGTGGCCCGGTGCGGCGACGGCGTGACGTGCGTGGTTTCGGGCCGGGCATCGAAGCTGACCTCGGTGTCGGCCGGCTCGACAAGACCCTCGCCGCGCGTCAGCGGACCCGGCATGTCGGGGGGCATGGGCTCGACCGGGGCCTGCGGCTCAGGGACCGCCATGGGCGGCGGCGCAAGCGGTGCCGCGGCCGACACCGGGACGATCGGCGTGGACGGCTCCAGCGGCCCGTACGGCGGCGCCGCCTGAACGTCGGCACCCGGATCAGCCGGGCCGCCTCGTCGAGCCGCCGGTGGGCTCTCCGGAGCCTGCGGGCGGGTACGGGTCGGGGGCGCCGTTGCAGCCATGGCAGCGGCGGCGCCGGTTGGCGCGGAGGGATCACCAGGGCCGGACGGCGTCGTGGATTGCTCGAACTCGGTCGTGGCCGGGGCCGCGGTCGCGGCGACAGCCGAAGCGGCGCCCAGGGTCGACCGCGCCGCCGGCGCCGGGTCGATGGCGGGGTCAGGCTGGGTCGTCAGTGCGTCCTGCACGCGGTGGGCCGCATCGCGGGTGGCCTGAGCGGCCCGGGAAGCCTGCGCCCGGAGGGCGGCGGCCACCTCGTAGGCCGTGGACGCCTTGGCGGTGCTGGCGTGACTACCGCGGCTGCCCTGATCCGGCTCGGCCCCGTTGCCGGCCGCGCCGTTGCCGGATGCTCCGCCGAACCCGTAGGCCGAACCGTCTGCAGGTGCGTCAACCCTCGTCGGTTCGTCGTCGGGCACACCGGAGGCCGACGTGGGACGCCCTGTCCCGCCGCTGGTCGTCACAAGCCATCACCCTTCGAGTCCGGGGGCCGCGTCTGCCGAAACGGACTCCGCCACCGCATCGTCCTCGGCGTTGCGGGCGATCGCAACGACAGCGTCCCCCGCGCCGAGAGCGACGTACTTGACCCCCATGGTGTCACGTCCCTTGGCCGGCACGTCACGAACCGGGCTCCGTGTCACGCCACCAGTGGCCCGGATCGCCAGCACCTCGTCGCCTTCGGTGACGACCAGTCCACCCACGAGGGAGCCACGGTCTTCGTTGATCTTCATTGCCTTGATGCCCAGGCCGCCACGGCCCTGGACACGGTAGTCCTCAACCGCGGTCCGCTTGGCGAAGCCACCGTCGGTCACCGTGAACACGTAGGACTCGGTGCCGTCGCGGACCACCGACATGGACAGCAGCTCGTCCCCGTCACGGAACTTCATGCCGACCACCCCACCGGTGGCACGTCCCATTGGCCGGAGTTGTTCATCGGTGGCCGTGAATCGGATCGCCTGGGCCTTGCGGGAGACCAGCAGGACGTCGTCGGTCGGGGATACCATTTCGGCGCCGATCACCTCGTCGTCCTGGTTGCGGAACGCGACCGCGATGACGCCGCCGGAGCGGTTGGAGTCGTACTCGGTGAGCCGGGTCTTCTTGACCAGGCCATGCTTGGTGGCGAGCACGAGGTACGGCGACTGCTCGTAGTCGCGCAACGCAAGCACCTTCGCGATCTTCTCGTCCGGCTGAAAGGCGAGCAGGTTGGCGACGTGCTGCCCCCTGGCGTCGCGGGCCAGCTCGGGCAGCTCGTACGCCTTCGCCCGGTAGACCCGGCCGCGGTTGGTGAAGAACAGGATCCAGTGGTGCGTCGTCGTGACGAAGAACTGCTCGACGACATCGTCCTCCCGAAGCTGCGCACCGCGCACGCCCTTGCCGCCTCGGCGCTGCGACCGGTAGAGGTCGAACTTGGTGCGCTTGGCGTAGCCACCGCGGGTGATCGTGACGACGACCGGCTCCTCGGGGATGAGGTCTTCGGCGGTGAGGTCGCCCTCTGCGGGGACGATCCGGGTGCGCCGCTCGTCGGCGTACTTCTCGACGATCTCGCTCAGCTCGTCACGGATGATCGTCCGCTTGCGGGCGTCGGAGGACAGGATGTCCTCGAGGTCGGCGATCTCGGCGACGAGCTTGTCGTGCTCGTGCCGCAGCTCCTCGCGTTCGAGGCCGGTGAGCTTACGCAGCTGGAGGTCGAGAATCGCGCGCGCCTGCACGTCGTCGATCTCGAGGAACTCCTGCAGGCGCCGCGAGGCCTCGTCGGCCGACCGGCTGCTGCGGATGAGCTCGATGACCTCGTCGATGACCTCGATCGCCTTGCGCAGCGCCCGGACGATGTGCAGCCGCTCGCTCTTCTTGCGCAGCCGGTACTCGGTGCGGCGCCGGATGACCTCGACCTGGTGGGTGACCCAGTGCCGGACGAACGCATCGAGCGGCAGCGTGCGTGGCACGCCGTCGACAAGAGCGACCATGTTGCAGCCGAACGTGTCCTGTAGCTGGGTGTGCTTGTAGAGGTTGTTGCGCACGACGGTGGCGACGGCGTCGCGCTTGAGGACGACGACCAGCCGCATGCCGGTCCGCGAGGACGAGTCGTCGCGCAGGTCGGCGATACCGGGAACCTTGCCCGAGTCGGCCAGCTCGGCGATCTTTCGGGTCAGCGCATCGGGGTTGACCTGGTATGGCAGCTCGGTGACGACCAGGCAGGTGCGGCCCTTGGTGTCCTCCTCGACGTCGACGACGGCGCGCATGGTGACCGAGCCACGGCCGGTGCGGTAGGCCTGCTCGATGCCGCTGGTGCCGACGATGAGCCCGCTGGTTGGGAAGTCCGGCCCCTTGATCCGCTCGAGCAACGCGCCGAGGAGCTCGTCGCTGTCGGCCTCGGGGTTCTCGAGGTACCACTGGACACCGGAGGCCACCTCGCGCAGGTTGTGCGGCGGGATGTTGGTCGCCATGCCGACGGCGATGCCACCGGAGCCGTTGACCAGCAGGTTCGGGAACCGGGCGGGTAGGACATCGGGCTCGGTGCCCTTGTTGTCGTAGTTCGGCGAGAAGTCGACGGTCTCCTCGTCGATGTCGCGGACCATCTCCATGGCCAGCGGCGCCATCTTGCACTCGGTGTAGCGCGGTGCCGCCTGCCGGTCGTCGCCACGGGAACCGAAGTTGCCCTGACCCTGGACCAGTGGATAGCGCATCGACCACCACTGGCCGAGGCGCACCAATGTGTCGTAGATCGCGGTGTCGCCGTGCGGATGATAGTTGCCCATGACGTCGCCGACGACCCGCGAGCACTTGGAGAACGACCGGTCCGGACGGTAGCCGCCGTCGAACATGGCGTAGATGACACGCCTGTGCACGGGCTTCAGGCCGTCGCGTACGTCGGGGAGAGCCCGCCCCACGATCACGCTCATCGCGTAGTCGAGGTATGAGCGTTGCATCTCGACCTGGAGGTCGACAGGCTCGATCCGGCCGCCGGGCGGGACGGCCTCGGTCGTGATGTCGTCAGTCACGGGTTTGGTCCTCCGGTGCGGCGAAGCAGGCCGCACATGACGTAGACGTTCGTCGGGGTGGCGTGGTTGCCACGTCTTGTCAGATGTCCAGGAAGCGGACGTCGCGCGCGTTGCGCTGGATGAAGCTGCGGCGGCTCTCGACGTCTTCGCCCATCAGCGTGGTGAAGATGTCGTCGGCCTGCGCGGCGTCCTCGAGCGTGACCTGGAGCAGAATCCGCTGCTCTGGGTCCATGGTGGTCTCCCACAGCTCGTCGTCGTTCATCTCGCCGAGGCCCTTGTACCGCTGGATCGGATCTTCCTTGGGCAGCCGCTTGCCCATCGCCAGGCCCGCTTCCCGCAGCGCGTCGCGCTCACGGTCGGAGTAGGCAAACTCCGGCGCGACGTCGCGACCAGTCCACTTGAGCTTGTACAGCGGTGGTTGCGCGAGGAACACGAACCCGTGCTCGATAACTGGGCGCATGAACCGGAACAGCAGCGTCAGCAGCAACGTGCGGATGTGCTGTCCGTCGACGTCGGCATCGGCCATCAGGACGATCTTGTGGTAGCGCAGCCGGTTGAGGTCGAACTCCTCCTGGACGCCGGTGCCGAGGGCGCTGACGATCGACTGGACCTCCTGGTTCTGCAGGATCCGGTCGATCCGGGCCTTCTCGACGTTGAGGATCTTGCCCCGGATCGGCAGGATCGCCTGCACCCTAGGGTCGCGACCCTGCTTGGCCGGGCCGCCCGCCGAGTCGCCTTCGACGATGAACAGCTCGCACTCCTCGGGGTTCGTCGACTGGCAGTCGGCCAGCTTGCCGGGCAGGCCGGCCCCGCCGAGCAAACCCTTGCGGCTGCGGGCGGCGTCGCGGGCCTTACGAGCGGCGACCCGGGCGATCGCCGCGCTCTGTGCCTTGCGCGCGATCGCCTTGCCCTCGGTGGGGTTCTGCTCGAACCAGGCACCGAGCTGGTCGTTCACCACCCGCTGGACGAAGCTCTTGGCCTCGGTGTTGCCGAGCCTGGTCTTCGTCTGACCCTCGAACTGAGGCTCTTCCACCTTGATGCTGACGATCGCGGTGAGGCCCTCGCGAACGTCGTCACCGGTCAGGTTGGCGTCCTTCTCCTTGAGGATTCCCCAGTCGCGGGCGAACCTGTTCACCAGACCGGTCAACGAGGCCCGGAAGCCCTCCTCGTGGGTCCCCCCCTCGTGGGTGTTGATGGTGTTGGCGAAGGTGTGGACCGACTCGGTGAACCCGGTGTTCCATTGCATGGCGATCTCGAGGCTCATGGGCTGCGTGGTCTCGCCGTTGGACATCGCCTCGAAGTCGACGATGCTGCGGTGTACGGCTTCCTTGCCTCGGTTGAGGTGGGTGACGTAGTCGACCAGGCCGTCCTCGTACCGGTAACGGACCTCGCGTGGACCCGCCGTGTGGGGGGTTTCGACGTCTTCCTCGGCCCCCGGGTCGATGCCCTGGGGTCGCTCGTCACGCATCACGATGGTCAGGCCCTTGTTGAGGAAGGCCATCTCACGGAACCGGGTCGACAGCGTCTCGAAATCGTAGTCCGTGGTCTCGAAGATGTCGTTGCTGGCCCAGAACGTGGTCGTCGTGCCGGTCTCGTCGGTGGCCTTGCCCCGTTCGAGCGGACCGTTCGGTACGCCGTACGTGTACGACTGGTGCCAGCAGTACCCGTCGCGGGCGACCTCGACCTCGACCCGGCTCGACAGCGCGTTGACCACGGAGACGCCCACGCCGTGCAGACCGCCGGACACCTTGTACCCACCGCCGCCGAACTTGCCGCCGGCGTGCAGCTGGGTCATGACGACTTCCAGCGCCGGCTTCCGCTCGACCGGGTGCTCGTCGACCGGGATGCCGCGGCCGTTGTCGACGACTCGAACGGCGCCATCGGGCAGCAGCGTCACGTCGATGTGATCGGCGTGCCCCGCCAGCGCCTCGTCGACGGAGTTGTCGACGACCTCGTAGACCAGGTGATGCAGGCCGCGCTCGCCCGTGGAGCCGACGTACATGCCCGGGCGTTTGCGGACGGCTTCGAGGCCTTCGAGAACGGTGATGTCGCTGGCGTCGTATGACATGGTGGGGGCTGCCGTAGTGTCCGGCTGCGTCACGGGTGGAAGACCTCCTGCCAGGGGTAGGCCGCCCTTGACCCGCCGCGGGCGTCTAGGACCCGCAGAAGGCCGGAGCGGCCTGGGTGGTACTTCGAGTCTACCCTTAGAGCGCCGCCAAACGTGCACTGTACGGGCCGCTGTGGGCATTCTCTGCCCGGAACTCGCCCCGGCCGACTCCCCCTACCCGCGCGGGCAATGTTCGGGCGGTTTAACGGAGATCCGCCGTTCGCCTCAGCCGTACGTGTCCCGGGGACCGCGACCCGGGACGCTACGCGGCCCTTTGCGCCAGCTCGGGGCGTGCGGTCCCAGGACGACCACGCGGCTCACCATTTCGTCGCCGATCTCCTCGTTCAGCCGCCTGACCAGGTTCGGTGCCAGCAGCTTGACCTGAGTCGCCCAGGCTGTCGAGTCGGCGCGAACGGTGAGCTCGCCAGTGGCGTAACGCTCCGGGCGGACGTGGGCCGCGAGTTCGGCGCCGACGATCTGGTCCCAGCGCGCGACGACGCCGTGCACGGCCAGGTCCTGGCCCCACCCGTGCTCACCCACCAGTCGGTCGACCGCGACGTCCAGCGACTGCGGGTCGCGTTCGTCCCGCGCGGGACCGCTCCACCCCGCCCCCGGCGCTCTCCGGCGCCGACCGGCGCCGCGTTCGGTCGGCTGCGTCACACCTGGTCGACCGGCCGCGCGCACCCGGCCTACCAGCGCCCGCGCCAAGTCCGTCCCCTCCGGATCCCACATCTCACCAGTTGCCGGAGGGCCAGCGGAGGCGGGGTCTGGCGAAAGTCCCTCGGACACTCTAAGAGGGGTCGATGGCACGCTTTTCCCGCCATCGACCCCGACGTCCGAGGGGCTTTCGGCAGACCCCGCCGACCCGATGGGCCGCGTCACCGGATTCTCCGGAGCTCGCCGTCCATCACGTCGACCCTCGCCCCCGCAAGCTCCTCCGGCACGTCCGCCGGCACCGCCGTCGTCACCAGCACCTGCTCAGCATGCCCGACGAGCCGCGCCAGCCGGGCGCGCCGACCGCCGTCGAGCTCGGCGAACACGTCGTCCAGGAGGAGCACCGGGTCGTCGCCCGAAGAACGCAGCATCTCGTACGACGCGAGCTTGAGCGCGAGCGCGAAGGACCAGGACTCGCCCTGGCTGGCGTAGCCCTTGGCCGGCGTCGGTCCGAGGCTGAGCACGAGGTCGTCGCGGTGCGGGCCCACCAGCGAAATGCCGCGCTCGATCTCGTCGCGGCGCATCCGTCCGGTCGCATCGAGAAGCGCCGCGGCCAGGACGTCGCGATCCGGATCCAGGGCGACGTCGGAACCGAGTGAAGACCTGTAGTCCATGCGGGCATCCCCCTTGGTGATGCCCTCGGCGACGGCGTCGTACGACTTGGCGACTAGCGGTCGTAACCCCTCGACCAGTTCGAGCCGCGCGGCGAGCAGCTCGGCACCGGCCTGCGCGAGGTGGGTGTCCCAGACGTCGAGGGTGCGCAGATCAGCAACTCCGCCCGCGCCGCCGCGACTGGCCCGCACCGCTGCACCGGCCGACTTGAGAAGTGCGTTGCGCTGCTTGAGCACGCGATCGTAATCAGAGCGGACCCCCGCAAACCGTGGCGCCCGGGCGACGAGCAGGTCGTCGAGAAAGCGTCGACGGTCGGATGGGTCGCCCCTGACCAGCGCCATGTCCTCCGGGGCGAACAGCACGGTTCGCAGCAGCCCCAGGACCTCACGCGGGCGCGGCACCGCAGACCGGTTGACTCGCGCCCGATTCGCCCGGCCCGGCGCGATCTCGATCTCGATCAACGTGGCACGGCGGTCGCGGACGACATTGCCGCGGATGACGGCCCGCTCCGTGCCGAGCCGGACCAGCGGCGCATCTGTCGCGACCCGGTGGCTGGTCAGCGTGGCCAGGTAACCCACCGCCTCCACCAGGTTGGTCTTGCCCTCGCCGTTCGGGCCGACAAATGCCGTCACGCCGGGCTCCAGCGGGAGCTCGACCTCGGGATAGGACCGGAAGTCGGCGAGAGAGAGGTGCGAGAGATACATCCGTCAGGTACGGGTGTCGCCCGCACCGGAGGACGGCCCGGCCTCGTCCGCGGCCCGGACCGCATGGCCGCCGAACTGGTTGCGGAGGGCGGCCACGGCCTTCATCGCGGGGGAATCGTCCTGCCGGGAGGCGAACCGTGAGAACAGCGCGGCCGAGATCACCGGAGCGGGCACACCGTGGTCGATCGCTGCCTCGACCGTCCACCGGCCCTCTCCGGAGTCCTCGACGTATCCCTTGATCTCGGCCAGGCCGGGATCCTCATCCAGGGCGGCGACCAGAAGATCGAGGAGCCAGGAGCGCACCACGGTTCCACGCGACCACGCCCTGAGGACGCCAGGGACATTGGTGACGAGGTCGGTCGCTGCGAGCAGTTCGTAGCCTTCCGCGTAGGCCTGCATGAGGCCGTACTCGATACCGTTGTGCACCATCTTGGCGAAATGTCCAGCGCCGGCCGGGCCTGCATGGACGAAGCCCTCGTCGCGTGGGCCCTCCGGACGCAGCGTGTCGAAGATGGGCATGAGCCGTTCGACGTCGGCGGCCGCGCCGCCCGCCATCAGGCCATAGCCGTTCTCCAGGCCCCAAACACCGCCAGAGACGCCGCAGTCGACGTAGCCGATGCCCCGCTCCGCGAGGTACGGAGCGTTTGTCTGATCGTCGGTCCAGCGGGAGTTGCCGCCGTCGACCACGACGTCTCCGGCCGCCAGGAGGCCGCCGAGCTCGACGACCGTCGAGCGGGTGGGGTCGCCGGCCGGAATCATCAGCCAGACCGCCCGCGGAGCCGCGAGCTGCTCGACCATCGCCGCCAGCGAGTCGGCGTCGCGGCCATCGGGACGGCGGGCGTATCCGACGACCGTGTGTCCACCACGGCGTAGACGCTCGCGCATGTTGCCACCCATGCGACCGAGACCGACCAGACCGAGTTCCATGGGTTCCTCCGTCGGGGGCGGGGAGGTCAGCTCGACAGCCTGATCGGCATGGCGAGGTAGCGGTAGCCGGGGATCGCCTCGCCATCGGCGCTCTCGGCGCCCTGCAGGACGGCTGGCTTGAGCGGCTCGGTGAACGAGAGGTGGGCGAACGGCGCGTCGATGGCCTGCAGCCCGTCGAGCAGGTAACCCGGGTTGAAGCCGGTGGCGACGGCGGGGCCCTCCACCGATCCCGACAGTGCCTCGGACGCCTGTGCGTCCTCGCCGCTGCCGGCTTCGAGGACGACCTGGCCGTCTTCGAATGTCAACCGGACCGGCGTGTTGCGTTCGGCGACCAGGGCCACCCGCTTGACGGCCTCGACCAGCGCGGACATCTCGACGCGGGCGACAGTGGCGGTCTCGGCAGGGAACAGCCTGCGGTAGTTGGGAACCCACTCGCCGTCGATGAGCCGGCTGGTCGTGCGCCGGCCACCGGCGGCCAGACCGATCAGGCTGTCGTTGGCTCCGCCACCCAGGGCGAGCGCTACTTCGCCCTCGGCGGCCAGCGTCCTCGCGGTGTCGACCAGCGTCCGGGCTGGAACGAGGGCGATCGCCGAGACCTCGGGCCGCTCCGGCCGCCAGGTCAACTCTCGGACGGCGAGCCGATAACGGTCGGTGGCGGCGAGCGTCACCTTCTCGCCCTCGATCTCGACCCGGATGCCGGTGAGCGTTGGCAACATGTCGTCGCGCCCCGCGGCGACCGCTACCTGGCTCACCGCCTCGGCGAGCAGCGCCGCATCGACCGCACCGGACGACTCGGGCAGTGCGGGGAGCTCCGGGTACTCCTCGACCGGAAGAGTCTGGAGCGTGAACCGGGCGCTGCCGCAGGTGATGACGACCTTGGTGCCATCGGACGTGACGTCGACCGGGCGGGACGGCAGCGAGCGGGCGATGTCAGCGAGCAAGCGACCGGACACGAGGACCGTGCCGGGATCGGCGACCTCGGCCTCGACCGTCACGCGGCCGGACACCTCGTAGTCGAACGACGAGAATGTGACCGACCCGTCGGCCGCGTCGATCCGCAGCCCGGCGAGGACGGGCACGGTCGGCCGGTTGGGGAGCGTACGCGCCGTCCAGGCGACCGCCTCCGCAAGCACGTCGCGCTCGAGCCGGAACTTCACCGTTCCACCGTCCTCCCGCCGGGCAATGCCCGCGTCGACCTCATGACCGTGCGCACCCAGCCGCGCGGATCGCCGCCATCCTTCCACGCGGCGACGACAAGCGGCCCGGGCTGCGCATCGTCCACAGAGCGGGGTGCGGGCAGATGCGCGTTCTTATCGGATCCTGCTGTCTTCTCGTCATCGTCATAGCGGTGGTGGATGTTGTGGACAACGGCCGTCAGTGCAGGTCGGGCGGGTTCCGACCGTCCCGATGGCCTGTGCAGACCAGCATCCGGCTGCCGTGGACGGAGCTGTGGCGTCCACTGCCGGGAAGTTTGCGTCCCAAGACGATCCCCTGACGATCGAACACTGTCCACAGACTTGTCCACAGACTGTGAGAAGTGGATCACGACTGTCTCGCCTGCTGTTTGATCCGGTTGGTGAGCTCGGTGACCTGGTTGAAGACGCTGCGTCGTTCCGCCATCAGGTGTCTGATCTTTCGTTCGGCGTGCATGACAGTCGTGTGGTCCCGGCCGCCGAACTGCTGGCCGATCTTCGGTAACGAGAGCTCGGTGAGTTCGCGGCACAGGTACATCGCGATCTGCCGGGCTGTGACGAGGACGCGACTGCGGCTCGAACCCTGCAGGTCCTCGATGGTGAGACCGAAGTAGGCGGCGGTCTGGGCCATGATCGTCGCACCGGTGATCTCGGGACCGCTGTCGGTGGGCACGAGGTCGCGCAGGACTACCTCGGCGAGTGCCAGCTCAACCGGCTGGCGGTTGAGACTGGCGAAGGCGGTGACCCTGATCAGGGCGCCTTCGAGTTCGCGGATGTTCGTCGCGATCCGGCTGGCGATGTACTCCAAGACGTCCGGCGGCACGTTGAGATGGTCCTGAGCGGCCTTCTTCGAAAGGATCGCGATCCGGGTCTCCAGGTCGGGCGGTTGGACATCGCAGATCAACCCCCACTCGAACCGGTTGCGCAGGCGGTCTTCGAGGTTCGAGAGCTGCTTCGGCGGACGGTCGCAGGTCATGACGATCTGTTTGTTGGCGTTGTGCAGCGTGTTGAAGGTGTGGAAGAACTCCTCCTGCGTCTGGATCTTGCCTTCGAGGAACTGGATGTCGTCGATGAGCAGAACGTCGACATCGCGGTAGCGGCGCTGGAATGCCGATGCCTTGTCGTCACGGATGGAGTTGATGAAGTCGTTCGTGAACTCCTCCGAGCTCACGTACCTGACCCGGGTGCCCGGATAGATCGTCCGCGCGTAGTGACCGATGGCATGGAGCAGGTGAGTCTTGCCCAGGCCGGAGTCGCCGTAGACCAGCAGCGGGTTGTACGCCTTGCCGGGTGCTTCGGCGACGGCAACGGCGGCCGCGTGCGCGAAGCGGTTGCTCGAGCCGATGACGAAGGTTTCGAACGCGTAGCGCGGATTGAGTCGAGGCTGCTCGGCCTCTGGTCGGCGGGGGTCAGGGACGACGGAGTGATGCGGCAGGTAGCCGGGCTCACCTTCCCTCGGCGTCGCCGTCGTGGTCGCCGTCGCCGTTTCGAATGCGCCATTTGCATCGAGCGCCGGCGCAATGACCTCCTCGGGTGCATCTGCCGCCGGTGTGACGCTGACGGCGAGGCCGACCGGGCGCCCGAGAGCACGACCGAGCGCATCGACGAGCATCGGTCGCAGGCGCTGCTCGAGCTGGATCCGGGCGAAGTCGCTGGGCACGGCGACGACGGCGGTGTCCTCCACCAGGGTGACCGGCCGGGCCTGCATCAGGAAGGCGCGTTGCTGCGGTCCGATGTCGACACCGTCGAGTGCAGCCAGGGCAGCCCGCCAAGCGGCGTCGAAGTCACCGCCCTGATCGTCAGTCACTTCGTCTCCCGTTGTCCGTACTCACAGCACCGAGTGGTGGCGCCGGCGCCGGGCCGCTCGACGACCGTGCTGCACGTCCACACCGTCGTCCACAGGATGTGGAGGGCCCGGCGGTCTGTTTCACTGTCCGTCGCCATTCTGCGCTGACCTGCGGAAACGCGGTGTCTCCCCCTGTATGGACGCCGTCTTCACGACGATGGTCGAAGCCGCGACGCTAACAACTCCCAACGGCGGCATCAACCGATGTCCACAGGTTTCT
>Ga0184612_10001240_pt1 | contig 12327 bp, 10 predicted proteins | sample PLM3_60_coex_FD_133163 | JGI IMG/M metagenome (GOLD analysis project Ga0184612, IMG submission 133163) | Groundwater sediment microbial communities from an aquifer in East River, Colorado, USA - PLM3_60_coex | ecosystem: Environmental > Terrestrial > Soil > Riparian zone | place: USA: East...
TCCCGGCCGAGCAGCATCGCCCGCCGCCAGTACTCGTACAGGCCGTCGAACAGGGGCCCGGATAGCTCCAGCACGCGCCGGTCGTCACAGACCATGGACAGGCCGCGCAGCAGCACGTCCAGCCCGCGCGCCTCGGGGGCGTCATAGCGCTCGTCGTCAAGGTCGGCCTCATGGACCAGCTCGGCCAGCTTCCACAGCACCGGGTCGTCGAGGTGGCGGCGGCGCAGGATCGACTCGAAGCTGCAGTCCCCGCCGTGGTGGCCGAGCTCGACCCCGCGCATGTCGAACGCGGTCGCATCCGCCGGCACGGCCCCCGGATCGTCAACGAACACGAACGCGGCCTCGGGGTCGAGGTGCCGGCCGATCAACCAGGCGCAGGCCGCCCGGTCGATATGCACCCCTGCCCGGGTCGCCCACCTCATGGGCGCTCCTCGAGGTTGGCGGTCGAGGCGCCGGCCGACGTCGATGCCGGTGCCATCGCTGCCACGTCGGCCGGGGCCTGGGCGGCGAGGGCGTCCACGGCGGCCTTGGCGGCCTCCCGCTCGGCCGGGGGGAAGAAGTCGCGGCGGGCGATGCGGCGCAGCTCGCCGCGCAGGCGCCGCGCCGCCCGCATCCGCGCCACGGCCGGGCCGTCAGCCGCTGCCCTGGTCTGGCCGGTGATCGCCTGGTACTCGGCGGCCCGGGCAGCCCGCATCGCGGCCGCGATCGCGTGTTCCTGCGTGGCGCTGGCCGGGGTGGCCAGCCACACCGTCGCGACCCCGCCCGCCTCGACGATCTCCTCGGCCAGCCAGTCGAGCTGCTCACGGGTGCGCGCGTCGGCCGGCAGCGCCACCAGCCCATCCCCCAGCCGGGCCACCCCCAGCCGCTCCAGCCTGCGCCACACCCCGATCCTGGGGGTGGACGGCTCCCTGGGCAGCCGGTAGGCCAGCAGCACCCAGTGGCCAACCTCATCCTCGGCCCTGCCGCCCCCTGCGCGCCCCATCCAGCACCACCTATCATGATGAAACCACGGTTACCTACAGTCAGTAGCCAACTGTAACCGTGGTTGCTACCCCAATGCCAGAGGGCCGCGCAGGCAGATCGCGGTGGGTGGGGCCTGAAGGGAACGCCGCCTGCCAGGGCGGTAGCCTGCGTCAGCCGGTCGGATCCCCGGCACGGCGGCGCGGCACCGACACAGGAGGCGTCGACATGGGCCTGGACGTGCGCAAGTGGGTGACGTTCGTGGAGGAGGTCCGCCACGAGGGCGGGCCGGTGGCCAGCCCGCCGCTGCTCAAGGCCGCGGCCATGGCGGTGGTCGCCAACCCGTACGCGGGCCGCTTCGCCGACGACCTCTCCGAGCTGGTCGACCCCTCTGGTGAGCTGGCCGAGGAGCTGGTGCGGCGCTGCAAGGCCGCGCTCGGCGTGGAGGCGGAGAGCTGCGGCAAGGGCGCGGTCGTGGGCGTCGACGGCGAGCAGGAGCATGGCGTCGCCTGCCTGACCACGCCGTTCGGCGACGCCATGCGCGACGGCATCGGCGGCAGCACCTGGGTGACCTCGGCGACCAAGGTGGGGCCGGCCGGCACCGCCATCGACGTCCCGCTGGCCTACAAGCGGGCGCTGTTCGTGCGGGAGTTCTACGACGCGGTCACGGTCTCGGTGCCGGACGCGCCCCGCCCAGGCGAGCTGGTGGTGGTCGCCGCGCTGGCCAGCCGCGGCCGGGTCCACCAGCGCGTCGGCGGCCTGGCCAAGCAGGACGCCACCAGGGGCGACGGCCTGCGCTAGCTGTCCAGGCCGTTGGTCAGACGTGCTCGGACCCGGGCGGGTCGTCGATCTCCGGGGTGATGGTCACCTGGCGGGCCGCGGCCGGGGTGTTGCGGCTGCGCAGGGCGCGTACGACCCCGTCGATGAGCACCGCGGCCACGCCGGGGATGTCCCCCCGGCCAAGCGCCCCCAGCGTGTCGGCGGCCAGCGACCCCCATGGCGCGTCGCTCACCACCAGGTGGGCGGGCCGGCCGACCGCGACCGTGCCGGCTTCCAGCCGCCAGACCCGGGCGCTCGTCCCCGACGCCCAGGCCCACACGGTCTCGCCGGGCACGCCGCCGAGGCTGGCCAGCTCGGCCATGGTCTTGAGCACCCCGAGCGGCATCACCCCCGTGCCGGTCGGGGTGTCGGAGCCGAGCACCACGCGGCCCTCGGCGCCGACCTCGCGGACCTCGCGCACGATCTCGAGGGCCGAGCGCAGGCAGCCCGCCTGGACGAGCTGGAGGACCATGCCGGTCTCGCGCACGATGCGGCGCACCCCCTGCTCGTCCAGGGAGGTGGGGCCGCCGTTGACGTGCCCGCACACGTCCGGGCGCAGCTCCAGCAGGTGCTGGGCGGTGATCGGCTTGGAGCCGGGGATGGACGCGCCGCCGGAGTGGCAGGTGACGATCATCCCCGCCGCCTGCGCGGCGCGGACCTGCGGTACCCCGTCGGCGGGGTCGGCGTAGCGGCCGAAGCCGAACTTGGCCAGCCGCACCCCCTCGCCAGCCACCTCGGCGAGGTCGGCGTCGGAGAGGGTGGGCTCGAGCACGATCGCGCCGCCGTGCACCACCATCCCGCCCGGGCGCACCTGCCGCCAGGAGCGCTGCGCCACCACGGCCAGCGCCTTGACCCCGGCGGCGTCGTGGGGCCGGCCGGGCAGGTGGATCTCCCCGGGGGAGATGGCCTGGGTGATCCCGCCGTGGACGTAGCTGGCCAGGAACCCGACCGTGCGCTGGCGGGGGGTGTAGTCGCCCAGCACCACGTGGCAGTGCGAGTCCACCAGCCCGGGGCCGACGGTGGCGCCGTGCACGTCGATCACCCGCTCGGCGTCGCGCAGCGTGGCGGTGTCCCCGACGGCGGTGACCACGCCGCCCTCCACGCGGATCGCGTCGGCCGCTGCGACCGGCGCGCCGAGGTCGCCGGTGAGCAGCGTGCCGATGTTGACCAGCGCCGTGCTGGCGGGCTCAGGCATGCGCCGACCCGGCCCACGAGAGGGTGACGAGCGCGCGCGAGCCGCGGTCGGCGCGCACCCCGAGCTCGGTCTCGGTCCGGAAGGGTGCCAGCGCCTCGGCGACCTCCGGGTCACGCTCGGCGGGCAGGCAGAGGCGGCGCCGGGTGAAGGCGACCAGGTCCCCCCAGCGCTCGAAGCCGGTCCGCGGGGCGCCCGCGCGGTCCTCGCGGGTCACCTCGAGCCCGAGGGCGCGCAGGGCGGCCTCGGCGTCGTCGGCAGTGGGCCCGTCGGGGCGGTCGAGGCCGTGGAAGCGGCGCCACAGGGGCCCGATCTCGGCCAGCGGGTGTCGCTCGGTCAGCTCGGCCACCACCCGGCGGCGCGCGTGACCGGTCAGGGCGGCCACGAACGGCTCCAGGTCGGCCACGTTGTACAGGACGTGGTGGCAGACGACCACGTCGGCCAGGGCGACCCGGTCGGCGACGTCGGGCCAGCGCCCCTCGACGGTCGCGGCCGGCACCCCGGCCGCGACCGCGGCGGCCTGGAACGACTCGAGCATCTCGGCGGACTCGTCCACGGCGACGATCCGGGAGGCGGCCCGCGCCAGTGGCAGGCTGCCCGCTCCCCCGCCGGCGCCGACGTCCAGCACGGTCCCGCCGGCCGGCAGCCAGCGGGCCGCCTCCCGGTCTGACGGGGTGGGCGCCCGGGCGCCGGCGTGCTCGGCCCGGGCCCGGAACAGCCCGACCGGGAACCCCCAGGGCGACTCCGGGGCGCGCGCCAGGATCTCGTCCGGGATCGCCCAGGCCTCGAGCTGCGCCTGCCAGGCGGCGACCGGGTCGGCAACGCCATGGGTGCGGGAACGGGGGGGCTGCATGCCGGCATTCTCCGCCACGCGGCGGCCGGCTGTCGCGGGCCAGCAGTCGGGGAATCGGCGCCGCGCGGGGCGGGTTCCACCAGCATCCGGTCTGCCGGACGCCATCCGCCGGACGCCAGAGGAGGCCACATGCGATCCAAGCTCGTCGCGGCCGCCGCCATCGCCCTGCTCCTCGGGAGCCTCGCCGCCGGCGGCTGTAGGAAGAACAGCGGGGAGGGTGGTGGCGGCGGCGGCGGCGGGTACCTGCGCGCCCCGTCGACCGCCGGCGCGACGACGTCCTGACCCGGGTCAGCGTCCGGCTGGCTCGTCGAACAGGGCCAGGCGGTGGGCGACCGCGGCCGCCTCGACTCGGCTTGCCACGCCTAGCTTGGCCAGGATGTTGGAGACGTGGACGCTGGCGGTCTTGGCGCTGATGAACAGCGCCTCGGCCACCTGGCTGTTGCTGCGGCCGTCGGCGACCAGCCTGAGCACCTCGAGCTCGCGCGGGGTGAGGCCGAGCTCCCCGGCCAGACCGGCGTTGTCGGGCTCGCCGGCCGCTGCCTGGTCCTGCCCGGCGGGCTTGGGCGCCAGGTCGATCCGGCTGCGCCGGGCGAGCTGCTCCAACTGGACGCGGAGCGGCGCGGCCCCGAGCCGGGCGGCGGTGGCGTGCGCCTCCCGCGCCGCCCGCACGGCCTGCTCGCGGTCCAGCCGCGCGCCGAGCAGCGCCTCCGCCAGCCGCCAGCGGGCATACGCGCCCGGGTAGGGCTGGTCTGCCTTGTCCCAGGCGTCGGCGGCGGCCTGCCAGCGTCCCGGGTCGGAGGTGCCCTCCACCCGGGTCCACTCCGCCTCGCAGGTGGCCAGCAGCGCGTCGGTCTCCGGGCTGGGGCTGCCAGGCAGGGTCCTTGCGCCCTCGAGCAGGCCGGCGGCGACTCCGCGGGCGTCCTCGGCCTCGGCGGCGACCCGCCGGGCTCCAGCCCGGGCGGCACGGTCCGCCTCGACCGCCAGGCCGACCGCGTACAGCGGCAGCGCATAGCGCCAGCCGTCCACGGCCAGCGTGAGCGACAGGCCCTCGGCCACGGCCGCCCGCGCGTCGTCGTGGCGTCCCTGCCACAGGGCGGCCTCGGCCAGCCCCTGGAAGATCGGGCCGGTGTACTGGGCACCCGCGTGGGTCCGGCCGAACTCGCGGCGGGCGCTTGCCAGGTACTCGAGGGCCCGATCGAAGTGCCCTCGGCGCAGCTCGACGCGGGCCCGGGTGAGGTGGAGCGCGCTCGCGTTGTGCCCGGAGACGATCACCTCGAGGGTGGCGCGCAGGTGGCGGTCGGCCTCGTCCCAGCGGCCGAGCTTGATGAGCGCGTTGGCGGCGTCGGAGACCAGGTGGGCGCAGATGGCGCGCTCGAGGCCGTGCTCCCGGGCGATCTCGGCGCCTTCCAGGGCGGTCGCCGCCGCCTGCTCCAGGTCGCCGACCAGGTCGAGCACGTCGGTGAGATTGGCGTAGGCGCGCAGCGCCTCGTCGACCGGGTGCTCGTCGTCGTCGTGGAGCGACATGGCGATCCGGCGCGCCTCTTTGAGGTAGGTGAGGCCGGTGTCGGCGTCGCCGAGGTGGGCGAGCACGACTCCGAGGGTGTCCTTCGCGTGGACCTCGGCGGTCCGGTCGCCGACCGAGCACGCGATCGCGATCGCCTCCTCGCAGATGGCGCGGGCCTCCTGCCAGAGCGGCTTGAGCATCATCGCCTGGCCGAGGGCGGCCAGGACCTGGGCCCGCTCGGGGGTGGCCGGGTCGGCCGGCACCAGCCGGACCGCCTCCTTGTAGGTGCCGAAGGCGCCCTCCTTGCCGGAGTGGCGCAGGAAGCCGGCCAGGTGGGAGGTGATCACCCCGGCCCGGTGCGGGTCGGCGACCGCGTCCACGGCCTCGATCGCGGCGCGCAGCAGGGCGATGGCCCGGTCGGCCTCGCCAGCCCGGTAGGCCGCCTCGCCGGCGTGCCAGAGCAGGCCGGCGCGGTCGAGCGGGAGCGTGCCGTGCACGGCGGGCACCCGCTCCCACAGCTCCACGGCGTGCTCGAACTGACGCCTGGCCTCGGCGTTGGCGTGGGTGCGCTCGGCGGCCAGGCCGGCGGTGACCGCGGCGGGCAGGGCCCGCTCCAGGTCGTGGGCGGCGTACCAGTGGTGGGCGAGTTCGGCCGCGACGGTGGCGTCGTGGCAGACGCCGCCGCGGCTCGGCTGGGCCTCGAGCCGGGCGGCGAAGGAGGCGTGCAGCCTTCCCCGCTCCCCGGGCAGCAGGTCGCCGTAGACCGCCTCCTGGACCAGCGCGTGCCGGAAGGCGTAGGAATCGTCGGTGTTGTCGGCCACCAGCACGTGCGAGGAGACCGCCTCGCGGAGCGCCTCGAACAGGTCCGGCTCGGGCAGGCCGGCCACCGCGGCCAACAGCTGGTGCTCCACCTCCCGGCCGGCGGCGGCCGCGACGCGCAGGACGTGCTGGGTGCGGTCGGGCAGCAGCTCGATGCGGGCCATCAGGGTGTCGCGCAGCGTCGGCGGCAGCTCCCCTGCCAGGCCGCAGGTGGCGGCGGCGAGCAGCTCCTCGGTGAAGAAGGCGTTGCCCTGGGCGCGGGCGAACAGCTCGTCGACCAGTTCGGCCTTTGGCGGCTGGCCGAGGATCCCGGTCACCTGCGCGACCAGCTCGGAGCGCTCGAACCGCTCCAGTTTGAGCCGCTCGACCCACCAGCTCCGGTCCAGCTCGGCCAGGAACGGCCGCAGCGGGTGACGGCGGTGCAGCTCGTCGGTCCGGTAGGTGAGCACCAGCAGCAGCCGCCCCTGACGCAGGTTGCGGACCAGGAAGGTGAGCAGGGCGCGGGTGGAGGGGTCGGCCCAGTGCAGGTCCTCGACGACCAGGACGGCGGGGCTCTCGGCGGCGAGCCGCTCGAGCACCCCGAGCAGCAGCTCGAACAGGCGGCCCTGGCCGGAGGCGAGGTCGAGCTCGCGCGGGTCGCCGAGCGGGCGCGCGGCGCCCAGCTCGGGCAGCAGCCGGGCCAGCTCGGCCCGGGCGTGGCCGAACCAGCGCTCGACCGAGTCGGGCTCGATGGTGCGGAGCATGGTGCGGAGCGCCTCCACCACCGGCGCGAACGGCACGCCCTCCTCGCCGAGGCCGACGCAGCCGCCGGTGAGCACGATGGCGCCGGCCGTCCGGGAGCGGTCGACCAGCTCGTCGACCAGGCGGGTCTTGCCCACCCCCGCCTCGCCGCCGATCGCCAGCACGGCCGGGGTCCCCCCGCTGGCCCGCTCCAGCGCCTCGTCGAGGCGGGCGAGCTCGCGCGTCCGCCCGATGAACGTCGGGCAGGAGAAGCGGCCGGTCATGCCCTCAAGTATGGCCTCCTCGGGCATGGGTCGGCACGAGCCGGCGGGGGTGGGGTCCGCCGGCTCGTGCCGGTTGGTCGCGCTGCCGGTGCCGGGCACGGTCAGGCCACGGCGCGTCCGGCTGGGTGCCGCGGCGCGACCTGGGCGCGCCCGCTGGCCTGCGGGTGGCGCCGGGCCTTGCGGGCCCCGCGCCGCACGAGCGCGGCCAGCCTGGCCCGCTCGGCCTCCCGGTGGTACTGCGCCACCCGCTCCTGGCCGAGCAGCTCCATCATCATCGTCTGCATCAGGGTCACCTCGTCCCGGTCGGGTCTCGTCTGCTTCTGTGACCAGCCTAGGTCTGAGGTACCCGGCTCCGGATCGGGCGGCCGCCTTAGGTTCGCCGTCCCCCTACCTCATTGTCGGGTGGGATCGGCCAGCACCCCCTTAGGGCGGCGCGCGGCGCGGCTCCATCCGGTCAAGTCCGTCACCTGCCGGCCGATAGGCTCTTTGCGCGGCAGGGGTGGACGCGTTGGCGGACCTGGGCCCAGGCAGCGCGCGGTAGCTGGAGGGAGGCTCGTGGCCGGGACTGACGGCGCACGTCGGACGGGTGGATCGGTGGACCCACGCAGCCGCGTGCTGATCTGGATGGCGACGGCCGGGCTGGCCGCCGTGCTGCTCGGCTCGACCGCGGCCGCCGTGTGGGCCGCGGCCGGCGTCGACCGGGCCGTGCGGCAGGTCGAGCACATCAGCGCCCATCGCGACGCCTGGGCCCAGGCCCGCTACCAGATCAGCCAGGAGCACTCCATCGGCCACGCCTACCTGGCCAGGCCCAACCGCAAGCTGCGGCCCGCCCTCGACGAGGCCAGCCGGGCGCTGACCGCCGCGCTGCGGTACCTGATCGGCCATGGCGAACCCGACGACGGCGGCCTGGCCCGGGACATCCAGGCCAGGCACGGCCCCAGCCTCCAGCTTCTCAAGCGGATGCTCGACACCATGGACGCGGGCGACGCCGAGCGAGCCAACGACATCCACGTGCGGCAGGTCCACAAGACCTACGTCGACCTCGGGCAGCAGGCCGCCGTGGCCGCCGACCGTGAGCAGGCCAAGGCCACCGCCGGCCTGGCCAGGCTGCGGCAGCGCCACCTCGCCTTGCGGCTGGGAAGCTTCGTCGCGGGCGGGGTGGGAGTGGTCGCGCTGGTGATCTTCCTGCTGGTGCTGGCCGGCTATCAGCGGCGCCTGCTCCGCCAGGCGGCCGACAGCCGCCACCAGGCGCTGCACGACGGGCTCACCGGCCTGCCCAACCGTGCGCTGTTCGCCGACCGCGTCGAGCAGGCGACCCGGACCGCCGACCGGGAGCTGCAGCCCGCGGCCCTGCTGCTGCTTGACCTCGACCGCTTCAAGGACGTCAACGACACCCTCGGGCACCACCAGGGCGACGTCCTGCTCACCCAGGTCGCGGCCCGGCTCGTCGCGGCGCTGCGGCGGGTGGACACCGTCGCCCGGCTGGGCGGCGACGAGTTCGCGGTGCTGCTGCCCGGCGTGACCGCCGAGGGGGCCGCCGCGGTGGCCGAGAAGCTGCGCGTCGCGCTGCACGAGCCGCTCACCATCGACGGGGTCGCGCTCGACCTGGACGCCAGTACCGGGATCGCGGTCTACCCCGACCATGGCGACAACGCCGCCGAGCTGCTGCAGCACGCCGACGTCGCGATGTACGCCGCCAAGCACACCCACGTCGGCTTGCTGGTCTACGACCCCGCGGTCGACCAGCACAGCCCCAGGCGGCTCGCGCTGCTTGGCGGGCTGCGGCGCGCCCTCGACCGCGGCGAGCTGCTGCTGCACTATCAGCCCAAGGCCGACCTCCACACCGGCCAGGTGCGCGGCGTGGAGGCGCTGGTGCGCTGGCAGCACCCCGACCACGGCCTGCTCCCACCCGGAGAGTTCATCCCCCTGGCCGAACGGACCGGCCTCATCCACCCCCTCACCCGCTGGGTGCTGGACGCCGCACTGGACCAGGCCGCGCAGTGGCGCCGTGGCGGCTACGGCCTGTCGATCGCGGTGAATGTCTCCACCCGCTGCCTGCTCGACCCGGCCTTCCCCGACCACGTCGCCGACCGGCTGGCCGCCTGGCAGGTCCCCGCGGGCTCGCTGGTGCTGGAGGTCACCGAGAGCGCCGTCATGGCCGACCCCGCCCGCGCCTTGGACGTGCTCGGCCGCCTGCATGCCCTCGGGGTGGGCCTGTCGGTCGACGACTTCGGCACCGGCTACTCCTCCATGGCCTACCTCAAGGCCCTGCCGGTGAACGAGCTCAAGGTCGACCGCACGTTCGTCAGCCAGATGGCGGAGAGTCCCAGCGACGCGGTGATCGTCCGTTCCACCATCGACCTCGGCCACAACCTCGGCCTGCGCGTGGTCGCCGAAGGGGTCGAGACCCAAGCCGCCTGGCAGGAGCTCACCGCGCTCGGGTGCGACGCCGCCCAGGGCTACCACCTGGGTCGGCCCATGCCAGCCTCCGACCTGGAACGCTGGCTCCACCAGGCAGCGCGTGACAAGACCGGACCCGAGCAGCCACGACCTTGACCCGGCGCCCACAGCCGGTCGCTTCCTGTTTCAGCGCCGCCCGGTGAGCAGCCCGTCGGCGGCGGCGCCGAGGGCGGTGAAGGCCTGGTCGGCCGCGAGGGGCCGGCCGAGCGGCCGGCGGTCTCTGATACCTCGGCAGATTCCGCCGACGGCTGAGGCGACCGGCCTGGCACAGCGGCCGCCCGGGCGGGGCAATGCGAAGCCATGGCCGGACTTCAAGCGCCTGGCCGGACCAGGGAGGACCAGTCACGCTTGCACGGTTAACAGAATAGCGCGAGAATCTCGAAACACCCGAGAAAGACAACCGTGACTGGCCCTCACAGCGGTGCGCCGGGGAAAGGATCCGGGCATGTCCTTGGTGGATGCGGAGCTGTCAGCCGTCCGGCAGGGCTACGACCGTGGCGTCGTGACCTGGGAGGAGGTCTGCCAGCGGTTCGACGAGCTGGAGCGGCTGCTCTGGTGCAAGGTGTTCCACCGGCTGCGCGGGATCGGCTCGCACGACGCCGACGGGCCGATCAAGCGCGCCCCGGCGTCCTGAGCGCCGGTCCCCCACGACGGAGGCGGCTCGCGGTGCGCGCGGGGCGCCTCCTCGCGTGCCGGTGGCAGCCCCGGTCGGTCCGGGAAGCGGCCAGCCGCGCACGGGACAGCCGAACCGGTCAGCCGCGAGCCCGGCTCGGTGTCGTGGCTGCGGGCTCGGCCGTCGCCGGGGCGCTGAGCAGGCGGCGCAGCACCTTGCCGGAGGGCGTCCGCGGCACCCGCTCGACCAGGACGAGCTGGCGGGGTGCCTTCGCCGCGGCCAGGTGCTCCAGGACATGCTGGCGCACGTCGCCGAGGGTCGGCGGGCGGGCCGGGTCGGCCGGCACCACGAACGCGACCACGCGCTCGCCCCACTCGTGGTCGGGCAGGCCACGCACGGCCGCGTCGGCCACGGCCGGGTGGGCCGACAGGACCCGCTCGACCTCCACCGGGTGGACGTTCACCCCGCCGGTCACGATCAGGTCGTCGCGCCTGCCGAGCACCAGCAGGCGGCCGTCCGGCTCCAGCCGGCCCAGGTCGCCGGTGTGCAGCACGCCGCCGCGCAGCACGGCCGCGGTCGCCTCCGGGTCGTCCCGGTAGCGGCGCAGCACCATCTCCCCGCGCACGCCGATCTCGCCGTCGGCGGCCACCGACAGCTCCACACCGGCCAGGGCATGGCCGTCGTGGGCGACCCCCCCGAACGTCTCGGTGAGGCCGTAGGTGCGCGTCACCGGCACCTCGGCCGCGGCCGCCGCGGCCAGCAGGCCGGGCGCGGCCGGGGCGCCGCCGAGCAGGACCCGGCGGAAGCGGCGCAGGTCGCGGCCGGCGTCGAGCAGCCGCCGGAGCATGGTGGGGACGAGCGACACCAGGGTGGCGCCTGCCTGCGCGGCGGCCAGCTCGACCAGGTCGGGGTCGAAGCGGTCGTGGACCTCCACCGGGATCCCGCTGTGCCAGCCGCGGGCGACCACCGCGAGCCCGGCCACGCCGTGCAGGGGCACGCAGGCGAGCCAGCGGTCCCCCGGGCCGGCGCCGAGCGCCGCCGACACCGCCAGCGACGACGCCCGGATCCCGGCGGCGGTCAGCTCGACCAGCTTCGGGGCGCCGGCCGTCCCCGAGGTGGCCACCACCGCGGCCACGCCAACCTCGGCCGGGCGGCCGCCGGGCCGCCGGGCCCGGCCGTCCCCGTCGACCAGGTGCGTCGGACGGGCCGCGTCGAGCAGCCGCCGGACCTCGCCGGCCGGCGCCTGGGGGTCGAGCGGGAGCACCGCCTCCCCCGCCTCCCAGGAGCGCACCACGGCCACCGCGGCGGCCGCCCGGGGCAGGGCGATCGCCACCAGCGGGGTGTGGAGGGAGCCGGGCACGAAAGTACCCTAGCAGCCGACCCAGCCGACGAAGGAGAACGAGCCCCCGTGGAGTGGCACCAGCACGGCCAGTGGAGCGACATCCGCTACGAGACCGTGGACGGCATCGCCAAGATCACCATCTGCCGACCCGAGGTGCGCAACGCCTTCCGCCCCAAGACCCTGTTCGAGCTCTCCGCCGCGTTCGAGCTGGCCCGCAACGACCCCGAGGTCGGCGTGGTGGTGCTCACCGGTGAAGGCACCGAGGCGTTCTGCTCCGGTGGCGACCAGCGCGTCCGCGGTGAGGACGGCTATGTCGGCGACGACGGCGTCGGCCGCCTCAACGTCCTCGACCTGCAGGTGCAGATCCGGCGCTTGCCCAAGCCGGTGATCGCGATGGTGGCCGGCTACGCGATCGGCGGGGGGCACGTGCTCCACCTGGTCTGCGACCTCACCATCGCGGCCGACAACGCCCGCTTCGGCCAGACCGGCCCCAAGGTCGGGTCGTTCGACGGTGGCTACGGGGCCGGGCTGCTGGCCCGGACGGTTGGCCGCAAGAAGGCAGCGGAGATCTGGTTCCTGTGCGAGCAGTACGACGCCGAGGCCGCACTCGCCATGGGCCTGGTCAACACCGTGGTGCCCCTGGGCCGGCTGGAGGAGACCACCGTCGCCTGGTGTCGCAAGATCCTCGACAAGAGCCCGCTGTCGCTGCGGCTGCTCAAGGCGGGCCTGAACGCCGACTCCGACGGGCTCGCGGGCATCCA
>Ga0184612_10001241_pt1 | contig 12327 bp, 8 predicted proteins | sample PLM3_60_coex_FD_133163 | JGI IMG/M metagenome (GOLD analysis project Ga0184612, IMG submission 133163) | Groundwater sediment microbial communities from an aquifer in East River, Colorado, USA - PLM3_60_coex | ecosystem: Environmental > Terrestrial > Soil > Riparian zone | place: USA: East...
CGTGTATATCGTCGCCCGACTTGTGCATTCGCGCTTTGGTCGCGCCATGCGGGCCGTGCGCGACGATTATGTGGCGGCGCAAATGTCGGGCGTGAATGTGGCGCGTGTTCGCTTGATCGGCTTTACCATCGCCGCGTTCTTCGCCGGTATCGCCGGCGGGCTGCTGGGTCATCTTCTGCGCATCCTGACGCCCGGCCAGTTTTCATTCAGCGCGGTGTTTCTCGGCGTTGCCATGATGATCTTGGGTGGCATGGGCAGCATCACCGGCAGTATCCTGGGCGCCGTCATCATGACCATCCTGCCGCAGTTCATCATCCCCTTCGAGCGTGGCGGCAACGTCCTAGGTTTCGAGGTGCCGGCGCTTAATGGATTGACGCAGATCGTTACGGCGTTGATCCTGATCGGCGTCATGCTGGTGCGGCCGGCGGGACTTGCCGGCGCCAGGGAGTTCTCGTGGCGGGCCCTGTTCGGCCGACCGCGGGCAGGGAAAGGGGGCGGCTCCGTGCCAGGTGGCGCCGGCGCCGACGCTTAGATGAAAGACCACCGGGAGACGACGAGGAGGCAAAACAAATGAAACGGCGAATGTTCCTGGTTGCAAGTACGGCGGCCGTCAGCGTGGTGCTGCTGCCGAAGATTGCCAGCGCGGCGGATACGTTCAAACTCGGCTCGATCTTCAGCCTGACCGGCTCCTATGCGACGATTGAGGATCCCGCGCTCAAGGGCGCCAAGCTTGCTGTGAAGCAGGTCAACGCGGCCGGCGGCGTGAAGGGCCAACAGATCGAGCTCATCCAATATGACGGCAAGAGCACACTTGCCGACATCGCCAATGCGGCGCAGCGCCTGGTCCACGAGGACAAGGTGACAGCGATCGTCGGGGTCGCCGATTCCGGCTTCTACCTGGCGAGCGCGCCGATCGCGCAAGATGCCGGCATCCCCTATATCGATGTCGGCGGCACCGTGCCCAACCTGCCGGAACAGATTGGCGAATTCGCCCATATGATGCCGTTCGGCGACGACTATCAGGCCTATGTCGCGGCCGAATTCGCCATCAAAGATCTGGGCGCCAAGAGCGCTTTCCTCCTGCGGGACAGCGATACCGACTATACCAACGCAATCGCGGATTTCTTCCAGGAACGCTTCCAGAAGGCCGGCGGCAAGGTCATTGAGGAGAGCAGCTACCACACCGGCGATACGGACTTTTCCAGCCACATCACCAAGATCCGCGGCACCAGTCCGGCCCCGGACTTTGTCTACGCGGCGATGAATCCCGGCGACGACGCGACATTCGTGCGCCAGGCTCGCGAAGCCGGCGTGAAGATCCCGATCATCGGCGGCGATGCTTTCGACAACCCGGATCTGGTCAAGAACGCCGGCGCCAACAATACCGCCGACGTCTACTTCACCACCCATATGGCAATGACCAACGACAATCCGTTGGTCGCCAAATTCATTGAGGCCTACCAGGCCGAATACGGCATCCCGCCGGAGAACGCCTTCGCCGGCCTTGGCTACGACTCGGTGAACCTGATGGTCGAAGCCATAAACAAATCGACGGACCTGAGTTCGAAGGCGATCAATGACGCCATCTTCACCATCACCGCCTTCACCGGAGTTACCGGCAACGCGGACTTCTCCGACCCGAAGCGGGCGCCGGACAAGGAAGTGACGATCATCGCCGTCAAGGACGGCAAGTTCGTGCCGATCGGTAATCGCAAGCCGTCGGCGTGATCGACGCAGTTTCCCGCGCTGCGGCGCGGCATTAGAGGCGTTCCGGAGGGGGCGGGGACACCACCCCTCCGGCTACGCCGTACGCCATTGCGCCAGCAAGTCCGATCGACCGGCATTCCACCTATGCAGGGTTCTCGCGACCTATCGAAGTCGCCGCGCGTTGACCATCACCGCCTGATGCAACGGCGCAACAATGCCGCCCCAGGCGCGCATGCTCAATTCATTTAGAGCAATCGCGTGCGAAAGCGACCGGAAGAACCAGGCCGTCGCGAATTGCGCCTGTATGGCGGCAACAGCCGCCGGATTCCGGCATGTCGACAAAGCCCCCGCAACGGTCGCGAGCTTTGCCGTCTCCGTGCTGGAATAGCGGATAATCTGCCGCGCAAAATCACCCGATCGCAGGGCAATGCCGAAGGCGGCGCTGTTGAGGGCGCTGACCTTCTCCGGCAGGATGCGGGCCAGTTCCGCATAGTCGGCGCGAGCCGGATTATTTAGCGCCGCAAGGCCGGCCGCGGTTCGCCGCGCGGCGACTCGGCTGGCGGTGTGCGCAAGCACGGCGGACTTGATGCCTGTCTTGCCAGCCGCGGCAAGATTGCGCTGAATGCGGCGTCCGTCGCGCGAGATTCGTTTTTTGCTGGCCAATGTTGCTACTCCTGAATGTATCGTCGATTCTGTATTGAACCTTGCGTTGAGTCCAGTCGAATACGTCGGGAACAACAGCACAGCAGGGATTGCCGTGTTGTCGGTCTCTTTCACGATCAAATTCTGTCTTTTGCCGACCTGAGGGTGCTATCGGCCAGTACAGCCGCCGCTCCACTAGGTCAATGCGTTACCTGGTGTTCGGTTCCCCCGGACCTCACCGTCGGGAATTGCGCTCTTGCCGGATGCGGGAACAATTTGCAGCGTAATGCCTTGTTATTGTGGCGCTAGGGATCCCTAAGGCAGTCGCGAGCGAGTCGGTCCTTGGGCGAGCGTCCGCCAAACCACAACCAACAGCAGACGCAGTCATGCCTATACGTCATCCAGAAAACATTCTCGACTCTCCCGGCGCGCGCTTCCGGCGTTTGAGCCATTCCGTGTAGGCATCATGGCGGCTGCGTCGAAGGAATTGCCACCGTCACCTGCCGCCCTTGCGGAAAGACGCGAGGTTTTGCCGCGTGCTCGTCCGAACGGGAGCTTGAATGCGCTCGTTTCGAGCGCGATCGTCGTCGCCGGGTTATATTTTGGCCGGGAAATCCTTGTCCCCATTGCGCTCGCGGTTCTGCTCAGCTTCGTGCTGACTCCCGGCGTCCGCTGGGTGGGCCGCTATCTCGGACGGATCGCATCCGTTGTGGTCATGGTCACGTTCGCCTTCATCGTCATTCTCAGCATCAGCGCCGTGTTGGCGACGCAGATCGCCAGCCTGGCCGAAAACCTCCCGCGATACGAGTCGACGGTCTCTGCCAAGATCCGCTCCCTGCAAGGGGCGCTCGGCGAGATCAGCATCATTGAGCGCGCGTCGCACATGCTGCGTGAAATCGGCAATGGGCTCGATCGGCCGGGGGCGCAGGAAGAGCCGGCCCCACCGCCGGGAATCGGCAGCAATGCGCCGCAGGAAGCCACACCGGTTCGCATCGAGCAGCCGGCGCTGCGGCCGCTTGAATTCATCCTGAATGTCATCGGTCCGGTGTTGGGGCGTTTGGCGACGATCGGCCTGGTCATCGTCTTCGTCATCTTCATTCTGTTGCGGCGCGAAGATCTGCGCGACAGGCTGATCCGCCTGGCCGGCGTTCACGATCTGCAGCGAACCACTCAGGCGATCACCGACGCCGGCGACAGGGTCAGCCGATATCTTCTCATGCAGACGATCGTCAACGCGACCTACGCGGTGCCGATCGGCATCGGGTTGTTCCTGATCGGGGTGCCGAATCCCTTGTTATGGGCGATCCTGGCCCTGGTGCTGCGCTTCGTGCCGTATATTGGACCGATTATCGCCGCCTTTTTCCCGCTGCTGCTCGCCGTCGCGGTCGATCCCGGCTGGAGCATGCTAGCCTGGACCGCCGCCTTGTTCGTGACAATCGAGCTGATCAGCAACAATTTTGTCGAGCCCCGGCTCTATGGCAGCAGCACCGGCCTGTCCCCTTTGGCGGTCATCCTTGCCGCGACATTTTGGACCTGGCTATGGGGTCCGATCGGCTTGCTGCTGTCGACCCCGCTCACCTCCAGTCTCGTGGTCCTCGGCCGCCATGTGCCGCAATTGAAGTTTCTCGAGGTCGCACTCGGCGACCGGCCGGCGCTGGCGCCGGAGGAGGGCCTTTATCAGCGGCTGCTCGCGGGCGATCCCGCCGAAGCGGCCGCGCAGGCCGAGGAGCAGCTGAAGCTGCAGCCGCTGTCCGCGTTCTATGACGAGGTGATGATCCGCGCGCTAGCCCTCGCGCAGGAGGATGTACGGCGCGGCGTGCTCGGCGGCGAACAGCAGGCGCGCATCCGCGCCGCCGTCGACGAAGTGCTGGACGATCTCTCCGATCATGACGACGCGATGCCGGAACCGGAAAAATCGCTGACGGATGTGGTGCTTCCGAAGAGCGTCCGTCCGGCGGCGAAACAGCCGGAGGTCGCGCCTTCCTTGCCCCTCGCGCCATGCTTCGAGCCCGACGATCTGCCGCCTTCCTGGCGGGGCAATCCCGTGCTCTGCGTAGCCAGCCGCACCGACCTGGACGCGGCCGCCGCATCGATGCTGGCGCAGCTGCTCGGCAAGCACGGCATTGGCGCCAGCGTGATTCCCTGGGAGGCGGTGTCGATCGGCAATCTCCCGCTGCTCGACCCGGCCGGTGTGCAGATGCTTTTCATTTCCTGCCTCGACCCCCGGCTCTCGACCCATGTGCGCTATCTCGCCCGACGGCTGCGGCGCAAGTTTCCGAAGGCCACGATTGTCGTCGGATTCTGGACCCATGACCGCGATACGGTCGGGCAAGAGGCCATTGCCCGCACGGGCGTGGAGTTGTCTGTCACTTCATTGGCCGAGGCGCTCGATCTGGTGTGCCGGACGGTGCTCGAGGGGAAGGAATCCGGCACCGCGCGCCCGCTTGCTTCGGTACGATAGCGATGCGCCGCTCCCGGATTCACGGGGTGCTCCAACACCCGATCGTCGCCATTCCCTATGACGCGCTCCGCGGCCTGCTGCTGCATGACGGATTCGATCTCGCGGCCTCCATTGCATTTAGCGCACTGCTGGCTCTATTCCCGTTTCTGGTCTTTCTATTCGCGCTCGGGGGACTCGTCGGCGGCCATGAGGCGCTCGACATACTCATCGCTTTCCTGTTTCGACTCGTGCCTGGTGAAGTCGCCCGGACACTGACGCCCGTGATCGTTGACGTGGTGACCGAACCACCGAGCGGCCTGGTGCCCGTCAGTCTCCTGTTCGCCATCTGGGTCGCATCCAGCGCCTTGGATGCGCTCCGCCTGTCGCTAAATCATGCTTACAATATCCGCGAGCAGCGCTGGATCTGGCAGCTCAAGCTGCAGAGCATTGTGTTCGTGATGTTCGGCGGCTGTTTCATGGTCGCCATCGCGTTCCTGATTCTCCTCGGCCCGTTCCTGTGGCATGTCGCCGAGGCGGTATTAAGGCTGCCTGTCGAGAACAAGGCGGTCCTGATCCTCGGCCAATATGCTGTTGGCGCCGTGCTTATCACCTTCGCCTCGGCGCTGTTGCACCTGCTCCTGCCGATGCACCGTCTTAAATTGCGTGAAGTATTGCCGGGGTCCGTCGCCACCAGTGTCGTGTGGCTGGCTGCCGCCGCTTTGTTCACCCTCTATCTCAGCCGGTTGGCTGACTACGGCGCCACGTACGGGACACTGGGCGGTGTGGTCGTCACCTTGGTGTTCTTCTATATCTCCGCGGTAATCTTCATCTATGGCGCCGAGTTCAATGCAAGCGTTGCCCGCTGGCGCTCGGGAAACATACCTCAGCGGAAGCCGGCGAGCGTCGTAACACCGCGCTTGGCGGAAAAGCCATCGGCACCGCTGCAAGCCAGAACCGCGTCAACCGTTCCCTGGGAGATGGGCGATGGCGCTGCGACACCGCCGGCGCTGCGCAAGCTGAGGCAGTTGGAGCAAGAGAATGCCCGGCTGCGCAAACAGGTTTCGGCTCTGACATCCGACAAAGAGATACCGCGCAAGGTCGCCAGGAAATAGCTCTGACGTGGACGGCGGCGAAGTGGCAGGGCCGCCAACGCGCCAAGGGGCGCGGGCGGCGTCCTAGGGCGTCTTGCCCGGCCTGTACGCTCGCAAGAACACATCCACCGCGCTCGCGATAATCCGCTCCGCATCCGGCGCTTCCGGCTCCTCGTCGATCCGCAGCAGCCGGCGCAGATAATGCGCGCCGCGCACCATGCCGATGAATTGCTCGGCAGCGAGGCGTGGCTCGGGAACGTCCAGAAGACCATTCTCGGACGCATCCCGAAAGTACTCGGCAAGCCGCGACAGCACGCGCCGCGGTCCGGTTTCATAGAACACGCGGCCCAGCTCCGGGAAGCGCCCGGTTTCGCCGACGACGATGCGATAGATGGCCAAGGTCTCCGCTTCGGTGCCGAAGCGGATGGCGGCTCGCGCCACCCGGTCCAGCATACCGCGCACATCCGTGCGGTCGGCGGAATCGTCCCACAGGATTTGCGCCTTGCGCTCGCATTCAGTGCGGATAATCGCGGCGAACAGCGAGGCCTTGTCGGTGAAGTAGGCGTAGAGCGTCGCCTTGGACACGGCGGCCTCGCGGGCAATGGCATCCATGCTGGTGGCGCCATAGCCGTCGGCCATGAATAGCCGCGCGGCGGCCTCCACGATCTGGCGGACCTTAGGATTGGCCGTTTGCTCGTCGGATAAGGTAGCGACAGCTTGTGCGGTCATCGGATCTCTCTGTTCGGCGCCTAAACTATACCGTTCAGTTCATCTTGACTCAAGCTGGGGTGGCGACTACCTTTTTCAATGGATAAACTGAACCGTTCAGTTCTGTCCAGAAGATTCTGTAATTAATCCAATGGAGTAGCCTACAATGCGCAGGATAGTCCTATTGACGGTCGCTGTCATCGCCCTTGTGGTCGGCGGCTGGGGCGCTTGGCATTGGTGGTCCGTGGCCCGATTCCGGGAGAGCACCGACAACGCCTATATAGAGGCCGACATCGCGGCCGTGGCGCCGAAAATCGCCGGCTATATCCGCAGCCTGCAGGTGACCGACAACCAGCAGGTCCGCGCGGGCGACGTTCTCGCCATCATCGACGAACGGGATTTCCAGGCCCGGGTCGCCGAGGCGTCCGCCGCTGCGGCCGCAGCCGAGGCCGCCAATATCAGCATCGACCGCCAAATCGACCTGCAGGCTTCGCGCATCGAGCAAGCCGCCGCAACGGTCGAGAGCGCCAAGGCCGAACTGGCCCGCGCCCAGCCGGAATATGACCGCTACAAGAAGATGCTGGCCGGCAAGGTGGTCGGCAAAAGCGACTTCGACCGCATCGCCGCGGACCTGCGCAAGGCCAAGGCTGAGTTGAGCCGCGCCGAGGCGCAGCTGCTGGCGGAGCAGGGGCAGCTGGTGGTCCTGCGCGCCTCCCGCCATGAAGGCGACGCCAAGCTCGCCCAGGCCAAAGCCGCGCTGCAAGCGGCGCAGATCGATCTCGACAACACGGTGATCACGGCGCCGGTTGACGGCGTGGTCGGCAACAAGGGCGTAGAGCCCGGCCAGTATGTGCAGGCCGGCAGCCTGCTGATGGCCATCGTGCCCCTGCCCAGCGTGCATATCGTAGCGAACTTCAAGGAAACCCAGCTCGAGAACATGCGCCCGGGCCAGACCGTGTCCATCTCCGTCGATGCCTTCCCCAGTACGGAGCTGACCGGCACGGTGGAGAGTTTCGCGCCGGCCAGCGGTGCCGTGTTCAGCCTGCTGCCGCCGGAGAACGCCACCGGCAATTTCACCAAGATCGTGCAGCGTGTGCCCGTGCGCATCGCCGTGCCCGCCGATGGCCCGCTTTCCGGCCTGCTGCGGCCGGGCCTGTCGGTCGAAGTCAGCGTGAACACCCGCGGTGCCACCGATACGGACTCCGTGGCAGGGGCGGTCTTCGGCACCGCCCAGGCCGCGACCGTGCAGCCGGCGATCGCCCGGGCGGCGGTCTCTCAGGCGCCGTAATCACAGCGCTGCCGGTCGCGTAGAGGATTGGACCGATGGCCGCCGCGGCCTCCATCGCCATCGACGCAGATCCACCTGCGTCCCCCGCGCTGCCCGCCGGCCAGCGCGACGCCACTGGCCGCGAATGGGCCGGCTTCATGGCCATGGTGCTCGGCATGTTCATGGCGATCCTGGACATCCAGATCGTCGCCAGTTCCTTGTCCGAGATTCAGGCGGGCCTTGCCGCCAGCGCCGACGAGATCAGCTGGGTGCAGACTTCCTACCTGATCGCCGAAGTCGTGATGATCCCGCTGTCGGGATTCCTCTCGCGCCTGCTCTCCACGCGCACTTTGTTCGTCGTTTCCTCCACGGGGTTCACCCTGGCCAGCATCGCCTGCGCGATGTCCTGGAGCATGGAATCGATGATCGTGTTCCGCGCGCTCCAGGGCTTCATCGGCGGCGCCATGATCCCCACGGTGTTCGCCACCGCCTTCACGCTGTTCCCCGACCGCCAGCGCACCACGGTCACGGTGATGATCGGCCTGGTTGCCACCATGGCGCCGACTCTCGGCCCCACCCTAGGCGGCTGGCTGACCCAGACCATGTCCTGGCACTGGCTGTTCCTGGCCAATGTGGCGCCGGGCGCCATCGTCATCCTCCTCGTCGCCTGGCTGGTGGATTTCGACCGTCCCGACTGGAGCCTGCTGAAGGGCTTCGACGCCGTCGGCCTGGCGCTGATGGCGCTGTTCCTGGGCAGCCTGGAATATGTGGTGGAGGAGGGGCCGCGCTACGATTGGTTCGAGGATGACTCCATTGCGCTGTTCGGTGTCATCGCCGCTGTCGCGGCCGTCGGCTTCTTCGTCCGCATGTTCACCTATGACCGGCCGATCGTCTGGCTGAAGGCGTTCCACGACCGCAACTTCGCCGTCGGCTCGCTCTACAGCTTCATCATCGGCGTCGGACTCTACGGCTCGGTGTATTTGATGCCGCTGTTCCTGGCGCGGGTGCGCGGCTGGAACAGCCTGGATATCGGCATCCTGATGGTCGTCACCGGTGCCGCGCAATTCCTCTCCGCGCCGGTCGCGGGCGCGCTGTCGAAGCGGCTGGAGCTGCGGATCATGCTCGCCATGGGCCTGCTGATGTTCGGCGGCGGCTGCTGGCTGCAGAGCTTCGCCACCGCCGAATGGGGTTTCTGGGAGTATTTCCTGCCGCAAGCGGTGCGCGGCTTCTCGCTGATGTTCTGCTTCCTGCCGATCAACACCCTGGCGCTCGGCACCTTGCCGCCGCATGAAATGAAGAACGCCAGCGGCCTCTACAACCTGATGCGCAATCTCGGCGGCGCCATCGGCCTGGCGGCGATCAACACAGTGATGATCCAGCAATCGGACACGCACTTTCTGCGCCTCTCCGAGCACATCACCGCCGCCAATATCGGCGTGATGAATTTCCTCGCCTCCCTGACCCAGCGTTACACCGCTCTCGGCGTCGGCGACCCCCAGGCCGCGGCGCTGCAGACCCTGACGCGACTCGCCGAGCGCGAAGCGCTGGTGATGACTTTCAACGACGTATTGCTGTTGATGGCCGGCCTGTTCATGTCAGCCCTGATCCTGATGCCGCTGATCCGCAAGCCCCGCGCCGCCGCCGAAGGCGGGCATTGAGGCGCTGACGCGGCTTGCTTGCCACGCATGTCGACCCGTGGGAATCTGCCGTCCCACTCGCACGGAAAAATCCCCGCAGACATACCCTGAACTGGGATGGTTCGGGCCGGCGGCCATCGCTGGCTTGCCGGGCTCCCGGCCCTGTGAGAGTCTGTCGCGCAATGGGCGGCTGACGGGGAGGCGGCCATGAGTCTCGGCCTTGATCGGACAATCGTGAATCGAGCCCGTTTCATATCCGCTGCCGGCGCACTCGCGGCGGCGATCCTGCTGTTCGCGCTGTCGGCGCATATGGCCGCGGCGCAGGAAGCCGCGCCGGCCGCCGATCCTCCCGCAAAAGTGCAGGAGCTGCTGCAGCTGCTCGACGATCCCGCGGTGCGCGACTGGCTGACACAGCACCAGGCCGCCACAGCACCGCCGCCCGCACCGCCAGCGGAGACCGCAACGGCACCGTCGAGCTATTTCGCCGGCCGCGTCGCCGCGATCCGCGCCCATGTGACGGCGCTGGGCGCCGCGCTGCCGCAACTGCCGGAGGAGTTCGAGCGGGCCGGTATCATCCTGTCGCTCGAGTTTCAGGAGCGCGGCCTGTTCACCATCCTGCTGCTGTTCGCCGTCTTCGTCGGTCTCGGCTTCGGCACCGAGTGGTTGTTCCGCTGGGTCACGCGCGGCCTGCAGCAGTGGATCATCCACGTGCCCTTGGACACGGTCGGCCAGCGCATGCGCGCCGTCGCTATCCGGCTTGGCTTTGGCCTTGGGCTCATCGCGTCTTTCGCCATCGGCAGCGTCGGCGGTTTCCTCGCGTTCGACTGGCCGCCGCTGCTGCGCGAGGTCGTGCTCGGCTATCTGCTGGCCTTCCTCGTGCTGCGGCTGACACTCGTCGCCGGGCGGTTCCTGCTGGCGCCGGGTGGCGAGCGCTTCCGCGTCCTGCCGATGTCCACGCCGGCGGCGTGGTTCTGGTACCGGCGGATGGGGATGTTCGTCGGCTGGCTGGCCTTCGGCTGGGTGACGGTCGGGTTTCTCGGCACCCTCGGCATGGACCCCGATGTGCGGCGCATCGTTGCGTATACACTGGGTCTGGTCCTGCTGGGCATCGCCGTCGAATCCGTCTGGCGGCGGCCGGCCGAAACGAAGTCCCGCGCCGCCGCCTGGCTGCTGTCGGTTTATTTCGTCATCCTGTGGCTGCTCTGGGTCGCCAGCGCCATGGCCAGCTTCTGGCTCCTGCTGGTGGCGCTCGGCTTGCCGGTGATGCTGCGGGGAACCCAGCGCGCCGTCGATCATCTGCTGCGGCCGCCGGGCGCCGCCGTCCAGGCGGAAGCAGGCCCCGGCGTCATCGCCGCCTCGCTGGCGCGCGCCTTGCGCGCCCTCATCATCATCGGCGCCGCACTGCTGCTGGCCTGGGCTTGGCAGGTCGATCTCGGCGAACTGACCGCGCGCGACACCATCGCGACCCGCCTGCTACGCGGAGCGCTCAACGTGGTGCTCATCGTGCTGATCGCCGATTTCGCCTGGCATGTGCTGAAGGCGCTGATCGACCGCAAACTCGAGGAGGCGCGCGCCGGCGGTCAGCCCGACAACGAGGAATCGCGGCGGCGGGCGCGCCTGCGCACCCTGCTGCCGATTACGCGCAACGGGCTGTTCGCCGTGCTGCTGGTCATGACGCTGCTGATGGCGCTGTCGGCCGTCGGCATCGAGATCGGTCCGCTGATCGCCGGCGCCGGCGTGGTCGGCGTCGCCATCGGCTTCGGCGCGCAGACCCTGGTCAAGGACGTCATCAGCGGCATGTTCTACTTGCTCGATGACGCCTTCCGCACCGGCGAATACATCCAGAGCGGCAGCTATAAGGGCACCGTCGAATCCTTCAGCCTCCGCTCGGTCAAGCTCAGGCATCACCGCGGGCCGCTCTACACCGTGCCGTTCGGCGAGCTTGGCGCGGTCCAGAACATGAGCCGCGACTGGGTGATCGACAAGGTGACCGTCGGCGTCACCTACGACAGCGATCTCGAAAAGGCGAAGAAGCTGATCAAGCAGATCGGCAAGGAACTGGCGGCCGATCCGGAATACGCACCCAACATCATCGAGACCCTGAAGATGCAGGGCGTCGAGCAGTTCGGCGACTACGCCATCCAACTCCGCATGAAGATGATGACCAAGCCGGGCGAGCAGTTCGTCATCCGCCGCAAGGCCTATGCCATGATCAAGAAAGCCTTCGACGAGAACTGCATCCGCTTCGCTACGCCGACCGTCACGGTGGCCGGTGGCGATGCCGACACCGCCGCCGCGGCGCAGAAGGCGATCGAAGCCGCCCGCCCGCCGGCACCGGCGGCGTAGGAAAGGCTCACTGTTGCAGCTCCAACTGTCCCCTCTCCCCCTGTGGGAGAGGGCAAGCAGCGGTCGCGCTGCGACCGCTGCGCGGGTGAGGGGTTTCGCGCGCAAGCGCGCAAAGAGTCATCGCCCAATTCAGATAAAACATTTGCAGGTGAACCCCGCCAAATGGCTGCAGCTCTTGATCGAGGCAGCAGATTCGCGGGCGCCTGCCGGCGCCAGACCCCTCACCCGAGCACCATCCGCTCCGCGGATGTTGCTCGCCCTCTCCCGCAAGGGGAGAGGGGACTATTTTGTGCCATGTCGCGCGAAAATCGGCCCGCGCGACCGCCACAAATAAATCATCCAGCGCCCAAACACTGCTGACAGGACCATGTCAGCAGCCCCTCGCTATGTTCCTCCCATCAACTCTATCTTGAGTGGGAGGAAGCCCATGAACGCCCTGAGGAAACCCATTGAAATCGATCGCCCTGAGTCTCGCGTCAGCACCCGTGA
>Ga0184612_10001243_pt1 | contig 12316 bp, 9 predicted proteins | sample PLM3_60_coex_FD_133163 | JGI IMG/M metagenome (GOLD analysis project Ga0184612, IMG submission 133163) | Groundwater sediment microbial communities from an aquifer in East River, Colorado, USA - PLM3_60_coex | ecosystem: Environmental > Terrestrial > Soil > Riparian zone | place: USA: East...
GGTCTTGCGAGTATGTCAACAATTCCGAGTCTCGAGGCGCAGGCAATATTCAGGAAAGATATGCAGGACTGGACTAATATGTGGAATGGCTGGACCTACATCGTCACAGACAAAACAAAGTCAAAGGATGAAATTAATGAGCAGTTGTTCGCGATCTATAAGAAACATATCGCAACTATCCAGGACCCGGAAACATACAAGGCCAAGTTCGTTCTTCAGCATCTGATGGAGATAACTCCGGGACCACTTCTGAACAATTCTATTGGTCCGTTACTTCCCTGGCTATTTGTGTACTTCTTCGCGGGCCTGGTTGGCATTGTCATGCTGACTTCATGCTTCAACTTCACGAATCTTTCAATTGCGAGAGCTTTGACACGCGCGAGAGAGATTGGTGTTCGCAAAGTTACCGGCGCTGTCCGCTTTCAGATTTTCCTGCAGTTTCTGATTGAATCCGTAGTCGTCGCATTGTGTTCGCTGGGGATTGCGTGTCTGTTGATGATCATCCTGAAGCCAGTTATGCTCCAACTAAATTTTGCGCGCATCTTTCAATGGGATCTGCAGGCAAACTACGTGGTGTATGGTGTCTTCCTGGCATTCACGGTACTAGTCGGCCTCCTGGCAGGATTTTTTCCAGCCGTAGTTCTCTCAGGATTTCAACCCGTTAAGGTTCTGAAGAATCTGAGTGATGTTAAGCTGTTGTCGAGAACTGTGCTAAGGAAAGTCTTACTTGTCATTCAATTCACGTTGTCGCTGTTCTTTATTCTTACCGTGATAATCATGTACAATCAGTTGGAGCTGTTTCTGAATAAAGACTATGGATTTAACATGAAAGAGAATATTATGATCCGGCTAAATAACACCTCTGCATCCGAGCTTAAGACGGAACTCATAAAACACAATAACATCAGGAGTGTGGCGGGATCCTCACATATACCCGCGACGGGAATGACGATAGGTCACGGATTCAAAAAGGACCTCGACGAAAAGGAGTGGACCGGGATAAATACATTCTTTGTAGATGAAGATTATCTTCAGAATATGGAGATTGGACTTGTCACAGGAAACTTTTTTGCACCTGAAAATGGAAAGAACAACGAGCGTCTCGTTGTTATCAATGAACGGGCGGTAAAGGACCTGCATTATGAGACACCGCGTGACGCGATTGGCGAGGAGATAATTTCGCAGGTGGATTCATCCAGAAGGACAATAATTGGAGTCGTGAAGGATTACAATCACAGCCAGCTCGTACGCAAGATTGATCCATTGGCGCTGATATACACGCCCACTGCAATCAGCTTACTACAGGTGCGGTACAGTGGGAATCGCGATGCCGCTATTAAAACAATAGAAGTGGCGTGGCGATCTGTAAATCCTGGTTTGAAAATTGACTACAAGGATGTCGAAGAGGAAATAAAACTATTTTATAACACGATATTTGGTGAGATCGTGCATGTCCTTGGAGTGATCGCCTCTCTCGCCATTTCAATATCCTGCCTGGGCCTTCTCGGAATGGCAACCTATTCGACGGAAAGCAGGATCAAGGAAATCTCAATCCGTAAAGTCTTGGGTTCAAGCAGTAGGCAGCTGATCCTTCTATTATCGAAGGGCTTCGTAACGTTACTCACCATTGCTATTGTTTTGGGAGTGACGGCGTCGTACCTGATCAACAACCTCTGGCTGGAACTTTTGCCCTATAGAACTGACGTCACTCCAGCGATGGTCAGCCTTGGTGTTCTTATTCTATTTCTACTTGGATTTATAACGATCGGTTCGCAGACTTTAAGAGCTGCCTTTGCAAATCCTGTAGAAAATCTGAAGAATGAATAAGTTCAAAGGCGCTTAATTAGCTCGACAAACAATTCCGTAAGCTTACCTTCCGCTTTTCCCGCTGCTTCGATGATCTCAGCAAAAACTGCAGGCTTAAGATTGTCCGGATCACAGTCATCGGTCAACACCGAAACGGCGCAACAAGGCAAGCTCATTTGATTGGCTACGATTACTTCCGGGACAGTGCTCATTCCAACCACATCCGCTCCGATACGACGAAGGAAACGATATTCTGCGCGGGTTTCCAGGTTGGGCCCGGTTACTCCAACATAAACCCCTACATTGAGTTTTATGTTCAGCTCACCTGCGATATTTATCAACTGATCATTCAACACCTTGCTGTAGGGTAGGCTCATGTCCGGAAAGCGCGGCCCGAACCTTTCATCGTTTTTACCTCTCAGCGGATTTTCTCCTAGCAAACTGATATGATCATCGATCAGCATAAGCTCCCCCTTCTTCCAATCCAGGTTCATGTTTCCCGCAGCATTCGATATCAGAAGGTTTCTCACACCTAATAGCTTCATGACCCTTATGGGTAATGTAATTTTCTTTATTTTATAACCTTCATAATAGTGTAAGCGGCCTTGCATTGCAATTATTTTTTTTCCTTTGACATCACCATAGATCAACCGGCCTTTATGATTTTCTACCGTGGAGACCGGAAAATGAGGAATCGATTGATACTCTATGACGGTCGGGTTATTAATTTGATTGACAAATACGTTTCCCAGGCCCGTTCCCAGAATAACTCCGGTTTCCGGATATATTTGCCCACGACTTCTAATGAAGTCAGCAGCTTCTTTTACTTGATCAAACATGTGTGAAGGGATCAACCAATAAGATAGGAATTGGTTGTCAAAAGAAAAATGCTACTTCAGCAAACTGCCGTTCAATCGTAGCAGTTCTATCTCAGCAATTTTAGCAAGATACCGGGCATTGATCAGCCGGTTATAGGCGTCGGCCAAACTTTGCTGCGCTGTGCGTAATTCGATAAATGTATTTGCCCCACGTTTAAAACTTTCCAGGGTAATGTATAAGTTCTCCCTCGCCAATAAAATATTCTCTTCTTCGATGAGCAATACCTCTTTTGCATTGTTATATGCTACATAAGCATTCTTAACCCCAACGTCGACTGTCAATTTTGATTGCTGGTACAATAGCATTGTCCGGTCAAGGGTGATACGGGCCTGCTGAATATTCCTTCTGTTGATAAAACCATTTATGATCGGGAAACTCATCGAAAAGCCATAGTTGAGACCCTTGTTTTGATTTGTCAACGGTGAAAATGGGTTAGTTGCCAAGTTACTTTCGGAGCGGGTAAAATTGTATGACGAATTAAAATTCAAAAACGGATACCGCTCGCCTTTTCGCTCCCGCAATAAAAGTGCAGCAATGTCGAGATCCTTTTTTGCGGATAGTAATTCAAAGTTCGTATTGTCAATATTGGTGGCAATGACCTCTTCACTGATATCCAGATCGATAATAATGGAATCCGATACCTCGTATACGGGCGGAAGCTGCATGCCGACCAAACCGTTCAATTGATCCTTCAACTGTGCTATGAGGGTTTGCTGAACCAGGACAGCCGTGCGTTGTGAATTCAAATCCACTTTTGCCTGCAATAATTCGGGTTTTGCTGCCGTGCCCACCGCCAACCGCCGGTCTGCCAATCGAACGCGCTCTTCGCTTACACCCATTTGTTCCCTGATCGCATTGAGTTGCTGCTTCTGACGCACAATGTCATAGTAACCGGTGACCACCTGAGCAATGGTATTCACCATTTGGTTTTTTACGTTCAGCTCACCCTGTGCTTCAATTTGTGCTATCCTTTCGCGTGTGGCAAACATTCTGCCCCCGTCGAACAGCAACCAGCTTAGTTGAATGCTGCCAAAAAGATTGTTTGTCCTTATGCCATCCCTTGTAACCACTGAGTCGTTCGCAAGCGTCTGTTTTGAATTGCTTCTGTTCCACGTTCGCGATCCGTTAGCGTTTACAAGGGGAATAAAAGCTCCGGGTGCGTACTTATCGTCAGTCGTAGCGCTATACGCCAGATTCTGAAAAACCCGTATATCGTAGTTCTTTTCCAAAGCCAGCGCAACTACCTCCTCCAGGGAAATAGTTAGTTCCTGTGCGCGCGAGATGTGAGAAACAAAAACAAATATGAATACAGCAACGATTGAACTAAGCTTCATAAACCAATGCTCTTTCTTTAGGAGTTTCTTCACCAAAATCAACGTGTTTCCTTTGGCGAGATAAGAATGTATACATTGCAGGAATAACGAAGAGGGTGAGGACCAACGAAAACATAATGCCGCCTACAATAACGATTCCCAATGGCTGCCGGCTGGTAGATGCTGCCCCGATCGACAATGCGAGCGGCAGAGATCCCAGGGCCATGGTAAGGCTGGTCATCAGGATAGGACGCAAACGAAGGCGTGATGCCTTCACCACAGCGTCTAACCTGGACAAGCCTTCTTCGCGTTTTTTATTGGCAAATTCAACTATTAGGATACCATTCTTCGTTACTAATCCGATAAGCATGATCATCCCAATCTGCGAGAAAATGTTTAGCGTTTGTCCGAATAGACTCAGCGCAATAAAAGCACCTGCAATAGCCAGAGGAACCGTAAACATGATCGTCAGCGGATCTATAAAACTTTCGAACTGCGCTGCGAGAATCAAATAAATAAGAACAAGAGCAAGTAAAAAAGCAAATGACGTGTTGCTGGAACTTTCCGAATAATCACGTGACGTTCCGGCTAGCGATGTAGTGAAAGTATCATCAAGGATGTTTGCCTTGATCTCTTCCATCGCTTTTATACCGTCGCCAATTGTCGTGCCAGGTGCTAAGCCGGCAGAAAGCGTAGCTGATTTGTAGCGATTGAAGTGATATAATGATGGAGGAGTAGTTGATTCTTGTACACTTACGAGGTTGTCGATAGAGACTAGTTGGCCGGAATTGGTTCTAACATACAGGCTCTTCAAATCATCGGGATCGTCCCGGTTAAGTCTTTTTACCTGCCCCATCACCTGGTATTGTTTACCTTCCCGCGTGAAATACCCAAAGCGTAAGTTGCTATAGGCAAGCTGCAAGGTCTGTGCGATGTCTTGTACACTCACCCCAAGCTGGGAAGCCTTTAGCCTGTTGATCTCCACTTTTAATTCTGGTTTGTTGAATTTCAAATCAATGTCAACGCCCTGGAGAGAAGGGTGATTGGCAGCAGCTTCAAGGAATTTGGGCAGCGCTTGCTGCAACTTCTCAAAGTTGTTGTTCTGGATGACAAATTGTACCGGAAGCCCACCTCGTCTGTTCACCTGAATAGTTTGCTCCTGGATTGGAAAGGCACGTCCCTGAGGGAACTTGCCTAGATTCTTGCCCACCATATCCACAATTTCCTGCTGCGATCTTTTGCGTTCGTTTGGATCAACAAGAGTAACTCGAACAAAACCCATGTTGACGGATCCGGCGCCGGTAAAACCAGGCGCAGTCACCGAAAGTGCAGTCTGATATTCGGGTATAGAGTCCTGAACAAATTGGACCATGGTCTGTACATATTGATCCATATAATCATAAGAAGTTCCTTCGACAGCAGACAGTTGTAACCGAAACTGATTGCGATCTTCCATCGGTGCCAGCTCCGACTGGATATTAGTTCCAATAAAATATGCAGATACAAGGCAAAGGCCTATGATAACAAACGAGACCCATCGCACTCTCATGAAGGCCGACAGCCATCTCTGATAGCCACTTTCCATTCCGGCAAAGAAGGGTTCCGTGACCCTATAGAACCACGAATGTTCATGATGGCTTCGCGTAAGTTTCACACTTAATACCGGCGTGAGGGTCAGAGATACAAAGCAGGAAATCAAAACAGCACCTGCAACAACAATTCCAAACTCTCTGAACAATCTTCCCACAAATCCCTCAAGGAACAGGATAGGAAGAAATACAACGGCAAGGGTAATGGAAGTAGAGATAACCGCAAAGAATATTTCCCTGGATCCTTCCTTCGCAGCCTGATATTTGTTCATTCCCCCTTCGAGCTTTTTATAGATGTTCTCTGTTACGACAATACCGTCGTCAACGACAAGGCCAGTCGCCAGTACTATACCCAGCATGGTCAATACGTTGATCGAAAACCCACATAGGTACATGATAAAGAACGTAGCCAGCAATGAGACTGGAATATCGATCAGCGGGCGGATAGCGATAACAAAATCGCGGAAGAATAAATAAATGACCAATACAACCAGCAAAAATGAAATGATCAGCGTTTCTTCAACTTCCGAAATGGCCCGCTTTATGAATATCGTCTGATCCATGGAGATATTCAGCTTAATATCTGCCGGCATATCTTTCTTGATGTGCTCAAGCTTCTTATAGAATTCATCCGAGATCTCGACGTAGTTAGAGCCTGGTAAGGGAATAATCCCAAGGCCAACCATGGGAATATTGCTCTCACGTAAAACCGATTCTTCATTTTCAGGCCCGAGTACGGCTTCTCCCACGTCCTTGACACGGATATCGCCATCTGCTGATGACCTGATGATCACATTTTGAAAATCCTCTTCCGTGTAGAGTTTCCCGAAAGTACGCACGGTCAATTCCGTCGCATTCCCGGCAATCTTTCCGGATGGAAGCTCGACGTTTTCTCTATTCAATGCTGATTGAACGTCGAGGGGGGTTAAACCATAAGCGCTCAACTTCGCTGGGTCGAGCCAGATTCGCATAGCAAATCTTTTTTCACCCCACACCTGGATGCTACTTACGCCGGGTATAGTTTGTAGCCGCTCGACGATATTGTTGTTCGCATATTCAGTTAGCTCAAGCGGGTTTTTCGTACTGCTTTGGACTGTCATTGCAATAATAGCATCCGAATTTGCATCAGCTTTGGACACAACTGGAGGATTAGTAAGATCCTGTGGTAGCGAACGAGACGCTTGTGATACTTTGTCACGAACGTCATTGGTAGCTGTCTCCAGGTCAACGCCTAGCTCAAATTCGATATTTATGTTGCTTGACCCAACACTCGATGATGACGTAATGTTTTTGATTCCGGCAATTCCATTGATGGATTTCTCCAATGGTTCGGTAATCTGTGATTCAATGATATCCGCATTGGCGCCTGAGTAGCTCGTGCGAACGTTTACGTTTGGAGGGTCGATAGCCGGATAGTCGCGGACACCCAGGAACTTGAAACCAATCGCGCCGAATAACAAGAGGATGATATTCATCACAAAGGCAAGTACGGGGCGCCTCAAACTTAATTCTGAGATATTCATAATCTAAGTTTTTTTATCTCCTTTGATCACCGTTGGGCATGAAGCTGAGTGATCTTAATTTTTGCATTCGGCCGAATGGCCATTAATCCGGTAGTAACAACAGTGTCGCCAACCTTCAGGCCTTTTACGACCTGAACAAAGGCTGAATCTCTCAATCCTGTTTCAACTACCGTATACAGCGCGCTATCTTTTCTGAACAGAATCACCTGTTTGTTGCGGGCACCCGGTATGACAGCCTGCGAAGGTATAAGCAGTGCACTATCATTCTTTCCGAGTTGTAAATCTACTTTTGCAAACACACCAGGAACCAGTTCCCTGTGTGTAGCCGGCACCAGAGCCCGAACCCGTAACGTGCGTGTATTCTGGTCGACGCTATTTTCAGTCGCCATAACAGTGCCGTGATGGAATTGCTCGCCCCCGTCAACTTTAAATGTGACAGAGTATCCTTTAAAAATTTCTTTTGCGTATTTCTCCGGAATCGAAAACTCAAGTTTAAGCTGATCGACCTGACGTATCGTCGTTACAATATCTTGTGGCGATATGTAGGAACCCAAACTTATATTGCGAAGTCCAACCCTACCGTTATACGGAGCTCTGATTTCTGTTTTTGAAATTGCTATCTGGGTTGCTTCCATGTCTGCCTTCAGGTTTTCGACGTCCAGTGCACTCAGGTCATAGTCCTGCTGACTAATCCCGTTGATCTTCAAAAGTTCGGCGCTTCGCTCCTGTTGCTTTTCCTTAATCTGCAACTGTACTTGCAGCTTCTTTAGCTGGGCTTGCAAATCCCGGTCAAACAGTTTCACGAGCATTGTTCCTTTGGCGACCGCAGTGCCTTCCCGAATGTTTAACTGTACAATTCTACCACCAATCTCGGCACGGATCTGAGTTTCTTCGAAGGGCAGGAGTGTGCCGGGTACTTCAATCTTTTCGCTAATCGCGCGTTGACTTACCACAAAGCCATCCACCATAATTGGCCCCTGCGGCCTTCGTCCGCCACCAGCGCCAGCACCGGGGCCCGCTGCGGATCCCTTTTTTGAATCACAGGAAGTAAAGGCAAATACGACAGCACAGACACCGATCAATCGCATAGCTATATCCATAAATAACTTGTAATGGCTTTTATTTAACACGCTCACGTTCGATCTGGTTCAGAGGAGAAATTTCTTTTTATATGAAACACTAATAAAAGTCATAACGAAAATTGATAATTCAGCCTTAGGATTTTTTGGCGGATAAAATTGAACAATTAAAGGGGATTCCCATCTCCTTAATTGTTGTTTTAGACCAACTGTCCAACATCTTCGACGGAAGCCCAGTACCTTCACGCGCGCGAGATGTGTACCGAGAAGTTTTTATCTTTTGCACGACATCCTATACAGTCGTACTTCGAAGCAGTGCATGCAATTCCACCACCTGGGGAATTAACAACACCTTGTCATCATTCGTAACGATAAAGTCGGCTCGCTTCATTTTTTCTTCTTCCGGCATTTGATTCTTTATAATCGACTTTATTTGTTCCTCTGTCCGATGGCGATCGCGCTGCAGTATTCTATCTATTCTCAACTTCTCCGGTGCATGCACAACGATCACTTTATCTAACAACTGACTGGACTGTGCTTCAAAAAGCAAAGCCGCTTCTTTCAATACATAAGGAATACCTTTCATTTGCTCTACCCAACGCTGATAGTCTAGAGCGACACGCGGATGGACCAAAAGGTTTAACTTTTTAAGCTTCTCCGTATCATTAAATACACTTGAGCTAAGGTAATTACGGTTCAGGCTCCCGTCGGTATTGAAAGACAATTCTCCGAATTCTTTCTTTATGTTTGATATGAGTATTCCATCGGTGGTCATTAATTCTTTCGCGTGGCTATCCGCATCATAAACGGGAATGCCAAAGCACTGGAAAATTTTACATACCAGGCTTTTACCAGACCCGATCCCTCCAGTAATGCCGATTTGCAGTGGAGTGCGCAAAGTCCTAAAATTTTATAAAGACGGAATCCAGTTCAATCACCTTTGTAAATGGAGGCAGACCTTCCAGACTTGGAAGAATCTTAACCTGGCCTTTCTTGAAATTTTCCAGGTCAACAACGGCCCGGATAGAATCGATATTATAAAAGTTTAACATGGTTTGTGGAACTGCCAGAGTACACGGAACCTTTTTTCGTCCCATTAATGGCCACGAATTCTTTGGCGTATTAATGAGTTTCAGTTGTATTGAATCCATTCTTTCCACCAATTTATCCACCTGGAAGCTTACATCTACGGATGATGGGGAACGTGTGATCATAGCACCGTCTGAAAAGCTTACTTCCACTGACTCCCTAAAATTTTCATCGATATTTCGCTGCTGAATTTTCAAATAGACGGGTTCTGATAATCTTGATATCACCTTCAACGGTCCTTCTATGAAGATAGAATCAGGTATAATCTGAATTGGGCTGACCAACGTATAGCCCTCTCGAAGAAAAGTGTCAGGTGACTCCAGTGTCAACCGGACCTTGCGTTCACCTCTCTGGTCAATAGAAACACGAAGTGTATCCGTAATGACAAAGTTTATTTCGAAATCACCGAGCTGGTTTGCAAACAGAGCAGGTAACGTGCTGCCTACTATCTTTTTCACGTCGGTAGGCCGGTCCAGCGGAATCACAAGAGGGGGAATCTTTACCCCGGCACTTCTGCGAAACAAGTTCCATCCAATCCCTGTAACGTTAATGCGCACGGACTGTGGCAATGGTCTTGCAGGGACGTACTTCTCATGATCGTAGTCAAATGAAAGAGGAAAACTAATTGTCGTGGAGTAACTTTTGTTGAGGGCATTAAAAAACCAAAAGACCGTAGCTGCAAAAATACACAGTACCACGGCCTTCCAATTTTTTTTGTTGAAACGTAATATGTTGAATATCGAATTGAAAAAACTCATTTCATAATACAATGTACGAATTTCATTCTCAGTCCAACGATGAAATGAACCTTCCTACCCGAACAACCGGCTCCTCATTTATTAAGTTCAGGTTAAGCCTACTTCTTGTTAGCTACTTTGGTTGCCTCCAGAGAAATGGCAGATTTATTAAAACGGATACGTCCGCCCTTTTCTACTTCCAGTACAAAAGTGTCTCCCTCCAGTTCCGCGACATAGCCATGAGCGCCGCCGATGGTTACCACATAGTCGCCTTTCTTTATTTCTTCTATGAATTTTTTCTGGTCTTTAGCTTTCTTCTGCTGCGGGCGAATCATAAAAAAGTAAAAAACCAAGATGATCGCACCAAAGAAGACAAATTGAAAATAAGGATTACTCTGCTGGGCTTGTAATAAAATGGCGTACATAAATAATTTGTTTTTTAAAAGGTCAAAGTTATCTCAATTAAAACAAACATCCCAACCCGCGGATGCAGATTGGGATGGTATCGATATTAAATTAAAAGACTATTTTTTCACCGGTCCATCGGCAGCTGCTTTAGCAGTTACCATCGCTTTAAATCTCAAAACTGTCTGTTTGGGCCAGGTGTTAGCCGTTACGGTTACGGTCTTATTCTGAATGTTTGTCTTGCCATTGCTGTCAAACTTAGCCTTCACGAAACCGGATCCTCCTACGGGGATCGGATCTTTAGTCCAATCTGGAACTGTACAGCCGCAGGAACCTTGAGCCCCCTGAATGATCAAAGGTGCAGCTCCGCTATTCTTGAAAGTATAGGTGTATTCCACCACGTCACCCTCGTTGATCGTACCGAAATCATGATCGGTAGTCTGGAACTCCATCGTCGGGAGTGGGCCTTCGGGTTTTTCTTCAGCGGCTGGTGTGGCGGGCGTTACTGCACCGGCAACTGCCCCTGGTGCTTTCTTGCCTTCCAGCTCTGCCAAACGACTTTCAAGTTGCGCGATTTTTTTCTCCGCGTCGCGATCCTTACACGCAGTTGCCAGCACTGAGATCAGTGCCATAAAAAATAAAACTCTTACCATGTTTCTTTTCATACTCATCTTAAAATTTATCCATCAGACAATAAAAATACATTAACCCTTCTTCCCGCGAATCTGTTCCAATAGCTCATCAACATCCTCCAAAAGTCGCTCGGCTTTGTTTTTAGCCTCATCCACCACCTTTTGCCCCTGGGATTTCGCTTCTGTCGTGAGCGGCGTTTCTTTTCCAGACACAAAATCATTGATGAGCTCCTGGAGCATGTTTCGATACTTATCCAGCTGGAACGATAACTTTTCGCGTGTCGCCGTGCCCTTATCGGGCGCATAAAGGATGCCCAGTATAGCTCCTGCCGCCGCCCCGAAAAGGAAAGCCATCAAAGTATTTCCGCTTTTTTTACTCATAAAACGTCAAATTAATTAGGGTTTGTCCGCAAATTCAAGATTTTAACAATTTTTAACAAATCCGGAATTACCGGCGTAAAGAACATCTACACAGTCGGTAAAACGAAGTTAGAAATTCTTTACCCCTACCGGTTATCTATCAAACCGCGACCACTCTTTTTCATGGCGCCTGTTTCCTTCAATTCCTTTGCAATTACGTCCAAAATTCCATTGATGAACTGCCTGCTTTTCGGGGTGCTGTAATTCTTCGCCAGCTCAATGTATTCGTTCATCGAAACTTTTACCGGTATGTTAGGGAACACGATGAGCTCGGATATCGCCATTTCTAATATCATTCTGTCTGTAAGAGGCAGTCGATCCACTTCCCAGTTACGCGTGTTGTTTGCCACCAGGTCTTTGAACTTGCTGTCAAGGTGTGCGGCCTTTTCATACAATTTCTCGATAAAAAGCCGGTCGTCCTCCCAATTCACTGAAAGCGTATGGAGAGCAAGCGGGGTTTGTGCATCCGGATCGTAAGACTTAACCGTCTTTTCAACCAGCCCCTTTACGATATCCTTATCCTCGGCCCAACGTAAAATTTCTTCCTCAAAAAACTCATTGATAACCGTCTTTCCCAGGATAACTTTTTTGTATACGTGATTGATGAATTTTTTCTGATCCTCCCTGGTGGGATTTTTTTTATCAATGTACGTGAGATACTCGCTATCCTGACGAATCACATCGCGGAACCAAACCTTCACCCGGTCCGCCTTATCCTGCCAGGTCTTTCCCAGCTTTAACGCTTCCTTGCGCAACTCTTCACTTTCAGAAAGAGCCTTGATCCACCCATTGCTGACAAAATTCTTATGGCTTACTTTTTTATCTGCTGCTGCAACACCTGAAA
>Ga0184612_10001244_pt1 | contig 12315 bp, 9 predicted proteins | sample PLM3_60_coex_FD_133163 | JGI IMG/M metagenome (GOLD analysis project Ga0184612, IMG submission 133163) | Groundwater sediment microbial communities from an aquifer in East River, Colorado, USA - PLM3_60_coex | ecosystem: Environmental > Terrestrial > Soil > Riparian zone | place: USA: East...
CCGGTTCGGTCGAGGAAGTGCATGACTTCCTCGGCCACATCGTGTTCCTCGAGGGCGAGGATCACCCGCGCAACTTCTTCCATCCATGCACGCTCCATCGACTTCGTGGGAAGACCACCGCCAACGAAGGGAAGCGAGGGAGAGTCCTGCGGGGGATGCTCGGCGGAACTGCCCGGCGCCCGAACACTAGTCGCACGGTTCGGCGTCATCAATCGCCAGGCCGGCGGATTTCCGGATCCTGTCGGGGGACGCGCAAGTGATGTAGTGCACACCGCAGCCGTCTCCTCACGACGACGACCCGAGACGAGCCTTCCCCTCGTCCCATTGCCTCATGCACGGACGGGATGCTAGGGTCGGCACCTCGCCACGCTGAGTGGCCCGACCGCAAGGAGGTGACCGATGATCGTTGCCGAGGTGGTCGTCGAGTCGCGCCCCGGCTCCGGTCGGTCTCGCTCTTCCTGATCGGCGGGAGCCTCAGGGCACGACGGCGTATCCCACCGTGCGCTCCTGGAGGTCTTCCGATGTCACGCGATCAACGCCGCGGTGAGCGGCATGAGAGACGAAGCTCGTTCCGCTGTGGCCACTGCCGGTTGGACGTCTCGACCGACGCCCTTGGCACCGCTCACCGCAACCATTGCACGAACTGCCTGTGGAGCCGCCACCTGGACGACAGTCCCGGCGATCGAGCCGCGGACTGCGGCTCGCTCATGGAACCGATCGCCATCACCGTTCGAGGAGACGGGGAGTGGGTCATCGTCCACCGGTGCCGCGGCTGTGCCGAGCTCCACCTCAATCGGACGGCCGGCGATGACAACCCGCTGATGCTGCTTCGGTTGGCGGTCAAGCCCCTGGCCCAGCCGCCGTTCCCCATGGAGCGGATCGGTCACCTATGACGGGCGCCTTCTCCCGTACCCGTTGCCGTTCCCGTTGCCGTTGCCGTTCCCGTTGCCGTTGTCCGCCGGCGAGGTGATAGGACTCGGGCTCGGTGATGGTGACGGTGATGGTGATGGTGATGGTGATGGTGATGACGGTGGCGGTGGCGGCGTGGTCGCGTACCCGACCGAGGGCGACGTGAAGTACTCGACCGGCATGTCTTGCGTGGCCAAGAGCATGAAGTCGTGCCAGATGGGTGCGGCGAGCACTCCTCCGTACCCCGTCCCGTAGCCCGAGACGTACGGCATGGGGATCTCGGCCCGGGCGTAGCCCACCCACACCCCCGTCGCGAGCTGCGGCACGTAGCCCAAGAACCAGGCGTCCTGGTAGTCCTGGCCCGTCCCGGTCTTTCCGGCCACGGGCCGCCCGATGTTGGCCGCGGTCCCCGTGCCGAACTCGACCACCCCTTCCAGCATGTGGGTCTCCTGCTGTGCCACCCATGCCGGGATGGCCCGCGAGCACTCCGGCTTCTGCCGGTAGACGGTCTTTCCGGTGCTCGAGACGACTTGGGCGATGGCGTAGGGCTGACAGTGCACGCCGTCGTTCGCCAGGGTGGCGAAGCCCGACGTCATGTCGAGCGGCGAGACGGGCGAGGTGCCCAGCGTGAGCGGACAGACCGGGGCAAGATCCGTGGTGATCCCCATCTTGTGGGCCACCTCCGCCACCCGTTCCGGCCCGATCTGGTCGATCACCTGCGCGAACACCACGTTCACCGAGTCGGCAGTGGCCAGCCACAGCGGAAAGCTGCCACCTCCATAGGGCTCGGCGTTGTGCAGGGTCCAGGTCTCTCCGCCGCCGCAGTCCGGGATGGTCCTGGGGGAATATCCGCTGTATACGGCGTTTGGTGAGATCCCGGCCTCCAGGGCGGCGGCCAGAGTGAAGACCTTGAATGCGCTGCCCGCGGTCCGTCCCCCGCCAGGATCGACGGCGAGGTTGTACTGGTTCGGCCCGTAGGGGGCGTTTCCTACAGCCATCGCCCTGATGGCGCCGGTCTGTGGAACGATGCTGACCAGAGCGGACTGGGGCAGCTCTGCCCCAGTCATGCGGTTCAGGAGAGTCTGCTCGGCCTGTCGCTCCATGGACGGCTCGAGCGTCGTGTAGATCTTCAGGCCGCCCTGGTACAGGGCCCTGATCCGAGCCTTCACGGTGGGACCGAAGGCCGGGTTGGACAGGAAGCTGTCCACGACGTACTGGGTCCAGTACGAGTTCGGAGCGGCCTGGGCCACGTTCCGATCGGCTGCGGAGAGGACGATCGGCGCCGACGACGCCTGGGCGTAGCGGGCACTGGTAATCCAGCCAAGCTCGAACATCCGGGCCAGGACCGTGTTGCGGCGGTGCAGCGCGTGCTTGGGCCTGGTCAGCGGGTCGTAATAAGACGGCGAGCGGATCATGCCCGCCAGGAGAGCGGCCTGGGCCACCGTCAGCTCTGGGGCCCGCCGTGCGAAGTAGTACTCGGCGGCCGCGGCCATGCCGTATGCGCCGTGGCCGAAGTACACCTCGCTCAGGTACATCCCCAGGACGTGCTCCTTGGAGTAGGTGTTCTCCAGGCGGATGGCGTCGGCGGCCTCCCGGATCTTGCGAGCGAGCGTGGGAGCGTCACCGGTGACCGTGTCCTTGACCAGCTGCTGGGAGATGGTCGAGCCGCCCTCCACGATCCCCCCGGCAATCAGGTTGGTGACGGCGGCGCGGACGATGGCCGAGAAGTCCAGCGGACCGTGCTGGAAGAACCCGTCGTCCTCGATGGCCAGGACGGCGTCGATGGTGCTCTCGCGGTACCGGTTAATCGGCACGACCACCCGGTTTTCGCCGAAATACACGTGCTGGAGGACCGAGCCGTCCCTGGCCAGGATGGTCGATCGCTGCGGGAGCGGGGGGAGCTTGAGCGGATCGCCGGCGTTGACCAGGTAGTGGCTTTTGACCATGGCGAGCGAGGTGGTCACGGCCATCACTACCGGCAGGAAGGCCAGGGCGAACACGAAGATCCCCACGATCAGGACGAGTCCGAACCGACTCTCCCCGTCGAGCGCCTCGTAGTGCCCAATCGCTCGTTCGGCACGCGCGTCCAGGCGGGAGGGTTCGAGCGGGGCGTCCAGGCGCGTGCGCCATCTCGCGGGCAGGCGGGGGAGTGTCCGCCCGGCCGCCGCATGCAGCAGCCGAACCGGAAGTAGTCCCCGGTGGGGCCGGTCGCGTTGTATCGGTTGGGCCATGGGGCAGTTCTGTCTTCGCCCATCATGCGCTTTTTGCGCAGCAAACGTTCGACCGGATCTGGGCCTGCATGGGTCCGTCGCGGTTTCTCAATATGACGGGGGCGGCCGCTCCGCGGCCGCCCCCGTCGACGTACTGGAAACGATGTAGACCTACCCGCCCACAGCGGTCAGGGCGTTCACCTGCCCGTTCCCGTTGAACGAGTTGTAGTCGACATCACCGGTGCACACCTGCGGTGCTCCGTTGTTGACCGATGGGAAGTCCTCGTACCTCGTCATCTGCTCCGCCGTCGGGCAGGCCAGCGGGTCGGCCGTGTCCCGCAGCTTCGACATCGCGGCGCCAGGCGATATCCCGGGGAACTGGCTCATGATCAGGGCCACTACGCCGGTCACGTGGGGTGAGGCCATCGAGGTCCCCTGCAGGTAGCAGTAGGTTGTGCCGTCCGTGTCGGTGACGAGCCGGAGGCAGCCGGCTGCAACAGACTCCGGCCAGGTCGAGAGCACCCTCCCGTTCGGAACGTCCGCCGAAGGCGTGAAGAAGATCGAGTCGCCACCGGGGGCGATGACGTCCGTCACGCCATACCCATAGTTGGAGTAGAAGGATTTCACGACCTGGTTGCCGTTGGCGTTCACGCCCACCACGCCCGGAACCTCCACCGGAACGACCGCACAGGCGTTGGTGACGGTCCTATCGACCTCCGACCCGAGCGGAAAGTCCGGGCTGGTGATGTCCCGAGTCGGGTTCGCGAGGTCGTCGGAGAAGTTGCCCGACGCCGCCACGACCACGACCCCGTTCTGCTGCGCGAACTTGATGGCCCGGGTCTCGGCCTGCCAGATGGCCCGCTGTTCTGGATCGTTCTTGCAATTGAACAGCCAGGGGTCGGCGAAGTAGCTGTTGTTGGTGACGTCGACCCCGTGCGTGCCCGCCCACATAAAAGAGCAGACGACCGCCTCGGGAAAGAAGAAGCCAGTCTGGCCATCGGGCGTGATACCGCTGGCCCTGATCCCCGCGATCTTCACATTCGGGGCCACGCCCACGATCCCGATCCCGTTCGCCGCGGCCGCGATGGTCCCGGCGGTGTGCGTGCCGTGTCCGTCCGCGTCGTTGCCCGACAGTAGCTCTTCGGCGTCTCCGCTCGTGCAGTCGGCGCTGTTGGCCGCGTCGTAGTTGGGAGCGATGTCCGGGTGGGTGAAGTCCAGCCCCGTGTCGATGTCTCCGACGAGCACGGTCTGACTCCCGGGGTTGATGGCCTGAGCCTCCGGAGCGTGGATCTGCGTCATGTCCCACTGCAGGTTCGACAGGCTGTCTCCCCACGCCGTCGTTTCGACCTCGTCGGCCATCGCGTCCGACCCTTGCTCGGTCTGGTCCGGGAGCTGCACGCCGAACCGCTCGGTCGACGAGACGCCCTTGATCTTCAGGTCCTTTTTCATGGTGGTCGCGAACGCGTTGTTCGACGACCTGGCGATCGCGACGCCGATCTGCGAGTAGCTGGCTACGAGCGTGCCGCCAGCGCTCTGGATGCGCGTGGCGGCGTCGTTCGCCACCGCGTGCTGCTTGTACAGGACGATGTACGTCCTGGTGGTCCCGGCGCCGGCCGTCGGAGCGAGCGTGACCACTCCGAGCGCCGTCGCCAGCGCGAGCGCCAGTGCGGTGCCCAAGTACCTCCGTCTCATGGATCCCCCTCTCTGAAGGTCCGCCGGGGTGCGGACCCTGCCTCACGCCCGAACCTACCCGGGGGCCGCAAGAATGCGCAAACCGAGAGATGCCACGCCAGAGGCCCCCGAGCTTCCGAGGATTTGTCACACCCTCGCTCTACGCTTCTCCAGGCATGGGAACCGTCATCGAACTCGACATCTGGCGGTGCAGGCGGCCTCGGATCGCCGAGCACGGGGGACTCGATCTGAAGCCCGATGGCCATGAGGGGCGCCCAGTCCCCTTGGCCCGTCTGGAACGGGCCATCGGCCGCCTGGACCCGCTGGTCAACGGGGGTACCGGCCGGATCGGGTCCCGGGTGGAGACCGAGCTCCTGGCCATCACCGGCGCCGTGACCGCCGGCAGGGTCGAGGACGCCGCCACCCGGGCCGAACGCCTGGCCGAGCGCCTGGAGCATCCCTCTTCCCGGGCCGCCCGTTAGGCACGCCCCAGCCACCCGGCAGGCAGGGGAACACGTCCGGCCCCGTTCGCCAGGAACCCAGGCCGGCCTGCCCCGGTCGATAAGGTTGATTGGCCGGCCGGACCGAGAGGGCAGACGTGCAGGACCCGGACCCTCGCATACTCGCACGCGCCCGAGAGGGCGACCTCGGCGCGTTCGAGGAACTGGTGCGCCAGTACCAGGCCGATGTGTGGCGCTTCGCCTTCCACTTCACCCGAGACCGCGCGATGGCCGAGGACGTGACCCAGGAGGCCTTCCTGCGGGCGTTCAGGTTCTTGCGGACCTTCCGGGGCGACTCGAAGTTCACCAGCTGGCTCTTCAGGATCGCGCGGAACTGCGCCATGGACGCGCTCCGGTCCCGAAAGAGCACAGTGGCCAAGGAACCTCCCCCGCCCGTGGGCCCGCCGGATCCCGAGGCCCGGCTTGAGCTCGCCGCGGCACTCTCCGCGGTGAGCGACGAGCATCGCCAGCCGTTCCTACTGATCGAGGTGTTCGGGATGTCGTACCAGGAGGCCGCGGACGTGCTGCACCTTCGGGTGGGCACGGTGAAGAGTCGGATGCACCGGGCCAGGCAGGCCATGATGAGCGCGCTGGCCGTCGAGGAGGATGCCGGTGGACTGTGAGCGGGCCCGCCGGGCCATCTCCGAACGGATGGACGGCGAGCGGCTGTCGACTCGACTGACCGCTGCGGTGGAACACCACGTGGCCGACTGCCCCGCGTGCGCCGCGTTCGAAGCCGGGGCGTGGAAGCTCCGGGAGACCGCCCGGTTCGAGGTGGCCCCAGCGGTCCCCGACCTCGTCGATTCGATCATGGCCTCGGTCCAGCGAGAGAGGCAGGAGCGGGCGCCGGCGCGCCTCCGGCTCCTGCCCGGAGGCCGGGCCCGGCGCCCGCTCCTCCCCGGCCGGATCCGGCTGGCCCCCGTGGCCGCAGCTTTGGCGGTCGGCCTGGTGGCGGGGAGCCTGGCGGTCGGTGGACCGTGGCAGCGTCCCGAGGGCCTGAGCGTGGACGCCGCGGAGGTCACACGGGGCGTGGCCGCGGCGGCGACCACCCTCTCCGAGTACCAGGCCCGGTTCGCCGTCACCGAGTACCACTTCTCCCCCGACGTGCCGGTCCGCGAGTTCTCCATGAACGTCTGGTTCCAGGCACCGGAGAAGTTTCGCCTCGACGTCGTCGACCACACCCAGTACCCGAGCAGGGACATGACGCCTTCCGACCTCGAGCTGATCGTGAACGGCTCGAGCTGGTACTCGGTCGGCCCGTCGGCGTGTCCGATCGACGTGTGCCCGCCGAGTGAATCCGTCGTGGAGAACCGCGTGCCGTTCTCCTCGACCACGCCCGCGCCGACCGACCTCATCCTTCCGGTCACCAGCCTGGCCAACGCCGACCAGCTCAGCGTGGTTGGCCAAGGCAGCCTGCTCGGCCGTCCTGCCATCGAGGTCCGCCTTCCGTTCGATCGAGCGGAGCCCCTGTTCCCCTTCCTGTCACTCGGCGGCTCGTGGCGGCCGTTCTTCGGTTCCGACCAGGTCGACCTGTGGCTCGACGCCAGGAGCTGGTTGCCCCTCAGCTACGCGGTGTATCCGGCGCAGGGACGCGAACGCGACGAATGGGCGCTTCGGTTCGGCCTTCCTTCCGAATCGCCGCGGCAGCCCATCTTCCAGGTGGTGGGGCTGTCGGTCGATCAAGCGCCTCCCGCCGACGGCACCTTCCGCATCCCCCAGACCAAGGGCGAGAAGGACCAGGGGGCGAAGCCCGTGTCGATCTCCCAGGCCTCGAAGGAGACCGGCTTCCAGCCGGTCGAGCCCGAGGACGTCGATGGCTTGGATCTGTATCAGGTGATCCTACCCCCGGCTTCGACCTCGAAGGGTGAAGCACGGCAGACGCTCATCACCTACTCCAAGGGTCTGGCCTGGCTGAAGCTCGGCGAGACCCGGGACTGGACGTCGAACACCCTGTACGGACCGGTGGGCCTGCATGCCCAGGAGGTCACCCTGGCGAACGGAAGCGTCGCGTTCTACGAGCCGGCCACCGTGGATCACGGACGGCGACTGTCCATCCACGCCGCCGGCACGGACCTGTACGTTGAGACGAATCTTCCGCGCGACCAGCTGCTGGTCGTTGCGGGGTCGCTGCCGGTAACCGGGATCCCCATCCCGGCCGCCTGGGCGGTGCGCAGGTCGCCCGAGGGCGTGACCGAACGGGTGACCCTGCTGCAGGCGGCCGCCGAGATGCCTTTCACGATCCTGCTTCCGGCCTCCCAAGCGCTTCCGCCAGGGTACGAAGTGGCCAGCGCCGAAACCGTTCGCATGCACCAGGATGCGGCGCTCAACGTCTACTTCCAGCAGCAGGACACCGATCTGGGAACCGAACCAATCCGGCTGCACGAGGAGGTGGCCGAGAAGCTCCCCCCCGCATCGTCGGCCGCCCAGTCCGAAGTTGAAGTCCGCAACGTGATCGGCAGATGGACGCCCGACCGGAACCAGCTCGAGTGGGTGGAGCAGGGCGTGTACCTCTCGCTCGATGCCGCCGGCCTGACGCTCGCCGACCTGTTGGCGGTGGCGAACTCGCTTCAGCCCTCCGAAGGCGGCGCTCCATGAGGCTCGGCCGAGCGGCTTCGGCCTCCACCGCCGGCCTTGCCGGCTTCGTCGCCGGCGCCGTGCTGACCCTCTCGCTCCAGGGCACGGGGCTCCCCCGCCACGGGCGGCCGGGACAGGTCCGCGTCACGGTCCCGGTGACCACGCCGGAGGCCCCCCGAACCTTCCTTGCCTGGACTCCGGGTGGGTTGCCCTCCGGGTTCCGCCAGTCGGTGGCCGAGCTCCGAGGGATGGAGCGCACGGTCGTGGTGGCCAGCGACAACACATGGATGACCCAGTCGACCACGCCGCAGGGAGAGGTCGTCGACGATCCGCAGGACGGCTATCGCATCCCGCTCGAGGTCGCGGCGATCAATCCCCGCGAGTACGCACCGTTCCTGCCGCCGGCCGACCGCGGTGTGATCGTGGCCCTCGCCGACGGGCAGGGGATCCTGGGAGAGAGCAGTGCCCGCCTCCGGCACCTCGGTCCCGGCGCGGTCCTGCTGTTCGGGTCCGTCCGCGTGCAGGTCGCCGCGGTCCTCCCCGACGAGCTGGTCGGTGCCCAGGAGTTGATGGTGTCGCGACCGATCGGGCGGGAGATCGGGGTGACCCACGATCGCTACGCGCTGCTCCAACCCTCCGGCCACGCCACGGACGCGTCCCTCACGAAGCAGATCCGGACCATCCTGCCGAGCGGGTTGCCCCTTCGGGTCCGTGCTCCCGGCGAGACGCCGTACTTCCGTCAGGGCGACGCCGTGCTCCCCCCCGTCCAGATCAAGCTGTTGTTCGGTGAGTTTGCCGCGAAGCCGGACCCGAGTCGGCCCGGGTATCTCCTGATTGACCCCGCGTGGGAACGGAGCCACATCGCCACCGAATGGGTGCCGATCCTCGGCCGGGTCACCTGCAACGTGGCACTGTTCCCGCAGATCCGGGGGGTCATGCGCGAGCTGATCGCCCACGGCCTGGAGGGCACCATCAACAGCTACTCGGGCTGCTACGCGCGGCGGTACTCGAACCGCGATCCGTCGCAAGCCATCTCCCACCACACTTGGGGCATCGCACTCGACCTCAACGTCCCGGAGAACCCGTACGGGGCGACGCCCCACCAGGACCCGCGGTTGGTCGCGGCCTTCGAGAGGTGGGGGTTCATCTGGGGCGGGACGTTCGTTCTTCCCGACGGCATGCACTTCGAATACCGCCGGCCACCACCCGAGGCCTGAGCACCGAAACAGCCCGAGACAGCGCGAAGGGAGCAGCGAGCATGCGCTGTCCGCACCTGCACGGGAACCGGCGACTGACGCCGCCGCACCCGAGCATGCCTCCCGCGGCAAGACGCGCGTGGGTTTCTGCTCCCTTCACGGTCACCCGAAGGCGACACCGCATCTTAGTCCGGGTCGTTTCGGCAGGCGAATCGGAAGTGGATGGCGGTCAGCCGTGACGTCGCCGCGCGGCGAACCGGGATCGGACCACCACCCACGCGAACACGAGGGCCACGGCCAGGGCGGCAACTGCCCCCGCGGCCACCTGGTTCCTCGGTCGAGTAGCGACCGATGCGATCCTCGAACGCAGACGAACGGGGCGGCGGAACTCGCGGATGTCCCACCCCCGGCCCTCGGCCTCCCTGCGAAGGTCGCGGTCCGGGTTCACCGCGACCGGATGTCCCACCGCCTCGAGCATCGGCACGTCGGATGCGGAGTCCGAGTACGCGTACGAGCCCTCGAGGTCGATCCCCACGCGCTCGGCAAGGTCCCGGATGGCCAGCGCCTTGGCATCGCCGGCGCAGTAGAACTCGAGCTCGCCGGTGTACCGGCCCTCCACGATCCGCGCCCGGGTGGCGATGACCCCGTTCGCGCCGAAATGGCGGGCGAGGGGCCGCACCACCTCCTCCGGCGAGGACGAGACGATGTAGATCCGCCGGCGTTCCTCCCGGTGCAGGGCCATGAGATCGAGCGCCTCCTGGTACACGAAGGGGTCGATCACGTCGATGATCACGTCCTGCACCAGCTCCTCGACCTGCTGGCGGTCCCATCCTTTGGTCAGCGCCAGGAGGCCGTCCTTCAGCCGCTCTATCTTCTTCTCGTCCGCCCCCACCAGCAGGTAGACGAGCTGCGCGTAGGCCCCACGCAGGAGCTGGCCACGCGAGACCATCCCCGCCCGGTACATCGGCCGGGACAGGGCGAGCGAGCTGGACTTGGAGATGATGGTCTTGTCCAGGTCGAAGAATGCCGCTTCCATTCATTCCATGGTAGAGGACGGCTAGGACACCAACGCGACTTCGACTCCTCCTGACTGGCGGCGGTCGTATCCTCGGCCTCGGAGGCGTCAGGGCGCCTGGTGGGCCCCCCGGTCTTCAAAACCGGTGTGGGGGCGAAAGCTCCCAGGCGGGTTCGATTCCCGTCCGCCTCCGCTGCTGAAAGAGGCTTCTGACCAGCCGCCTCGGGAAGAGGCGGGCGTAGGAAGGCCGCGGAAGCGGCTCGATCGGAGCTCCGGAGACCGCGTCTACCACACAAGTCTTACGGTGTTCCCTTCGTGCGGCACCGTACAAGTCTTCCGACCGGAAGACCGGACACGCTTGTGCACGCGAGAGGCATACTCGTCCAGGCAGCGTCCAGGTCGAGCACGGCGGTAGGCTGCGTCGGTCGTGGCCACCTGGGCTGAGTTCGCGAACGCCGAGCCGGATCTGGCCGCGTTCGCCCGGGAGCGGATGGAGGGTCGGATCGTGTACCAGGCGACGCTCCGGCTCGACGGCGGACCGCGCGTGCACCCGGTCTCTCCCTGGCTCGGGGCCGGGTTGCTGTGCGTCTCGTTCCGCGACACGAGCCCGAAGATGCGCGAGGTGGCACGCGACGCGCGCTACGCGTTGCACACCGCGCAGCCGTGGGAAGATCACGCTGGCGACCACGGCGAGTTCATGGTGCGTGGATGGCTCGAACAAATCCCTCCCTCGCACTCAGCGGTGACGGCGCGCCCCGGCCAGACGCCCTACGGGCTTGTCCACTACGCGTGCTCGATCGAGGAGGCGGTGGCGACGGAGTACTCGGACGACGAGATGCCCGTCTATCGACGGTGGAAGCCGTCCTCAGGTGACGCGACCGGGTGAGCCGCCGGGGCGTCGATGCCGCGATCGAGATGCCGACCGATCAGGAATCGAGAAGCGAACTCTGGTAGTGGGGCAGTACCCGGTACCAACCCATCTACTGTCTTGACTGACATGTGCGCGGGCGGATAGTGTCAGACGACGTCTCTCCGCCCTTCCAAGGACGCTGATGCCCCTTCTCCGCCGCTGCTCGGCCCTACTCATACCGATAGCTCTCGTCACGGTGGCGTGCACCGGCGGCCCGGCCACAACCGGCTCCGACCGACAGGGAGCGGTCGGACGGGCTGGTTCGGAGCAGGAACCAGGTGGGAATGGGGAAGCCCAGGAAGAAAGCGAAGCCCTCCAAGAGCGCATCGAGGCGTTCGAGGAGGCGAAGGCGAATGGAACCGCCGGAGTCAAGCAACGGGTGACGAACAACCCGGCCGCCGGGTGGACCGGCGAGCGCGTGGTCGACCCGACGAAGGATGACTGGGAACCGGCCATCGCCGCTGACCCAAACGGCCCCTACGTCTACCTGTTGGTCACGCGGATCGGAGAGCCGAAGCCCTGTCCTGGGAACTGCCCCTCGGCGTACATGGCGCTCGAGCGCTCGACCGATGAGGGTGCGACCTGGAGCGCAGCAACACCCTTGTGCGCATGCAAGGGCTCCTGGCAGTACGACCCCATGATCGAGGTGGTGCCGAACACCGGCGATGTCTACGCCGCGTACCTGAACGGCTTCAACGTCGTGTTCCTGAAGTCGATCGACCACGGCCTGACCTGGAGCGCGCCGATCAACACCTACGGCAAGGTGTCGTGGAACGACAAACCGGCGCTTGCGATGAGCGACGACGGTCGCGACGTCTACATCTCGTTCAACGGTCCGACGGGCGGCGACCCGTGGATCGCGCAGTCGCACGACTTCGGTGAGACCTGGACGCAGACGAAGCTCGTCGACTCCAAGCGCTACTACTTCGCGTTCGATGCCGACGTCCTGCACGACGGGACCGTCGTCTTCGCCGAGAGCAGCATCTCGTACACGGGTCCGGGCGGGGCGCCCGAGGGCGTCGTCAAGCACGTCGCGTTCACCTCGCACGATGGCGGCGCGAGCTGGAGGCAGGTCGTGGTCGACACGGTCCACGTGGGGGAACCCTGCGTGTCGGCGGGGTGCGGACCGGACTTCTACATCGGTCACGAGGCCGTCGCGGCCGACGACAGCGGGCATTTGGTCTACCTCTACGACGGAGCTACGACCGACCTCGGGCCGCAGCGGATCTTCGTCAGGACGTCTTCGGACGAGGGCACCACATGGAGCGCACGGACGGCCCTCTCGGTCGCCGGCGAGAACGCCACGACACCGGCGGTGGAGCAGGTCGGA
>Ga0184612_10001245_pt1 | contig 12315 bp, 13 predicted proteins | sample PLM3_60_coex_FD_133163 | JGI IMG/M metagenome (GOLD analysis project Ga0184612, IMG submission 133163) | Groundwater sediment microbial communities from an aquifer in East River, Colorado, USA - PLM3_60_coex | ecosystem: Environmental > Terrestrial > Soil > Riparian zone | place: USA: East...
AGGCGAAAGCGCGGCAGCGGTCCGTCGCCATCCGGGTCGGCAAAGCCGGCTTCGTCGAGCAATCGTTTGGCGCGCGTCGGATCATAGGGCCAACGCTGAACCGTGTCGTCGTGGGCCCAATTGATCGGCGCGAGAAGACCGTTGGCTTTGGTTCCGATGCCTTTGAGCAAGTGACGGATGATGCGGTCGCGATCAACGGCGCACGCCAGCGCTTGCCGAACTTTGACGTTGCGCAAGACCGGATGGGTCAAATTGATGCCGATGTATTGAAACGTTGTGCCGTCGTAGGAGCCGATGTCCGCGTCGGTGTGTTGGCTAAGCCACGGAAGCATGTCCGGCTCGAGATCGTTTTGCATGAAATCGATGGAGCCTTTTTTAAACTCAAGCACCCGCACCATGGCATCGGGCACGTTTCTAAATACCAGTCCGGCTAGCTCCGGTTTGCCGTCCCAATAGTTGGGATTGGTCCTTAACGTGACTTTTTCACCGGATTCCATCGCGTCCAGCATGAAGGGGCCGGATCCCGCGGGCGGTCGATGTCTGGCGTCATGAGACGGCGGCGAGCCGGCAGGAACGACACCGAGGGTAAATTGTTCGACAAACGGTGCGTGAGGCGAGACTAAGCGAAATTTTAATTGATACGCGCCAATCTGTTCGATGGAATGGAGAGGTTTCAGCAGGCCGCGTTTCGGCGAACGGCTGTCAGGCCGGAGGATCGATTCGTATGTAAATTTTACATCGGCAGCGGTGAGCGGTTGGCCATCATGAAATGTGATCCCTTGGCGCAGATCGAAAACATAAGTGCGATCGTCGATGACACGCCAATGCTCGGCCAGCTCCGTGCGCAGCTCGGATTTCTCGTCTGCGCGCAGCAAAGAATTGTAAACTAAATTTCCGATACGGACGGAGTTGGCATCGGTGGCGTAGCGCGGATCGAGCTGGAGCGGATAACTTTCGATGCCCGCAATCAGATAGCCGGGTGGTCTATCGTTCGATGATGGCCTACAACTTGCACAAAATAGCAGCAGAATGATCAGGAAAAACGATAAATTGGGATTGTACCGGCTCAGCAAGCCAAATCTCGACGAGAAATTTTGACTGACGATAGCGCGTTTGCTATCATCGGTCAATTTTATCGTCATGAGACAAAGAATCTTTTGCTTTGCGCTAGCGGCCGTTTTGTTGCTGGCGGCTTCCGCCCGGCGGATATCGGCACAGGACGCGCCGTTTGCAGTGCCGCCCGGTCTCGAGGATGCGGTTGAATTTTGGAAGCAGATTTTTACCCGTTACGGTTTCGGCGAAGTCGTTCTATTCGATCCTGTGGATCCGAGCAAAATCTATTCGGTTCTGCGCGCGCCGGACAACGAGCAGGGACGCGCGATGGTGGAAAAAGAGCGCTCGCGCATTGTTGCCGAATATGACCTGGTCGACGACGAAGCGCGCATCAGAAGCCAGCGCGGCGCCAAGGAGCATTTTCTTGAAGGGCTAAGAATTTCCGGCCGCTATATGGGTCAAATGCAAAAAATTTTCCGTGACGAAGGATTGCCTGCGGAGCTTGCGTATCTGCCGCTGGTCGAATCCTCTTTCAACATTCGCGCCCGATCGAGCGCCGGCGCCCTCGGCATGTGGCAGTTTATGCCGGAGACCGGCAAAAAGTTTATGCGCATCGACGCGACGGTAGACGAACGGCGTGACCCGATGGCGTCGACCCGTGGCGCGGCGCGACTGCTCAAAGAGAACCACCGCATTCTCGGCAACTGGCCGCTGGCGATCACCGCGTACAATCATGGCACGGAAGGTATTTTTCGCGGCATAAAGATAGTCGAATCCGATAATCTGGTCGACCTCATTCGACGCTACCAAGCGCCGACATTCGGATTTGCCTCGAAGAATTTTTACGCCGAGTTTCTCGCCGTCGTCGATATCGCGACCAACAGAGATGTTCATTTTCCCTACCTGCGGACGCACCGACCGGTGGCGTTGCGCGAAGTTGAAGTGAAACGGCAGACGGCGCTCCACGCCGTGCTCAAACCGGCGGCTATTTCGCAGAGTGAGTTTTTCGAATGGAATCCTGCCCTGGAGCTCAAGGCAAAATTTCTCCCGGTCGGCTACCGCGTGAAGCTGCCGCCGGATAAAGTCGACGAATTCCTCGTCGCGCAGAAACGAGCGAGCATGACGCCGGCGGTAAAGAAAAGCGCCGCGCCATCGAAGAGACCTGCAGCTCGAGCGTCGAGCCCGGCGCGTCCATCGGCCGGCACGACAAAGACCAAAGCCGTGACTCGCGCTGTTTCCAGCACGGCCGCGACGACTAAAGCCAAGACATCGCCAGGCAAGCGCATGCCCGCAGTTCGACCATCGCTAAAATTGGCTTCGCGTTGAGCGGAGCATCGTCGGCATTCTAATCGGAAAGGTTGTCCGGGTTTCAGTTCAAAATTCGACTTACCGCGATCGCGCATGCTTGCACACCTAGACTTGAAGGCGGGCAGGCTTGGCTTATAATGGCATTTGCCCTATGGATGCGATCCTTTCCAGTCTGACCGCGGTGATGTATCTATTCGCCGCCGGCGCTTTTTTTCTCTATCTGGTGCGCCGGGAAACCGCGACCCGCTTGCCTACGGTGATCTTGTTTGGCGGTTTCATTGTTCACACCTTCGCTCTCGCCAGCCGTTTTTTTCGGGCAGGCTTCGCCGCCGTGGCGATCATGGGCGAGGCGCTGCTTTTTTACAGTTGGTTGATGGTCGGCATCTATTTGCTGATTCAGCTCAAGTATCGTCTGACGGTTTTGGGCGGGATCATTGCCCCGCTCGCGGTTCTAATGACGCTGGCGGGGTTTGCCGTCGGCAAGGGCGTTGGTGACATTCCACCCGGGTTCGAAACGTTTTGGTTGCCGTTGCACGTGACGTTGGCATTTCTCGGCAATGCATTCTTCGGCCTCGCGTTCGCGGTGAGCCTGATCTACTTGCTTCAAGAGCGCCATCTAAAGCACAAGAAAATGACCGCGCTGATGAAACGCTTTCCTTCTTTGGAGTCGCTGGATCGGCTCAACTATTCACTGTTAGTTTGGGGATTCCCCTTGATGACGTTAGGCATACTCACAGGCAGTTTGTGGGCGGGCATTCATTGGGGCAATTACTGGTCGTGGGATCCGCGGCAAATTTCATCCGGCATCGCGTGGTTGTTTTACGGCGCGCTCCTACATGGTCGCATTACGGCCGGCCTGAGGGGCAAGAAGGCGGCGCTTCTTACCATGTTTGGTTTCTGCGTCGTGCTCGGCTACTTTCTCTGGGGAGATGCGATCTTCCCGACCCGGCATGGGGGCCGGTTCGAATAAGCCGTGCACAAAGAAATCGTCATTGTCGGGCTCAATCATCGCAGCGCGCCGATCGAAGTGCGCGAGAGCGTCGCGTTCGAAAGTTCCTATCTACGAGACGCGCTGCCCCGCTTGCGCGGTTATAGATCGATCCACGAGGGCGTCATCCTGTCGACTTGCAACCGAGTGGAGGTGGTCGCCGCGGCGGCCGACAGCCGCGCGGCTTTCGATGAGATCAAATCATTCCTGGCCGAACAGAAGGCGCATCGCAGTCCGGGTCCGCTGGACGAGCATGTTTACGCTTACAATGGCGCCGATGCCGTGCGGCACTTGTTCCGTGTCGCCGCAAGTCTAGACTCCATGGTGGTCGGCGAGCCGCAGATTCTCGGTCAGTTAAAGCAGCATTACGACGCGGCGCAGCAGGCCGGCACGGTGGGAACGATTTTGCACCGGTTGTTCCATCGGTCTTTTTCCGTTGCCAAAAGAGTACGCAGCGAAACCGGCATCGGCAGCGGTGCCGTGTCGGTGAGCTCGGTCGCGGTGGATCTGGCCAGGCGGATCTTCGATCGTTTTGACGATAAGACGGTCATGCTGATCGGCGCGGGCAAGATGGGCGATCTCGTGGCGCGCCATCTGCAGAGTAACGGCATCCAAAGTCTGATGATCACCAATCGCACCTTCGAGCGCGCCGTAGAGCTGGCGGAAAAGATTACAGGGAGTCCGATCCGATTTGAAGATTTTCCGCGTTATCTCAAGATGGCCGATCTCGTGATCGGCTGCAGCGGGGCCAACGAAGTTCTGGTCGATGCCGCGACGGTGGACAAGGTTCTGCGCGAGCGCAAGCACAAGCCGATGTTTTTTATCGATCTCGGCGATCGGCGCAACTTCGATACCAGGATCAACGATCTCGACAACGTCTATCTATACAATATCGATGACCTGAGAAGCGTGGCCGAGGACAACTTACAGGAACGTTCCAGCGAATCAGAAAAAGCGGAGCAGATTGTCAACGAAGAGGTTCAGGGGTTTGTCCGCTGGATCGCTTCGCTGGAGCAAGTGCCGACGATCACGGCGTTACGCCGACGATTCGAAGAAATCCGCCGGCGAGAAATTGACAAATCCTTAAGCGGCAACTTGAGAGATCTATCGCAGCAACAACGGGTGGCGCTGGAAGATATGACCAACGCGATGGTCAATAAGATGCTCCATGGGCCGATTTCCCGCCTCAAGGGTAGTTCGCAAGACGATGACGAAGAGGCCATCCTATACGCCGCTGCCTTGAAGAGATTCTTCGATCTGGAGGAGAAGTGACGCCGCTCCGCATCGGCACACGCGGCAGCACGCTTGCTCTGGCTCAATCATCATGGGTTAAACAACAAATCGAGCAGCATCGTCCGGAGCTTCAAGCTGAATTACGAATCATCAAAACGAGCGGCGATAGTTTCATCGACACGGCGATTCCAAATATCGGGGGAAAGGGCGTTTTCACCAAGGAAATCGAAGACGCGTTGCTGCGCGAGGAAATCGACGTGGCGGTCCATTCACTGAAGGATCTGCCGACAGCCTTGTCGAAAGGGCTCATGATTGCCGCCGTGCCGCGAAGAGAAGATGCCCGCGACGTTTCGGTCGCGCGTCAGAAGCACAGGCTGTCTGCGTTGCCATCCGGGAGCAAAGTCGGTACCGGCAGTCTAAGGCGGCGCGCCCAGTTGCTCCATTTTAGGCCGGATCTCATGCCGACGCCGATTCGCGGCAACATCGACACCCGCCTACGAAAGCTTGACGACGGAGAAGTCGACGCGCTCATATTGGCTGCGGCGGGATTGAAGCGGATTGGCCGTGACGATCGCATCGGTGAATTCCTGGCAGACGACGTTTGCGTCAGCGCCGCGGCGCAGGGCGCGCTGGGGCTGCAATCAAGAGATGATCGATCGATCAGCGCATTGGTCGGGTTTCTGCATGACGACGTAACATTTGCGGAGGTGACCGCCGAGCGAGCTCTGCTCGAGCGCCTCGGTGGCGGTTGCCATGTACCGATCGGCGCGCGGGCGCGGGTCGAGGGAACGGAGCTCAAAATGATCGGCGTGGTGGCCAGTTTAGACGGCAGCTCGATCTGCCGTGGTGAGATCGCCGGTCCGGCGGCGAACGCGGCAGAATTAGGCAAGCGATTGGCTGAACGGTTGTTGGAGAAAGGCGCGGATAAATTCTTGATGCTCACGTGAGATGTCGGATGGATCGATCATGCAAGGCAGCGACAGCAAGAACTTGATGGCTTTCGACAAGCCGCTCTCCGGCAAGCGGATCGTGGTGACGCGGGCGCGCGCTCAGGCGCCGGATTTTATCCAGCGGCTCGAAGATCTCGGCGGCGACGTAATCGAGTTTCCGACCATCGAGATACAGCCGCCTGAGAGTTTCGCCGCGTTCGATCAGGAAATGGAGAAAATCGAGAGCTACGATTGGTTGATTTTGACCAGCGTCAACGGTGTCGAGCCATTTTTATCGCGACTTCGGGCCGCGGGTAAAACGGTTGCGTCGCTAGCACAATTGAATGTTGGCGCCATCGGTCCGGAAACCGCCAAAAAGTTGGAGTTGGCGGGAATCAAAGTCGATCGCGTGCCGACTCGCTATCAGGCCGAGGGCATCTTGGATTTGCTCGATCCGGAAATGATGCGCGGCAAGCGTGTCTTAATTCCACGCGCGGCGAAAGCGCGCGACGTGCTGCCCGAGACGCTGCGCAATTGGGGCGCCAGCGTCGACGTTGTCGAGGCGTATCGGACCATTGCGCCGACGGGCGATTTTTCCGCCGTAAAACTCTTGTTGCGCCAGGGTAAGGTGGATCTCATTAGTTTTACCAGCTCGAGCACGGTGAGTAATTTTGCCCAGTTGTTTGATGGCGCTAAGCTCTGCGAAATTCTTGGCAATACGGTTGTCGCTTGCATCGGTCCGATCACGGCCAAGACCGTCGAAGAATTAGACGGCCACGCCGACATCGTGGCAGATGAGTTTACCGTTGGCGGATTGATCCAGGCGATCGTCGGTTATTACAGCGCCAAGATCGCCGGTCAAAGTAGCCATGCCGGTGGCGGCGTCAGGAATTGAGCGGGGAGGGAAGCGATGGACTTTCCAATCTATCGTCCGAGAAGATTGCGCCGAAATGAGCGGCTCAGGGAACTTGTGCGTGAAACGTCCCTGGAGCCAAGAAGTTTTATCTATCCGCTGTTCGTCGGTCCGGGAAAGGACAAGGCCCAACCCGTTTCTTCGATGCCCGGCGTCGCCCAGTTAACGGTGGACCGGGCTGTGAAGGAATGTCTCGAGGTCAACTCTTTGGGTATTCCCGCGGTCATTCTCTTTGGTATTCCGGAGCAGAAAGATTCCATGGGCAGCGAGGCCTACGCGGATCACGGCGTCGTGCAGCAAGCGATACGCGCGATCAAAGAAACAATCCCAGAGCTGCTTGTAATCACCGATGTCTGCCTGTGCGAGTACACCGACCATGGCCATTGCGGCGTAGTCAAAAACGGCGACGTGGACAACGATAGCACTCTTGAGCTTTTGGCGCAGGAAGCGTTGTCTCACGCCAGAGCCGGCGCGGATATTATCGCGCCGTCCGATATGATGGACGGTCGAGTCGGTGCGATTCGCAAGACTCTCGATGCCAACGGATTTACCGAGACGCCGATCATGGCCTACGCGGCGAAATATGCTTCGGGATTCTACGGACCGTTTCGCGAGGCGGCGGAATCGACGCCGCAATTCGGCGACCGGCGTTCCTATCAAATGAATCCGGCAAATGCCGATGAGGCGTTACGCGAAGTGGAGTTGGACATTCGTGAAGGCGCCGACATCGTCATGGTCAAGCCGGCGCTGGCCTATCTGGACGTGATCTATCGAGTCAAACAGAAATTTGGCTATCCGGTGGCGGCTTACAACGTCAGCGGTGAATATTCGATGATCAAAGCGGCCGGGCAAAACGGCTGGATAGATGAATCACGAATCATGATGGAAGTGCTTTTTGCGATTCGCCGCGCGGGTGCAGACATGATCCTCACTTATTTCGCCAAGGACGCGGCCCGGCTGTTGCACGGAAGGTAGGGGCGACCCTATGTGGTCGCCCGTGCGAAAGGGCAGACACGGGGGTCTGCCCCTACCTAAATTAGATTCCACAAATCTTTGACTTTGCGGCTTAGAGTCCTTTCGCACTCAGCTTCCCGCCCGTCGCTGTGAACTTGACTTTCGGACAAACGAAAAATCAACACGCGCGCTCCCTTGATCAGACGCAAAATGAAGGTGTTCGAGTCCGGGTCGAATTCCGCCGTGACGTCAACTAGAGGATCGGTTCGCTGGGCGACTTGCTTGGCCCAAGATTGCAGTTCCGGAGTTGCGCCGTCGCCTCGTTGCGCGCTCAACATGATGCGGGTGAAATCCAGCGCTATTTCTTTTTATATAATCCGTCGATAAAGCCGCTCTGATCGAGCTCGCGGATAAAGCTCATATCGACGAACTGTTCAGGTTTGGCGCTCTTGGCTCTTGGATCGCGCTCAGCCGCGTCCTCGAGAACCGTTTTCAGTCCTTCGAGGCTCGGGTATTGTTTTTTTGGATAGAACGCTTCCGTCATCACATTCTCGTAGCTCTTCTCCAAAATCTCGCGGTCGAGTCCGCTGCCCATATAACGCCCCAGCGCCTTAATCGTGGCTTCCTTGTCAGTCCACATTTTGTGCACCGCTTCGACGTGCGCGCGAACGTATCTACGCACCGTGTCGGGATGTTCTTTGATAAATCTTCGGGTTGTCGCGGCGCCGGTATGTTGAAACACCAGCCCCATTTGCGCCACGTCGGCGATAACCGCCAAGCCGCGCTTTTCGGCGATAAAACTGGAGGGAGGGTTGATCACCGAGGCGGTGACTCGGCCCGTCAATGCGGCGCTCAGGCGCTCGGGTCCACTGCCAACTTGCACGAGCGTCACATCCTTTCCCGGAGTTAAGCCGATTCTTCGCAAAGCAAATCGCGCGATGGTATCGGTGGCCGAGCCGAAACGGCTGATCGCCACCGTGCCGCCCTTGAGCTGCTCGGCGGATTTCGTGCCCGGCTTCCCCATCAGCACATAGTTTAGCGAGATAATCCCCGCCGCGACAAAAACCGCGTCCGCGCCCGCGAACACGCTGTTGACCAGCCCGGGCCCGGATACTTGCGTAATGGGAACATCGCCCGACACCAGCGCTAGAATCGCAGTGGTACCGCCGGTGAAAAATATCAGCTGAACGTCGAGACCGTTCTTGGCAAAAATGCCGCTCTCTTTTGCTACCCAGGCCGGCAACTGATCGGCGCTGGCCGCGCTGTAACCGACATTGAGTCGACTTGTCTGGCCCAGTGCGAAGGAATGAAAAGGCAGCTCAAATAAGCAACACGCAAGGGCGATGGAGAGTGCTTTCTTCGCAATCATCGAAATGCACCTCAAATTGATTTTGGTGAAATCTTACCGGACGCTAGGAACAGAAACAAGAAAGCCCCGGGGGTACCGGGGCTTTCAATGCCAATACGTAGGATTATCGCAGAATGGCCTATTCGGGGTACTTCTCGGCGCGAAATGCCTTGTGGCAAGCGCCGCAGGCATCGCCCATTGCTTTAACCTTAACTCCCACCTCCGCGTCGTTGCCGGCCTTGGCCGCACTGGCTAACTCACCCGCGGCTTTGCTGAGATTCTTAGCAGCTTTGCCGAAATCTTCCGATTTTTCCCAGATCTCAGGCTTTGCTTTGGTTTTCCCGGTTGTGCTGCCTTTGGGGAACAAGCTGACGATCTTATCAGCTGTGCCCATGATGTCTTTGGCTTTGGCCTCGACCGTGGCGTAATCCTTGGCCTCGACAGCGGCTTTGATTGCCTTGGCGTCGGCGCTGTTGCCTTTCATGGCGGCTTGCCGCTTTTCATTAACGTCGGCCTGCGCGAAGACCTGAGCCGAAACTGCCAGAGTGATGAAACCGAACAATGCACCCGCTAATATTTTCGCAACCATTAATTCCTTTCTCCTTTCTTCGTTCGCTCCGTTTTTAACTGCCTTTGTTGACTTTTTTGACCACGTCCAATAATTGCTCCGTCGACAGCAGATCCTTTTCGGAATTGCTCGGACGAATGTCCAAGTAACGGATCACCCCTTCTTTATCGACGATCACGTAAGACCTTTTGGCCAGTCGCCTTGGCTCATCGTAAACTCCGTAAGCTTGCATGATTTTGCCGTCCCGATCGCTGAGTCACGGATAGACGATCTTGGCAAAGTCGGCGAAAGCCTTTTGCGAAAATGGCGCGTTGGCGCTGATACCGACAACTTCAGTGTTCTCGGCCTGGAAGAGAGAATAATGGTCCGAACCGGACGCTTGCAGGTCTTTAATTCAGGTAGGGCTGAAATCAAGCACGTAGAAATTGATCAGTACGTTTTTACCTTTGAGGCTGCTGAGTTTTAGTTTGCCGCCTTTGCTGCTGTCGAGATCGAAGTCGGGCGCCTTATCGCCAACGCCAATAGCCATCGCAGGCCGGATCGCTCCGACAAAAAGAAAGACCGTAGCCGCCAAACTAACAAGTAGGATTCGGCTTGACTTCATAGCTTTCTCCTTTTAGACGAAGTTCGGCAAGAAATCTTTCAAAAAGTTGACGATATATCTCTTAGATTTTGGCGACTGTCAATCCCCCAATCGGGGATATTCTCTTTAACCCATTTGGGGGCCTGTCAGTTTCGGTTTGTCGTTAATCATCCAAAAAAAGTGTGTGGCGGTGAAGCGGGCAATGTGTTTTGTGCAGCGCTCGGCGGATTGATATCGGCTCAGCGCGCTTATTCTCGGTTTCCTAATTGATAACAATCCTATTGAAGTTGTTCAATAGTCCGGCTTACATGCACTGCCGACAAGGGAGAACTAAATGGACAGTTTACTGTATTGCTCTGTCAGCGATTATTGACCTTTTTCACTTCACTCAACAGTTCTTCGGTCGAGACCAGGTCTTTCCCTGCGTTCGTCGGCCGAATGTTTAGATAGCGAATCACTCCCTCTTTATCGATAATGACGTAGGAGCGTTTGGCCAGTCTTCTTCCCTCGTCATAGACTCCGAACGATTGCATCACTTTGCCGTCTCTATCGCTTAATAGTGGGTAGTTAATTTTCGTAAAATCAAGGAAGGCCTTTTGGGAAAATATGACGTTGGCACTAATGCCTAGGACTTCGGTGTTCTCGGCTTTAAACTTGGGATAGTTGTCCGCACCGGACGCCTCAAGGCACTGGATTCAGGTTGGGCTAAAGTCGAGTACGTAAAAGTTTATGAGAACATTTTTACCTTTGAGGCTGCTGAGCTTTAGTTTGCTACCGGATGTACTGTCGAGCTCGAAATCCGGGGCTTTGTCACCGACCTCCAGGGCTGAAGCAACTCGGCTTGTCGTTAGCAGAAGACCTAACGCAAGCAAGAAGCACCCGACTAGTTTCCCAGTTAGTTTCATGGCGTTCTCCTTTTTGACGTAGGAGCCGAAACTCTTGTAAAGTTAATGCTTTATCTCTTAGATTCTCATTTCTGTCAATCCCAAGTTCGGAAAAATGCCTAATCCCTGAATGGAGTTAAACCAACCCTTCCCGCACCGCCAGAACGGCAGCTTCGGTGCGGTTTTTGACCTCCAGCTTGCGGAAAAGTGATTTCAAGTGCCCTTTGATCGTTTCGCGGGCGAGTTGGTTAATCGAACCGATCTCCTCGTTACTTAGTCCTTCGGTGACCAGGCGGAGGATTTTGAGCTCCAATTCTGTCAGCCCAAAGCGCGCGGCAAACTGCGTAATTCGGCTTTGGCTCGGGTTCGGCTTGCGATCGGCGGTCCGGTCCAAGGCGAGCTGCGCCAGATAAGGGGACGAGAAAACCTTTCCCGCATGGGTTTGTCGGATGATATTAATAAAGTCGCCTCGATCGGTGTCCTTCAGGATATAGCCGATGGCGCCGGCGCGCAGCGCAGCGTTGATTTTATCGTCTTCGTGGTGCACCGAGAGCATGAGAATTTTAGTGCGCGGCGAAACCGCACCGATCAGTCTCGCCGCTTTGATGCCGTCCATTTTCGGCATATCGACGTCCAACAACGCTAAGTCGGGTGCAGTCTCGCGCGCCGCCATCACGGTTTCCTGGCCATCGGCTGCATCGGCGACGACTTTGATGTCGGAGCCGGTCTCGAGCAGGATCTTCAAGCTTTGACGAAAGAGCCGTTCGTCATCGGCGATAAGCAGTTTGATCGGCATGGACTTGTCTGCGCGACCCTTTGAATCTCCGGGTAAGTTAACCAGAAGCGGTATCGAGCGCAATACATGCTAGCCGGGTCGAAGTAGCAGGCCGCCATTGTTAGGACTGGCGTGACCCGGTCCGGCGGACAGGGGGATTCTCTTACCACTCCGCCAAAGAAAAGTTTGATCGCCGTAATGGGGCGATAGCGGGTGACCCGACTGCCCGGATGAAAGAATGAAGCCGGAGTCTTTCCAATTGCCAAGCTCGACGATGAATCTGAGCGAAGCGCCGACGGTTTGCGAATACGGATTAGAATGACGGTAAAAGCCCAGATTGATTGTCATGCCGTCGCCGGCGGTGGCTAACGGTCCGATGCCGAGCAGGGGTTTTAAACTATTAATGCGCCCGAATGGATGATGCATCTGAAGCTGATGGATCTTGCCCCATTGCCATTCGATGAGATTTTCTCCCAGCGTCTGTTTCAGCTCCGCGCAAGCTCCGCGCAACGATAGCGCGACGAGCTGGTATCGAGGCCGGTTGGCGAACCATGGCGAATTCACGTCTTGCAATATTGCGTCAGTCGGTACAATGCACTGATTCAGGATTTCAACATAAGCGGCGAAAAGATCCTCGCCCAGCGTGGGAACCAGCAAATTTGTCAAAAGTCGATGATGAAAAACGTGAAAGATCGTCGCTTCGACGCTTGATGTAACACACTGACCGTCCCAACCGAGTAGCCGATTTGCCGCGTCTTTAACCATTGAGTCGTCATCGC
>Ga0184612_10001246_pt1 | contig 12304 bp, 16 predicted proteins | sample PLM3_60_coex_FD_133163 | JGI IMG/M metagenome (GOLD analysis project Ga0184612, IMG submission 133163) | Groundwater sediment microbial communities from an aquifer in East River, Colorado, USA - PLM3_60_coex | ecosystem: Environmental > Terrestrial > Soil > Riparian zone | place: USA: East...
CCACCGTCACCCACCACACCGTCGTGGTCGATACCGTCGGCGCGAACGCCCGCATCCGCCAGTAAGTTCGCCGTAGCGGAGCCGATCCTGCAGACCGGGGCAGAACCAGTTGCGGCGATGGTTACCGCCTATCCACAGCTCGCCGGGCAGGCCTTGGCGTCCGCTACCAACGGCTCGGATCCTGGGGTGGCGTGCGGCTTGTTCGATGGTCTTGCCCACGAGCCCCGGCGCGTGGCGTGCAGCCGGTGGGTGTCGTGGTCCTGGACGCTCCGGCAGGTCGCCGGCGAAACGCGGGCTGGACCACAGCGTTGGGGTTCTCGTCGCCTCGCGCCGGGCGGAACTGGGCCGCCGCGCACCCGCTACTGGTGGCTCGCACTCGGCGACGTTGCGGTCCGGATGCACCGATTCCACAAGGGCCACCCGCTGGACCTCGTGCCGGTCGACGGCGGCGCCGGTGTCCCGGTCAACTTCTTCGCCGGCCTGTTCCTGGGGTTGGGGCCGCCACCCGCCGAGCACCAGCGGCAGGAGTCGGCGATCGACTGGGTGCTCGCCTTCGACCAGGCCGGCAACCGGGTCGCGGAGTGCCGGATGCGGTTCGGGCTCGGCAACACTTGCGAGCCGGTGCCGATCCCGGACCCTCGACGGCCGCACAGCTGCTCGGCGGAGTGGTCCGCGGGCCAGACCACCCCACCTCGCAAACCTGTGCGCAAGGCACGCGCCGCCACCTCCCTGGCCGTCGTCAGGTGCACAACAGCCCGGCAAGCGCCACGGTGTCCGGCTTCCCGAGCAGAGCATGCCAGCACGGCAGTCGGCCACATCCCTGATGGAGGAATCACGGCAGCCTCAGAGTCCCTCCTCTGGGTCCAGGCCGAAGGGTCCTTGCGCACGCGCCCAGATGACGAACTGTGAGCTGTCGTTGCCGACATGGTCGTTGACGAAGGCGTAGGCCAGTTCGTCGATGCGTTCGTCGCTGAAGCCTTCGGCGCCCAGGATCGGACGTGCGTCCTCGGCGAGTTGGCGGGCGACATCACCTTGGGCGGAGTCTTCCATGAGCACTCCTCTCTGTGCTGTTGGGCTCACATTCTGGCCTGGCCCGGGCGAGCTCCCGGCACCTGGCCCGATCCCCGGCCATCTCACGGCGACCAGCAACGCCTCTAAGACAACAGTTCCTCACAGCGCGTCGGCGTGCCCCGCCGCACCCTGTGTGCTGGTTCGGTTAGGGCCCGGCGCCGTCCTGTAGTCGCACCTCGGTGGCAGGCTAGCCGGTGCGGGTGGGACCTACCTTGTCGATCGAGACACGAACCAGCACCCGGTGCTGGTCCTGCATCGCGCGGCGGTAGTCGTCCCAGTCGGGATGCTCCCCGCTGATGCGGCGGTAGTAGTCGACCAGCCCCTCCATCGCCTCCGGCAGCGAAACGACCTGCGCCGCCCCCTCGATCTGCATCCAACGGCCAAAGAAGCCGTCCGAGAACACGCACAAGACCGTGGTTGGGTCGCGCCGCAGGTTGCGGGTCTTGTAGGCGGCCTCCCTGGTGGAGATGACCAGCTCCCCCTCGCCGTCGACCCCGACGAGGACGGGCGAGGTCTGCAGTCCTCCGCTGGCCCTGCGGGTGATGAGCACCGCCCGGTGGTTGCTTGCGACGAACTCTCGTGCATCGTCAGGGCCCACACGTCCTCCTTGGTCGCGCAACTCAGCCGATCAGGGTGCTTTGGGCATGGTTGCATACGCCGGCTCATCAGCGGCGCTGCGCCAGGTGCCCCACGAGGAGATCAACGACCACCTGCCGCAGATCACCATGCGGTGGGTTGACTGGAAGTGGCCCCCGCCTCAGCCCGTCACCCGCCGACACGGGCGCTATCCACGGCTTGCTGATGCGGCCTTGGCACCGCGGCGACTGGGTTCCATCCTAGGGGTGGCCTGCGGCCTGTTCGATGGTCTTGCCCACGAGCCCTGGCGCCATAGCGTGCAGCCCGTGGGTGTCGCGGTGCCTGCACGCTCCGGCAGGTCGCAGACGATCTCCAGACCAGGGGACGACCTAAGCCTTCAGGAATCCGGGGGTGGTTCACCACCCGAACTACCTGTCACTAGCGACCGTCCGGCCGTGTGCTTGCCTGGATGACACGCTGTCCACACTTTCGCGCCAAGGTTCGCAGTATGCTTCTGGCCGCCGAAGCGGCCGCCCGCGCGCCCGCATGGTCGCCGACGGTCCAGACCGGGCCAGCGACGATGGTTTCTGAACGGCTTGACCGTGGCCACAAGCCACCGCAGCATCAGGAGTGCGCCTATGCCGCAGCTCAGCGCCGACGCCCGCGACCTCAACTGGCTCATCAGCAACTTCGCCAAGCGCACCCCTGGTGTCGCTCACGCCGTGGTGGTGTCGGCCGACGGGTTGCCGATCGCGGTGTCCGAGCGGCTGGACCGGCCGATGGCCGACCAGCTCGCCGCGATCGCCTCGGGGGTGGCCAGCCTGAGCCAGGGCGCCGCCCGCTACTTCGATGCCGGGACCGTGAAGCAGACCGTGGTGGAGATGCAGCGCGGCTTCCTGTTCGTGATGGCGATCAGCGACGGCTCCTGCCTGACGGTGCTGGCCGCCACCGCCTGTGATGTGGGCGGGGTCGGCTACGAGATGGCGACCCTGGTCACCCGCGCCGGTGAGGTCCTCACCCCCACCCTGCGGGCCGAGCTGCAGGCCGCCCTCCCGGCATGAGCGCCTAACGGCCCGCCAGGTGAGGTGCCGCCATGACGATCCCCGGCGAGCAGCCGGCGCCTGGCCGGCGACGGGTCCGCCCGTATGCGATGACCGGCGGGCGGACTGCGGTCCTGCTTGAGCCCGCGCATCGGTCGCAGCCGTGCCTTCAGCCGACCGTGGTCGCACTCGACCCGGTTGTTGCCGTAGCGGTCAGTGCGATGCCATGCCGCTGGCAGCAGCTCCTCCAGTACAACTGGGTAGACCGGCGCCTGATCGATGGTGACCTCGACGGGTGTGATCTTGGTCGCACCGATGGCTTGCTGGAAGAACCGCCGGGCGGCCTCGGCGTCCCGACGCGGAGACGAACACGTCGATGGCCTGCCCGAACTGGTCGATGGCGCGGTAGACGGAGCGCCAGTGCCCAGCCACCTTCACATAGGTCTCGTCCACGAACCAACGGTCGCCGACGACGTGCCGGCAGGGTCGGGCGGCCTCAGCCAGCAGCGGTGTGAACCGTAGCACCCACCGGTAGACCGTCACGTGGTCCACCTCGACACCCCGCTCGGTGAGGAGCTCCTCGACGTCGCGAAAGGACAGGCCGAAGCGCAGGTACCAGCGGACCGCCAGCACGATCACATCGGACCGCAGTCTCACCGCCCTGACCGCCTCACAGCGAACGCAACAGAGCCCTCGGCGGTCATCTGCCCAGTGGCCAGACGGTCCGCGTGCTGACGTTGACCGACTCGTGACAGGCGTTGACCAGGGCGGTTTGTCAACGGAGAGCACCAGGCAAGGAGACCAACAGTTCACCGGTATATACTGCTGGTATGGCCAAGCGGACGATGCAGGAGGCGACCTTCCTGATCCTCACGGCGCTGGCTGCGGGCAGCCAGCACGGCTACGGGATCATCTCCGACGTCGCCAAGATCTCGGACGGACGGGTGCGGTTGCGCGCCGGGACCCTGTATTCGGCCTTGGACCGTCTGCGCCTCGACGGGTTGATCACTGTCGACCGGGAGGAGATCGTCGAGAGCCGCCTGCGCCGTTACTACCGGCTCACGCCGGAGGGCAGCAGGCAGTTGGCTGCCGAGGCGGCTCGGTTCCAATCCAATGCGGCGGCCGCGTTCGCGCGGCTCGGTCTGGCGGGGGGGATGGCCAGATGACCGACGCCGCCGGCCTGGAGCGAGGTTACCGCCGCTGGCTGAGGTGGTATCCCAGGTCGTTCCGGCGTGAGCACGAGGCGGAGATCCTTGGAGTGCTGATGGCGGGCGCCCGAGAGGGCCAGCGCCAGCCAGAGCCGATCGAGTGTCTGGACTTGCTGCGCAGCGCGTTGTGGATGCGTCTGCGTCCAAGCGTGCCTCGGTCGAACCGGTCAGCATTCAATGCGGTCAAACTGATGTACGTCGGCGCCGTGGTTGAGCTTGCTGCTGCGATCGTCATCTTGGCCACCATCGGCGACGTCAGGTCGAACGTCGTCAAGAGGAATCCGGGTCTCACCGAAGCCCAGTGGCACGCAGTTGTAGCCGGCCAACTTGAACCGACGGCGGTGGCGGCCGGTATCGCGGTTGGCTTTTGGCTGTGGATGGCCTGGTCGATTGGCCGTGGACATCGCTGGGCGTGGATCGTGTTTGCGCTCTTCTTCGGCCTGAACACTTATAGCCTGCTCGACGGGCTGGCCGGGGATTCGGCGGTGTACGCCCGGCCGGACCTGGCGATCGGGAGTGTCCTCTGGCTGGTGGAACTTGCGGCCGTCGCCCTCATCTTCCACGTGAAGATCGCAGGCTCTCGGTCGGGCGCCAGTCGAATCACCCCGGGGGCTGGCGACGTGGGATGGGGGAGGATGTCCGGACCCTGCGAAGCACCCAGCGGCTCGTCATGGCAAGAGACCGGCCCAGAAGCGAAACGCCGACGGCTAACGCAGGCACAGCCACAGTCTGGTGGCGCCGCACAACCCCTGGCAGCGTGCGAGTTCTCGTCGTCTGCTGGTGGCAGCGGCGCTCCAGCGCTGTCGGTCGATCATTTGTCGAAGCGGTTCGGCGACCGCATCGCCTTCGACGATGTCTCCTTCGAGGTGGGCCACGGTGAGGTGTTCGGGTTTCTCGGCCCCAACGGCGCCGGCAAGACCACGATGGTGCGGACGCTTGGGACCCTGCTTTCCCCTTCGGCAGGCTCTGCGTTCATCAGTGGGACCCCACTGAGCCCGGAGAATGGTGTCGAGATCCGCCGGCGGATCTCGATCATGCCGGAGTCGCCGGGCCTGTATCTGCGCTTGAGCGTGACCGAGAACCTCGAATGCTTCGCCGACCTCTACGAGGCGCCCGACCCGACCGATCGCATTGGCCGCGCCCTGCGGGCGGTCAACCTGGCCGACCGGGCCCACGATGCCTGCGGCACCCTGTCCAAAGGTCTACGCCAGCGGGTCGCCCTGGCCAGGGCGCTGCTCAGCGACCCGGAGGTGCTGTTCCTCGACGAGCCGACCTCCGGCCTGGATCCAGTCGCCACTCGAGACGTCCATGAGTTGATCGCCGCGCTCGGCCGCAGCGGTGTGACGATCTTCCTCACCACCCATCGCCTCGAGGAGGCCGAACGGCTCTGCGACCGCGTCGCCATTCTGAACACGACGTTGCGCACGATCGGCCGACCCGACGAGCTGCGCGAGCGGCTGTTTGCCAAGACACTCACGGTCAGGACCCTCGTCCCGCTCCCCGAGCCGGGCAGCGTCTTTGGCGGCCTCGCGGCCGTCGACGGCTGGCGCCAGGACGGCCCCGTCACCTACGTCCTCGCCGTGTCCGAATCGGCAGTGGCCGCACCAGCCGTCACCCGGGCTCTAGTGGCGGCCGGTGCCGAGGTGCTGTCGATCAGCGAGTCGCACCACTCGCTCGAGGACGTCTACCTGGAACTGATCGACGAGGACAAGGAGGCGGGCCGGAGGTGAGCATGAGCAGGAGGCGTATCCGGGCCATCTTCCGCAAGGAGCTGCGGGAGTACCGGCGCAACGGCAATATCATCGCGGCCATGGTCATCCTCCCGCTGATCTTCCTCATCCAACCGCTGGTTGTCGTCTTCGCCCTGCCCGCATCGACTGCGGCCGGGCTCAGCCACGAGCATCTTCTGCTGTACATGCTGGGCATCCCGGCGCTCGTGCCCGCAACGGTCGCCGCCTACGCCGTGGTCGGCGAGCGCCAGCAGGGCACGCTGGAGCCGGTGCTCACCACGCCGATTCGCCGCGAGGAGTTCCTGCTGGGCAAGGCGCTGGCAGCTCTCGTCCCGTCCCTGGTCATCGCCTATGCCGTCTACGCCTTCTTCCTGGCCTGCGTCGAGTTCTTCGCAGATCCGGCCGTGGCGTCGGCGCTCATCCGAGGTCCGGACCTGCTCGCCCAGGTGCTCTTCACGCCGCTCGTCGCCGCGTGGTCGATCTGGATCGGCATCGCGATCTCCGCCAGAGCGAGCGACGTCCGCGTCGCACAGCAGCTCGGCACGCTCGCGAGTCTCCCGACGGCCCTGGTGGCGGCGCTCATCGCGTTCAACGGGATCCACGCCACGCTCGGCCTTGCCCTCGGCCTCGCGGCGGCGCTGCTGGTCCTCGACGGACTCGGCTGGCGGATCACGTCGGCGACCTTCGACCGCGAACGGCTCATTACCGGGACCAGGTGATGAGGTCGTGGTGGCCCACGGCGCTCGGCGGATCGACCTCACCGAAGTCAGGACGCCGTCGCCATCGGCGTCCTGCTCGACCCTCTGCTGGTGCGCACGATGCTCGTCCCCGCCGCCCTGCTCATTGTCGGAACAGCGCGTCTGGCGGCCCCCGGGGGCGAACCACGCGTGCCCTGCATGCCCACCGGGTTAAATCACACTGAGGCTGTCCTCACAATTGCGTCGAGATCTCACTTCCACGCTTTGGCGGATGTTCGAGGTCCGTCGACATGACGTCGAGCGAGAATCCGGTCGTAAGCCCTCAGCCACCCGGGCACCACCGCACGGACCGTTGTGGTCAATGTAGCATCCAAAGGGATCGACGCGGCCATCGTCCCGCGACTGGTGGGCGACGGGTTGCGCGTGGTGGCCGGGTACGACGTACGGAGGATGCCGCGATGACCGAATATGGATCCGGCCAATTACCGATTGAGCGGGTTGATTGCACGAGCGCGGATGATTTTCTTGAGAAGACCTCTCCGTGGGGTCCTTTCTTCCGGCAGGAATCGGTGCAGTACCTTCTCTTGTTGCCATGGGTCTTTCGTGGGCACAGCAATAGCAACTGGTCGCTTGAGCCAAAGGCGTTTCGTCCCGGAACGGAGATGCTGACTGCGGAATTGAGCCGTTGGGAACCGATAAGGGGACGTACACACCAGCCTAGTAATTTCGATCAGGCCTTGGCAGAGATGCACACCCTCCGGGCCTTCTATTTGCTGGCCGATCAAGAAGGATTGTCAATCCCAGAGGATAGCCAGACGCTCCGGGCTCACATGCTCGACCCATGGAACTACTTGATAATGCTGCAAAGAGAGAAGATGGCTTGGCCTCCGGCCGAATTGTTGTCCTTAGCTGGGCTGGCGCAGCATCAGGGGCTACCGACCCGTCTCCTAGATTGGAGCTACAACGTCAGCGTAGCAACGTACTTCGCATGCGTTGACGCGGCGAAGGAGTGGGCTAGGCTAGAGACGAAAAAGGTTGGAAGATTGACGAAACAGCAAAGATTGCGCCGCGATGGCGGACGAATGGAAGTGTGGGCGCTCAACTTGTACATGACAACTCCCCACAAAGGAGTGGAATTAGAGAAGGCACCGTTCGTTAGCTTGACCGCGCCTGGAGCCGGCAATGAAAACCTGCGCGCGCAGCAGGGGCTCTTTACTCTCGATAATCCGACGCACTTCAGGTGGGACTCTGCAGCAGATGTTGAACCCATGGACCAGAAGATCTTGCGGCATGATGGGTTCACACAACCTGTACTGCGGCGATTTCAGCTAGAGATTCGGCACGCTGCTCATCTGCTCACGTTGCTCGCACGCGCGCGGATCACCGGCGCAAAGTTCTTTCCAGGTTATCCTGGAGTCATGAAGGCATTGGAAGAAAGGAAGTGGCGGATACTGGCGGGAAGGGCGTGAGACGAGGATATCGCCGCCCGCGTCTCAGCCAAACCGCCAGGTCCGTAGGCTGGTGGTCATCGTCCACGGCGTGATCCTGCGTGCTGTCTGTGGCGGGAAACAAGGCATGTGGTCGAGCACCAACGAGCTTAACCGCCCCGCGACTCACCAACGGTGGTAGCCGAGGAGGCCGCGCGGCTAGCCTCACTACTCTTGCGTGTTGTCTCGAGCGACGCTGCCCAATATCGGAGCGCTACCGCATATCCTACTAACCCAACGTACTGAACCATATCACCCGGAAAGTATGTGGCTAGGCCCAGTAGTCCGTGATAAGAAGTGCCGCCCACATGGCCCAGGAAAGCGTCCAGAGGTAGAAGACGATGCGGACGATTCTGGCCGCAGGCCGGTCGAATCGATAAAGCAGCAACGCGCGGCGGAGCGTGACCCGACGCCGCTTCTGACCTTCAGCGCTCGCTTTCTCGACGCGCCGTGCCCAGAAGCGAAGGCCCATCGCGAGCACCACCAAAGCTGAAATTTGCACTAGGTCCCCATAGAGGCGCGCAGTGGCGACGCCCTGAGGCTCCAGGACGTCATGGATCAACCCGCCCATCAAATCGGCACCAGCCCAGGCAAACCGGTGTCCTGGCAGAACGTGGCCGACCAGACCGGGCTGTCGCGCTCCCGCGCCTACGCGCTGCTGCGGGAGGAACGTGCCCGCCTGGCCGCCGGCAACGGCCACCAGCCCACCCTCGACCTTGCGCGGAAGACGCCGTGACCACGCCCACCTGGAAGGAGCACCAACCATGCGTGTTCGCCTGCGCGTCCTCACCCCCGGCACCCGGGTTCGCCTCCGCCGGCCCGGCCGTGGTGAGCGTGGCCTGTGGGTCGTCGGCAGGGCCCCGGCGTTCTTGCGTAGTGTCCGTTTCATCCGAGGGTGATCCCGAGGGCTCTTCCGGCCGCAGGTCAGGCACGACCTGCTGGCTGGGAGCAGCTGCCAACCCGGCCTTGCCGGCGGCGTGATAGTCGGGGTGTTCACCGGCTGGTTGCGGAGCGACGAACTTGGGCGCCGGGGGCGCCGGTGGAGGATCGGGCTGCGGGCCGCCTGGCCGGGGAGCGCGTGCAGGCGGTCTTCGGCGGCTGTCGGGCCGGTCGTATGGTCGGCGGTAGCCTCGGACAGGTCAGCCGTGGGAGCCTCGTCGGCCGGTATTGGCGCGGGCGGGGGTGGGCGGCGCCGGGCGCAGCCCGTCGGTGGCGGCGCTGGTGGGGGGGCTCGTGGTCGGGCCGCAGTAGCGCGGTGCGGCGGCCGCTGGCACCAGGACCTGTTCACGATTCGGCTCGGCTACCGGGCGGCGAGGTAGCGATCCAGGATCGCCTTGACCGCCGGCGAGGACGGCCCGTTGGGCGCGACCTGGTGGCGCTGGAAGCCGAACCGCACGACCCGGCCGTCGCTGCGGCGTATGACGAGGTCGAGCTGACCGAGGGCGGCCATGTCGTGGCCTGGCTTGGAGATGATCGTGCCGCGGATGACCTCCGGCTGGGTCAGGTAGGCGGTCGGCGGGCCGTGGTGGCTGCCGAGGATCGCGTTCACGCCCTGGACCTGCCTGGCGACCTGCTCCATCTGCTCGAAGAACAGGTGCGACAGGACCACCACGACCTGGGCGCCGGCCGCGCGCATCTGCGGCACGACCTCGCGCAGCGCCGTCACCGGGTCGAGCAGGGTCACGGTCGGCGCCAGGCGCGCCGTGTGGGCGCCATCGCCCAGCACGAAGTCCGGCGACACCACCCCGGTGATGCCGACCTGGACGCCGGCGACCTGCTTGAGCACCCACAACCGCGCGCCCTGCTCGGCCGCCAGCGCCTGGGACGGGTGGCTGCCCTCGCGCACGTTGGCGCTCACCCACACGAACCGCGACCGCGCCACCAGCTCACGAAGGTGGTCGGTCCGGTCGGGCAGGTACTGGTCCATGTCGTAGCCGTAGGTGTCGGCGTCCATGCCGGCGGCCGCGAACGCCTCCAGGACGTGCCGGCTCCCGGTGTGGACGGTGCCGCCGCCGAGGACCGCCGGGAGCTCCAGCTGGTCGCTGAGGTCGTCGCCGTTGCCCACAAACAGGCTCGATTTGGGCGGGAGGCGCCGTCGCTGCTGGTCGAGGACCCCGGCGTAGTTGGCGAAGGTCCGCCCGTCGGCGGGGACCGGCCCGGCGGTGCTCTGCTGGTCCTGACCGAGCAGCGCGCCGTGCATGTGGGTCTCGTGGAACAGGGTGATGACCACCTCGCCGCGGCCGGCGCGCGCCGACGGCGCGAGCGCCGGGGCGAGCGGGGTGGCGGCGGTGGTCGTGGGCGCGGCAGCGCCGTGCGGAGGTGGGGGCTGGCTTGGTGGGGACGGCCGCGTGCAGGCGGTCAGCACCACGGCCATCCCGATGGTGAGCAGGAGCCGGGCTCCTCGCGCTGTCGTGGTTGGCATCGTGCGCCTCCGAAATCTCGGCCCCGATCTGGTTGCGCGCGCTGCCCCCACTACACCGCCATTGCCCGATTGGTTCCTCAGGTGGAGGCGCAGGCCTCCGGCGTTCTTGGGTGATGTCGGGTGCACCCGAGGGTGATCCCGAGGGTGGCCAGGGGTCGGCGTGGGTCACGGGCGTGCTGGCGCAACGCGGCGGCGAGGTTGACCGGCCCAGCGCGGCACAGCGCGCCGATGGCGAGGTTGCGCAGGCAGGCCATGACCTGCGGGCCGGTCCCGGTGCGCAGCTGGGAGGCGTCCTCGGCGAAGGTCACGTCGCGGACGTAGTGCAGGCCGTTCTCGATCGCCCACTGCCCCCGCAGGAGGTCGGCGAGCCGGGCGGGGCTGGCCTGGGCGAAGGTGAGGCTGGTGATCGCGTACACGACCACGGTCCGCCACCGTCGGGTGCCAAGCTCGCGGGTGGTGCGGGTGACCTGGATGACCTGGGCGGCGTGCGGAACGCCGAAGTGGTTGACGGTGACGGCGTTGAGGATGCGCAGCTCGACCCGGCCGTGGGCGCGGTCGCGGGTACGGTCCAGCACGGGACGTGGTGCCACGCCAGGTGGGCGCAGCGGTCCAGGAGCGTGGGCTGGTTGGCCTTGACGGTGAGCAGGTAGTGGGCCTGCTTGCCAGCGACCAGGAACTCGGCGGCGCCCGGGTGGGTGTGCAGCGCGTCGGTGGTGACCACGGCGCCGGCCAGGTCCAGGTCGGCCAGCAGCGGCTGGAACCCGGGGACCTCACGGGGGGCGCCGTTGACCTGGCGTTGGGCCAGCACGGCACGGGTGGCGTGATCCATCGCGGCCAGCAGGTGGACCTGCCGGCCGTCGCCGCCTTTGGCGCCCCGCAGCGTCTTGCCGTCGACCGCGACCGCCCACCGCCGCTGCTGCTGGCCGGGTCGCCCGGGGCAGTCACGGTCGCCCAGCCACGCGCCGATCACCGCCGCCAGCGCCGTTTGGGTCCACGCGGGCAAGAGTCCGACGGAGGTGGCTCGGTGGGCACCACCCAGCGGTCGGGGGCGTCACGGCGAGCGCCGAACGCCGCACGCACCGGCTGGGGAGCATCGGCGGCCCACTCGGCGATCGCGGCCATCGACCGGGCACCGGTCAAGACCGCGGCGGCGGCCATGGCCAGGATCGCGACCAAGGGGTGGCGGCGGCCGCAGGCCCGCCTGGGGTCGTGGAGGGTGGCGAGGTAGGCGAGCAGGTGCGGCGGCTCGGCCGGTCGAAGCGGGTCGGCATAGGCGAGCTGGGCCAAGGCAGCGGGGATCGAGGATGATGGGTCGGCAGGCACGGGCTTCCACCGTGGTCATGAGGCTGTGAGAACCCCATGATCCCGGGCGCTCGTGCCTGCTCACGTCATCCCCCAGTACGTCACCAACCAGACACACTCACAGAACGCCGGAGCCCTGGGGTCGTCGGTGACCGGCTGGTTGGCTCTGGCCTGGAGGATCCCGCCTACGAGCTGCGGCAGGAGCGCAGGGCCGGGCGCGGATCCTGCGCCGCTCCCGGCTCCACCTCGCCCGCACCACCAGCAGCAGCAGGAGATGGTGAGCCCGATGCCCGACCCTCACCGGCTCGACGACCAGGAGGCGGCCCAGCGCCGCCGTGTGTGGCTGGACGACCGCCACCGCTGGAACCGCGACCTGGTCGTGCTCCTGCTGCGCCATGCGGCCGAGGCCGACGTCGCCCGCGCCCTGGACCAACTCCCCGCCGCGGAGCTGCAACGGCTGGCCCGCCTGCTCGCCCAGGCCACCGACCTGCACCAGGTCGTCCGCCGCATCGCCGCCGATCTCCAGGAGCGCCTGGACGGCCGCCCGGCCGGGCTGCCACCCGGCCAGCCTGGACCGTCCCCGGCGACGCCGACGCGCCCGTGACCCAAGCGAGCCTGGAGTTGCCCGACCGCCAAGGCCCCTCGACCCCGAGGGGCCTTTTCTTGTGGGCGCTCCGGCGGCCGGCGCTCCCGCCGCACCCGAGGAGGGAGGTGCCGGGGGGAGGTCCCTAATCTGGACTCTACGCACGCCACCGGCGTACCCGCTCGCC
>Ga0184612_10001247_pt1 | contig 12294 bp, 15 predicted proteins | sample PLM3_60_coex_FD_133163 | JGI IMG/M metagenome (GOLD analysis project Ga0184612, IMG submission 133163) | Groundwater sediment microbial communities from an aquifer in East River, Colorado, USA - PLM3_60_coex | ecosystem: Environmental > Terrestrial > Soil > Riparian zone | place: USA: East...
CCGGACGTCTTCAACATCCTCCTGCAGATCCTCGAGGACGGGAAGCTCACGGACTCGCAAGGGCGGAAGGTCGACTTCCGCAACACGATCGTGATCATGACCTCGAATCTCGGAGCGGCGCAGATCTCGAAGAACCAGACGCTCGGCTTCTCCATCGGCGACGAAGGCGGGCTCTCGTACGACGAGATGAAGGAGCGCGTCATGTCGGAGCTCAAGAAGGTCTTCCGGCCTGAGCTCCTGAACCGGATCGACGAGGTCATCGTCTTCCACAAGCTCGAGAAGAGCGAGATCCTCCAGGTCGTCGACCTGCTGATGAAGCGCGTGCGCGAGGAGATGGGCAAGCATGGTGTCGTCGTCGAGCTCACGGACGAGGCGCGCGAGCTTCTCGTCGAGCAGGGATACGACCCGGCGATGGGCGCCAGGCCGCTCCGCCGTGCGATCCAGCGGCTGATCGAGGATCCGCTTGCGGACTTCATCCTCGGCCGCGAGCTCAGCCCGGAATCGACCATCGTCGTCGACCGGCGCGAGAATCCCGTCGACGAGGAGCCGCCGGTCGAGATCAGGGTCATCGAAGGCACGCCTGTTCCAGCGGCGGTGGGCGGGCCCGCGGACGAGCCAGAAGCCCCGGAAGACTCGGACGCCGACGCCTGACGGCGAGACGCCTCGCCCGGCCGACGCAAGCGTGTCCCCCTACATTCCGGCCATGGCCGTGAGCATCCGGCACGCGAAGCCGTCCGACTACGGCCGGGTTATCGGACGCGTCAACGTCTGGTGGGGCGGACGCGACATGGCGCCCATACTCCCCAAGCTGTTCTTCCTCCACTTCGAAGGCACGAGCTTCGTCGCCGAGGACGAGGACGACGATCTCGTCGGGTTCCTGTGTGGGTTCCTCTCGCAGACGTCGCAGGACGAGGCGTACATCCACTTCGTCGGCGTCACACCCGACAAGCGAGGCGAAGGCCTCGGGCGCTCGTTGTACGAGCGATTCTTCGACGAGGTGCGGTCACATGGACGAACGGTCGTTCGCTGCGTCACCTCACCAGCGAACCGGGCCTCCGTCGAGTTCCACGAGGCGCTGGGCTTCGACGTCGATCGCGTCGTCCCGGACTACGACGGGCCGGGCGAGGATCGCGTGCTGCTCGTCAAGCTGCTGAGCTGAATCGGCGGCGCTTCCGCCGTCCCAAGAGCTTGCGCCGTCCTAGTAGCGGGTTCCGGGTCGTGTGTATCTCCGCCCAGTTCAGATACGTGCCGTATGCGAAAGCTCCCGCCAGAGCAACGAAGCCGTAGCTTAGCCATGTCGAGTGGGCGTCGTTCAGGTTCTTGACGACCGCAAACGCAAAGGTCACGGAGCCGAGCGCGAGCGTCACGCTCTCCCACGGAACGTCCTCCGACATCTCGACCTCGGTCAGTTGGACGAGCACGACGAGAGTCACGGCGGCGATGACCAGCAATGCGATCAGTAGCCCCCACGCGTCCCAGCCGTCCTGTGGCTGCTTGGCGATTCCGGCTGGCCCGTAGTCGATCTCGAGCATCTGCCAGTTGAAGAAGAGGCTAAAGAACAGCAAGGGGCCCGCGGCCAGGACGAATTTCGTACCTCGCGAGAGGGCCTTGATGCTCTCCATGACGAATCCTTTCCGCGGTTGTTCGACAGCTTCGGACGGCCGGCTACACCCGTCTTACTGGCTTCCGGGTATTCCCGAAACTTCCAGATGGGGTATTTGCAGGGATTCTCGAGGAGCCGCGCTCACCGCGCGCGAAACGCACTGCGGCGAGCGCGGCTGCTGCTGAGAGCTAGCTGTCTCGCTCGCTCGTCGGCGTATCCGTGTCGGTCGGGTCGGCGGGTGCGCCTTCGGCCGCCTCCGCCGGCGGCTCGGCAGGGGCTGCCGGCGCAGCGGGCGTAGACGACTCCGGGGCGGCAGCGGGCGCACTTGCCGCAGGCGCGGTCGCTGCCGCGCCTGCCGAGCTCGGTATCTGGCTCTTCAGGTGCTCGATGCCTCCTGCCTCCTGGATCTGCATCCAGGCCCCGACGGCGATGATCGCGGCCAGGACGATTCCCACCCAGGCGGCCCATCCGGAGTAATCGTCGACGAGGGCTTTGAGCACCGCGATCGCCAGGATGAGGAAGGCGAGGACGCCGGCGGTCATTGCGGCGGAGACGGGAATAGGAATCTCGACCGCAGCCATGCGCGCGACGATCCAGGCGATGAGCACCAGTGTAAGGAGAGCTAGGAGCCACCCTCCGGCACCGTGGAAGGCCGTAAAGGTCGTGTCCCCGCCCAGTGCCTCGATCTCGTCCTTGAAAGGCCCGCTGTATGCCTGCCAAGGCAGGAACAGATCGATGAATAGGAGCACGGCTCCGACGAACATCAACTGCGTTCCGCGCCCGAGAGCGTTGAATCGTTCCATTCGGCCCGTCCTTTCGTTCGTTGCCTGTGGCAATCAGCAGCACTCTTATTCACCGGCGCACGAGTTGCAAGCCGGTTGGCGCACAATCGTGACAGCAGCGTCGGACCGTGCTCCTAGACTGGGCAGTCCGGTGGCCAAGGTCACGGTTCAGTTCACGTGCACGGAGTGCGGTACGACGAGCGGGCGCTGGCTCGGACGTTGTCCCGGTTGCGCTGCGTTCGGCACCTTGGTCGAGGAGCTCCACGGCTCGGAAACGGCCACACCTGCACGGGCTCTCGCGCCGGTTGCGCTCGGAGAGGTCTCCGCTGACGAGGCCAAGCGCATCGCGACCGGGATCTCCGAGCTCGATCGAGTGCTGGGAGGTGGTCTCGTTCCCGCTTCCCTCGTCCTCGTCGGAGGTGAGCCGGGGGTCGGCAAGTCGACGCTCCTCCTCAGCGCGCTCGGCGCGATCGCGCGCAGTGGTCGGCGCGCCCTGCTGGTCACCGGCGAGGAATCCGTCGCGCAGGTCTCCCTTCGAGCGGCCCGGCTCGGCGGCGCGGAATCGGTCGAGATCCTCGCGGAGACCGAGCTCGACGTGGTGTGCGCAACGCTCGAGGAGGCGCGGCCGGACGTCTGTGTGATCGACTCGGTGCAGACGCTTCACGCCTCCGCGCTCGGATCGGCGCCGGGATCGGTCGGCCAGGTGAGAGAGGCGGCCGGGCGGCTTCTCCGGGTTGCGAAGGAGGCGTGTGTCGCCACGATCCTCGTCGGGCACGTGACCAAGGACGGTGCCGTCGCAGGGCCGCGCGTTCTCGAGCACCTCGTCGACTGCGTCCTTCAGTTCGAAGGCGACCGCTATCGGGAGCATCGCGTACTGCGGGCGACGAAGAACCGCTTCGGGTCCACGAACGAGCTCGGCGTCTTCGAGATGACGGCTGGAGGCCTCGTCGGCGTTCCGGATCCGTCGGAGCTCTTCGGTTCGACGCATCCAGGTGAGATCGGAGCTGCTGTGAGCTGCGTGCTCGAGGGAACGCGGCCGATCCTGCTCGAGATTCAGGCGCTCGTCACGCCGACCGACCTCGCCATGCCGAGACGCGTCGGAACGGGTGTCGACCCGCGGCGCCTCGCCATGATCGTGGCCGTGCTTGGTCGACATGCCGGCGTAGCACTCGCGAGCTCGGACGTGTTCGTCAACGTCGCCGGCGGGGTCAAGATCGAGGAACCGGGGGCGGACCTGGCCGTCGCCCTTGCCATTGCTTCAGCAGCGCGCGGTATTCCCGTGCGCGCCGGCGTCGCGGCGTTCGGGGAGATCGGCCTCACGGGCCGCATGCGCCCGGCAGCACAGGCGGAACGGCGTCTCGACGAGTGCGCGAAGATGCGTATCGCGACCGTTCTTGCGCCTGCCGGGACCGCGACTCGCGGTGGTCTGCGCGTGGCCGGCGCAGAGACGCTTCGCGAGGCGATAAGCGCCGGTCTCGAGGCTCCCGCGGCCCGCGAAGCCGTCGCGTAGACGTTTTCCGTTCCAACGGGTTTGCGGACAGCCGTTGCGGTTCCGTTAAGGCCACGTGAGAAACCCGCTATGATGTGTCGGGACGCCGGCAGGGGAGACGCTGCCGGCACTTTTACGTGAAGGCCACGGATACCGACATCGGGGAGGCCCTCTTGTTCGACATCGGCGACAAGGTCGTCTATCCGCACCATGGCGCGGGTACGGTCGTGAGGAAGGAGAAGCGCGAGGTCCTTGGCGAGACGCGGGAGTATCTAACGATTCAGATCCTTCACAACGACATGACGGTCAACGTGCCGTGCGAGAACGCTGAGCGGGTCGGGCTCCGCACGGTCATCGACCAGCGCACGGTGCAGATGGTCGTCAGAACTCTCTCGGGTGGTTCCACCGAGATGCCGAAGAACTGGAATCGCCGCTTCAAGCACAATCGCGACAAGATGAAGACGGGCAACATCTTCGAGCTCGCTGAAGTCGTGCGAAACCTCGCCGTTCGCAACAACGAGAAGGGCCTTTCCACCGGTGAGAAGCAGATGTTCGTGAAGGCGAAGAAGATCCTCGCCTCCGAGCTGATGTATGCGAAGGACATGAACGAGGACGAGGCTGCGGCCTGGCTCGACGACGTCCTCTCTCGCGCAGGTCAGGACAAGCCCAAGTCGAGAGCGAAGCCCAAGGCCGCCGCCGCGAACGCGTAGCGGCGTTCCCGGCAACAAACGCGGCGGCGCTTCGAGTCCGCCTGTCCTGCCCTCCCGTGTGTCCGGCTTGAGGGGCTTCTAGACCGTTTCTGGCATCGGCGGAAATGTCTGGGCACTACTCCTCGCTGCGGGCGCCGGCGAGCGGCTCGGCATCGATCGTCCGAAGGCGTTCGCCGTTCTCCGTGGGCGGCCGCTGCTCGCCGAGAGCCTCGACCGGCTCGACCGCTCGGCCTGGGTCGACGCAATCGTCGTCGCCGCTGCGCCCGGCTGGGAGGAGCCGTCGATCCTTCTCTCCGAGGAGCTCGCGACGACGAAGGTCGTGTCGTGCGTCGCCGGTGGCACGACGCGAGCCGAGTCGGTGCGTGCTGCGCTGGCCGACGTCCCCGAGGAGGCCCTCGTCGTACTCGTGCACGATGCCGCGCGGCCCCTCGTGGACGACTCGGTCATCGAGCGCGTTCTGGGCCCGCTCGGAGAAGGTTTCGACGGCGCGGTGCCTGCGTTGCCGGTCCCGGACACGGTCAAACGTGTGGAGCACGGTGTCGTGACGGAGACGGTCGCCCGGGATGGTCTCGTCGGCGCCCAGACTCCGCAGGCATTCCTCGCCCCGGCGCTGAGGCGGGCGTTTTCGGGCGACCTCACCGGCGCGACGGACTGCGCTTTTCTCGTCGAACGCGCCGTCGGGCGAGTGGCGGTGGTCGAGGGCGATCGCCGGCTGCTCAAGGTGACGACGCTCGAGGATCTCGCGCTCGTCGAGTCATGGCTCTGAAGGCAGTTTTCTTCGACCTAGGCGAGACGCTCGTGGACGAGGAGCGCTGGTGGCGCGAGCTTGCCGAGCGTTCCGGCCTTCAACCGCATGTCGTCTGGGCCGCGCTCGGCGTCACCATCGCCCGTGGGGAAGAGAACGACGCGTTGTGGGGCCACCTCGGGATCGAGCGCCCCGATCGGTCGTGGTACGGCCTTAGGTACTCGTCGGAGGATCTCTATCCCGATGCCGTCGATTGTCTCGAACGAGTGCGTGGCCTCGGCCTTCGCGTCGGCATCGTCGGAAACCAGACGGAGGCGATGGAACGCTGGGCCCGTGAGGCGGTCCTGCCCGCAGACGTCATCTCCTCGTCTGCGAGCTTCGGTGTGCGGAAGCCCGACCCGCGGTTCTTCGCCCGTGTGGTCGAGCTCGCCGGCTGCCGATCCGAGGAGACCGCGTACGTCGGCGATCGCATCGACAACGACGTCCTCCCGGCTGCGGCGGCCGGGCTCGTCGCGGTCCATATCCGGCGCGGGCCGTGGGGTCGTCTCCAGCCGACTCCGCCTGAGGCGGCGCTCGGACTCGACGACCTCGCCTCGCTCCCGCAGGCGCTAGCCTCGCTCGCATGAGCGAGCTCAGGGTCGGGGTCGGCTTCGACGCGCACGCGCTCGTCGAAGGTGTGCCGCTTGTCCTCGGCGGCGTCTCGATCGACTACCCGCGCGGCCTCGCGGGGCACTCCGACGGCGACGTGATCGCCCATGCCCTCATCGACGCGCTCCTCGGAGCTGCGAACCTCGGCGACATCGGCTCGCTCTTCCCGTCGGGCGACGAGCAGTACCGCGGCGCGTCCTCACTCGATCTGCTCTGGGAGGCATATCGCGAGGTCCGCAACAGCGGCTTCGAGCTCGTGAACGCCGACTGCGTCCTCGTGGCGGAGGAGCCACGGATCGGAGACGTGCGCGACGAGATGTGCGAACGGCTCGCCGGGGCGCTCGGTGTGGAGCGAGGACGCGTAACGGTGCGCGCGACCACAACCGACGGTCTTGGCTACACGGGTCGAGGCGAGGGGCTCGCTGCGCAGGCCGTCGCTCTCCTCCAGCGGGGCCGAGGGAAATGAGCACGCACGACCCGCTCGTGCTTCCGCCCGATCTCGTGGCGCCCCGAGACGACGGCGCGGCCCGGCATCTGCCAGGCGCCACTTTGCCGGCGGTCACGCTGAAGGCGACGGACGGCCACTGTGTGGACCTTGCCGATCTCCCCGCCCAGTGGGTCGTTCTCTACTCCTACCCGCGTACGGGGCGGCCCGGGGAAGCACCACTCGTGCCCGATTGGGATCTCATCCCGGGCGCACGTGGCTGTACGCCGGAAACTTGCTCGTTCCGCGATCACTATCGGGAGATCCGGGATATCGGAGCTGATGTCTTCGGCGTCTCCACGCAGGACACCGACTATCAGCGAGAGGCTGTAGAGCGGCTCGCGCTCCCGTTCTCATTGCTCTCGGACAGCGACCTCGTGTTGACACGTGCTCTGCGGCTGCCGACGTTCGAGGTCGTGGAGCAGCTTCTGATGAAACGGCTCACTCTCGTCGTCCATGAGAGCCGGATCGAGCACGTCTGGTACCCCGTCTTCCCACCTGACCGTCACGCCCAAGAGGTCGTGGGATGGCTTCAGCGGCAACACCTGAGCGCGGAGCGGGGCGCATGACCGCTGTTGGCATCGTGGGGCTGGGCACGATGGGAGGCCGCATGGCCGGCCGGTTCATGGCCGCTGGCGACGAGGTCGTCGTCTGGACAGAACTCGAGAGCGAGTGGCGTCTCTGGCCGATCACGGGGCTGTTCCGGTAATTCGTGGAGGCCGCTGAAGCGACCGACCTCGATCTCCGCGTGGGCAGCGCGTCCCGGGACTGGCTCGTCGACGCCGATGCTGCAGGGCTTACGGACCGGGACTACTCGGCCGTCCTGGCTTGGATACTCCGGCCCCGGGAGTGAACCACCCTGGCAGGCGCTCGCGTTACTGCGCTACACCGGTTCGGTCGCCGGTCGCGCGGCGAATCACCTTCCTCTCCCACGACCCGTGGAACGTCCGAGGGATGTCATCGAGCGCGAACCACGCCGTTTCGTGCTCACCGCCTGCGTCCCCATTCGCCAAGACGCCGTAGTGGAAGATCACGTGCCAGCCTCTCCGGCCCCGGAAGGACTCGACGAAGAGCATCTCGGGTTCGTCGCACTCGAGGTCCGGAAGATCCCGCACGAGGAATTTCCTAGCCGCGTCGTCCGGATGCTCGTACGGCACGAGGTCGTCTCCGGGCAGCCACCACCGCTCGTCGTCCGCGTCGTACCGGATCAGCAGGACATCGCCGTTCTGCCGCTGCACGACGAGGCTCGATATCACCTGAATCTCGGATTGGGGCATCACTCCTCCTTTGCGATCTGCTGCTCGACCCACGACAACTCGGTCTGCGTGAGCGCTTGCTGGCGGGCGGCCATCTCCGGTCCGGGCTCGGAAGGCGCGAGCTCGTCGAGGTGGGCGAGACGAGCGCGAAGCGCGTCTCGGCGCTCGACGAGCAGCTGCGCCACCTCTTCGTCCGGCAGCTCTGAGCGGGCCGCCAGCGCGAGCTGAAAAGGCTCAGCCGGGCTCGGGAGCTCGCGCCAGGCCTGTCGAAGGAGGTCGCGGAGATGATCGCGGCCGGTCGGCGTGATCCGATAACGCGTGCGTGCCGGCCGTCTCCCTTCCTGCTCGACCTCGAGTGCCTGCACGTAGCCGTGACGCTCGAGCGTCCGGAGGACGGCGTAGATCGACCCGTACTCGGTGGGGAACCAGAAGCGTAGCGTGTCGTCGTCCAGAATCCTCTTGATCCGGTACCCGTGCAGCGGGCCCTCGGAGAGGAGCCAGAGGATGAGCAGCCGCGTCAGCATGCTCCAGTTTTTATACTAAAGCTTGAGTAATTTCAAACGACGGGCAACGTGAAGCAGACTCTTGCGCCTCCACCCTCCCGGTCCCCGGCCCAGATGCGGCCGCCACGCGCCTCGACGAGACCACGGGCGATCGCGAGACCGAGACCTGCCCCGCCGGTGACGACGGCCAGCGTAACGTCATCGACACGGTTCCCGGCCAGAAGAGCTTCACGCCACTCGGGCGGTCCGGCTCGTGACCTGGAAGAAGGGCGGCGACGTCCGCGTCCTTCGTTCTGCTGCGGCAGTCCGCGCAGCTCAGAAGGCGGCGGACGTAACGGTGTAGGCGATGCCGATCGTCGTCAACTGCCCAGTCCTAGGTCGGGAGACCAGCAACTCCGTCCTCCACGACGACGAGACCGTCTCGCTCGAGTGAGCGGACGGCCTCGCCGTCGAGAGCGTCGAGCCCCTTCGCCGACGTGGCGATCGCCCTGAGCGTCAGAGCGCGTCGCTTCCGGAACGACCCCTCGAAGGGGCCCTGTTTGCGAGCCGGCTCCTCGCGGATGCCACGCGATGGGCATTCGAACGCGAGCGGGCACACGCCGCAGCGTGGGATCCGCGCCAGGCATACGGTCGAACCGAGATCCATCAGCGCTTGAGCAGCCGCCGACGAGAATGCATGACCGGTCCGGCGCTGGACCCGTTCGACGTTCACGTCCACCGGCAGCACGTCCTCGCCGAAGGAGAAGCGGCGTATCGCCGCGGCTGTGTACGGCCCGACACCCGGAAGCTTCGTCAGATCGTCCGGCCAGCCGGATTCGACGATGCGCCGGACGGCGCGATGGAGATTCAGCCCGCGCCGGTTGTAGCCGAGCCCCTGCCACTCGCGGATCACGTCTGCCGAGGACGCCTCCGCGAGCGATTCGACTGTCGGCCAACGCTCGAGCCAGGCGAGGTAGCGTGGCACGACACGCGCGACCTGCGTCTGCTGGAGCATGACCTCCGAGACAAGGACAGGGTACGGGTCGGAGGTCCGACGCCAGGGCAGATCGCGCTGGTGCACCGCATACCAGGCCGAAAGGGCAACCTCCATCGGTGCGACTGTATGCAATGCCATCGAGAAGGGAGGACGTTTCGTGACACTCATTCCAGGAGGGGACGCCGGGTGCCGCTTCGACTTCGCTGATCCCCGCTACCGGTAGCGTCCGGCCCGTGCTGCTCTACAACTCGGCCGTCTCGGGCAACTGCTACAAGGTGCGGCTTCTCCTGGCCCACCTCGGGCTCGAGTACGAGACCGTGGAGATGTCGGTCGTCGACAGGTCGAACCGCGCGGAGGTGCTCGGTGCGCTCAACCCCGGGCTTCGTGTCCCTACGCTCGTGCTGGACGACGGCCGTCCGCTCGGCGAGTCGAACGCGATCCTGTGGTACCTCGGCGACGGAACGCCGTACGTGCCCACGGATGCGTACGAGCGCGCGCAGGTGCTTCAGTGGTGTTTCTTTGAGCAGTATTCGCACGAGCCCAACATCGCGGTGGCTCGCTTCTGGCTTGCGTACTCGGGCACCCCGGAGCAGTTCACCGATCGGCTCCCCGCACGGATGAAGGGTGGCTATGCGGCGCTCGACGCGATGGAGCGCCACCTCGACGGGCGCGAGTTCCTCGTCGGCGACCGCTACTCGATCGCGGACATCGCGCTCTACGCGTACACGCACGTCGCGCACGAGGGTGGGTTCATCCTCGATCGGTTCCCCGTGATTCGCCGGTGGCTCGACAGCGTTGCGGCACAGCCCGGGCACGTCGCGATCGACGACTGAAGCAGGTCGGACGCCACTTGTCTGACCCATAGAGTGGCCGCATGACGGTTCGCGTCCGCTTCGCGCCAAGCCCGACTGGCTCGCTCCATCTCGGGAACGCGCTGACGGCGGTGGCAAACCGCTCGTTCGCGGACGGGCGTGGCGGTGCTGCGGTGCTGCGGATCGACGACACCGATCCGACGCGGACGCTCGAGGGTGGGGAGGAGGCGATACTGGCCGATCTCGCGTGGCTCGGTGTCTCGTTCGACGAGGGGCCCATGCGCCAGAGCGAGCGCGGCGCGCTCTACGCCGAAGCCGCGGCGACCGCCGTTGGGTCGGGCGGCGCTGAACGCGACGTCGACGGGTCGGTTCGCCTGGCGCGTGACGGAACGACGCTGCTTCGCGCAGACGGCTCGGCGACGTATCAGCTGGCCTCGGTCGCGGACGATCTCGAGCTCGGAATCACCCATGTCATCCGCGGGAGTGACCACCGGCCCAACCTCGAGCTCCAGCAGCGAATCGCCCGCGCGATCGGCGGCGAGCTGCCGGAGGTACTGCACCACGGTCTCGTGCTGGGCCCGGACGGGAAGAAGCTCTCGAAGCGGCACGGGCACTCGTCGATAGCGGAACTGCGCGAGGAGGGCTTTCCGGCACGAGCGGTCCGAGCGTACCTGGACGAGCTCGACCTTCCCGAGCACGACGTCCACCTCGATCTGGCTCGGCTTCGCCGCCTCGCGATCGACGCGATCGCAGAGATGTCGGACGACGATCTTGCCGCAGCTGCTGAAGCGCCGGCGGAGGCGGTGCCCGTGCTCCGCGGCGCGCGCTCGCTGGTCGAGGCCCGCGGGTATGCGCGCATGGTCCTCGAGCCGGAGCCGGTTCAGCTTCCTACTGACGCTCGACCGACGCTCCTCCGGTTCGTCGAGTTGCGAGCGCTGGGGCCGGACCGGCTTTCATCGGACGATTCGCGCGCCATCCTCCGCGAGCTGAAGGCCGTCGGCGGCGATCTGCGCTCACTTCGACTCGCGCTGACCGGAGCGTCGACGGGCCCGGAGCTCTCGGCCGTTCTCTTGGTGCTTGCCCGCGACGATGCACTTGCACGCGCCCGGCGTGCGATCGGTGAGTAGAGGCGAGGATACGATCGGCGGGTGCGCCTCTACGACACGCTGACGCGCTCGCACGTCGAGCTCCCACCGCAACCTGGACCCATCCGCATATACGTCTGCGGTTCTACGGTGTATCAGCGGATCCATGTCGGCAACTCGCGACCTTTCGTCCTTGCCATGTGGATCCGCAGCTGGCTGCGCGCGACCGGATACGACGTGACGTTGGTTCACAACATCACGGACGTCGACGACAAGGTGTACGCCGAGGCCGGAAAGCAAGGGATCCCGAGCCGGGAGCTATCCGAGCGCGCGACGGCGTGGTTCTTCGAGGACACGGACGATCTTGGGCTCGGCCGGCCCGACATCGAACCGCGGGCGACGGAGACGATCCAGGAGATCGTCGGCTTCATCGAGTTGCTCGTGAACAAGGACCTCGCGTACGTCGCCAACGGGGACGTCTACTTCGAGGTTGCGAGCTTTCCCGACTACGGACGGCTGTCGGGAGCGAAGCTCGAGGAGATGATCGCCCAGGAGGAGAGCGCGCTGAAGCGCGATCAGCGCGACTTCGCCCTCTGGAAGTCTCAGAAGCCGCACGAGGACGCGTCCTGGGAATCTCCGTGGGGGCCCGGCCGGCCGGGCTGGCACATCGAGTGCTCGGCGATGGCCGAGAAGTTCCTCGGCGACGAATTCGAGATCCACGGTGGAGGAAGCGACCTGCGCTTCCCGCATCACGAGAACGAGCTTGCGCAATCGAGGAGTCTCGACCACCCATTTGCTCGGATCTGGATGCACAACGGGATGCTCGAGCTGGACGCGGCGAAGATGTCGAAGTCGCTCGGTAACGTCGTCACGCTCCGCAACGTCCTCGACGTCTGGGGCCGCGAGGCGCTGCTGATCTTCCATCTGTCCGGCTTCTGGAGCAAACCCGTCGACTTCGACGACGAAGTCATGGCCCAGGCCGCGTCCCGTGCGGATCGCTTTCGTGACGTCTTCCGCAGCCTGCACGAGCCCGCATCCGCAGGGTCCTGGGACCAGTTCGCTTCAGCGCTCGAGGACGACTTCAACACCCCCGCGGCACTGGCGGTGATGCACCAATGGCGCGATCACGAGCTGCTTAGCAGGGCGCTCGGCATCTTCGGGCTCCAGACTCTGGCATCGGAGGACGAAGCTCCGACCGACG
>Ga0184612_10001248_pt1 | contig 12289 bp, 10 predicted proteins | sample PLM3_60_coex_FD_133163 | JGI IMG/M metagenome (GOLD analysis project Ga0184612, IMG submission 133163) | Groundwater sediment microbial communities from an aquifer in East River, Colorado, USA - PLM3_60_coex | ecosystem: Environmental > Terrestrial > Soil > Riparian zone | place: USA: East...
ACGGGACGGCCCGCGCCCCCCGCTCGACGTAGGCGCCCAGGGTCTCTGGTGCGCGGAGGGCCGGTCCCGGGATCAGCATCAGCGCATAGAGCGGCGCAGCGAAGGCGAGCGGCGCCCGAGTCAGGAACGCCGCTCCCGCCATCAAGCCGATGAGCCAGGCGCGCCGCTTCCCCCACAGCTCAAGGAGGCAACCGAAGGTCAGGAGCGTGGCGATGAGGTGACCGGTGTGCCACACCCCACCCCGCGTCGTGACCCACAGGATCTGCGTCGAGAACCCGAACAGGATCGCCAGCCAGGCGCGATCGCGGAGTCGTTCGACGCCGAGCCGCCCGACCAGCCACCAGCACATCCCGACGGTCGTCGCGGCGAGCGCGGCGTTGATGATCGGCTCGGCGCGGTCGGCGGCTTCGGGGCCGATGATCGCGATGAGCGGCATCGCAGCGATGGCCGGGAACGGCGCGAACGGCACGTAGAACTGCTCGCCGATGACGATCACGTCGTTGGGACCCGGGGCGAATGCCAGCCACGTCCGACCGTGCAGGAACGCGTCGGCGAGGTAGTAGAAGTCGCTTCGGCCGGCGTCGAAGTCCCGGGCGCACAGGTAGAACACCACGAAGGCGACGGCCACCAGGGCCCACCCGACGGCTGCGGGGACGTGGCGCGGGTTCACGAGCTCGGTGACTCCTCGACGTAGAGGTCCCAGCCGTCCACCGAGGTCAGGATCCGGTAGTGGTCGAGGACGTAGGCGCGCAGCGGATCCAGCACGGCGTCGGGCTGCGACGCATCTTCGGACATCGTCAGCGGATAGCCACCCACGCGTCCCGGGTTGCGGGTCGCGTCGATGATCATCCGCGGCGGGCGAGTGTCCCATGCCGCTGCGATCTGCGCCACGAGCGCCGGCGTCGCGTAGCCCGGCGCGGTGAGCGGGAACATGTAGACGAACCGCGACCCGAGCGGCCGGTCCGCGGCGAGGTAGAGCGCCGCGTCGTTGCCCCACACGAAGATCGGGTCGTCGGCGTCGGTCAGCTCGCGGACCCGCTCGGCCACGGCCGCGACGGTCGTCGCCGGCGCCGACTTGCCCTCCGTCAGCACCAGCCCGATGACCGCCGGCGTGGCCAGGAGCACGATCAACCCCGCGGTCGCGAGGCCCGGGGTCCGTGCCCCGCGTGCAGCCGCCAGCGCGACCCCGAGACTCGGGGCCGCCAGCACGATGAGCGGCGGCGCGAGCGCCGTGAGGTAATGATAGAAGAACAGGCCCTGGAGCAGGACGAACACGACCCCCGCGGCCAGCCACGCGACGGAGGCGATCTCGAGGCGCGTCGCGGACCCGCGTGGAAGGGCCGCGACGCGCGCCAGCGCGGCCACGACCAGCGGCAAGAGGAAGAGCGCGTCGCCGCCGGCCCAGACCAGCCCCGAGCCCCGGTACTGCTGGTTGTTGGCGAGGTAGAGCCGGTTGTAGGCCAGGACCTCCTCCAGCATGTCCGGCAATGCGCCGTTGCCCGCGACCCACCCGAGCGCGAGCAGCGGGACGATCGCCGAGCCGATCACGACGCCGACGACCCGGGGCAGACGGCCCGGTCGCGCGAGGCTTGCCACGACGACCGCGCCGACCATCGCCGGGGCGAACTGCACGGAGATGAGGACCGCCGCACCGATGAGGGCGCCGCCCGCGACCACCCAGCGCAGACGGTCGCTCGACACGATGAGGCCGACGCCGGCGACGGCGAAGACCAGGCCGACCGATTCGGTCTGACCGCCACCCAGCACGAAGTGATGCGCGGCAAGGAGCGGCAGGGCCACGAGCGTGGCGGCCACGATCCCGGGCGGGCGCTGCCCGGATCTGGTGAGCAGGACTGACAGGCCGACGAGTGCCGCGACCGTCGACAGCCACGACACGAGCCACGCCCGCGGCCATGCCCCGACGTCGGGGAGTGCCATCCCCGCCAGCGCATCGATGAGGTAGACGCCGGGCGGCTTGTGATCCCAGACGTCGCGGTATGGCATCGCGCCGTTGGCGACGGCGTCGCCGATCAGCGCGAAGACCGCACCGTCGAGGGTCGGGCCGTTGACGAGACCCCGCGCGAGGAAGATCGAGCCGATGACGACAGCCGGGACGACCGCCAGCAGCGCGTCGCGGAGCGTTCGGGCGTCCGGCCGTTCCGCGGTCGTCACGCCTCGGCTCGTCGGACGGTGAACGGCGCGACGAGTGCGACCAGGAACGCGATCGGGTAGACCGCGGCAGGGACGAACGGCACGAGCGGGAGGGACGTCGCGAGCGGGATGACCACCGCCCACCAGGCGCCGCGGGCGAGCAGCCAGGCGGTCGGGACCAGCAGCACGGCCGCGTAGTGGTCCCACAGCAGCGGCGAGAGGAGCTGCGTGGCGACGACCGCCACCATGAAGGACGCCTCGGCGCTGAGCCGGAGCGCGGCGACCACGACCACGGCCAGCGTGCCGATGACCACCGCCCACTGGACGATCGCCGCGGTGTCGGCCGGGACGCCGGCCTGGTAGAGCACGGCCCCGACGGTGAAGTTGTGCGGTGTGGTGACGGGCTCGCTCACGGTGCGCAGGATCGCGACGTAGTCCGACCAGGCCGCGACGCCGACCAGCGGCAGCGTGACGACCACCACGATCGCGACGCCGACCGCCGCGACCGCCGCGGCTCGCGGCCGGCCGGTCAGCAGCGCCCACCCGCCAAGGAGCGCGGGCTGGACCTTCACCAGGGCACCGACCGCTATCGTCGCCCCGAGCGCGACTGGCCGATCGAGCCAGCGCCAGCCGAGGACGAACAGCAGCACGAGGATCGGCCCGACCTGGCCGAGCTTGAACGAGTAGAGCAGCGGCCAGGACAGCCCGGCCAGCAGCAGCATCGTCCAGCGCAGCGACATCGACACCGGCATGAGCGCCACGGCCGCCACCGCAGACCCGATGAGGAGCGCCGTCCACGCGTACAGTCCGGCGGGATCGCCGAGCAGCACGAACGGCGCGAACGCGACCGCGAACGGCGGCGGATAGAGGTAGATCGCGAACCCGCCGGCCAGGTCCACTGCCGGGTCGTACAGCGGCAGGCCGTCGAGCAAGCGCTGGGCCGCCCGGGCGTAGGCCTCGTAGTCGTAGCCCAACGTGGCACCCGCGGCCGCGATGATCACGAAGGTGAAGCCGGCGAAGACGAGGATCGCGAGGACGGGCAACGCCGCCCGGGCGAGCGCCATGGTCAGTCCGCGGGCGTCTGGCCGCGCCGGACGCGGCGGACACCACGGTGCAGCAACGGGATTCGGAAGAGATCCCAGGCGACCGTCAGCGCCAGCCCCGGTCGGGGCCGCATCCGCGACCCTCGCCGGTCGTTCCAGCGAACAGGAACGACCGCCAGCCGATATCCCCGCCGTCGGGCCAGGTAGATGAGCTCGACGTCGAAGACGATGCTCCGGATCTGCTGCGCCTCGAACAGGTCGTGGGCGGCCTCGCGCGTGAACCCCTTGAACCCGCACTGGGTGTCCTGCACGGGTCCCGCCGCCCACGCGGACGCCAGCGCGTGGAACATCCGGCCGAGGGCGCGCCGGTAGCGCGGCTGGCTCGTGCGCATGTCGGAGCCGTCGGGCTGGATCCGCGAACCCAGCGCGACATCGTGCGACGCCAGCGCGTCGACCAGCAGCGGCAGCTGATCGGGGGGCGTCGCCATGTCCGCGTCGGCGAAGACCAGGAGGTCCGCGGTCGCAGCAAGCATCCCGGCCCGGACTGCCGCGCCCTTGCCGCCGTGCGGGACGCGGAGCAACCCCAGCGATGTGCCGTTGGGCGCGGATCCGGTGGCCTCGGGACGCGCCTCGACGATCTGGGCGGTGGCATCAACGCTGCCGTCATCGACCACCAGGATCTCGATCGAACTGGGCAGCCGCCCGGCCCCCGGCGACCCGTCTCGTGCCTCTTCACCGCGACGCCGCAGGTAGCCGAAGAGTTCGTCGAGCGCCGGGCCGATGCGATCGGCTTCGTTGTAGGCCGGCAGGACGACGGCCAGGCTCGGGTGGGTTGACATCGCGCGCAGTCTAGCCGGGCGTCGCGGGGGTAGTCCCGTAGTCGTGGGTCATGGCCCCATCGGGCTATCGTCGCCGGCGCAGAGGGCGCTAAGGTGCAGGTGCCCCTGATGCATCGGAGCACGCCGCGCGCATGACTGACCTGCGATTCGACACCGTCGTCCTGGGTGGCGGCATGTCCGGCCTCGCCGCCGCGGAACGATCGCTCGAGGGGGGCCGTCGCGTTGCGCTGGTGGAGGCGGCGCCCACGGTCGGCGGCCTCGCGCGCGCGATCACCGTCGGTGGCGAGCCGATCGAGCCGTACTACCACCACATCTTCCCGCAGGACCATGAGACGCGCGAACTCATCGATCGGCTCGGCATGACCGAGCGGCTCGAGTGGCGCAAGGCTCCGATGGCGGTCATGGATCAGGGCCGGGTCCTCCCGTTCGACAGCCCGCTGGATGTTCTGCGCTTCCGGGCGCTGTCCCTTCCGCAGCGGCTGCGCCTCGCCTTCGGCTCCGCCTACCAGCTCGTCCGGCGCGACCGGCGCCGGATGGATTCGACCCCCGTCAGCGTGGACGGACCCCGCTGGTTCGGCAACGGCGCCTACCAGAAGCTGTGGCAGCCGCTCATGCGCGCAAAGTTCGGTGACGCGGCCGACGACATCGCGATGGCCTGGCTCGTGGCGCGCATCCGCCAGCGCGCGGGCGGCCGGAAGGCGGGCGGCGACAAGCTCGGCTACCTGCGCGGCAGCCTCGGCACGCTCGCGACCGCCTATGCGCAGGACATCGAGGCGCGCGGCGTGGAGATGCGGACCGGCACGAGGGCGACGAGCCTCGAACGGACCGTCGACGGCTGGATCGTCCACACCGAGCTCGACGGCGTCGCGACCTCGCTCCACGCGAGATCGGTCATCGCGTGTCTCAGCGGACCCATCCTGAGCCGCCTCGTCGAGCTCCCACCCGCCTACAAGGCCGCCATCGACGCCATCGACTACCGCGGCATCGTCTGCGCGCTGCTCGAGCTGGACCGACCGCTGAGCGGGTTCTACTGGACGAACGTGACCGACCGGCTCGGCCTTGGCTGCGTCGGGATCATCGAGCACACGAACTTCATCCCCTCCGAGCGGTATGGTGGCCGCAGCCTGCTCTACCTCGCCCACTATGTGGACCGCGTCGGGCCGACTTGGACCGCCAGCCCCGAGGAACTCATCGCCGCGGTCGAGCCGGCGCTGCGCGCGCTGAACCCCGCCTTCGAGCCCGCTTGGGTGATGAACACGCACCTCAACCGCGACCCGTTCGCGCAGCCGGTCCCGCGCGCCGGTGGCCCGATGCCGACCCTGGAGATGGACACCGGCCTGCCGGGCCTCGTGCACGCCAGCCTCGCGCACGTCTACCCGGACGACCGCGGCGTATCCAAGGCGCTCGGGCTAGGGCGAAGGGCGGCGGATCTGGCGATGGCGACGGCGACTGCAACCGCACGCGCCGATCAGGCGGCGACCGCGGCGCCTGGCGACCTCCCGGCTCCGATCTCGTCGCGCTAGGCTCAACGTAGACGGTCATGGCGATGACGCGGCCCGCGTTGGGCCTGCTCCACGGTGTATCGAGGGTGACATCAGGGATGAATCGCGGGACACCGCCAGTGGACGTACGCGATGGCTGATCCAGGCGGCACGGCGCTCATCACGGGAATCACCGGGCAGGACGGCTCGTATCTTGCCGAGCTGCTCCTGGGCAAGGGCTACGAAGTCCACGGCCTCATCCGGCGCTCGAGTTCGTTCTCGACCGGCCGGATCGACCATCTCTATCACGATCCGCACCAGCCAGGCGCCCGGCTCTCCCTGCACTATGCCGACTTGACCGACTCGTCCTCGCTGATCGGACACCTCCATCGGATCAAGCCGGCCGAGGTGTACAACCTCGGCGCCCAGAGCCACGTCAAGGTCAGCTTCGAGATGCCCGAATTCACCGCCGATACCGCCGGCATGGGCACGCTCCGGATGCTCGAGGCCGTGCGTACCGCCGACTGGCCGATCCGCTTCTATCAGGCCGGCTCGTCCGAGATGTACGGCCAGGTGAGCGAGACGCCGCAGTCGGAGACCACCGCCTTCCGACCGCGCAGCCCGTACGCCATCGCCAAGGTGTTCGCCCATTGGATGACCGTCCAGTACCGCGACGCCTACGGACTGCACGCAAGCAACGGGATCCTGTTCAACCACGAATCGCCGCGCCGTGGCGGGACGTTCGTGACTCGCAAAGTGACGCGCGGGATCGCGGCGATCCTGGCCGGCCAGGCCGACGTCCTGTACCTCGGCAATCTCGATGCCCGGCGCGACTGGGGCTACGCCGCCGAGTACGTCGAGGCGATGTGGCTGATGCTCCAGCAGCCCGAACCGGACGATTACGTCATCGCGACGGGCGAGACGCACTCCGTGCGCGAGCTGTGTGACGTCGCCTTCGGGCTCGTCGGGCTCGACTGGGAACGCTACGTCCGCGTCGACGAGCGCTACCTTCGACCGACCGAGGTCGACGAGCTCTGTGGCGACGCCACCAAGGCGGAGCGCGCGTTGGGGTGGCGCCCGGCAACGACATTCCATGCCTTGGTGCGCCTCATGCTCGATGCCGATCTCCGGGAAGCCGGCCTCGATGCGACGACGTTGATCGTCGGCGATGCGACGGGATGACCGGCTTCTGGTCGGACCGGCGGGTCATGGTCACCGGTGGAGCCGGGTTCCTGGGGCGGGCCGTGGTCAAGCGCCTGGAAGCGGCCGGGGCTACGGACATCGCTATCCCTCGAGCCGCCACCTACGACCTGCGCACGCGCGATGGCGTGGCTCGCGCCCTTGCCGACGCCAAGCCTGACATCGTCATCCACTTGGCCGCCGTCGTCGGTGGGATCGGCGCCAACCGCGAGAGCCCCGGCCGCTTCTTCTACGAGAACGCAACGATGGGCATCGAGCTCATGGAGCAGGCACGCGTGGCTGGAGTCGGCAAGTTCGTCCAGATCGGCACCGTGTGCTCGTACCCGAAGTTCACGCCGGTGCCGTTTCGAGAGGACGACCTCTGGAACGGCTACCCGGAGGAGACGAACGCCCCGTACGGGCTTGCCAAGAAGATGCTCCTGGTGCAGGGCCAGGCATACCGTCAGCAGTACGGCTTCAACGTCATCCACCTCATCCCGGTGAATCTGTACGGTCCTGGCGACAACTTCGATCCAGCCAGCTCGCACGTGATCCCGGCGCTCATCAAGAAGTGCGTCGATGCGGTGGAGGAGGGCCGTGATCACGTCGAGGTCTGGGGCACCGGGGCTGCTTCCCGAGAGTTCCTGTACGTCGACGACGCGGCCGAAGGGATCGTCCTCGCGACCGAGCACTATGACGGGTCCGATCCGGTGAACCTGGGCATCGGTGCGGAGATCACCATTCGCGACCTCGTGGCAGTGATCGCCAGCCTGACCGGATTCCTGGGCGAGATCCGCTGGGATGTGTCCAAACCTGATGGACAACCCCGACGGGCGCTGGACACGTCGCGAGCCCGGTCGCTCTTCGGGTTCGAGGCGCGGACGCCATTCGAATCCGGACTTCGGGAGACGATCGCCTGGTACACCCGCCAGCAGCTGTGATCAGATGGCCGCGATCGCGCTCCGCCAGGCGGCGAAATGGTCCTGGTAATCGGCTGAGATCGGCTCCGGCGTGAATAGCCAATCGCGATTGAGGTACGTCGGATCACCCACGATCGCCGGCGCGGGCGTGGGCAGTCCCGGTCCAAGCTGGTTGAAGTGATAGCCGAGGGGCCGAAGGACCTCGTCCAGGGCGATCTCGGTCAAGCCGGCGAGCACCTCGCAGACGATCCAAGGACGATGCACACGCAGCAGCTCGGAGCCCCCGGCGAGGACATCCGGCTCGGTCGACTCGGTGTCGATCTTGATGACGGCAGGAACGAGACCGGTTCGGGCGACGTAGTCGTCGAGCCGCTCGAGTGGGACCTCGACGGTCCCGGTCGCTCGTCGGAAGCCGGCCTGTAGCGAATTGGAGCTGTCGGTCGACGCGGACAGGTAGAGCGTCGCTCGGCCGGTCCGCTTACCCAGCGCGATCGGCTCGACGGTGCATGACAAGGCGTTCGCCTGCGCGATAGCGCGAAACGTCCGAGCGAGGTCGGGTGTCGGCTCGAATCCCACGATGTGAGCCGACGTCGTTGCCCCACCCACGAGCGAATAGACACCAACGTTGGCCCCGACGTCGAGCGCGACCGCAGCCTGCTTGAAGGTGATGGCAGCGAGGAACGCCGCCATTGTCTCCGGCTCGTAGGCCGCGACGCCGCCGGTCTCGAGCAAACGCGCAATATGAACGTCAGCGCGAGCCTCGATCCTGAGCATCCTTGGCGCATCCGTCCTGGCAGTCGGTCCGACGGAGACCGGCGGGACTGGGAGACGGAGGTCGAATCGCCGGTTCGGTGGCGAGATCGGGAACCAGCGAGCGGCGAGCAGGCGCCGAGCAACCCGTTTCCCGGAGGGCGGCACCCAGCGAGCGGCGAGGGTCCATAGCCCGAGCGTTAGCCGCGACACGCACCGATCATACGGGCCGGATCTGGCCCGAGGCCGAAGTGACTCAGCTGACCGACATTTCGGCGCGATGCACGTCGAGGCTCCGTGTGACGCGATCCCGACCTTGCATTCCTCAGCGCGTCCCGATCACCGCTTCATAGCAGGACAGCATCCGATCGACGCAGGAGTCCCATTCGTACTCGCGACGAACGAACTCTCGGCCCGCCGAACCCATGGTCTGTCGCAAGTCTGCGTCGAGGACGAGTCGCTTCATGGCAGCATGTAAGGCAGCTACGTCCTCTCTCGGCACGATCAGACCAGTTTCGCCTTGCTGAACCACCTCCGGGAGTCCCCCGGCATCCGAGACCACGACCGGCAGGGCGCAGCTCGAGGCCTCGATGACGGCCACTCCGAAGCTCTCACTGTCTAGCCGGCTGGCGGCAACGAAGATGTCCATGCGATTCAGCCAGGCGGGAACGTCGCGATGTGCAACCTTCCCGACAAACTGTGTCTGCGCGTCGAGTTCGAGTTGACCCGTCAACTCCTCAAGCGACTCCCGTTTCGGCCCATCCCCGACCACCACCAGCCGCAACCGAATACCTGATCCCAAGATGTCAGGATCCGTCGCCAAGCGACTGAATGCGCGGATCAGGACATCGACCCCATATTTGTCGGCGAGGGTCTTGACGGTGCCGATCGTGCACTCGCCGGCCGCCCGCGATCCGGCTTGCGGGTGAAATGCGTCGCTATCGACGCCGAACGGGGTGATGTCGACCGCTGCCACTTCTGGCACCAGGCGTCGGACCTGGGCGGCCATCACGTGACTCGTGGACGCGATCCGTTGGGCCCGACGCAGGTTCCGGCGGATCAGCCGACCGGCCACCCAAGACCGGTACGGAAAATCGAAGACATCGCTTCCCCAGACGGAAAGGACCGTACGGGGAAAGCCAACCAATGCCGACATCGTCCCGTAACCGCTCGCAAAGTGAACATTCAGCAGCTCGGGACGGACGTCACGAAGAATCCGTTTGAGCCGCGGCGCGTTGGCGAAGTATCCGATGGGCCCCCGAAAGGGGAGCACACGCATGCGTACGCGGTCCGGGGACGTCCAGCCGACAGGCTTGTGTTGCGTCACCAGCGTCAGGTCGAGATCGCGTGCGGCAAGCGCGTCGACCCAGCGCTGCACATGGACGTTGTCCGCGTTGCCGAGCAGGACCACCCTCAAAGCGCTGCCCGCTCCCCGACCATGAAGTAGCCGAGCGGAAACGCGCGGCCGGTTCGCTCCGCGACCCGTCGACCGACACCCGTTCGTCGGAACGCTATCGCCACCGCCTGGGCTGACCAGGCGAGGAAGGGGCCAACCAAGGGGACGAACTGCAAGTGCTTGGCCAGCAAGTCCGCCACTACGTCAGGGCTCCCGCCGACTGCCCGCAACGTCAGGACCTCGAGTTCCGATGTTCGGGCGAAACGTCGCAGTGCGAACTCGGTATAGCGGTAATAGTCGTTTGGGCGCTCGTGGATCTGGTAGAGGAACGGGACGTTCATCAGGATCCGTCCACCCGGCGCGAGGATCCTTGCCATCTCACCGAACAGCTGCTCGGGACGCGCGATGTGCTCCAACACGTCCGACAGGATGATGGTGTCGAACTCGCTGGACGCGAACGGGAGCGGGCCGTTCAGGTCGACTTCGAAATCCAGGTCCGGATTGTCATGGACGGAACCCGCCCAGTCGACCCAAACGACGTCAGTGGCGTGCGGTCGATATGCCTCGAACAGCGGCGCCTTGCCACAGCCGAGATCGATGAGTCTCCCGCCCACGTAGCGCGGGATAGCCTCTCCGTAGCACTCGGCGGTGGCGTCGGTGACCAGCCAGGATCCGATGGCGACCTCGGATCGGTCACGAGCAGCACGGAGCCGACCGTTGCGGAACATGAACTTGCTCGGCGCCCAATGATCACGGCTCTTCACGCGGCAGCTATCGCCTCGTAGGGGTACGCGACCCGGATTATGGAGGGTGCGCCGGGTATCCTGAGGCCGGAGGGCCCGCCGACGTGATTCGAGTGGCTGCGCGCTTACGACGATGAGCTCTTGAGATCGACGTGGCTCGTTGTCGGGCTGCCGCGGCGCCTGTACAGCGGTGGGTCGATTCGGGCTGGGATGATCTATTCGGACCTGTGTGTCCGCGAGCCCGTAGTGGCCATCCGTGGCCGAAATCTCTTCAACGGTTTTCGCGATCTTGCGCGGCATCCAAGCGCGCTTCGACGTCCGTTGAAACTGGCGTCCGCACGGATGTTGCCGGGCAGAGCGCTGAAATTTGCGTCGAGGTTTGCTGAGGCCACGGTCCTCGATGTCCATGACCACCCAGTGCTTCAGCTGGCAGCACTCGGATTGGCGCTCCCGGCGTCCGACGCGGCATCAACGCTCCGCGATTTCAAAAACCATGTGGCAGCATTCGATGTCCTCATCGCGCAGACCACGTCGTTTGCCGATCTCGCCGGCCTCCCAGCTGACAAGACCCTGATCATCCCGAATGGCACCGATCCTCGTCGGTTTCGACAAGTCCCCCCACCCGCGATGCCGGTCGTCGGACTGGTATCAGGTGCGGCGCCGGGTCGCGGCATCGAACTGCTCATCGCCTCGGTGCGTGAGGTCCGAACCGAGCTCCCTGAGGTTCGATTGCGCATGGCCATCTCGGCGCCAAGCGAGTCCTCACGAGCGTACCTTAGCGAACTCCTTGCTCGAACTGTCGCCGACCCATGGATCGACGTCGTGTCGCTGAGTTACGACCAGGTCCCCCAGTTCCTCGAGACTGTGTCGGTAACGGCTGTCCCGCATCCGTCGGGCGAGTACATGGATGCGATCGTTCCGGTGAAGCTCTTCGATTCGATGATGTCCGGGCGCCCACTGGTCGTCACCCCGAGGACTGAGACCGTTCGTGTCGTCAACACGCATCAAGTTGGTGAGGTGGCACCGGGTGACTCACCGAGCGACCTGGCAGGGGCGATCCTTCGATTGTTGAACGACCCCGATCGCGCAGCACGACTCGGACGCAACGGGCGCGAAGCGGCCGCATCTACGTACGCTTGGGACGTCCTCTCCAAGCAGGTCACACAACATCTGACGGGTCGTTGACCCGTGGGATCGGGACTACCTTCGCCCTCGATGGACGACCGAGCGATATGCAGACGCCACCGACTCGGCCGCCCGAGGCCCGAAAGTACGAGTCAGCCAGGATCGAACTCGCGCTCGAACCACCGGTGGAGACAGCCGATCTGGCACTCGGGTCAGGCCGTGCATCCTGCGCGCACGCTGGTTCTCGCGCATGCGGCTTACGAGATTCTCGGGGCGGTCCGACACGCCACCCGACGACATCTCCACGACTGCAGGACCGGCAACGAAGAGGGGCGCACGACGCGGCAGCTCCCGGAGCAGCATCTCGTAATCCCCGGCGATCGCGAAGCTCTCGTCGAAGGGGCCGTTGTCCTCGAAGAACGATCGATGGTAGAACGTCGATGGGTGCGGGATCGCCATCCCATTGTTGAAGTCGCTTCGGGCCAGTTCCCATGGCCGTCCCAACGTGCGAATGACGGATCCCTTGCGGTCGACAACGTCTACCTTCGAGTACACGACACGGTGGCGGCTGGCGTCGCCATCCATCGCCGCCGCGACGCGACCCAGCGCGTCGGGTCCGCTGAACCGGTCGTCGGCACCCAGGAAGCAGATCCACTCGCCCC
>Ga0184612_10001249_pt1 | contig 12276 bp, 12 predicted proteins | sample PLM3_60_coex_FD_133163 | JGI IMG/M metagenome (GOLD analysis project Ga0184612, IMG submission 133163) | Groundwater sediment microbial communities from an aquifer in East River, Colorado, USA - PLM3_60_coex | ecosystem: Environmental > Terrestrial > Soil > Riparian zone | place: USA: East...
CGAGCACGAGATCTACGTCTGCGGCAGCCAGGAGATGGTGGCCGGCACGGTCGAGGGCCTTGCGCAGAGCGGGATCGAACCCGAACGAATCCGATTCGAGCCCTTCCAGGCGAAGAGCGCACCTGCATACAGCGGAGGCACGTCGTGAGCATCCAGACCGGGTTTGGCGGAGCCGTCGACGGCGAATACGACCGAGGCCGGCGCCTTTCAGCCGAGCTTGTCCGGTCGGCGACGTTCGGGCGAACACCGTTGGGACGGCGGGGGCTCAGCGAGGACGAGGTCTCCGGTTTCCTGCACCGCGTGGCCCAGGAGTTCGGTGGGCTGGAGACCGAATTGGTCGGGGCCCGGGCCGAGAACGCCCGGCTGAAGGCTGCCGTGCGTGAATGGCAGAGCCAACGACGCGACCCGAGCGCCGTTGACCACCAGCACAGCGGGGGTTTGCCGGTCGAGGCGGTCAACCTCCTCTCCAGGGCGCAGCGGCAGATTGAAGCCCAGGTGGCGGATACGGAGCGCTACTGCCGCATGCGCGCACAGGAAGCCCAGCAGCGATATGACGAGATCGTCCACGAGGCCCGGCGGCAGGCAAAGGAGGAGGCCGAGCGGGTTGCCCGCGCCTATAGGGCCAGTGCGGGATCACGTTACAGTCCTGAGGGAGAGCGGGCCGAACGCACGGGAGTATGGATCAACGCCCTTCTGAGGTCGCTGGACGCGCTCGCCGCTCATGTGGACCGCGACCCGGCATGCGTTCGCCGTCGAGGTGGAGAGGCTCGCTGATCCGCGGATGCTCCAGGACGGCGGTGCCACCCACATCCCATAACCGACCATGAGATACCCTCCGCCGAACTGGAGAGCATGGGGAGGGAAACATGGGCGATGTGACCGAGCGGCTGGAACGGCTGGTCCGCACGGCACAGGCGGATGCCCGCATACCGGCGCTGTCCGTGGCTTTGCACCGCGCCGACCGTCCGTTGTGGACTTTTCAGGCCGGCACGTCCGGCCGCGCGGACGCCTCTTTGGACTCCGGCACGCTGTTTCGCATCGGGTCGGTGACGAAGACGTTCACGGCGGTCCTGGTGATGCAATGCCGCGACGACGGCCTGATCGAACTCGATGACCCGATCTCGGCGCACCTGCCTGTGCCGGCGCACGGGGAGTTGACGATCCGTCGGCTGCTCTCTCACACGGCGGGCCTGCAGCGGGAGCCGTACGGCGATGTCTGGGACACCATGCAGGCGCCCGACGTCGAGCAGTTGATCGCCGACCTGCTCCGGGCCGAACAGGTGCTGCCGCCGGCCCGGCGCTATCACTACTCGAATTTGGGCCTGTCACTGCTCGGGCACCTGGTGGGCCGGCTCCGCGGCGGCGTATGGGCGGACGTGCTGGCGGACCGGATCCTGGGGCCGCTCGGTCTCGACGATGTGAAGATCGACCCCGGCGAGCGCGCCGCCGTCGGATACCTCGTCGACCCGTACTCCGACCACGCCCGGCCCGAGCCACCGTTGGACTTCGGCGCCCTTGGGCCGGCCGCGCAGCTCTGGGCGAGTGCGGCCGACCTGGCCCGGTGGGCGGCCTTCCTCGCCGACCCCGGTGCGATGGATCCGGCCGGCGCCGTGCTCGCGTCGTCCACAGTGGATGAGATGCGCTGGCCGTTGACCGTCACCGACGAGACGTTGTGGGCCGTCGGCTTCGGACTGGGGGTGATTCTGATGCCGCAGGCCGACCGGGTCATGCACGTCGGGCACGACGGGGCGATGCCCGGGTTCCTGGCCGGTGTGTACGGGCGGCGGGGCGGCACAGGCACAGTCACAGGAACACCCGCGGCCTGTGGCGTGGCGGTCCTCGGCTCCTCGGGCACCGCCGCCGCGACGCTGGAGCTCCCGCATGCTCTCCTCAACGCCGCGATCGAGGAGGATCCCGCCCAACCCGAGGTCTGGGTGCCCGGCGACGCGGCACCGGCTGCGTACCGATCCGTCCTCGGGCGGTGGTGGAGCGAGGGCTTCGAGTTCGTGTTCTCGTGGCGGGACGGTGCCCTGCGGGCCCGGCGCGTGGACGATCCCGCCGGACGACCGCCCGCCATCTTCGCTCCGATCGACGGTGCGGCCGACGAGCTACGCACCGTGTCCGGGCGCGAGGCGGGGGAGCGGCTTCGCCTGCACCGCGACCCGGCGACGGGCAGCGTCGGACGAATGCACTGGGCAACCTACCGGTTCACCCGCACCCAGGAGACCTTCGACGGCACGTGGAGATCCGAACTTGGTGGGGCAGCGGACGCGATATCGGCCGACAAATGGGACGAATAACCACCCGCTAGCCCACCAAGCTCGGATCATGGCGTGGAGCGACACTCGTCGCCTGGGCAGATACCATGGGTAGACGCAATGGAGCCGTCACGGAATCGGAAGGCAGGTGGCATAGGCCGCGCGGCCGACATATGACCGGTAGCCCACCCCACTCCGCGCAGACGCGGGTGCAGACCAAGATTACAATCGCGGACCCGCGCAAAATGGTGAGCCTGCTTGGCGCGGGCGACGTAATTCTCAAGCTCATCGAGCGATCGGTCGCCAGCGACGTACACGTTCGCGGCAACGAGATCACGATTTCGGGCGCTCCCGGTGACAACGCCGTGGCCGAGCGCCTCTTCGCGGAGCTCCTGGAACTGATCGAGAAGGGCGAGACACTGACCGAGGACGCCGTCAGGCGCACCGTCGGCATGCTCGAGCAGGGCACCGCCGAACGGCCCGCCGAGGTTCTTACGCTCAACATCCTATCCCGGCGCGGGCGAACCATCCGGCCCAAGACGCTGGGCCAGAAGCGTTATGTGGACGCGATCGACCAGCACACGGTCGTATTCGGAATCGGCCCAGCTGGCACCGGCAAGACGTACCTCGCCATGGCGAAGGCGGTTCAGGCGTTGCAGGCCAAGCAGGTCAACCGGATCATCCTCACCCGCCCGGCGGTCGAGGCGGGCGAGCGGCTCGGCTTCCTGCCCGGAACGCTCTACGAGAAGATCGACCCGTACCTGAGGCCGCTCTACGACGCCCTGCACGACATGATCGATCCGGACTCGATCCCCCGCCTCATGGCGAATGGAACCATCGAGGTCGCCCCGCTGGCCTACATGCGTGGTCGCACCCTTAACGACGCCTTCATCATTCTCGACGAGGCGCAGAACACAACCCTCGAGCAGATGAAGATGTTCCTCACCCGGCTCGGCTTCGGCTCGAAGATCGTGGTCACGGGCGACATCACCCAGGTCGACCTGCCCGGCGGGACGCGCAGCGGGCTGCGCGTTGTCCGGGAGATCCTGGCCGGCGTGGAGGACTGCCACTTCTCGATCCTGTCCAGCTCCGACGTCGTGCGACACCGTCTGGTCAGCGACATCGTCGATGCGTACGAGCGCTGGGACGCGGTCCAGGAGGCGGCGGAGACCGCGCAGACCGTGCGGGCCGTGCCCGGTCGCGGCGGCGGACACGCCGGCCACAGCCGCGGCGCCGCCCGGCGACGCTAGTGCGGGCGCTATCCTGTCACCCTGGGGGATATATACGTGTCCATTGAGATCGCCAACGAGTCCGGCACGGAGGTCGACACCGACGCCGTGCTAGCCATCGCCCGCCACGCCCTCGACGAGATGGGCGTTAACCCGCTGGCCGAGCTGTCGGTCCTGCTTGTTGATGTGGCGTACATGACCGAGCTGAACCATCGCTGGATGGGCGGTGACGGGCCGACCGACGTGCTCGCGTTTCCCATGGAAGAGGGCTCGGTCGACCACGGCCCCAGCGAGGTCGTCGGCGGTGAGCCGGCGCTGCTCGGCGACGTTGTCCTGTGCCCCGAGGTGGCGGCGAAGCAGGCCCGCGAGGCGAGTCATTCGGCCGCCGACGAGCTGCACCTGCTGACGGTGCACGGCGTGCTTCACCTGCTCGGCTACGACCACGCGGAGCCCGACGAGGAGCGGGAGATGTTCGCGCTGCAGGCGAGGTTGCTCGACAGTTGGCGCGCGGCCCGGAGGGGCTGAGTTGTCCAACGTCACGCTCATCCTCACGGCCGCGGGGCTCGTTGTGCTGGCCGGCTTCTTCGCGATGTCCGACGCGGCCGTGTCCAGCGTGTCTCCCGCCCGGGCGGGCGAGCTCGCCAGAGAGGGGGTACGGGGTGCGAAGGCCTTGCAGGCCATCGCCTCCGACGCCCCGCGATACACGAACCTCCTGCTCCTGCTGCGATTGATCTGCGAGCTCACGGCCACGACGTTGGTGGCACTGGTCGTGATCGGCGAGATCGAGAAGAGCTGGCTCGCGGCTCTGGTGACCGCCGGGGCGATGACGCTCGTCAGCTTCGTCGTCGTCGGAGTGGGACCCCGGACAATCGGGCGCCAACACGCGTACGCCGTGGGTCGTTTCGCCGCGCCGCTCGTGCACTGGTTGGGCCGCGCCCTGGGACCGCTCGCGTCGTTGCTCATCCGCATCGGCAACATAGTCACGCCGGGCAAGGGCTTCCGCGAAGGGCCGTTCGCGACGCAGGTGGAGCTGCGGGAGCTGGTGGATCTCGCCGAGCAGCGCGGTGTGGTTGAGCACGACGAGCGGGACATGATCCATTCGGTCTTCGCACTGGGCGACACGATCGCCCGCGAGGTCATGGTCCCCCGTACCGAGATGGTGTGGATCGAGGAGGGCAAGTCGGCCGGCCAGGCATTGATGCTGGCGCTGCGGTCGGGCTTCTCCCGGCTGCCCGTTATCGGCGAGAGTGTGGATGACCCGCTGGGCGTGGTGTACCTCAAGGACCTGGTTCGCCGGACCCAGAACGGTGGCGCGGACGACGTTCCGGTCGGCTCGCTCATGCGACCGGCGACCTTCGTGCCGGAGTCCAAGCACGTCGATGAGTTGCTGCGAGAGATGCAGGCGGCCCGCACGCACATGGCGATCGTGGTCGACGAGTACGGCGGAACCGCCGGGCTGGTGACGATCGAGGACATCCTCGAGGAGATCGTCGGGGAGATCACCGACGAGTACGACGTCGAGCGGCCGCCGGTAGAGCGTCTGGACTCCGACCACGTCCGGGTCACCGCCCGGTTGCCCGTCGAGGACCTCGGCGAGATCTTCGACGTGGAGCTTCCCGCTGATGAGGTCGAGACGGTCGCGGGTCTGCTCGCGCAGGCGCTGGGTCGGGTGCCCATCCCCGGCGCCACCGCGACGGTGGGGGAGCTGCGTCTGGAGGCCGAGGGCACAACCGGCCGGCGCAACCGGATCGATACGGTGTTGGTCTCGCGTCTGAGCGATCGAGACGTCACCGAACACCGAGGTGAGAGGCTGACCGCGGATGCCTGAGGCGACCGAGCTCGACGCGGAGGACGCGAAACTGGTCACCCTGGCGAGGGCCGCTCGGGCCCGCGTGAGCGCCATCGAGGGCGCCGCCGTCCGCGACGGTGACGGCCGCACCTACGCGGCGGCCACGGTGAACCTGCCGTCCCTGTCGCTCTCCGCGCTCCAGCTCGCGGTCGCCACCGCGGTCGCCGCGGGCGCGACGGCGCTGGAGGCCGCGGCCGTGGTGACCGAGGCGTCCACAGTAGACGGCGCCGGCTACGCGGCGGTCCGCGACCTCAGCCCCGTCGCCCCCGTGCACGCCGCGTCGCCCGACGGCGCGCTGCTCGGCACGCTGGTGGGCCCGGCATGAACCGCCGCCGCCCGCTGGCCTGCCCGCTGGCCCGCCCGGTCGCTCTTCCGCTCCCTCTTTGCGTCGATCTAGGACTTGTTCTCGTGGTTAAAGATCAAACCACGAGAACAAGTCCTAGATCGACGGGCTTACCGGGTGCGGCTCACAGTGGATAACCGGGGCGACACGGAGACGGCGTTCCGGGCCGGGTTCGCGTGCTTTGTCGGGCGACCCAACGCGGGCAAGTCCACGCTCGCGAACGGCATCATCGGCACGAAGATCGCCATCACCAGTACGAAGCCGCAGACGACGCGCCACGTCGTGCGCGGTGTGCTGCACGGGGAGAACTCACAGCTGGTTCTCATCGACACGCCCGGGTTGCACAAGCCGAAGACCCTGCTCGGTGAGCGCCTGAACGACCTGGTCCGCCAGACCTGGAGCGAGGTCGACGTGATCGGGCTGTGCATACCGGCGGACGAGCCGGTCGGGCGCGGGGACCGGTTCATCGTCGGCGAGATCGGCGAGCTGAAGCCCAGCGTGATCGCCGTGGTGACCAAGACGGATCTGGTGGACAAGGGTCGGTTGGCCCAGCAGCTCGTCGCGGTTTCGCAGCTGGGCGACTTCAGCGACGTCATACCCGTCTCCGCCGTGTCCGGCGACCAGCTCGACACGCTCGTGGAGGTCATGTCGAGGCACCTGCCACCCTCGCCACAGCTCTACCCCGATGACATGATCACCGACGAGCCGGCACAGATCATGGTCGCCGAGCTGATCCGGGAGGCCGCGCTGGAGGGCGTGCGCGACGAGCTTCCGCATTCGATCGCGGTGGTCGTGGAGGAGATGCTGCCCGACGAGGACCGGCCACCGTCGGACCCGCTACTGAGGATATTTGCCGACATCTACGTCGAGCGTACGAGTCAGAAGGGGATCGTCATCGGCTCGGGCGGCGGCCGCCTTCGAGAGGTCGGGACGCGCGCGCGGCGGGAGATCGAGGCCCTGCTCGGCACCCGTGTCTACCTGGATCTGCACGTCCGGGTCGCCAAGGACTGGCAGCGCGACCCGAAACAACTGCGACGCCTGGGCTTCTAGCCGGCACAAACGCACCAGACTGTGGGTTTCATCACTAATCCCGGCAGACGCCCTGTCCAGCCGCAGATGGGTACGGTAGGCATGAGCGCGTGCGTAACCGCTACCTCGATCTGCTTCGCGCCGCCGCGATCGTCCGAGTGGTGGTCTACCACGCGACGGGTTGGGCGTTCCTGACCATCCTCTTTCCCGCGATGGGCGTGATGTTTGCCCTCTCCGGCTCGCTCATGGCGGCATCGCTGGACCACCATGGCGTACGGGCGCTGCGGCGACGCGCGCGACGGCTGCTGCCGCCCGTCTGGTTGGTCGCCGTGTGCTTCGTGCCGGCGATGGTGCTGACCGGCCTGGCCCTGGACTGGCGGCTGCTCTTCTGGATCGTGCCGCTGGGCGATCCGCCGACGACCGGATGGGGCGCCACCGTGCTCGGGCTGCTGTGGTACGTCCGCCAGTACCTGTGGTTCGTCCTGCTGTCCCCGGTCGCGCTGCCGCTGTTCCGGCGCTTCCCGCTGCCGATGATGCTGGTCCCGGTCGCGGCCCTGCTCGCGGTCGAGTTCGGACCGGCGAGGCTGTCCGCCCTGCACGACTTCGCGATTTACTTCGGTTGCTGGCTGCTCGGGTTCGCCCACCACGACGGGATGCTGCGGCGGATGCGGCGCTGGGTGCTGATCGCGGCCGCCGCCGTCGTCGGCACGGGCGGCGCGGCGTGGTTCCTCACGCACCCCGGCCCCCGGGGCCTTGACCTCAACGACATCGCGATCGGACATGCACTGTGGTCGGCTGCCTTCGTACTCGTGCTGCTCGGGCTGGACCCGGCCCAAATTTCGTGGCTCGACCGCTGGCCGGTGCCGGCCCGGCTGGTCTCGGCGCTCAACGATCGCGCCATGACCGTGTATCTGTGGCACCAGGCGGTGATCGTGGGGCTGGCGACGGCGGTTGGTGTCATCGGCTGGAACCTGCGCGGTGCCGGTGGCCTGGCGCTGTGGCTCGGCGCCGTATCCTCCGTCCTGGTCATCGCGGTCGCGGTGTTCGGGTGGGTGGAGGATCTGGCGGCCCGCCGCCGGCCCAGGCCGCTTCGGGCTTGAGCCGCCCGCGTATCAGAATGAGCGGGTGCCCATACGCCTTCAGCTCTACCGCGACGACGCGTTGGTGCTGCGTGTGCAAAAGCTCGGCGAGTCCGACCGCATCATCACGATGCTGACCCGGCGTCACGGCAGGGTGCGGGCGGCCGCCAAGGGAGTGCGCCGGACCATGTCCCGTTTCGGCGCCCGCCTGGAGCCCTTCGGGCATGTGGACGTCCAGGTCGCCGGTGATCTCGGCAACCACGGCCGCACGCTGCACACGATCCGGCAGGCGGAGAGCATCGAGCTGTACGGCAAGAGCCTCGGCCGCGACTATCCGCGGTACACCGCGGCGAGCGCGATCGCCGAGACCGCCGAGCGGCTGACTCCGATCGAGCAGGAGCCCTCCCTTCGGCTGTTCCAGCTCACGCTCGGGGCGCTGCGGGCGCTGTCCGTCGCGGAGCATGCCAGCACCCTGGTGCTTGACGCGTTCCTGTTACGGGCGATGGCCGTCGCCGGGTGGGCGCCGGCCCTGGTCGATTGCGCCGTCTGCGGCACGCCGGGACGCCACAGCGCCTTCTCCGTGCCCGCGGGCGGGAGCGTCTGCGCCGACTGTCGGCCGCCCGGTGCGAGCCGGCCCGCGCCGGCGACGCTCGGTCTGATGGTCGCACTCGTCGAGGGTGACTGGCGGACCGCCGACGCGAGCGAGGCCTCCCAGCGCCGCGAGTGCAGTGGACTCGTCGCAGCGCACCTCCAGTGGCACCTAGAGCGCGGGCTACGCTCGCTGCCGTTGGTGGACCGGACCGGTGACGGGGAGTCATGATCAGATCGTTAGGGCGCACGCCGCGGTCCGCCGTCCGAGCGCCCACGCCACACCCCTCGGGCGCCCGGCCGCCGCCGCTACCGCGCGAAAGCCTGCCCCGCCACATCGCCCTCGTAATGGACGGCAACGGCCGCTGGGCCAAGGAGCGTGGGCTGCCCCGGACGAAGGGGCACGAGCAGGGGGAGTACGCGCTCTTCGACACGATCGAGGGCGCCATCGAGCTCGGCATCCCCTACCTGTCGGCGTACGCCTTCTCGACCGAGAACTGGAAGCGCTCGCCCGACGAGGTGCGTTTTCTCATGGGTTTCAACCGTGATGTCATACGGCGGCGGCGGGACCAGTTGGTCGAGCTGGGCGTGCGGGTCGTCTGGTCCGGACGGGCCGGCCGGCTCTGGAAGAGCGTCATCCAGGAGCTGCAGACCGCTGAGGCCATGTCGGCGCACAACTCGACGATGACGCTGCAGTTCTGCGTCAACTACGGCGGCCAGGCTGAGGTCGCCGATGCCGCCGCCGCGATCGCCCGCGACGTCGCCGCGGGACGGCTTGACCCGGACAAGGTCACCGAGAAGGTCTTCGCACGCTACCTGTACCACCCCGACGTGCCCGAGGTCGACATGTTCCTGCGCCCCTCGGGCGAGCAGCGCACCTCCAACTACCTGATCTGGCAGTCGGCGTACGCGGAGCTGGTGTTCCTGGACACGCTCTGGCCCGACTTCGACCGGCGCCACCTCTGGTACGCGTGCGAGCTCTATGCCCAGCGTGACCGGCGCTTCGGCGGGGCGATCCCCAACCCGGTTGCCCCCTAGCCCTTCCCCGTCTCGTTCGCCACCTCCTTCCCGTCGATCTAGGGGTTGTTCCAGTGGTTTGATCTCCGATCACTGGCACAACCCCTAGATCCACGGAAGACCGGAGCGGGTGCGGTCAGGACAGCAGGGGGGCGAAGGTGCCGGCGTAGACGCTGGTCGCGATCGCGACGGCGCCGACCATCCCCGACGCCGCGATCAGGGTCGCGTCCGCGGGGCCGAAGCGTTGCGTCCTTGCCGCGCTGCGCGGCCGGCCGGAGTCGAAGCCGCGGGCATCCATCGCCGTGGCGAGCCGCGTTCCGCGCCGTACGGCGATGACCAGCAGAGCGAACAACGTCGAGGCGAAGAGCCGCACGTTGGCTAACGGGTTGCGGCCGGCATCGACGCCCCGTGCTCGGCGGGCCAGCCGCAGCATCTCCCAGTCGTTGGCCAGCAGGGGGAGCAGGCGGAAGGCGGCGAGTGCCCCGATCACGAAGCGCGGCTTGGCCCGGGCGTTCTGGACCAGGGAGTCGGCGAGGTCGGTCGGGTCGGTGCTGGCGAAGACCGCGATGCTGGGGAGAGCGACCGCCACCAGCCGAAGGAACAGGCTCAGCGCGCTGTCGAGAGTGCCGGTGGTCACCGTGAGCGGCCCGAACGCGGCCACCGTCTCCCCGGTCTTCTGACCGAAGAAGAGGTACGAGGCCGAGGCGAGCGCTGACGTGAGAAGGAGCGGCCACAGGCGACGCAGCAGCGCACGGTAGTGGAGCCCGAACAGCGGCAGCACGGCCAGCTCGACCGCTATGGCGACCGCGGGAGTCACCGGATCCAGCGACACAGCGAGGCAGAGGGTGAGGAGCATCGCGGCCACCACCTTCGCGGTGGGATTCCGTCGCGCCAGCGGTGCGGTGGCGTCGGCGATCGGCTCGGCGAACCTCACGTGCGCACCGCCGTATCAAGCGCACGCCCCGCGTCGAGGACAACGGTCGCGTCCGCGAGCGCGTTGACGAGGTCGGTGTCGTGCGTGACGGTCACGACGGCGCAACCCTCGTCGCGAAGGCGGCCGAGCAGCAGGAGCAGTTCTGTCCACGTGCGACGGTCCTGACCAAACGTCGGTTCGTCGAGGACGAGCACGGTCGGGGCCGCCGCCAGGGCCGTGGCGACGCTGAGCCTGCGTTGCTCACCGCCCGAAAGCGTGTACGGGTTGGCGTCGGCGAGGTGGTCGAGATGCAGTTTTGAGAGCAGTCCATCCACCGTAGACATTACGTCGGCATCTGTGCGGCCGGCGCCGGTTGGGCCGAGGGCCAGCTCGTGGCGCACCCGCCCCGTGAGGAACTGATGCTCGGGATTCTGAAACACCGATCCAATGCGCGTGGCGAGCTTGGGCGCGCGCCAGCGGTGGGGCGGCTTCTCGGCGTCGCTGGCGCCGGCGAGTCGCCGAGTCGCGCGGACCGACCCCTGAGTCGGCGCGAGGAGACCTCCGAGCAGCAGTGCCAGCGTGGACTTCCCCGAGCCACTGGGCCCGGTCACGGCAAGCGCGCGGTTGGCCCGTACCTCGATATCCACAGTGGAGAGCGCGGGACGGCTCGCGCCTGGGTGGGTGAAGCCCAGGCCCTCCCCGGCCAGGAGGAGGTCGCCCGCGGGGTGGCTGGCGGGCGGTCGCGGGACGATCACGTCGGCGAGCGAGCGGGTCGAGCCGCCCGGCAGGCCGGGCACCCAGACGCCTGCGGCGGCCAGCTCCTCACCCCGGGTACCGAATACGACCACGGGTGGCCCGTCGGCGATAACACCGCCTCCAGCGGTCAGCACGACGACGCGGTCGATGAGGGGGAGCCAGTCCGCCACCCGGTGTTCGACGAGGACAAGGGTGGCGTCGGACTCCGCCAGCGCGCGCCCGACACTCTCGCGGACTACAGCGGCGCTGGCCGGATCGAGATTGGCCGTCGGCTCGTCGAGCAGGAGGAGGTCGGGGCCGGCCGCGATTGCGCCCGCGAGTGCCAGCCGCTGCTGTTCGCCCCCGGACAGCGCGTCGGTGCGGTGTTCGCGGCCGTACGGAAATCCGACCGCGCGCATTGCCGCGACCACGCGTGGCCAGATCTCTGCCGCCGGCACACCGATGTTCTCGAGTCCGAACGCGACGTCGTCGCCGGTCCGGGCCATCACGATCTGAGCCTCCGGATCCTGGAACAGCATGGCGGTCGCGGCGCGATGGCGGGGAGGGGCGCCGTCGACCGCGATCGTGCCCTCCTGCTCGCCGGAGTCCTCGGCGTGCAGGCCGCCGAGCGCGGCGAGCAGCGTACTCTTGCCCGCCCCGGATGGGCCGAGCAGGAGCACATGCTCGCCGCGCTCGATGCGTAGGTCGACTCCGCGCAACGCCCAGGCCCTACGCCCGGCGTGCCGCCAGCCGAACCCTTGCAATTCGACGTGCGGACCGTCAGACCGCGACGCGCTCACGGCCGGACGGGAACTGGTCGAGCGCGCCCGTCTGCGCCAATCCCCTGGTCAGGGCCCAGCCCCCGAGTCCGGCCACGACCAGCCCGCTCAGGGCCGAAAACGCGACGTGCGTCAGCTGCCAGAACAGGGACCATTGCGGGTAGTACACGGCAATGTCCAGCAGGGCTCCCGCCGCTCCGGCGAGGGCACCGCCGACGAGCGCCGTGGGCAGCCGGAACGACCGGTAGGAGGTCGCCGCGAACGCCGCCTCGCCACCGACGCCCTGCATGAGCCCGTACACGATGGTTATGGTTCCCCACGGGGCACCAAGCAGGACGGAGATGACGGCCGCCACGGTCTCGGTGAAGACGCCGGCGCCGGGCTTGCGGATGATCAGCGGTCCTAGCACGGCGGGCAGGAACCACACGCCGCTGATGAGCGCCCTCACCGGTGGAAA
>Ga0184612_10001250_pt1 | contig 12274 bp, 11 predicted proteins | sample PLM3_60_coex_FD_133163 | JGI IMG/M metagenome (GOLD analysis project Ga0184612, IMG submission 133163) | Groundwater sediment microbial communities from an aquifer in East River, Colorado, USA - PLM3_60_coex | ecosystem: Environmental > Terrestrial > Soil > Riparian zone | place: USA: East...
CAGCGTTCGAAGTCGCCTGGAGCTCGACCGCGGACGGTGGAAGGACGCCGAGGCCCTGGCCACGTCGGTGCTGAACGGGCCGGGTGCGAGCCCGCTCAACCAACTCAACGCGCTGCACACCCTCGCACGCGTTCACGTCCGACGCGGTGACCCAGACGCCGAGGCGGCACTCCGGCGGTTCGTCGTCGCCGCCGAGGGCACCGGCGAATTGCAGCGCATGGTCCCGGCGGCCGTGGTGCGCGCCGAGTGGGCCGATCTGAACGGCTGGCTGACTGCTGAACGTGCGGCGTTACGCGACCTGTACGAGCAGATAGCCGACACCGGTCAGTCGTGGGCCATTGGCGAGGTCGCGATCTGGCTTTCACGTGCCGGTGGGCTCGACGACGTCCCGGATGCGGCGGCCGGCGTCTTTCGGCGGGAGCTCGAAGGTGACTGGGAGTTGGCGGCCGGGGGATGGGAGGCACTGGGCTGCCCCTACGAGCAGGCCGAGGCGATGGCGCGAAGTGGGCGGACCGACTCGTTGCTGGCCTCGCTGCCGGTCCTCGATGCTCTCGGCGCAGCGCCCGCTGGCAACCGGGCGCGCGAGCTACTTCGTCGCCGAGGTGTGCGGCAGGTCCCGCGTGGCCCGCGCAGGGTCACCCGGTCGAACCCCGCAGGCCTGACCGCACGCCAGGTCGACGTGCTCGAGCTCATGGCTCAGGGGTTGACGAACGCCGAGATCGCCGGCCGGCTGGTCGTGTCGGTTCGCACCGTGGACCACCACGTCGCAGCGATTCTCAGCAAGCTCGCGGTCGGGAGCAGACGCCAGGCTGCCGACCTCGCCCGTGAGCTTGGCATCGCGGCGGTGGACGTCGTGGCGATCGCCTGATCCGACGTCGAGAATCGCCGGCTGACGCACCGGCGCACCGGTGCGACCATGCCTTCATGGGGCCGATGCTGGTCGAACGCGATGCCGAGCTGGACACGCTCGCCGCATCCGCCGATCGTGCCGCCGCCGGGCACGGGTCGGTGGTGCTCATCCTCGGCGAGGCGGGTATCGGCAAGACCAGCCTGGTCCGTGCGTTCCTGCGGTCCGTCGAGGGCACCGCCCGCGTACTCGCCGGAACCTGCGACGATCTGTTGACACCTCGTACGTTCGGCCCGTTGCGGGACGCCGCTTCATCGGTGGGCGGACCAATGGCGGAAGCGCTGGCCGGTGAGCCGGACCCCGAGAGCGTCTATGCCGCCCTGCTCCATGAGCTGTCGCGTCCCGGCGCGCCGACGATCCTGGTGGTCGAAGACCTTCACTGGGCCGATGACGCGACCCTCGACGCCTTGCGCTTCATCACCCGGCGGCTGGAGCGGCTGAGGGCGCTCGTCGTGCTCACATACCGCGAGGACGAGATTCAGCCCGATCACCTCCGCCAGCTGCTGGGAGGACTGACCGGAGCCACCGTGCGCCGGCTTGTGCTGCACCGGCTCAGCGAGGAGGCCGTGACCCAGCTGGTCAGGTCCGCTGGAGTAGAGCGGCCGGCGATCTATGCGACCACCGGCGGCAATCCGTTCTTCGTGAGCGAGATGCTCGCGACGGCTGCTGCGGACGTTCCGGCCACTGTGGTCGACGCGGTCTTGGCGAGGGTTCATCAGGTGTCGCCCGAGGCACAGCGTGCCCTCGACCAGCTCGCCGTTGTCCCGACCCATGTGGAGGGCTGGCTGGCGACGACGCTCCTCGGTGGGATCGGGCCGATCATCGAGGCCGAGCAGCATGGCATAGTCGAGGTGCAGCCGGAGGGTCTCACCTTCCGCCACGAGCTCGCTCGCCAGGCGCTCGAGCGGAGCATGCCCGTCTCGCGCCGCATGGCGTTCAACCGGGCCGTCGTCGACGCTCTCCTCGAGCGCGACGACGCCGACCTGTCGAGGATCGTGCATCACGCTGTCGCGGCCGGTGACGTGGACACGATCCTGTCTCGCGGTCCCGCGGCTGCACGCGAGGCCGCGCATGCTGGGGCGCACCGACAGGCGCTGGCGCACTACGAGCATGTTGTCGCGCACATCGACGCGCTGCCGGACGACGCCGAGGCGCAGATTCTCGTCGAGTACGCATGGCAGCTGTACGCCGCCCAGCGGTTCGTCGAGGCGGTCGGCGTCGCCGAGAAGGCGGCTCGACTCTGGGAGCAGGTCGGCGACCGGGTGGCCCTCGGCGAGACGCTCGTCGCATTGTCGCGTTCGTCCTACATGGCCGATCGGCCGAAGGAGGCGAGAGCGGTGATCGAGAGGGCGGTGAAGGTACTTGCCCCAGCCGACGACACGGCCGCGTCGGCGTACGCGCGGGCGTACTACGGTGCGGTGCTGGCACTCACGGACCAGCAGGATGCCGCGCTGGAAGAGCTCGCGGCGGCGAAGGATCTGTCCGAGCGCGCGGGTCGTCGGGACCTGATAGCACTCTGCCTCAACTACATCGGCTGCGCACGCGTGGATCTTGGCGATCGCGACGGCGCTGACGACATTCGTGCGAGCCTCGACCTGGCGAGGTCCCTTCCGCACTACGAGTACGTGGCGCGCGCTTACACCAATCTCGGTGAGGTGCTCTATCAGTTACGCGAGTATGCCGCCCTGGAGCGTTGCATTGCGGAGGGTGTCAGCTACTGCGTAGAGCACGATCTTCCGGCACACGCGTACAACCTCCAGGCCCACCGTGCCATGCTGTTGATGACGCGGGGCGACCTGGCCACCGCGGAGCAGTTGCTGCGAGATCTCGTCGCCGCCGTCCCTGACCCGGGCCAGCTGGCCAGACTCACTCTCCCTGCGCTGGGTAGGCTGCTGGCGCGGCGGGGGGATCCGGAGGCCGAACGCGTCCTCGACCAGGCGTGGGAGATCGCACTGCGCGGGGACGCCCTGCAGGCTCTCGGACCGGCAGGTATGGCGCGAATCGAATGGGCGTGGCTGACGGGCGATCTGAACCGTGCCGAACCACAGGTCGACGTCCTGCTCAACCGCACTGCAACGATCGCCGGGTCCCGGTGGCGCGGCCAGCTGCTGCGCTATCTGAGCCGCGCGGGACGCGTCGTGGCGCCCTTCGCCGGCTGCCCAGAGGAATGGGCGGCCGGGCTGCGGGGTGACTGGCTCGCCGCGGCCGCGCGGTGGGAGCAGATCGGCGATCCTTACGAACGAGCCCTCGAGCTGGCGGACTCCGGTGAGGCCGCATCCATGCTGGCAGCGCTGGACGTGCTCGACCGGTTGGGTGGGACGGCTGCGGCGCGGCTGGTCCGGCAGCGGCTGCGTAGCCTCGGCGTCTCCCGGATCCCGCGGGCGCGGCAGCCGGCCAGCCGATCCGATCCGTCGGGCCTCACCGGCCGGCAGCTCGATGTCCTCGCGCTGCTGGCTGAGGGCCTCACCAATGCCGAGATCGCCGAGCGGCTGGTGCTGTCGACGCGCACGGTGGATCACCACGTCTCGGCGATCCTGACCCGACTCGGCGCAGCCACGCGTCGCGATGCCGTCAGGATGGCCGCGTCCCTGCAACTCCCGGGAGGGTGACGTCCACGCCGCGTTCTCGGCGTGACGATCAGGCAGCGCCCGTGGCGGCAGTCGCGGCGGATGGCCAGTGCACTCCTGGGCGGTCCGCGTGACGTCCGGTGATCCAGAGCCCGTGGGCACCGCAGGAACACGTGAAGTGGACGTGGATCCCGTTCTCGACGTTGCGTACGGCGGTGATCTGCTTCGGCAGGACGAGACGGCGTCTCTCGCAGGTGGGGCAGTTGACGTCGAACATGGTGCTACTCCTCGCGTGGTTGGGCGACGCTGGACAGCGTCGATCGTGCGAGTTGCCAGTCAGGTCAGGGTCGGCGCATGGGGTAGTCGCGCACCGGGGGCAGAGGCAGTGGTCGATCCGGCGTCGACCAGACAGCCTGAAGTGTCGACGTCACTCGCCTGAACCACTCCGGTCCGCGTCGTCGCTCCATAGTCACCTGTGTCATCGGCTTCTCCTTCCTTGTCGTCTGAACACGCATTGACTGTGCGCCGGGCGATCGCAACGCGTCATCGGTAGTGGCTGCCTAACTCGGGTCCGCTGAGTACCTAAGATCCGAGGGCGATTGCCCTGCCTGCTAGGTGGACCGGCCGGTATGCAGGCGTCGGTTGAGAGGCCACGGCGGTCTAGGCAGACCACCACCTGCACATGGGCACCCATTACCGATGTGTGTCCGAGCCATCGACCCGATCGTGGAGAACAACCACCTGGTTGCCTCGCTCTTCGAGGCTCGCCAGCCCTGACCTGACCCACGGACGATCGCACCGGAGGCTTCGATGAGCCCGTCGACCAAGTACGGCCCTTCCGACGTCGCAGGCCTCGGCACGATTCTCGGCGTATGGGCGCACCCCGATGACGAAGCGTTCCTGTCCGCCGGCCTGATGGCGTTGGCCCGGGCCGCCGGCAGTCGCGTCGTGGTCGCGACCGCGAGCCGCGGCGAGAGCGGAACCACCGACCCGAGACATTGGCCACCAGCCAGGTTGGCCCGGCTTCGGGCCGACGAGTTGGCGGCCTCGCTCGCCACTCTCGGTGTCGTCGAGCACCGTTGGCTCGGCTACCGCGATGGTGGATGCGCGGAGGTCGAGGATGCCGACGGCCTGGAACACGTGCGGAGCGTCTTGGAGGAGGTCAGGCCGGAGACCATCCTCACGTTCTCTCCGGACGGCATGACCGGGCACGGCGACCACCGCGCGGTGTCGGCCTGGACCACGGCGGCGTGGGATGCGCTCGGGCGCGTGCCGCGGCTGTTGTACGCCACGTGTACCGCCTCGTTCACCGAGAGGTTCGGGGACCTGAACGCGCAGTACTCGGTCTTCCCGCCAGGCCTGCCGGTGATCACGCCGGTGAACCAGTTGACGGTGCACCTCCGGCTGCGCGGGATGGCGCTCGATCGCAAGCTTGCGGCACTCCGAGCACACGCCAGCCAGGTGGCGACTCTGCACCGGGAGGTCGGGCACGAGCGTTTCGCCGCCTGGTGGGGTGAGGAGGCCTTCCGGGCGGCCCCGGACCACGCGGCCTAGCCTGGACCCGTGCTCATGCTCGCTCTCGACACGTCGACACCTGCGGTGACAGTCGCGCTCCACAGCGGTGACCGGGTACTGGCCGAGTTGACCACAGTCGACGCTCGGCGGCACACGGAGCTGGTCGCACCGGCGATTCTCGAGGTGCTGAGGGCGGCGGGTGCCGACCGCCGCGACCTGACCGCCATAGCCGTCGGCGTGGGCCCCGGCCCGTTCACAGGACTGCGGATCGGACTGGTCACCGCTCGCACCCTTGGCGCCGTGCTGGATATCCCTGTCCAGGGAGTGTGCAGCTTGGACATCGTCGCGGCCGGGGTCGCCGACCGGGGATCGTTCGTCGTCGCCACCGATGCCCGGCGCCGTGAGGTCTACTGGGCGTCGTACGACGGCGTCCGCCGCACGGATGGCCCCGCCGTGGTGACCCCGGCCGACGTGGCGACCGCGCTCCCGGCCGCGGGCGCCGGAGCGAGGCTGTATCCCGAGGCGTTTCGTCACCCGGTCGACCCCGAGTATCCGAGCGCAGGCGACCTGGCCACGGCGATCGTGGCGGAGAGCGTCGACGTGTTGGCCCCGGACCCGCTCTACTTGCGGCGCCCCGATGCATCGCCGCCCGGTGCCCGCAAGTCGGTCCTGGCCCACTGATGGACGTCCGGCTGCGGCCGATGCGGTGGGATGACATCGAGGCGGTCCTGCCGTTGGAGCGGGAGCTGTTTGCCGGCGACCCGCCATGGAGCGCGGAGCTGTTCCGGTCCGAGCTGGCCGCCGTTCCGGCGACGCGCTGGTACGTGGTCGTCGAGGACTCGGATGACATCGTCGGGTATGCGGGACTGCTCATCTCGGGCGAGACCGCGGACGTCCAGACGTTGGCGGTGGCGCCCTTGTGGCAGCGGCACGGGATCGGAACTGCGTTGTTGGACGCCCTCGTCGACGAGGCGCGCCGCCGCGGCGTCGGCGAGATCCTGCTCGAGGTCCGGGCCGACAACGACGCGGCGCTGGTGCTGTATTCGCGACATGGCTTCGAGCGGATCGCGCGACGCCACGGCTATTACCGGGCCGGCCGCACCGACGGCCTCGTCCTGCGCCTCCACCTCACTCGCTGAGAGCGGTCATGCCCGACTTGGCCGTATGAGTAGCGCGGCGCGAGACTCGAGGTAGCGTTGCTCGGGGACGCTGAGTGTGCGGCGTGCGGCCAAACGGTAGTTGGCACGTGCCGCCTCCTGGTCACCTGCCATGTCGAGCAGATGTGCGCGGACGGCGTCGACGCGGTGGTGTCCGGCGAGCGCGGGGTCGGCCTCCGCCGCGGCAAGCTGCTGGAGACCGGCCTGTGGGCCGTGGACCATGGCGACGGCGACGATGCGGTTGAGCGTGACCATCGGTCCGGGCGCGATGCTGTTGAGGAGCTCGTACAGTCCGAGGATCTGGCGCCAGTCGGTGTCCTCGGGGCGCGCCGCCTCGTCGTGCACGGCGGCGATCGCAGCCTGTAGCTGGTAGGGGCCGATCGGCGCGCGGGCCAGCGTCTTGGTGATCAGCGTGATCCCCTCGGCGATGGCCCGCGCGTCCCACTGTCGACGATCCTGATGGGCGAGCGGGACCAGCGTGCCGTCGGGGCGGGTCCTGGCCGGGCGGCGGGCGTCGGTGAGCAGCATGAGCGCGAGGAGCCCGGCGATCTCGCCGTCCTCGTGCAGCAGATCACGGAGCTGCCTGGTCAGGCGGATCGCCTCGGCGGTGAGCTCGACGCGGTGCAGCGCTGGCCCGGAGCTGGCGGTGTAACCCTCGTTGAAGATCAGGTACAACACCTGCAGCACCGCGGCGATCCGCTCCGAACGTTCGGCCCGCGCGGGCATCCGGAACTCGCCGCCGCTGGCCTTGATCCGCTGTTTGGCCCGGCTGATCCGCTGGCCCACGGTCGCCTCCGGAACCAGGAACGCGCGGGCGATCTCGGCGGTGGAGAGGCCGCCGACGGCGCGCAGCGTCAGGGCGACCTGGGAGGCCGGTGTCAGCGAGGGGTGGCAGCACAGCAGCAGCAGGGTGAGCGTGTCGTCGGCGGCCGAAATGGGCTCGGGGTGGGGTGGCGCCAATGAGGCGGCGGTCTCCTCCCGCCGTCTGCGGGCCGACTCGTTGCGCCACAGCTCGATCCGCCGCCGGGAGGCGGTCGTGATCAACCAGCCCATCGGGTTGGCCGGCACCCCTTCGGTCGGCCACTGGACCGCGGCTGCCAGCAGGGCCTCCTGCACCGCGTCCTCGCAGGTGTCGAAGTCGCCGTGGCGCCGCACGAGGATGCCGAGGACCTGCGGCCCCAGTTCCCGCAGCAGGCCCTCGAGCTCCCTCGCCGTGCTCACATCTCCAGCCCGCTGAGGTCCAGGACCGGCCGCACCTCCACCAGGCCGAGTGTGGCCTCCGGTATCCGGGCGGCGTGCTCGACCGCACGGTCGATGCTCTCGCACTCGACGAGGTAGAAGCCCACCAGAAGCTCCTTCACCTCGGCGAACGGCCCGTCGGTGGTCATCGTCCGGCCCTCGCGCACCGAGACACGCTTGGCCAGCGACGGATCGGCCAGGGCCTCCGACACGATCATCTCGCCCGACGCGGCGAGGTCCTCGTCGAGGGCGTCATAGACGCGGTACCCCTCCGCGCGCTGGGCGTCGGAGAATCCCTCCCAGATCTCCCGGGACGCCGGGTTGCTGTAGATCAGGATCAGGTACTTCATCGGGTACCTCCATGACGTCTCGAAATTCTTTCATCCGGATGTCGAAGCCGGGTCCGCAGCTTCGACATCCGGGCGCCCACAGGGGCCGATGCCGAGGAGACCACCGTGAAGGGAGCACCATGTTCGAGCACACCGAGGCATTCAGTTCACGATCCTCAACTTCCCGGTCGACGACATCGACTCCGCCGTGGACCAACTCGCGGCACGCGGAATCCGCTTGAGGCCATCGACGGAGTCGACGCGAAGGGGATCTTCCGCAATCGCGGGCCTGCCATCGCCTGGTTCAAGGATCCGGCCGGGAACATCCCTCCGTACTTCAGGAAGACTGAGTTCAGCTACGCGAGATCGAGACACGCCGACCCGAGGGGATGATCCGCGACGTGACGGATGCACCGCTGGTGTTGGGGATCGAGACCTCCTGTGACGAGACCGGGGTCGGGCTCGTCCGCGGCAACGACCTCCTCGCCGATGCGGTCGCCAGCTCGGTCGACGAGCATGCGCGGTTCGGCGGCGTCGTACCCGAGGTCGCCAGCCGGGCTCATCTCGAGGCGATCGTGCCAACGATCGAGCGTGCTTGTCGCGAAGGGGGCGTGCGCCTGGTCGACGTGGACGCGGTGGCCGTCACCAGCGGCCCCGGGCTCGCGGGCGCGCTCATGGTCGGCGTCTCGGCGGCAAAGGCACTCGCGGTCGGGCTGGGTGTCCCGCTCTACGGAGTCAACCACCTGGCCGCCCACGTCGCCGTCGACCAGCTCGAACACGGCCCGCTGCCAGCTCCGACGATCGCGCTGCTGGTGTCGGGAGGGCACTCGTCACTCCTGATGGTGGATGATGTTGCCGAGACCGTTTCGCCCCTCGGTGCGACCATCGACGACGCTGCAGGAGAGGCGTTCGACAAGGTCGCGCGCCTGCTCGGGCTGCCGTTCCCGGGTGGCCCCTACGTCGATCGCGCTGCGTCCGAGGGCGACCCGGCCCATGTCGAGTTCCCCCGCGGGTTGACCAGCCCGCGCGACATGGAGCGGCACCGCTTCGACTTCTCCTTCTCCGGCCTCAAGACGGCGGTGGCACGATGGGTCGAGGCCCGCGAGCAGGCCGGCGAGCAGGTGCCGGTTGCCCACGTGGCCGCGTCGTTCCAGGAGGCGGTCGTCGACGTCCTGACCCGTAAGGCCGTGCTTGCGTGCCGCGAGCACGGCGTCGACACGCTGCTGATCGGCGGCGGCGTTGCGGCGAACTCTCGCCTGCGTGCACTGGCGGACGAGCGCTGCGCAGAGGCCGGCGTGACGCTTCGGGTGCCGAGGCCGGCGCTGTGCACCGACAACGGCGCGATGGTTGCGGCGCTGGGCGCCGAAGTGGTCGCCCGCGGACGGCCGCCGAGCCCGCTGGACCTACCTGCCGACTCGTCGATGCCCGTGACCGAGGTGCTGGTGGGCTCCTGAGGTGCCGTTGCCGGTGGTCCTGGTCGTCGACACCGGGGTCGACGACGCTCTGGCGCTCATGGTCGCGGTCCGGCATCCCGACCTGGACCTGCGCGGTGTCGTATGCACAGCGGGCAACGTGCAGCTCGACCAGGTCCTGACGAACACCTGCCACGTGCTCGACGCTCTCGACGCACGAGTACCGGTGGCTGGTGGCGCGAACTGCAGGCTGGACGGCCTGCCCTTCGAGCCGCGCAGCCTCCACGGTCCCGACGGCCTGGCGGGTCTCGCTCCCGTCCATGCGGCTGCACCGGTGTCGCTGCCGCCACCGGCCGCCGTGGTTCCGCCGGACGCTGTGATCGTGTCGTTGGGCCCGCTGACCTCGGTCGTGCCGCTTCCGGCTGGCCGCCTGGTCGCGTCGTACGCCGAGCCGGGCGAGGCGAATCACGACCTGGATCCGGTCGCGGCACACGTTCTGGTTGCATCGGGGCGAAGGGTCGAGCACGTCCGGGCCGGTTCGGGAGCCGTGCGAGCGGAAGCCGTGTCGGCGCTGGAACGTGCGGGGGATCCAGCCGGTCGGCTGGCAGCCGGGCTTCTCCGGCATCAGGCCCGGCGCGGTGCCGGTCTCGGTGATGCCGGGGTCCTGCTGTCCGTGGTCGAGCCCGGCCTCGACCCGCTCGATCGGCTTGTCGGGCTGCTGAGGAGGGGCCACTGAGCATCTTCCTGCCGTGACGGGCCTGGTCCGGCGAGGTCGGCGGCTGGGGGAGACTGGCCCGCGTGAAGCGCCCGATCGTCGTGCTGGCTGCGGCCGCGCTGCTGGCCACTGCGTGCGCACCGGCCGAGGCGCCCGACGCCCGGCCGCCCGCCACCTTGACGGCGACGCCGACCCCGACGCCCACCCCGACCCCACCTCCGCCTCTGCCCTGGGGCCCGACGGAGGACCAGTACGCGGGCGCTGCGCAGATCGTCGCCGGCATGTCGGTCGAGGAGCAGGCCGGCCAGGTGATCGTCGCCCAGTACCAGACGGTCGGCGAGGCGGCGCAGCTCGTCGGCGACCTGCACATCGGGGGCGTCATCGTCATGGGTCAGAACGTCGTGTCGCCTGATCAGGTTCGGTCGGACATCGCGACGCTTCAGCGTTCGGCGGCTCGGCCGTATCCCCTCCTGGTCGGCGTGGACCAGGAGGGTGGGAAGGTCGCGCGTCTCGGCGCGCCGGTGACGGAGTTCCCGAGCTTGATGACGCTGGGCGCGGCCCGTGACGCGGCGCTGGCGCGTCGCGTGGCACGGGCCAGCGGCGACGAGCTGCGGGCGCTGGGTTTCACGATGGTCTTCGCGCCTGACGCCGATGTCACCAGCGGCCCCGACGATCCGACGATGGGCAGCCGGTCGGCTTCGTCGGACCCCGAGGTGGTATCCGAGGTCGTGACCGCTGAGCTGGCTGGATACGCCGACGCCGGGATCGTCGCCGTCGTGAAGCATTTCCCCGGCCACGGGTCGGTTCCCGCCGACAGCCACGAGGAGTTGCCTGTTCAGGGTGCCACTCTCGACGAGCTCCGAGCCCGTGACTTCGCGCCCTTCCTGACCGCCGTGGACGATGGCGCGCCGGCGGTCATGGTCGGCCACATCGACGTCACGGCGGTCGACCCCGGTGTGCCGTCGTCGCTCTCCGCCCCCGTCGTCGGGTTGCTGCGTGACGAGCATGGCTTCGACGGCTTGGTCGTCACCGACGCCCAGAACATGGCCGCGGTCGCGGGGACGTACGGCTCCGGCGATGCCGCCGTCCGCTCCTTGGCCGCCGGCGCCGACATCGTCCTGATGCCAGTGGACGTCCGTGCCGCACACGCCGCGATCGTGGCTGCGGTGGCGGACGGACGGCTGTCCGCCACCCGCCTTTCCGATGCCGCGACCCGCGGTGTTGCCCTGATGTTGCACACGGCCGCGGGGGGTGTGCGGCCCGCGCCGTCGGTCGTCGGGTCGCACGCTGACGTGTCGTATGCGGCGTCGCTGGCCGGCCTGACGATCGTGTCCGGTGCGTGCCGCGGGCCGCTGGTCGGTGGCGCGATCCAGGTCCGCGGCGGTACCGAGGCCGACCGGGCCCGGCTCGTCGCAGCGGCCGAGGCGGCAGGCCTGACCGTCGGCTCCGGAGACCTGGTCAGGCTGCTGGGCGGCAACGACCCGGGACGGGGTGCCGTGGTGGTGGCCCTCGACACCCCCTACGGGCTGGGCGACAGCTCGGCGACCTCGGCTCGGATCGCCCTGTACGGACGCACGCCCCAGGCGTTCCGCGCCCTGGTCGCCGTCCTGCTCGGCAAGGCAACCGGCGGCGGGATGCTCCCCGTGGCCGTGCATGGCGTGGAGCAGCCCGGCTGTGCCCACTCCGTCGCCGGATGAGCGAGGGTTCGGCTGGCACTCGCAGTGTACGAGTGCTAGGTTTCGCATTGGCACACTCGGACCGAGAGTGCCAGCGTGCCACCGCCACACCGGCACCCGCGACGACGGTGCGGCAGGGGCAGTCAGACGAAACAACCGTGACATCCCGCGAAAGGGGAGGTCAGCAAGTGTCGGTCTCCATGAAGCCGCTCGAGGACCGGATCGTGGTCAAGCCGCTCGACGCGGAGCAGACCACGGCGTCCGGGCTCGTCATCCCTGACACCGCCAAGGAGAAGCCGCAGGAGGGCGAGGTCCTCGCTGTCGGCGCAGGCCGGTTCGACGACAAGGGGTCGAAGCGCATCCCTCTCGACGTCGCCGTCGGCGACAAGGTCCTGTACTCCAAGTACGGCGGCACCGAGGTCAAGTACGACGGTGAGGACCTTCTCATCCTCTCGGCGCGCGACGTCCTCGCCGTCATCGAGAAGTGAATCGCTGACACCAACGTGACAGCGACGCCCCGGGGCGGTTCCGCTAGCTGGAGCCACCCCGGGGCGTGCGCCGTTCGAAGGGACCCCATCTCATGCCCAAGATCCTGGCGTTCGAGGAGGACGCGCGGCGCCGCCTGGAGCGCGGCGTCGACGCCCTCGCGAACACCGTCAAGGTGACGCTCGGCCCCAAGGGCCGCAACGTCGTCATCGACAAGAAGTTCGGCTCCCCGACGATCACGAACGACGGCGTGACGGTCGCCCGCGAGATC
>Ga0184612_10001251_pt1 | contig 12249 bp, 10 predicted proteins | sample PLM3_60_coex_FD_133163 | JGI IMG/M metagenome (GOLD analysis project Ga0184612, IMG submission 133163) | Groundwater sediment microbial communities from an aquifer in East River, Colorado, USA - PLM3_60_coex | ecosystem: Environmental > Terrestrial > Soil > Riparian zone | place: USA: East...
GACGCCACCGTGCGCCTCACCGAGCACCTCGCCGAGCTGATCTCCGAGGATCCGGCCCAGGCCTTGCTGCTGACCACGGTGAAGTCCTACGACGAGTACACGTACCACCACATGGTGAACGTCTGCATCCTCTCGCTGGCTCTTGCTCGGGCCATCGGCCTGTCCCACGAGCAGTCGATCGCGCTCGGGATCGGCGGGCTCCTGCACGACGTGGGCAAGGTGAAGGTGCCGCGTGAGGTTCTCCAGTACGACGGGATGCTGGACGAGGAGCAGTGGCGGTTGATCCAGCGGCATCCTGTGGACGGGGCCGGGCTGGTCGCCGTGACCACGCGCGATCCCCTCCACCCGGCGGTCTCGATCGTCCTGGAGCATCACGCCGCGTTCGATGGATCGGGCTATCCCTCGCTGTCCAGTGGCCGCGTGCCGTCCCTACCGTCCCGGATCGTGGCCGTTGCCGACTGCTTCGACGCGCTCACCAGCAAGCGTTCCTATCGAAAGCCCGAGGAGCGGCGCCAGGCCCTGTCCATCCTGCAGGCCGGGGCGGGCCGCTCGTTCGACCCCCGCGTGGTTCGGACCTTCGTCCGGCTCGTGGGGCTGTTCCCCGTGGGGTCGCTGGTCCAGCTTTCGACCGGCGAGGTCGGCGTGGTCGTGCGGAACCACGAGCGCGCGCTGGGACGTCCCACGATCCGGCTGGTCCTCGACCCGCAAGGCAACGCCGCCGAGACCGTGGAGATCGACCTGTCGGAGAAAAAGGGCAAGGGCTCGTTCCGGTGGACGGTGGTCCGGACGATCGATCCGGTGGAGGTGGGGATCGACATGCTGTCCCTGCTGGCGTCGGGCCGCTTCGACGTGCCACCGCCGGTGGACCAGGGACCCGGGCTGGTCCACGAGCCCGCCCCCGGTGAGACCCCGCCGCCCGGCTACGTGGACACGCACAGCGCCCACTAGACTCGGGCCATGCCGGTCGAGATCGACATCGACCACGTGGCCAAGCTGGCCCGGCTCGACCTCAGCGCGGATGAGAAGGAGCGGCTGAGGGCGCAGCTGGGGCTGATCCTGGAATACGCGGCGAAGGTGGGCGAGGTGGCCGCGGCCGACGTCCCGCCGAGCGCGTACGCCATCCCCCGGGCCAACGTGCTGCGGCCCGACGAGCCGGTGCCGTCGCTCTCTCGCGAGGAGGCGCTGGCCAACGCGCCCGAGCGGGAGGGTGACCGGTTCAAGGTCCCGCCGATCGTGGAGGTCGGCTAGCGGTGGCCGAGCTCTGCGACCTCACCGCGAGCGACCTGGCCGCGAAGCTCCGGGCCGGGGAGACCTCGAGCGCGGAGATCACCGAGTCGTGCCTGGCCCGGATCGATGCCGTGGACGGGCGCGTCCGCGCGTTCCTCGCGCGGACGCCCGAGCTCGCGCGGGAGCGGGCGGTGGCGGCGGACGCGCGCATCGCCGCGGGCGATGCGCCGTCCCCCGCCGGCATCCCCATCGCCTTGAAGGACGTCCTCTCGACCAAGGACATCACCACGACGTGCGGGTCGAAGATCCTGGAGACCTACGTGCCCCCGTTCGACTGCACGCCGTGGGCTCGGCTGGCCGCGGCCGGCTCCGTGCTCCTGGGGAAGACCAACTGCGACGAGTTCGCCATGGGCTCGTCGAACGAGAACTCCGCGTTCGGCCCCGTGCACAACCCGTGGGGCCTGGAGACGGTGCCCGGGGGATCGTCGGGCGGGTCGGCGGCGGCGGTGGCCGCGGGGGAGGCCGTGTGGGCTCTAGGGACCGACACGGGAGGCTCCGTTCGCCAACCGGCGTCGCTGTGCGGAGTGGTGGGTCTGAAGCCGACGTACGGGCTGATCTCCCGGTACGGCCTGATCGCGTTCGCCTCGTCACTCGACACCGTGGGGACGTTCACCCGGAGCGTGCGGGACTCAGCGATCCTGCTGTCGGCCATCGCCGGCCGGGATCCGATGGACGCCACCAGCCTGGACCGAACGGTGGACGACTACACCGAGGGCCTGGACGACGGCGTCGCCGGGCTCCGGGTCGGGGTGGTGAAGGAAGCCTTCGGCGAAGGTGTGCAGCCGGGCGTGCGGGGAAGCGTCCAGTCCGCGCTGGACCGCCTGTCGAACATCGGGGCATCGGTCGGGGAGGCCTCGCTCCCGCATGCGGACTACGCGCTGTCGGCGTACTACCTCATCGCCCCGTCCGAGGCGTCGTCGAACCTGGCCCGGTACGACGGGGTCCGGTACGGAATGCGGGTCCCGGGCGAGGACTCGATCGAGATGATGGCCAGGACGCGAGGCGCCGGCTTCGGCCCGGAGGTCAAGCGGCGCATCATGCTCGGCACGTACGCGCTCTCGGCCGGCTACTACGAGGCCTATTACGGACAGGCCCAGAAGGTGCGCACGCTGATCATCCGGGATTACGAGCGGGCCTTCGAGTCCTTCGACGTCCTGGTGTCGCCGACCTCGCCCACTACCGCCTTTCGGATCGGCGAGAGGGCCGACGACCCGCTGGCGATGTACCTCTCCGACGTGTTCACGATCCCGGCGAACCTGGCCGGCGTGCCGGGGATCTCGATCCCGTCCGGCCTGGACCAGGCGGGCCTACCCGTCGGGCTCCAGATCACGGCGCCGGTCCTCGGCGAGGCGCTCCTCCTCCGGGTGGCCAACGCCCTCGAGCGCGAGCTCGCCTTCGACGCCGTCCCGCCCCTCCTGCGCGACCTCGCCGCCTGAGGTCGCCTCCGGGGCCGCCGTGGCCTCCCCCGAGGCGATGATCAGCGCCACCGATCCCAGGACGATGGCGCCGGCCACCACGGTGCGAAGGCCGATCGGCTCCGACAGGAACGCCCACCCCAGGAACACCGCGACCACCGGGTTCACGTAGGCGTAGGTCGAGACGAGCGAGGTCCGCGCGTTCCGCAGCAGCCACAGGTAGGAGCCCAGGCCGGCGAACGACCCGAACACGATCAGGTAGCCGAGCGCGAGGAGCGAGGCCGTGGAGAACCGCTCGGGATGGATGTCGCCGAGCTCGCCGGCCAGGACCGCCACGATCCCCAGGGCCGCGCCCCCGCACAGCATCTCCATCCCCACGCCGACGAACGGCCGCCTGGGGAGCGGCGCGTGGCGCGAGTACAGCGATCCCGACGCCCAGCTGAGCGAGGCGCCCACGGCGAACAGCATGCCGGTGAGGTCCACCTTGCCGCCGCTCGCCGAGCCGCCCACCAGGAGCGCCGCCCCCGCGAACCCGGCCGTGAGCCCGACGACGGTCTGCACCCGAAGGCGCCTCTTCAGCAACACCCTGTCGATGAGCGCCATCCACAGCGGGACCAGGGCGATGATCAACGCAACGATGCCCGAGGGAACCTTCTTCTCGGCCCACACCACGCCGCCGTTGCCGCCGAGGAGGAGCGCCGCGCCGACGATGGCGGCGGCGCGCCACTGGCGAAGACCCGGACGGTCGCCCTCCCGGTCCCCTCGCCGGATGGTCCACGCGAACATGACCGCTCCCGCCACCAGGAACCGGACGGACGCCGAGAGCAGGGGCGGCATCGTCTGGTTGACGATGCGGATGGCGAAGTAGGTGGTTCCCCAGACGACGTAGACGGCGCCGAGCGCCACCCACACGAGCGGAGGGTTGGCCCGGAGGGTGCCTGGTCCTGCCGTCCGGGTCATGGGCCCCAGGATAGGACCGGGAGCGGCTAAGCTCACGACTCGCATGGGCGAGGACTTCGAGACCGTCATCGGCCTTGAGTGCCACGTCGAGCTGTCGACGCGCACGAAGATGTTCTGCGGGTGCCGCAACGAGTTCGGGGCCCCGCCGAACACCAACGTCTGCCCGGTGTGCCTGGGCCTTCCCGGCTCGCTCCCCGTGCCGAACGAGCGAGCCATCGAGTACATCGTGCGGATCGGCCTGGCCCTGGACTGCGAGATCGCCCGGTACTCGCTGTTCCACCGGAAGAACTACTTCTACCCGGACATGCCGAAGAATTTCCAGATCTCCCAGTACGACCTTCCCATCTGCATCAGGGGACACCTCGACGTGCAGGTCGACGGGGAGACGCGCCGGATCGGCATCACCAGGGTGCACATGGAGGAGGACACCGGCAAGACCACCCACGTCGGGGCGTCCGGGCGCATCGCGCAGGCCGAGTACGCGCTGATCGACTACAACCGGGCCGGCGTGCCGCTCGTGGAGGTCGTGTCCGAGCCCGACATCCGCTCGCCGGAGGAGGCCCGCGCGTACTTCAACGAGCTCCGGGCAACGCTGGAGGCCCTCGACGTCTCCGACGTCCGGATGGAGGAGGGCTCGCTCCGGTGCGACGCGAACATCTCGATGCGCCGGGCCGGTTCCTCCGAGTACGGCACGAAGGTCGAGATCAAGAACCTGAACTCGGTTCGCTCGCTCGAGCGGGCCCTGAAGTACGAGCAGGAACGCCAGGTCGTCGCGCTCCGCAAGGGCGAGTCGCTGGTCCAGGAGACCCGCCACTTCGACGAGGGCAAAGGCACCACCCACACCCTGCGATCAAAGGAGGAGGCCTTCGACTACCGCTACTTCCCCGAGCCGGACCTCCCGCCGCTCGAGCCCGACATGGAGTGGGTCGAGGGAATCCGCGGCTCGCTCCCCGAGCTTCCCGCGGCGCGCCGAGCCCGGTTCGAACGTGAGCTCGCCCTGGCCCCGAAGCAGGCGGCGCTCGTGGGCGCGTCGAAGGCCACCGCCGACTTCCTGGAGGAGGCGGTCGACCTCGGGGCTCCAGCCACGACCGTGGCCAACTGGATGACGCAGGACCTCTCGGGGCTGTTGAACAAGGCCAGGATCGAGCTGCCCGAGAGCAAGGTCACCCCCCAGCACATCGCGGACCTGATCCGCCTGGTCGAGGAGGCGACGATCTCCGTCACCGCGGCCAAGCAGGTCCTGGAGGAGGCCTTCGAGACCGGCAAGCCAATCCAGGAGATCGTCGAGACCCGGGGGCTGCGGCAGGTCACCGACACGTCCGCCCTCGAGGCATGGGTGGTGGAGGCCATCGCCGACAACCCGGAGCCCGTGGAGCAGTTCCGGGCCGGGAAGGACGGCGCGATCAACTTCCTGGTGGGACAGGTGATGAAGAAGTCCCGTGGCGCGGCGAACGTTCGGACCGTCCAGGAGCTGCTCCGCGCCAAGCTCTCGGGGTCCTGAGGTCCGGCCGGGCCGGCCGATGCGGGGGAGCGGCCAGGAGCCCAAGCGCTATCCCTGGTGGCAGCTCATCCTCCTCGGCCTGGCCTCGATGCTGGAGAGCCTCATCGTCCGGCCCATCCGGCGGCTGTGGGTCTCCGACGATCCGCTCGACACCTACGCGCTCGTGCATCTGGCCAGCGCGGCCGGCGACGCCATGGTGGCCATCGCGCTGGCCGGGTCGATCTTCTTCGATGTCCCGGAGCCCGAGGCCCGGGGCAAGGTCGCCTTGTACCTGGGGCTGACGCTGGCGCCGCTCGCGGTGGCCGGCCCACTGCTCGTGCCCCTGCTCGACCGGGCCGGTCCTCGGCGGGCCATCTCGCTCGCCTCCGCCGCCGGCCGCGCGGTCGTGTGTGTGTTCGCGGCCCCCGCGTTCAACACGCTGCTGCTGTACCCGTTCGCGTTCGCCATCCTCGTTCTGTCGAGGGTCCACACGATCACCAGGAACGGCCTGGTCATGGCGTACGCGGGGCCGAACGAAGGATTGGTACGGGCCAACGCGCGCCTCGGACGGATCGCCGTGGGCGGCGCGGCGCTGGCCGCGGTGCCGGGCGTGCTGCTGTTCAGGGCCGGGGGGGCGGCCGCCGCGCTGTACGGCGCGGCGGCCGTCTACACGGTCGCCTCGCTCCTGAACCTTCGGCTGCCGAACCCCCACGTGCCGCCACGCCGGGGACAGGTGAGCCGGTTGGGAGCCATCCCGGAGCTCGCCGCCCCCGCGATCGGGGGAGCCGGCCTCCGGGCCGCGAACGGGTTCCTCCTGTTCTCCATCGCCTTCGCCCTTCGGCGAAGTGGCGAGCCGACGTATTGGTTCGTGGTGCTGGCCGGCGGGGCGGCCCTCGGCGCCTTCCTGGGTGACGTGATCGCCCCCCGGCTCCCGATCTCCGTCCGAGAGGAAGCGGTGGTGGTGGCGTGCATCGTGGCGGCCGGGATCGGGGCGTTCCTCGCGTTCGTGGCGTTCTCGCTTCCCATCCTCACGGCGTTCGCGCTCGTCGCCGGGGCCTCGAGCGAGCTCGGGCGCCTGGCGTTCCAGAGCCTCATGCAGCAGCTCGCGCCGGGGGGAGCGCACGGCCGCGTGTTCGTCCGCTACGAGGTGGTGTTCCAGCTGTCGTGGGTGGTCGGCGCGCTCATCCCCGCGATGCTGCCGCTCGGGTTCCGGGAGGGCTTCCTCATCCTGTTCGGCATGTACGTGGTGGTCGGCCTGGGATACCTAACGCCCGACCTCCTGGCCCGTCGGCGGGCGAGGAGCTCGCCCGACTAGCACGAACGGGTCCGGCCGTCCGCGGCGCTTGGCCTATGCTGTGGGGCCGCGTGTCTTCAGACAGCAAACGGAACGCGAGGGAAGGGGGAATCACCTCATGGGGGACTGGGTGAAGGTCGGGGTCGGCGAGATCGGGGAGGGGGAGATCACCGCGGTCCCCGTCGGTGACCGGATCCTGGCCATCGCGAACGTCGGCGCCAACCTGCACGCGTTCGACGACGTCTGCACGCACCAGCAGTGCTCGCTGGCCGAGGGGGAGCTCGACGGCTTGGTGATCGAGTGCCCCTGCCATGGGAGCCAGTTCGACATCACCTCCGGCGAGGTCGTGAACGGTCCCGCCACCGAGCCCATCGACGTGTTCGAGGTGCGTGAGGAGGGCGGCGAGCTGCTCGTCTCCCTGGAGTAGCCGTTGCCGACCTTCCTGATCATCGGCGCCAACATGGCCGGCGGCACCGCGGCGGCCACCCTTCGCGAGGAGGGCTTCGACGGCGGCGTGGTGCTGATCGGCCAGGAGCCCCATCCGCCGTACGAGCGGCCCCCGCTGTCCAAGGAGTACCTGCGCGACGAGGAGCAGGAGCCCCGGTTCATCCGGCCGCCGGAGTGGTACGAGAAGAATCAGATCGAGACCCGGTTCGGGGAAACCGCCGAACGGTTGGACGTCGCCGGCCGGAGCGTCGAGCTCGTGGGCGGCGAACGGATCGCGTTCGACTCGCTCCTCGTCGCCACGGGCTGCCGGAACCGGAAATTCCCGTTGCCGGGCCTGGACCTCCCGGGTGTCCACGACCTCCGCTACCTCCCCGATTCCGACGCGATCAAGGCGGCGGCCGTGCCGGGGGCCAAGGCCGTGCTCGTCGGCATGGGGTTCATCGGGGCCGAGGTGGCCGCCTCCCTTCGCAGTCGAAACGTCGATGTAACGGTGGTCGAGTTCGCCGAGACACCCCTGCAGCGGGTCCTGGGGGCCGAGCTGGGGCGGGTGCTCGAAGGGCTCCACCGGGACCACGGGGTGAAGATGTTCTTCCGGGACGGCGCGGAGCGGTTCGAGGGCGACGGGCGGTTCGAGGTGCTGCACACGAAGGAGGGCAGAACGATCGAGGCCGATTTCGCGGTGGTGGGCGTGGGCGTCGAGCCCGTGACCGACGTGGTGCAGGGGACCGACATCGCCGTGGACAACGGGATCCTGGTCGACCCGACCCTTCAGAGCAACGTCCCCGGCGTCTTCGCCGCGGGAGATGTGGCCCGCCACGACCATCCCGTGTTCGGGCGCATCCGGGTTGAGCACTTCGACAACGCGATGAAGATGGGGGAGGCGGCCGCCCGCAACATGCTCGGCCGGGCCGAGGTGTTCGACGACCCCCACTGGTTCTGGTCGGATCAGTACGACGTCAACATCCAGATGGCCGGATTCGCCACCGAGTGGGACGATATGGTTGTGCGAGGGAGCCTGGAGGACCGGAGGTTCGCTGCCTTCCTGCTGAAGGACGGCCGGCTGCTCTCGACCTTCACTATGAACTGGCCCCGCGACGTCCGCCGCTCGATGCCGCTCATCAAGGCCCAGGTCCGGCCGGACCCCAAGCTGCTCACCGACCCGGAGTTCGACCTGCGCAAGCTCGCCCCGCCGAAGGAGTGACCGTGGGACCCGTCGTCAGCCACCTGCCGTGCGACCTGAACCAGCAGAAGAAACGCCACGAGGCGCGCATGGACAAGGTCGCGCGCGCGGTCTCTCGCCGGAACGGCCACCGGTCGCTGGTGGACCGGATCCTGGGCCGAACCCCCCACACCACTGAGCTCTCCGCCGAGGACCTGCGGGACTGCGAGCCTGCCGAGGACGTCTTCCACAGCTTCCGGTTCTAGACCCCGCTCTGGACGGAGCGCCGGGCACCCGATGATACGCTGGCCGAGGCGCGTCACGCGCGCTGCGCGATCCCCGGAGGAGTGAGCAGCATCGTGGATAGACCCGAGATCATCCTGGCGCCCGGGCCCACGCCGATCCCGCCCGAGGTGTACCTGGCCCAGGCCAGCCCACTCGTGTACCACCGGGGCCCCGGCTTCGGACGGATGTTGCGGGAAGTGACCGAGGGCCTCCAGCGCCTGTACCGCACCGGGTCCGACGTCCTGATCTTCACGTCCTCGGGCACCGGTGGCCTCGAGTCCGCCGTGGCCAACTGCTTCTCGCCCGGTGAAGCGGTCCTTGTGCCGCTGGCCGGGTACTTCGCGGAGCGGTTCGCCAAGATCGCGCGGGCCTACGGGCTCGACGTCCGGACGATCGACTACGAGTGGGGCCAGGCCGTGAAGGCCGCCGACATGGCGGCCGCCCTGGCGAAGGCTCCAGCGAAGGCCGTGCTGTTGACCCAGAGCGAGACCTCGACCGGCGTGGTCCACGACATCGAGTCGATCGCCCTCGCGGCGAAGGACGGCGGCGCGATGGTGGTGGTCGACGCCGTGTCGTCGCTCGGCGCCGTCCCCTTCGACTTCGACGGCTGGGGCATCGACGTCGCGATCAGCGGGTCGCAGAAGGCCCTGTCGGCCTCGCCGGGCCTCGCGTTCGCCGCTATCTCCGAGGCTGCATGGGCCGCGCAGGCCGAGGCGAAGAACCCGCGGTTCTACTTCGACTGGACCTCGTACAAGCAGTCCTACGGCCTGAAGGACCCGGAGAGCCCGTGGACCCCCGCCATCTCGGTGGTCCAGGGCCTCCAGGCGGCGCTACGCCTGTACTACCAGGACGGGCCGGAGGCGGCGTACGCGCGGCATCGTCTGCTGTCGCGAGCCATCAAGGAAGGGATCCGGGCCCTGGGCCTGGACCTGTTCGGCGAGGACCCAGAGCGGGCCTGCACGGTGACCGCCATCCGCGCCCCCGAGGGCATCGACGCCGACCGGATCTGCGCGACGGTTAGGGCCGACGACGGCATCATCCTGGCTCCGGGCCAGGGGCCGCTCAAGGGCAAGGTCTTCCGCATCGGCCACCTGGGGTACTACGACCGGCTCGACATGATCCGGGGGCTCGCCGCCGTGGAGCTCGCCCTGGACAAACTCGGATACCCGGTGAAGCGGGGGGCCGCGGTGTCCGCCGCCGAGGACATCTTCGCCTCGTCGGAGTAGGCGCATGCGGGTCCTGGTCACCGAGCCAATGTCGGAGCGTGGCCTCGAGCTCCTGCGCCAGGACTTCCAGGTGGACGTACGGCCCGAGCTGGCCCGGGGCGACCTGGCGCTCGAGATCGCGCCGTACGACGCGCTCATCGTCCGGTCACAGACCAAGGTCACGGCGGACGTGATCGAGGCCGCCAAGAACCTGAAGGTTATCGCCAGGGCCGGGATCGGCCTGGACAACGTCGACGTGGAGGCGGCAACGCGACGCGGCGTGATAGTGGTGAACGCGCCGCAGTCGAACATCGTCTCGGCCGCCGAGCACACCATCGCCCTCATGCTGGCCCAGGCCCGGAACATCCCGCAGGCCAACGCGGCGCTGAAGGCCGGCAGGTGGGAGCGGGAGCGCTACCAGGGGGTCGAGCTCGCCGGCAAGACGCTCGGCGTCGTGGGCCTGGGAAGGGTGGGCTCGATGGTGGCTCAGCGATGCGCGGCCTTCGGGATGCGCGTCATCGCGTTCGATCCCTACGTGCCGAGGGAACGGGCGAAGGAGATGGGGGTCGAGCTGATGCCGACCCTGGAGGCCCTCCTGGTACAGACGGACTTCGTCTCGCTCCACCTCCCGCGCACGGCGGATACCGAGGGGCTCATCGGAGAGCGCGAGCTCGCATTGATGAAGGACGGCGCGCGCCTAGTGAACACCTCACGCGGAGGGATCGTGGACGAGGCGGCGCTGGCCAAGGCTATCGAGGACGGTCACCTGGCCGGGGCCGCCCTCGACGTCTTCGCCGAGGAGCCGACCACCGAGTCGCCGCTGTTCGCGTTCGACCAGGTCGTCGTGACGCCCCATCTCGGCGCGTCGACCGTGGAGGCGCAGGACAAGGCGGGAGCCTCCATCGCCGAGATGGTCCGACTCGCGCTGAAGGGCGAGTTCGTGCCCCACGCGGTGAACGTCTCGGCCGGGGCGGAGGTCTCGGAGGTGGTGCGGCCGTTCCTGCCGCTCGCCGAGAAGCTCGGGATGCTGCTTACCGGCCTGGCCCGGGGAGCGGTGAGCGCGGTCGAGTGCCAGTACCACGGGCGCATCGCCGAGGTCGACACGCGCGCGCTGACCCTCGCGCTCATCAAGGGAGTGCTGAGCGGGGTGGTCCACGAGCCCCTGTCGTACGTGAACGCCCCCATCATCGCCCGCGAGCGAGGCATGGCCGTCTCCGAGATGCGGTCCGCGGTGTCGAGCGACTACGTGAACCTCATCGCCCTGCGGGCCGAGACCGAGGACGGGGAGGTCTCCGTGGCCGGCACGCTGGTCGGAAAGCGGAACGCCGAACGCGTGATGCAGGTGCTCGGCTACGACGTCGAGATGGCACCGGCCACGTACATGCTGTTCTTCGCGTACGAGGACCGGCCCGGCGTGATCGGCAAGGTCGGGACGATCCTGGGGCAGCACGACATCAACATCGCCACCATGGACGTGGGCCGGCCCACGCGGGGCGGGACAGCGCTCATGGCCCTGACACTCGACAGCGCGGTCACGCCGGAGATCATCGAGGAGATCTCGACGGCCGTCGGCGCCGCCGACGGCTGGTTCGTGGTCCTGCCCGACTAGGGCCGTCCGGCTTCGGCGAAACGGGGTGGTTCCCACGGCCCGGCCGTGCTGGTACACTCGCGTGACTATGAAGCGGCTCACGGTGATCAACTCCAGCGTCACCGGCTGACGCGTTCGCTCGCCTCCCGGCGGGCGGTTCCTCACCGTCCTCGCATGTCCTGAGCCACCGAACCAAGGAGTCGCTTCATGACCATCCAACGCACACCACCGAAGGCCGCCGTGCGCCGTCTGGCCACGGCGCGCCTCATCTCGATCACCGGCGGTGCCGCTGCCTACACGGCGCTCATGTTCACCGTGTACGAGCGGACGCACTCGGCCGCGTGGCTGTCGGCGACGCTGCTCCTCACGTTCGGCGTGAGCGGCTTCGTGGCGCCACTGGCCGGTGCGATCGGCGACCGGTTCGACCGCCGGCGGGTCATGATCGTGTCCGACCTGGCGGGGGTGGCGGCCTTCGCCGCGATGGCCTTCGCCGGGGATCCCACGTGGCTGCTGGCCTTGGCGTTCGTCTCGGCCGTCGTCGAGACGCCGTTCTGGATGGCGTCGGCTGCGGCCATCCCGAACATGGTCGAGCCCTCGGAGCTGTCGTGGGCGAACGGCCTGATCTCGCTGGGTCGCAACACCGGCATCATGGTCGGCCCGGCCATCGGCGGCGTGTTGGTTGCCGCCATCGGGCCGGCCTGGGTGTTCGGCCTGAACGCGGTGTCGTTCGCCGTCTCGGCAGTGCTGGTGATGAGCGTCCGGGCGCCCTTCGCCGGGGAGCGGTCCGACGAGTCCGAGCACCGGGGGCTCCGGGCTGGGTTCGTGTTCATCGCTCGGGATCGGGTGCTCCGCACGATCGTGCTGGCTTGGATCGGACTGGTGTTCGGGCTCGGCTTGGTGATGGTGGCCGACGTCCCGCTCGTCGAGCACTTCCACGCCGGCGCCATCGGCTACGGCCTGCTGATCACGTTCTGGGGGGCAGGCTCCGTCGTCGGGTCGTTCGCCGGCCGGTACCTCAACGAGGAACGGGAGCCCAGGGCGCTGTTCCTGGGAACCGCGCTGATCGCCGTGACCACGGCGGCGATCGCCGTCTCGCCGTGGTTCGGGCCGATCCTGGTCGTTGCCCTGC
>Ga0184612_10001252_pt1 | contig 12242 bp, 10 predicted proteins | sample PLM3_60_coex_FD_133163 | JGI IMG/M metagenome (GOLD analysis project Ga0184612, IMG submission 133163) | Groundwater sediment microbial communities from an aquifer in East River, Colorado, USA - PLM3_60_coex | ecosystem: Environmental > Terrestrial > Soil > Riparian zone | place: USA: East...
ATCCTTTCCAGAAAGGGTGCACGAAATTAAAGGATACGAAGGAGTCGAAAAATACAATTGAGCTTAGAAATAGCTTGAGATACCAACCTGTATTCCCGCGGTGTTAGAGGGAGGATTGCCCAACAGATCCTTCTGCCATTGTCTCCGGTAGTTGACCCGGATTACGGTTTGGGGGGTTGGTCGAAAGCTTACTCCTGGGACAATAGCCCACAGGTTATCACCAATATTGCCGCCGGTTTCAATGAAATTCCCCACGTTCCAATCCACGTACTCCAGCCGGAGGGCGGCATTAAGGACTGCATTAGTAAATCCGAATAATTCCTTTCGAAGAAGAGGTTGAACGATGTCGACAAATCCTCCGTGCTGCTTTTCTCCAAATTGCTGGCCATAGGTTTCCGCGATATCCACATTAACCCAAGCCCATTCGCCCACGATATAAGTATTGAGCGTGGGAATTACCGTGTTGAAATCAAGTGCGAAGACGTTAAGTCTGCGTCGTTCGTCGAGCACTAGACCGTCGTCTTCAAATTTATTATAAATTCCTCCCATGTAGGAAATTCCTATTTCTCCGATTTTACTTCGACGGAGAGCTACCTTAGCGGATAACAACGGTTGCCCATTGCTGCTTTCTTCGAACCGGTCCGACGTTTCTTTTGTAGCGGGTAAAAAAGTTTTGTTCTCTCCATTATTGATGATGGTCTCATCGAAACCGTTTGTCAGATAAAACTCATAGCCGAAAGCCCATTCATTTATGTACTGCTTTCCATACAATCCAAAGCCGACATTGCTCCAAGTAGCCGGCAACATCTGCGTCATCGCTATCGGACGATCAACAAACTCCCATTTAGGTCCATCGTGGTTTTGATTGAAGGCGCCAATGGGATTCATAATCACACCTCCCCGGAAATTGATCAACGGATGAAATGAAAAATCCAAAGAAGCAAACTCGATGTTGATCTCTCTTCCTCCCTCTTCAAACTCTATTTCCGTGAGAAACTTAATCCGGCGGTGAATTGAAGATGCGATAAACATGGTTAGTCTTGGAATCCGGAAGCTATGGCCCTCCGTAACTCCGTCCGTGCCAACATAGGTATAATCGGCTTCCACATAGCCTCCGATGGCTGCCGGAAATTTTCCAACCGAAAGAAAGGGACGGTTATAGATAGCATCCATATTCATGGATCTTTGAAAAGAAGTATCTCTTGGCGTGCGCTTTATAAGTGTGCTGTCGACTTGCGCGAATGATAGTTGGGCGATGCCGACAATGAGGAAGACGATGTAAACTTTTTTCATCTCAGATTGATTTTCAATACACTTTCTGAAACTAAAACCGGAAAAGATCGCAGTGGGTCCTCAGCTGGTCCGTGCTGAACTGCACCGCTCTTTGTGAACTCACTTCCGTGGGCAGGGCACTGTAGCTTGTCTCCAAAAACATGAAGCTCTGTTCCCTGATGCGTGCATTTCATCCACAAGGCGCTATAACTTTCTCCCGAGATACGATAGACACATATTGGAAATTGCAGGGTATCATTTTGAACTACGACATAACGGAGGTATTGAGTAACATCGTTCTTTATTTTTTCAAAAGCCGACAGGGGCACTACGATATCACTTCCTTCTATGGGTGCTGTTATATATTTTGTACCAGCACAACCTTGCAGGAATACTGGTGCGATCAGGAGTCCAACGCAACCAGCCGTACAAGTGCGAACAAATTTTTTTCGATTCATATTTAGAGAGATTCCAGGAAACGGATGATTGAATTTTTGTCTTCAGCGGTCAGTTGTTCAAAACCTTCCTTGCTGGCGGATGCTTCTCCTCCATGCATGAATATCGCCTCCTCAATACTTTTTGCCCGCCCATCATGCATCAGGTAATATGAACCTCCCTGTGAATTTGGCGACAGGCCGAGTCCCCAGAGTGGAGGAGTTCGCCACTCGTAAGTTTTCGCACTTCCTTCGGTATAACCATCGTCAAGATCAGTTCCCATATCGTGCAACAACAAATCCGTGTAAGGATGAAATTCTTTATTGGAGAGTGAGGCAACAGACGAGATACCTGTTTTTAGCGTCTGTTTGTGGCAGCCTTCGCATCCGATCTGAATGAATAATTCTTTTCCTTCAAGAACTGAACTTTCTTTTTGATCGCGCTGAATAGGAGCTTTTAGTGTCTGAAGATAAAAAACCACATCGTTGAGGTTTTGCAACGAAACTTCAGGGTCTGATTCCAGTCCTGAGTACACGTCGTATGGTGAATATACTGACGTAATCCCAATGTCCTGATTGTAGGCATTGACGGTTTGTTGCGTGAGGTTATAAACTGCGGCTTTCTTTCCGAAGCGGCCAATATATTTTCCGTTTTGTTCTACAGCCCCTGCGTTGGGGCTAAAATAGGACGGTATTTTTATCCAGTTTGGAACACCTGAAATTCCATCGCCGTCAGCGTCATTAGGGTCGGCATTTGCTAGGATATCTGCATCCGGAACCAGTTCAATGTAACCGAGTCCTGTGTTGCTGGGTGGAGTAAATTTCGAGAAGGTTACACCCGCTGGAAGTTCTTCGGCAGCAAACCCCGATAGCGACCTGTGTTGTAACTGCGGGCCACCTTGGTCAAGATATTGGTTACCCGTTTCATCCACCTGGCCAAAGCGCGTTAACGTTGTGAAGGGGTGTCCTTTTCCATCTCCCGCGTGGCACCCACCGCAGCTCGTGGCGACGAAGATGGGTCCTAATCCTGTTTCAGCAGTAAATATCTGGTCGTTGAATGCGACATCACCCCGCAGAAAACGCCTGTTTTCCTCATTGGAAAGGCCCTCGATGGGACCGTCCAAGAGAGAATCGCTGGCGGGCGCTGAAGGCAACAGATCTTCGCAGGAAACGGCGAAAAAGGCAACAATGACAAAAAGAATAAAGAGGTGAAATTCTTTCATGTGGCAAACTTAATTAAATTATTAGGATAATACAATAAAATATTTAGACTAGACTAATTTTTTAAATAGATAATTCTCAATATTTTTGAGCGTCAAACAGGTACATGCATACGCTCACCGAGGAAAACTACTTAAAGGCCATCTACAGGATTTTTGAATCCAGCGGTGAAACGGTTTCCACGAACGCCATTGCCGAAAACCTGCAGATCAATCCAGCCTCAGTTACCGATATGTTCAAAAAACTTGGACAGCAAAAGCTGGTGGTATATGAAAAATCCAAGGGTGTGAGGCCGACGGAAAAAGGAAAGAAGGTCGCCTTGCAAATTATTCGCAAGCACCGCCTTTGGGAAACGTTCATGGTGGAGAAATTAAAGCTCTCATGGGACGAAGTGCATGAAATTGCGGAGCAGCTGGAACACGTTCATTCAGAGTTGCTGATCGAACGGCTTGATCACCTGTTGAACTTTCCCAACTTTGATCCACACGGAGATCCGATTCCCGATAAAAACGGAAAGTTGCCCGTGCTAAAATCGATCCTGTTAGCAGAGGCCAAGCCCGGCTACTCGTATAAGATAACCGCCGTTGGAAAAAATTCAGACACGTTTCTGAAGTACCTGAATAAAATCGGACTCAATCTTGGCGGTGTCATCAAGGTACGGGAAATAGAAGAATATGATGGTTCTATGAAAGTCCAGGTTATGGCGACGGACACAGAGTTGATGCTGAGTAGGGAAGCAACTTCAAATTTGTTTGTAGACCTTTAGGATTCAAAAACAGGGGATTTAAACATTATTTCAAGACAGAATTTTGTGTGCAGTTACGTTTACTTTAAGCCCTCGCTCACCCTTCACTTCCCTAAAGGGACCATCGCGCGTTGACCCTTCGCAACATAACACTAGGTTCTTCAAAAAAGAAGGAGAAAGCTCTACATCGCAGACTCCAGAACCTCTCTCATTTCATCGGCCCTTAGATCAACGGGATTATTTTTGTTGTCAGTCGCTGAGATAACCTTATCAAAATGGCTTGCTGAAATACCGTAACCACCCAGTCTCGGAATAGCCATTTCCACAGACCAGCTTTCTATCAATGAGAGCAGAAAGTCAATGTATGAATCGGTTGACTTGTTGTCATGGCCGGCAAACAATTTTCCAATCGTGGCATATTTAAATAAAGCCGCGTCGTTACTTTTGTCATGTCGCAGTTTGCGAACAGTAATTTTATTGGCAGCCGCCATTAAAGAGCTACAGATTACGCCGTGTGGAATTTCAAAAAAACCTCCGAGGGAGGATGCAAATCCGTGAACCAGTCCGAGTCCGGCATTCGCCAGGGTGACGCCTGACAGAAAAGAAGCGATCGCCATGCCGCTCCTCGCTTGCAGGTTGGAGCCATCTTTGTAGGCAGCGATCAGTGACGACTCCACGTGTTTCAATCCTTCGACAGCCAGCGCATCCGTTATATTGTTCGCTGATGTCGAAAGATAAGATTCCAGAAGTTGTGTAAATGCATCCATCCCACTGGCCGCGGTTGTTGGCGGCGGACAGCTGAGCGTTAAGGCTGGATCGAGGATGGCGATGTTCGGTACGAAATTATTGTGCCGGAGCGATTTTTTGAATCCGTTTTCACCAAGCTCTGACAGAACCGCGTTCTTTGTTGCTTCACTTCCGGTTCCGGATGTGGTCGGCACAGCTATAAATGGAATTTTTAGTCCGGGATGAGCCGGTTTTTTCCCTACACCTTCGAGATAATTCTTTACCCCATCGTTAAGCGGCAGCATTGCGGAAATAGCCTTTCCGGCATCCAACACGCTACCTCCGCCAATCGCAACGACAACATCGGGAGCGTAAGAGGCGAATTTTTTTACAGCTAAATCAATAGTTGCCGGCGCTGGCTCTTTTTCAACAGTAAAGTGCTCCACTTTGACAGTCATTGCCTGCAGCTGGTCCATCAACTGCGGGAAATGCGACGATCGTGGAAATGAACGGGCGCCGGTGATCAGAAGCACTTTGGAGCCAAAAGTTTTTATTGCTGCAGGAAGGTTCGAAAATTTTCCCGCCCCGAAATGAAGCTGAGGTGAGTTCGCAAGGTTGAATGAATGGATCATTGCTGTTTATCGCGCTGCGGGAATAAAAATTTGTGCTTCACACCTTCACGGGGTTTTTCCATCCAGGTGGCAACCGTGTCGCGCCATTTAAAATAGTGTGGCGTTTCTTTATGTGCCGCTGCTGCCTGTTCCGACTCATACGCTTCATACAGAACAAATTTACCCGGGTCATGCGCATCCTGAAGAATATCAAAGCGCAGATTACCGGCTTCCTTGATCGAACTTTCATGATTCTCCCGAGTCGCTTCGACAAAAGCTTTTACGAATTCGGGTTTTACCTGCACATGGACAAGTGTTACGGTCATATTTCTTACATTTTAGGCCTGAACGTAAAGGGAATTGTTTCAACGTGCCGTCTTAAACTTGCCGACCCCATAGAAGCAATCCATGAAAATCGGGCTTAGATTTGTCGCCATTATTCACTAACACAAGGCAGTCACAGGGTTTATATTTACGGGATAAAATTAATGAGAACCTTATACCTTATTATATGCACGAATTTATCGGACGGATCGGGGCTTTTCTTTATATAATCGCCTATTTTTTATTAAGTGTTAAGAAATTAACGGCCGACAAACTGGTCTACCAGCTTCTCAATATTTTCGGGGGAGTCTGTCTAATAATTAATTCTTTACACCAGCACGATAATCCGAGCATTTTTACAAACGCTGTGTGGGCTTCAATAGGGTTATTTGCCATTTTCTACAACAGAAACCGGGACACTAAATCTAAGCATTGACAAGACGGCGTTCTGATACAGATCAATTCGGCGCTGATATTCGTATTTATCGGAAACCATGCTTAAATAGTAGTACGCCCCTTCAATAAAAATGAATATCAAGTCTGCGGTCTGCTCGACATCGTCGATGTCAATTACATTATTTTCCCTGGCTTCCTGCAGTGTATCTGTTAACATCTCGCGCAGGTGGTCGTGAAGGTTTTTGAAGTGAATTTTTAGTGTTTTATCCCTGAAGATGAGGGAGAAGCTGCTATAGAATACGCCGTCATCAAAAAGCTTGTCCCACTTTCTTGAAAACAGATTCCGAAGAATTTTTTCCAATCGCTCCTTCGGATTGGATGTTCCATTTTCAGGATTGTAAATCAATTTGTATCGCTCGAGGACGTATTCAATTAGCCCGTGAATCAGGTCCTGCTTCGTCTCAAAATAATGAATTACAAGACTTGGGTTAACATCCAACACCGCCGCTACTTTCGCGATCGAGGCATTTTCAAGTCCTTCTTTGCACGCGACTTTGTAAAAAGCTTTAATGATCGCTTTCTGCCGGATCGGCTTTAAACTTTTTCTCCCCATAGGTGGTATACTGTAACATTAAGGTAACATAAAAGAGATTTTTTTTTCAAAAAACTTCCCTTAATTTACACAAAAATAGATTGAATGAATGTTCAATTAATAAAAAAAAGGAGGACGTATGATAAAAACTCTACTTAACGCGAGCTTCACCCACAAATTTCCGGCACTGGTTTTTCTGCTGATTGCATCATTGCTGGGGTCTTTTGACGGATTGGCTCAGGGGATTACCGTATCAGGTGTAGTCAAAGACGCTGACGCACTTTTACCGGGTGTAAGCATCCTTGAAAAAGGAACTTCAAATGGAACAGCGACCGACGCAGATGGAAAATTCACCATCACCGTGGCCTCACAATCATCCAATTTGATATTCAGTTTTATCGGTTATAAAACGCAGGAAATTGCCGTGAATAACCGAAGCGTAATTGACATAACAATGGAGCAGGACGTGACGTCCCTGTCAGAAGTTGTGGTGACGGCACTGGGTGTTAAGAAGGAAGTAAAATCATTGGGATACTCTGTTCAATCTGTGAAAGGAGAGTCAGTGACAAAAGCCCGCGAGCCGAACATAATCAACTCACTCACAGGAAAGGTCGCGGGGCTGCAGGTGCAGAACCAAACCGATCTATTCACGAATCCTGTCATTAAACTTCGCGGAGCGGCACCGCTGATCGTCATAGATGGCGTGCCCAGCGTTGACAATGACATATGGAAGATCAATGCCGATGATATTGAAAGTTACAACGTCTTAAAAGGGGCGACGGCGTCTGCGCTCTACGGTTCCATAGGACGGAACGGGGCGATCATGATCACTACGAAGCGCGGTAGTCAGTTTAAGACCAGCGTGGAAGTTAATTCAAGCACCATGTTCCAACCCAGTTTCATCAGGATACCTACCGTGCAAACTACCTACGGAAATGGAAATAACGGGCAGTATGCATACGTCGATGGTTCAGGGAGCGGAACAGAAGGAGGCGGATGGGTATGGGGCCCGAAACTGGATCAACGAGACCCATCGACGCCAAGCGGATTTTGGGAAACAACACAATTTAACAGCCCGCGTGATCCTGATACAGGTGAACTAGTGCCGCTGCCATTTCTTTCCAGGGGAGGAAATAATGTAAAGGACTTCTTCCAAACAGGTGTGATTTCCACGAATAACATCAGCGTAACCGGTGGAAATGAAAACAGCAATTTCCGTATCTCTGTTTCAAATACCTATCAGAAAGGTATCGTTCCAAACACGCAACTAAATAACACTTCTTTCAGCGTTGCAGGTGGATTTAATTTGGCTAAGAACTTGAAAGTGGATGCCTCTTTAACTTATAACCGCCAGTACACAGACAATTTTCCCGAAAGAGGATACGGTCCCACAAACTACCTGTACAATCTTATTCTTTGGACCGGACCCGACGTTGATGTGAATGATCTCCGTAATTATTGGGTGCCAGGTAAGGAGGGATTCCAGCAGCGGCATTATAATCAATCATGGTATAACAACCCGTACTTCCAGGCTTACGAGTTCCTGCGCGGTTATTACAGAGACAATGTATTTGGCCAGGTGAAACTGGATTATACAATATTGCCTGGATTGGAAGCTACCCTTCGAACCGGTATGAATCAATATAGTCTGAATAGAAGTTATAAAGAGCCGAAGAGTTATGTCGCATACGATTACATATCGAACGGAAACTACGGATTGCTGGCAGAAAACGGACTGAATTTAAATACTGATCTAATTCTGGCGTATAGTAAAAAACTTTCAGACAATGTCGGGCTGAGGATAAGTGCCGGTGGAGCGAACCGCTGGAGGACATTCCGCAGCTCTTTCGTTAAGACCGATGGATTAGTCATACCGCAATTCTACCACCTTAGCAACACACAAAACCCGCTACAAGGAGTTGACAGGTTTGATCCGACAAACCTGCGGGACAGTCAGCAGGAAGAAAAAGTCAACAGCATATACGGCACCTTGGATCTGGAGCTATGGAACAGCATCTTCGTTGGTTTCACAGCGCGTAACGACTGGGTGTCTACCTTGGCTATGGCCAATAATTCTTTCTTCTACCCGTCAGTATCGTTGTCGGGAGTAATTTCCGATTTCGTTGACATGTCAGCATTACAGGTTTCATTTTTGAAACTGCGTGCTTCGTGGTCACGCGTTACAGACGGAAAGATCTCAGCGCTCGACAATCAGTTGGGTGTGGGTTATCCATACCAGCACATATCGGCGTATGATGCAGGCATTACCTGGAATAACAATCCTTCGCTGACATTTCCTTCTACCCTGATTGATCCAAACATTCGCCCTGAAACATCAGATACCTTCGAAGCAGGAGTGGATGCACGGTTTCTAAAGGGAAGATTGGGGATAGACGTAGCAGTTTACAAGATCCGCGACTACGACAATATTACCAGGGTACCGATGTCGGTCAGCAGTGGATACGATTTTCGTCTGTTAAACGGCGGCGAGTTTAGTCGAAAAGGAATCGAAATCACGCTCACCGGTTCTCCGATCAAGAATACCAACTTTTCGTGGGACATTGTTGTGAACTGGAGTCAGTTTCACAAGTATCTCGAATCCGTTTATGATGGTTCTGACAAGTTCGGATTTATCCCTGTGGGCACACGCTGGGATCAGATTTATGGATTCACATATATGCACTCTCCCGGAGGGAGACTTGTATTGCAGGACAATGGTTTTCCCATGGACGATCCCTACACGCGTAAGTTAGGATATACTGATCCGGACTTTATTTTCGGAGTTCAAAACACTCTGACGTATAAGGATTTTAGTCTGGGTATTTCCGTAGACGGACGAGTCGGAGGCTTGATGTATTCAACCACAAACCAGAAAATGTGGTGGGGCGGTACACATCCGGGTACAGTAAATCAATTCCGGGATGATGCAAACCGCGGCCTTGCAACATACATAGCCGATGGCCTGGTAGTTGTCGAAGGCGAGGTAACTTATGATGAAGAGGGAAATATAACGAATGACACGCGTATCTATACTCCTAACGCGACGCCGGTCAATTACATTTCATGGAATATCAATACCAGCAATGCGCACCTGAATCATTATTACGATCAAAGCTTTGTAAAACTCAGGGAAATTGTAATCACCTATAATATTCCCAGAACGGCACTCGCCAAGACGTTCCTTAGCAAGGCTTCAATTTCCCTCGTAGGACGTAACCTGGCGGTGTGGACGGATATGCCAGAGGTTGATCCGGATCCGGGAGAAGATAATCTCCAGACTCCTTCAACCCGCAACCTGGGTTTCAATCTGAATTTCGCTTTTTAAATCCTGACTACGATGTTTATGAAAACGTTTAAAATACTAATAATAACGACTACCCTGCTGCTGGCAAATGGATGCAAAGACTTTGAGGAACTGCAGCTGGATCCGAACAGACCTGTACAGGCTGCACCGGCTCTTCTTCTGACTGGAATCGAGACTTCATTATTTGAGGTAGTGGGGGAAAGTGTAGGGTCGGCCCTGGCATCCCGCATGCTTGTATTTACCGATGGCGCTGCGGATGAACAATATTACTCGTGGCAACGGAATTCCTTTCTTGGCTACAACAGCCTACGTCAAATCTCCAAGATGGTGGAAGAGGCAGAGCGAACGCAACAAGACAATTATAAAGCATTGGCGTTGTTCTTAAAGTCCATTGCAATAATTGAAATTACAAGGTTGTACGGCGATGTGCCTTATAGCGAGGCCATTCAGGCAACTGAATCTGTATTTAAACCTGTCTATGATTCTCAACAGGAGATCTACATTCAGGTGCTTAACGACCTTGAACAGGCGAATGCTTCACTGGACGCGGACAACGGTACTATTGCTGGCGATGTTATTTATGGAGGAAGTATTGAGAAGTGGAAAAAACTGATCAACTCTTTTACATTAAGAGTTTTGATAAGCCTGTCGTTAAAAGAAGGAAATACCACCCTCAACGTGAAGAACCGGTTTAAGGCAATTGTCGATGATCCTGCCGGCCATCCCATTTTTGAATCAAATGATGACAATGCTGCCTTGTTCTTCGACGATAAAGTTAACATGCGCTACCCGTTCCTGAATAGCAACAACTTCAAAACGGCTTATTATATGGAGGAATCCTTTGTTAACCTTCTTAAGAATATGGCTGATCCCAGGTTGTTCACCTTCGCCGATCAGAAGCCGGAAAGCAGTGCGCTCCCGGAAACCGATTTTGATGCGTATGGCGGACTTGATGGAAGTGCTCCGCTGGCAACCAACACAATCAGGCTTGTAGATGGTGAAGCGTCGCGGGCGGATGCCCGATACTATACCGATCCCGTCAATGAACCGAGTGTGCTAATGGGCTATGCCGAACTCGAATTTACACTGGCAGAAGCTGCAGTGCGTGGATGGATCACCGGCGATGCCGAAGAACATTACAACAATGGTGTAACGGCATCACTTGACTTCTATAACATTTCTGAAAGTGATAAGGACGATTATTTGTCAGGAGCCAATGTGGTCTATGTACCAGCAAACGGAATCAAGATGATCATTACACAAAAGTACATCAACTACTTTTTGAATGGCGGGTGGGAGCCTTTTTATAATCATCTAAGAACAGGGTTCCCTGTGTTTACAGTTGATGGAGGTGGAGTGTTGAACAATGAACAGGTCCCCAAGCGATGGATGTATCCTATTTCGGAGGTGCAAACCAATACTGCTAATGTACAGGATGCTATCGATCGTCAATACGTTGAAGATAACATCAATGGTGTAATGTGGTTGCTTAAATCCGAATAACTAACTGACGAAACAATTATGAACAATAAACTAATAGCAACTATATTATTCCTCGGCGCAGCAATGTTTGCATGTGAGGATGAAGAAACTGTTCAGGATACGATTTACGAATTTGTTTCTTTTGCAGGTGACGAGGCAGTCAACCTGGGAGAGGCTGGCAATAGTGAAGACGGCTATCCGCTCGTAGTTCAGCTTTGGGCTTTCGACCCATATCCTCAGGACATTAATGTAACTCTAAGCGTCAGCGCAAACAACGCACAGAAGGATGTTGACTTTACTGTATCTCCGGCGGATAATGTCGTCATAAAGGCAGGGCATCTTACGTCTGACACAATATGGATTAAGACGCTCAACAACGAAGATGCTAACGAGCTCGAGCGGAGCTTCGAAGTAAAAATCAATTCAATAAGTCAGCCTGACGTTAAGGTCGGCCTTGGGATCACGGAACCTAAGAAGGGATCTATTAAATTCAAGATACTCGACGACGAGTGTAGTGGAGATCCTGTGTGCACTTTCAATACTTTGTTGACCAACACAATTGGGGGCGGCACTGAAAAGCCTGCCGTCGGTGTTGTCGATAAAATAAATGGCACACTCACGGTGACCGGCGACCTTATCGATTATGAATGGTTTTCGAATGCTACTCTGACTCTAACCCTCACGCCGGCAAGCCCGGGCGCTGCTACCGGCGAGGCTACTTTTGGTGAACAGGAGACTGGATCGGATAGTGATGGATATGCGTATAAGTTTATCGAGGTCAACACAGGGTCATATGATGCGAATGCCGGGACCATCAGCATTGAGTACGATATTTACTACTGGGATGGGGGCTGGGCCTATTGGTATACGACTACGAATGAATTTTCTGTTCCATAAGTTAATGACAAATTAACAATCGTCGCACGATGATATCATGAGTTGGTATTATTTTACGTCAGGTTATCCTATTGGATTGAAAATTTGCCACGCGAATCACGAATACACATATGCAGGAGACGGAAAAGAATTACATTCAGTTCGTTTATTTAAAAGGACGGTTTAAAGACCATTTTAGAATCGCGTCGTTTTTACTGCTTGCGGTGCTGAATGTGTGTTGTCAGTCATCAACCGGTGA
>Ga0184612_10001254_pt1 | contig 12236 bp, 12 predicted proteins | sample PLM3_60_coex_FD_133163 | JGI IMG/M metagenome (GOLD analysis project Ga0184612, IMG submission 133163) | Groundwater sediment microbial communities from an aquifer in East River, Colorado, USA - PLM3_60_coex | ecosystem: Environmental > Terrestrial > Soil > Riparian zone | place: USA: East...
CTTTATCCCTGTTATACATCCTGTCACACAGTCTGTAGATGTAGAGTTTTTGAAGAAATTAGGTTTTGAAGCAGTTATTACAAACGCGTATATCACATTAAAACAATATGGCGAAACTGCACGAGAAAAGGGCATTCATAAATTAATAAATTTTGATGGTCCAATAATGACAGATTCCGGTGGCTACCAAGTACTCAAATACGGTGCTATTGAAGCAGAACCTTCATTTATAGCCCAATTTGAGAATGATATTCAAAGTGATATTTGTGTGCCTCTTGATAAGCCAACAGGGTATGGACTGAGTTATGAAGTGGCTGAAAGGTATGTTAATGAAACAATCAGAAATTCCCAAGAAACATTGAATCTCATCAAGAGTAACAATAACCGAAATTCTGTTTGGGTAGGTCCAGTGCAGGGTGCCGAACATCTTGACTTAGTCAAGAGATCTGCGGGATTACTTGACGCGATGGGATATGAAATGATGGCTCTTGGGAGTCCTGTCCAATTACTAGAATCATACGAATTTGCAATTTTAGCTGACATGATAGGAACTCTGAAGTCAACTGTTATGTCCAAACCTATTCATCTCTTTGGAGCCGGACATCCTTTAACGATACCATTGGCAGTAGCGTTAGGATGTGATACTTTTGATTCTGCTTCGTATATGCTGTACGCAAGAGACGACAGGTACATGCATCCAAATGGCACTTCAAGATTGGATAAGTTGACCTATCTTTCATGTAATTGTCCAATTTGTATAAATATGAAAGTTAAAGAATTTGTTAGCCTTGAGCATGACGAAAAGATAGACAAATTGGCTAAGCATAATCTGTACGTATTAAGATCCGAAGTTTTGTCGGTTAAGCAAGCTATCATGGAAGGAAGACTTTGGGAATATGTTGGGCAAAAAGCACGAGCTCATCCTAAACTAATGGAGGCCTTCAAATTATTCATGAATTACAAACACTTAGAAGATGGTACCCCTTTTTTTAAGAAAAAAGCAATTTTTTTCATAGAATCAATCGACCAATATCGACCAGAAGCCTCTAGATTAAGAAGGATTTTTAGTTCATTTAAAACAAATAAGAAAAAGATCGTTCTTTTCCCTGATACACAAGTTTCTCCCTTTTATTGTTCGCAAGAATATCACAAATTATCAAAGAAGTTTTCAGATTATCTAATTTGTGCTTATAATCCTTTTATTGGTATCATTCCAACTGAAATTTCAGATATTTATCCTGCTGCTCACAACTTGATATCCACGAAAAGATTTACTTACAATAATAGTAAAGACTATCCAACATTTGTTAGTTCATTGGAAAAATTCCTATCGTGTAATTTTTTTGATGATGTGATAATTGTTGCCGACGATTTCATGCAAGGGATAGTGCGTGACATGCAGATAATATCTAAAAAGCTAAAGATTATCAAATATAGCGATGATATAATAGAACAACTCTATTGATTTACTTACTCAAGATCTTGATAGATTTATTTTGTAGTCCAGATTTTTGCTTAAATATTAGAAATGGTTAAGAGAAATAATACAAATGGCAATTGATTATGAATTCATTTATACGTTTTGCGGAGAGTTATTAAATTTAGATAATTGTCTTCGATGGATCGGTATTTCAAATAAATATGGTGTTTTGATTAATGTTGAACAACGCGAAGGATTAAAACCATTAATGTCTGAAGAGGAAAGTGAAGAGTATGCTGCGGCTGCAATCTCAAGATATAGAAGTAGGGTTAAATTCCAAACAAAAATTGGGAAACTAAATTATGCGGTAGGTAGATATGAAAATGTGACCAGGATTACTATTCCCATAAGTAACGACTATTTTCTCCTCTTAACAATTGATAAAGAGAAAAATTACGATGACATAATTCTTAAAGAGATAATTCCGTTTATCGATAAGAATAGGAGCAAGTTTAATTCTGAAAATCCAAATGATTGATTTTATGTCCACTGCACTTAACTGTTCTAAAATACTATTGAAAATTATGGTTTGATGTCATTCACAAAACTCTTGTAAATTGATAGTGCTTCGTCCTCGCTTTTTGCTCCGACAATAGTGGCTGCACCACTGGTCATAAAGCTTATTGAAAGATTATCAGAATTACTACTCATGATGGTTAACCCCAGTTGTCCTTTTGTCTTAATCGTATAACCCAACCTTTCTGCACTTTTTTCAATTCCAATCAGATTTAAGGATGACGAAATTTGCGCAGGTGTAACGGTGTATGTTCTCTTTCCTCGGTCACGACCACAAAGTTCTTCAATTATTAGTTGCTGTGTTTCCAACTGACTTGTATCTAATCTTTTTATTCCGCATGAGGGACATTCTTCTTGTCTAAACACTGAAACTTTTTCTAGTGACAGATCGTTTAGATCTATATACAAGAGCTTATTTTCAAGTGTTGGTTTTTCTCCTAGAATAATCTTGACTATTTCAGAAACTTGAATACCGGCAACCAGATATAAAATTGATGGATGTACACCTTCAGTGCTACAAGTAGGCATATCGTCTTCTGCTAATGCAGGAAAGATACATCTCAGACAGGCGGTTTTATTTGGAATTATTGTGCAAATTGAACCTAACATCCCCAAGGCACCAGCATAGATAAGAGGGATATTCAGTTTAATGCATGCATCATTTAGTGCATACCTGGCATCTATACTATCTAATGCATCCACGACCATATCAAATCCCTTAACAATGCTCTCAGCAGTATATTTAGTAACAGAATTTGGAAGAGCTTCGATATCAACACTTGAATTTATTTGTTGAAGTTTTTCCTTTGCAACTTCAACCTTTACTCTGCCTATATCATTCTCTGTGTAAAGGTGTTGTCTATGTAAATTAGAAATTTCTATGATATCTCTGTCTACTATCTTCAATTTTCCGATACCCATCGCAGTTAGTTGTGTAACTACAGGATTGCCGATACCTCCAACTCCAACAACACAGACCTTTGCCTTCCTGAGTTTTTCTAATCCGACGAACCCTATTTCATCGAGCATTATCTGTCTAGAGTATCGTTGTAAATCCTCGCTCTTCAATTCAGAACCGCCAGCTACTGCTGGAAGAATATAAATAGAGTCACCATTGTTAAGCTTCGTGGCCATGCCATCATCACTAAAGCGCATATTTTTTCCGTTTATGTAAATGTTAATTAATGATCTTGGTTTCCCGTTCAAATCCAAAACTTTACGCTTAAAATCTTCTCCGAGCTGTTCTGTTACTTTGGTAAATGCATCTTGCAGATCTATGGCATCTAATGGAATTTTCTTTTCTCCGCTACCTTTCGTAAGAACAGAAGGGATAATGAATTCGATACTTGTCATTCTATTCTATTCATCCTTGTCTATGTAATCATCGCAGATACGGTTTGTACGTCTGGCTTAACAATGTCAAGTTTAGGCAATTTACTTATTATTGCTTCAGTAGATTTCAATCCGTTACCGGTAACATAACATACTACTTTTTCATCTTTTTCTATAAATCCATCATCAACTAGTTTTTTGAGTACAGCAATAGAGACACCACCCGCAGGTTCAGTAAAAATGCCCTCAGTTTTAGCTAGTGCCATAATTCCATCAATAATTTCATCATCAGTAGCTTCTTCAGCAATACCACCATACTGTTTCAATCTTTTCAGAACATAAACGCCATCTCCAGGGTCCCCAATAGCTAAACTCTTTGCTATAGTGTCCGGTCTTTCTACAGGAACTATTTCTTCAGTATTTTTCTTAAAAGCATCAACTATTGGAGCGCAACCATGTGGTTGTGCCGCTGTTACTTTTAGATTTGAAACGTCCCCAATAAGTCCTATCTCATGCAACTCTTCAAATCCTTTACAAATTGCATTTAGCATTGCACCACTACCAACGGGTATAATTAGATGATCCGGAACTTCCCAATTAAGTTGTTCAGCTACTTCAAACGCCAATGTCTTCGAACCTTCCACATAATATGGTCTCATGTTAATATTTACAATTCCTATGCCTTTTGAATCTCCTATTATTGAGGCAACCCTATTGGCATCGTCATAAGTCCCTTCTACTGCAACAAATTTGGCACCATAAGCTAATGCCTGTACAATCTTGACTTTTTCAATATCAGATGGCGCAAAAATAAAACATGGCAAATGTGCTTTAGCGGCATGAGCGGCTGTTGCCGAAGCTAAATTTCCAGTTGATGCACATCCGACTGCCTTGAGTTTGATCTCTCTAGATTTTGAAATTGCCACACCCGCAGGCCTGTCTTTGAATGAAAACGTTGGATTTACAGAATCGTTCTTTATGAAGAGATTCTTAAGGTTTCCGATATGTGTTCCTAAATCCTCTGCGTATTGCAGAGGTGTAAAACCAGCATGAATATTTACTATGCAATTCTTATCAGCAATTGGCAAGAGCTCAAAATAGCGCCAATATGTTTTATCCTGTCTTGAGGAAAAGGTGCCCCTGCTTAAATCGGTTGGAACATCATATATAACATCGAGTGGGCCAAAACACTCTTCACATATGTATTTGAATATTGGAGTATATTCAGCGCCGCATTCTCTACACTTTAGAAAACGAATTGAACCCATGTATACTCAACTATCAACAATTTGTCAGGTAATATAATAAATATCACTAATAGTAATTTTAGTATTACTTAATTTTTTTAGTCCAAAATTTTATAGGCAATAAACATCAATTACATCAAATATGGCAGCGCTTACTCAAAATTCAATATAATTATTATATAATTCTAAGGAATAAATTGTCAATTTTATTAAGTTTATGTTCAATAAACAGTATATCGAACCCATCATGGACTGACCACATCTCTCTACACTGTTTGTGTGTGCTTTTGCCATTTTGTTTTGCTCAAAAAAAATTCTTTTAAGATATTTTTTTGATCTGTCAAACCGCTTTTTCTCCAAACTACTTTATAGACGATAACTGATATCAGATACCATCCTATAGAATTAACAAGTATAGTAACAAGAAAACCTAAATAGTAACTCATAACTATACCTGTTACTGTACCGCCAATTAGGAAGGGAATTTGCCGTTTAATAGCTGCTATCGTCATATGATCCATAATTTATACTACAACTAGTAATATACACAACAAGTCTTAATAAATAGCAGGAACATGCGTCAGGCCTTATTCTAATTGAATCCTCACAATAAAAAATAATTGAAAAAAGGTATCGATCACTCGAGCAGTTTATCGAGCGTCAATTTCTTAAGTAGACTTTGGTAATTCCCTTTTTCTTGTACTCTTCGCGTGCTTGCTGGCTGTCAGTATCCGATTGTCCCTCTCCACTATATTTTGATCATCTTGATCTCTTTTAACTGCTGTAGGCCCATGCTTTCTTATTCTCTCAGGATACATAAGTTCTTTTTCTCCCTGTTCCCCTTCACTCTTATATTCCGGCTTATCATCATCGTCTCCCAAGCGGGTGTCTTTATCGGTGACTTTTCTAGTAAATTCCTTCACTTTACCCTTCAATTTATCAAATAAGTCTTCCATATCTATATAGATACATTAAAATATTTAAGCGGGGAATCGATCCAGACTTCATATTCCAAACATTATGATATCATTCTTCTCGTTACCTCGATAAGTACTGAAAGATTACCGTTCATGAGTTCACCACAAAATTAGGCGCACGCAATCAATTTACGACGTGAGTATGTTTTGCACAAAGGTAATCAGGAACATTGCATTCGGCATGTCTCTTATCGACGCAAAGTTACCGCATGTTGTGTGCTTTTTTCTCAGAGAGAATATTCTTTGTTACTGAAATGCATATCGATAAACTAATTGGAAGTTAGAATTTCTTGTTTATTTTTCTCTAAACTAAATGTGGTCGTGGTTGTCCCGGCGGATATTGATTGTTTCTAATAAATTAGATTGAAGATATATTTCTTCTTATGCAATCAATGTCGCGAGTTATTTCAAGTCACGAATATTTTTATATGGTTTTGATGAATCAGCAGGCTCTGTTGGCATACCTACCATCCTCTCTTTAATGAGTCTTACCCTGTCTATTGGTGATCCAGTCTGATCATTTTCTGGTGGCTCTTCTCCATATAGGAATTTATCATGTATTTCTTCTTCGTTACTACTTAACCATAGTGATTTGCCATCATATGCGTCGGCTTCATTTTTGGGTATCCAAAATGATTTTTTTCTGACGCTTCCTTTTTGTATTTTGAAATGATTATCAGATATTCTTTTGATTTGTCCAAGTGTTTTACCGTCCTTAGACTTTACTTTCTTATCCTTAATCTCGATCCATAAGACAGTTGGTCCTGCTATATTTTCTTCAGGCAATGTATAATAATGATCAACATTTGATATAACGGTATGTGTTCTGATGTTGATAAAACAGTTAAATCCAATATTGCATACATTAGTGTACAAAATCATGTCGAAGGTAAAGATTTCTGGAAAAAAAATGATAAATAAAAGTGTAAAGTCAATTGATGGTAAAGACCTGGGTAAAATAAAAAATATTACCGCTGATTATGCAGAACTAAAACACGGCAGTACTCACTACTTTATTCCCAAACTACACCTAAAGGAATTTGATAAAGAAGACCTGTACGTATTACAAACAAAAGACGAAATCAAAGACAAATATGAAAGAGAAGATCCACCATTACCGTCTGAGATTAAGGAAGGCGAACGTTCAGGACAAGGACATGCGGGTTACCATGAAGTAATACCATTTATGGCAAAGGAACCGGATTTGCAATTTAAGGGAAAAGAATCCGGAGATGTTTTAACAATACCTTGGGAAGATGTAATACATAAGCACGTTAGGACGGTTGATAATGTAGATATTGGTGATGTAGACAGGGTCGGAAACGAATTCATTGTAGTAAGGGAGGGTGTTGCAAACATTCACTTGTATTATATTCCAAAGCAGTATATTACCAACTATGACGGAAGCTCTTTGTGGATTGACGTAACTAGCGGATTAGTAAGCCCCAAATTCGAACGAGAAGATGAACCAACTCAGGAAGAAATTGAAATGTTACTTAATGAGGTGCCTGATGAGACCTGATAGATTTCACTTGTGTTCATAGTCGAAAAATTTAGCGATTATTGAACCATCACTGAGAAATTCTTCAGGGTTTCGATTGTTCTCTGTTGCCTATTAGATGTGTCTATTGTTAAATTATCAATTGCCTTTTCATATTCTTGTTGTAAGGGTTATTCTGATGTTCTAACGTAGTGCGGATCATTGACTTTCAAGTGGTGGCCCTCTAGCAACCATCTTAATTCAGTCTTTACATCGGCTTCTATTAGTTGCGTAGTAGAGAACTTTCTAAAACCATGTGCAACAAGAACGTCTTTTCTAATCGTGGCCGGTCTTTTTCCTGTCCCCGCTAAAACTTCTTTCTGTCTTAATCCTGCACGCTGAGCAAGATCTATCAATTTCTTGGATATTGTTTGTGGCTTTATTTGCTGACATTTTGATATCGAAAACTGGTCGTTAAGTCAAATTGTTCTCTGATTAAAAAGGAGTCTTGGGTTAATTTCTCACCATATCTAATACGCATATTTAGATATTCGTCTATTGCTTTGGAACATTCGGGGGTTGTAAAAGTAACATATTCATCTTTAAAACCCTCGTAAACTGTGATTTTACAAATTCCACCAGGGTAATTAGATTCATCTGATTCAATCCTATCTAAATTCCTTAATCTTAATTCAGGTATGGCTCCTACTCTCATACCAGTAGAAGCTAATAACAGTATAACGGCACGCATTCTTTCATCTGGTATATCTAATAATCTGTGAATCTCCTCATGTGTATACCCCTATCCTTTTTTGATCTCCTAAACTTCGGCAAATACTGATTTATTTCATCTGTATTTAAAATCACGTGATTTATTTTATAGTATTTGCATTTGGCAGAAATATAGTAGTGAATTGCAGTAAATCCCTTTCCTTCTTTCTTCTTGGATATTACAAAATTAATTATATGCTCCTCTATCTTCCTATGGTCTGTTGAACGATCACATTCAATAAATTTATTTGAACCTGGGAATTCAAAATATTTATTCAAATATACTAAATACACTCTCTTAGTTTGTTCAGACTTGATAGACTGTAGGAATACTTTCAATTTTGGTTCTAAATTTATTTTTTAGTCTGATTTTGTACTAATTTCTGCATAATTCTACGATATTTCTATGCAACCAGAAGTAATAAAGGTAGTATATGCTCCATAAATCGTCAATTTTATTGAGGATATAACCTATTGTGGAAACATGACCTATTTCCTGTATGGCATGCTGGATTTTTTGAATCTACCAGATAAATTACTGAATCATGATCACAATCAACTAGGATATCCTTCACTTCTTGGATATTTCCAGATTCTTCTCCTTTCATCCAGAGTTTTTTACGAGAAATGCTCCAAAACGAGGCATTTCCTGTCTTGACTGTATTTTCGATTGCATTTCTATTTGCATAGGCAAGCATCAAAATATCTTTAGTTTTAATATCTTGAACTACTACCGGGATAAGCCCATTTCTCTTCACAAAATCTAGTTTATCTATGAACTTATCATGAATCTTCATTAGCATTCGTTCTTAACCTACAAGATAATTCTTGTTATGTATTGAATATAAGTTTAGTACCTCATAAATTTCAGATAGTTCTCCTGTATGACGACCATGGCTGGAATCTGACATTCTCATTGAACAAAGTTTCAAATCTGCTTAAACCCGATAAATTCTGAGTATTGAATAATCGATAGCAAAATTGGTAAAGATATATACACTGAATTATACTTGAATACTAGATTTTCAGAGTTAGACTATCTTGAGTTAATACTCGTGCGATCATTATGGGCTAATAATAAAGCCGTGAATATTCCACGTAATTAATTTTATCTTCTGAAATAATTAAATCCTTGTGACATTTATCGCACAAAAAGTATTCGTTACTTGCAGGTAATTCTTTTCCACATACACTACAAAACTTTTTCAATACTGTCACATCTGAAATACTAATCTATAAAGTTAACTCTGTTTATCAATATATAATAGGAGTATTAGTGTTTCTTTTCATATTTTAATTGAGATGTATGTTATTTAAGAATCTGAAATTACCGTCTTTTCAATTTTCATCTTTTAATTTATTGATTTTCATTTCTATAAGATCAAAACCTTGTTGCCAAAAAGAGGAATCAGTGATATTAAATCCAGAATCTATAAGCAATGTTTCTGGTTTTTCCGATCCTCCTGCAGATAATATCTTGAGATATTTTGAAATAAAGGATTTTCCTTCTTCTAGATATTGTTGATAAAGTGATAGCACAAGTAAATTTCCAAAGGAATAAGCATAGCAGTAGAAAGGAGTATGGAAAAAATGTGGAATATATAGCCATTCCCATTTAAAATCCTCTGAAATACGTATTGAATCTCCAAACTGGGTTTTTAAATTATTCATATAAAATTCAGATATATTGTCTATAGTAACACTCCGTTCAACAATTTTCTTATGTGCTTCTATTTCAAAAATTGTAAAAAATGCCTGTCGCATAATAGTTGCATACATATCATCAATTTGTTCCGCCAAGAGAATCTTTTTCTTTTCTCTATTTAGTTTCTTGTATATTTCTTCATTAAGAAGCATCTCTCCAAAAACAGATGCGGTTTCAGCTAATGGGAGCGGGGCATGTGATACCAATATTGGTTTATTGGATGCGAACATGCTATGTATTGCATGCCCAAATTCATGAGCCATTGTAGAAACATCTCTCATCAATCCGTCAAAATTTAGTAGTACATAAGGAGTTCTTTGTGGAGAAACAGTATAACAAAATGCTCCCCCCGTTTTTCCATTCCTAATTTCAGAATCAATATGATTTTCTTTGAATAAGCGCTCAGTGTAGATGCCAAATCTTGGATCAAATCTATGAAAAGTATCCAGTACTAATTTTGCAGCATTCTTAAAAGTAATTTTAGGAGCATTTTTACTTGAAATTGGTGCATAAAGATCATACCGTCTCAGTTTTTTGACACCAATCAATTTTGCTTTTTCCATAAAATAATCGTGAAACAAATGCGCATTTTCTTTACAAACTGATAACAGTATCTCAACGGTAGTATCATCGATGTTATTATAAATATTCCTGACTGAAATCGGAGAATTGAACCCTCTAATAGAAATATTTTCATCTTTCCATTGAGTTACTAAATTTTGGTAAATATCTCCCAATACGCCACTATTTTTCTCATATGTCTTGAATAATGCCTTATAAGCACATTCCCTCTCTTTTGCTTTTGAACTCCTTATTAACGAAAGAAGTTTTTCTTTATTTGTGAAAGTTTTAATTACCTTCTTATTTGCTCGTTTCTTAACTAGAGTAAATTCAAAATTATTAGTCATTCTATCATAAATTTTCACGAGAGCACTTGGGCCTGTTACCTCTAGGGTGTTGATAATTTTCTCTTCCGACTCATTCAGTGTATATTGTGCAACTAGTCTTTTATGTCTTAAATATTCCCTATAAACAGTGGAGATGCTGTCGATTAATCTTTGGGAGTTATTCTTGTCAAGCTCTTTCTTGAACCATAAATCAAAAAATAAAATCTGGTTACTAATTTGTGAACTTAATTTTTCCGTTTGAAGTACAAGTGCTGCAGCTTCGTTGGATGAAGTATCGGCGGCGTATTTAAGATGCGCAAAACTATTCACGGTACTCAGGTCTTCCAGAATATTCTCTGTCTTATGCACTAATCCTTCAAAAATCGAGATGTTCAAATCTGGTTTTAGGATTTGCCTATTGGGTTCAAATTTCTTAACATTTTTTTTAATACTAGCAACAAATTTTTCAAATTTCTTTGTTGAGCGGTCATCGACTAAATCAGTAAGATCCCATTTTCCTAATTTAACATTTGAGTAATTTAACATTACTACTTTTCATCTTTAAACGGTACTTAGTCTTTAATGTTTTTCTGATCGTTGAGGTGTGCCAAGTCATTAAATACAGATTGAAACAAGTATATAATCACAATATAGCCAATATAGTTAATTTTGAATATAGTTATATATCTTAAATATGATAGATAAGATACCATAATGGTTTTCAACATAGGCATAGTGGTCAGGCTGACAATACTCAGTAATTGAGGTGTTATCTGAACACCTAAACTGATTAAAAATGCCATCCTTCTATGTTGAATGAATTTGGATTCTTTACATCTTAAAAATTATTTATTTTTCAAGTACTCGTTTTTCATTTGCTCTACCCATCCATTTTTCTTTGAATACAGCCTTTTTATGGGTCGTTTTTTGCATTCCGATAAGACATAAGAGGATATAATTGGAAAACAAATTGAAGAATCTCCATAAACTATTACATTGTTTCTATGCGAGGTCTTTATTTTGCCCCAGCTTTTTCCTTCTTGTATGGTCGCCCCCGATAAACCCCCTGTATCAGGTCGTGCGTCGGTTATTTGTATTACATAATCGTGCCCACCATCTTTTAATTTTAATATTTGATATAATGCTGGCCCCGTTTGTTGGAAAAAATTTTTAGGAACTCCACCCCCTAATTCAATACCTCCGGATACTTTACTCTTCCAAAGTATCGCTGTTGATTCAGCTATATCCAACATTACGTTTGGAAATCTTGTGACATCTTCAAATATCAAGGGCAACATATTGAGTCCTAAAGAAGAATCACTTATTGCAGGAATAAAGACTGGTACATCATTTTCGTATGCCGAAACAAGAAATGATTTTTCTGGATTTATTGAATTTTCATAAGCTGCTTTGCCAAGATTATGAGACAGATCGGCCGTCGAGTAAGGTTCAGAATGGCTCTTTTCAATTTTTTTTATTTCTCTTTGAATAATAATGTCTTGAGCCTGTAATGTGCCTACTTCTTTTATATATACATCATAGATTCGTACTATCTGCTTAGAATATAGGACATCATCGTCAACCTGAAAATGACCTTGCCTTACGGGCAAGTCGTAGGCAAAGTGGAGATCATGGTAAACATTTGCCCCAGTTGTTACTATCCAATCTACAAAACCATTTTTGATAAGAGTCCTGATTGTGTTCCCCATTCCAATAGGTGTTAATGCCCCCGCCAGGGTCAAGCAGGTAGTGCATCCACTATCAATCATTTCTTTCATGATATTTGCAGCTTCAAAAAGTCGTCTTGCATTGTATCCTGTTGATCCGAAAAAATGAACCAA
>Ga0184612_10001255_pt1 | contig 12236 bp, 12 predicted proteins | sample PLM3_60_coex_FD_133163 | JGI IMG/M metagenome (GOLD analysis project Ga0184612, IMG submission 133163) | Groundwater sediment microbial communities from an aquifer in East River, Colorado, USA - PLM3_60_coex | ecosystem: Environmental > Terrestrial > Soil > Riparian zone | place: USA: East...
CTCGGTCACGGACCTGCCGATCGTCCCAAAGGGGATCATGACCGCCGGCGACGCGGCGCGGGCCGTCGACGCGGGCGCGGCCGGGATCATCGTGTCGAACCACGGCGGCCGCCAGCTCGAGCGCTCGATCTCGACCCTGGATGCGCTCGCCGACGTGGTCGCCGGTGCCGCCGGCGCCGAGGTCTACCTCGACGGGGGCGTGCGGACCGGGGGCGACATCCTGGTGGCGCTGGCGCTGGGTGCTCGCGCCGTCCTCATCGGGCGACCGGCGATGTGGGGACTCGCGGTCGGCGGCGCCGATGGCGTCGCACGCGTGCTCGACACGTTCCGCCAGGAGCTTGCCGACGACGCCGGGCTGTGCGGCCTCCCGGACGTCGCCGCGGTCCCGCGCCATCTCGTCGTCGACTCGGTCGGCTGAGGCTCCTGCGATGCGCGTGACGGCGGTCCGCACGGTACTGATCACGGCACCCTGGACTGGCGACCCGTTCTGGCAGCCGGGCGAGCTGTTCGAACGGACCGCGGCCCTCGTCGTGGTCGAGACCGACGAGGGGGTCAGCGGCGTCGGCGAGACGATCATGGGCTACTTCTGTGCGGATGCCGTGCCTCCGCTCGTCGACTACTACGGCGGCCTGCTCGTGGACCTCGCCCTCGACCCTCGGCAACCGGAAGCCTGTTTCCGGGAGCTCTACCAGCGGTCGCTGTGGTGGGGTCGGGTCGGGCTGGGCCCCTCTGTGCTGTCGGGCGTCGAGATGGCCCTCTGGGACATCGCCGGCAAGGCCGCGGGCCGGCCGGTCCACGAGTTGCTGGGGGGGCCAGCGCACGACCGGCTTCCGCTCTACGCCTCGGGCGGAACGGGATCGTGGCCCCTCGAGCGGACGGTGGACCAGGCACGTCGCTACGCTTCGCTTGGGTTCCGGGGGCTCAAGATCGGGACCGGCTTCGACGGTCGGCCCGGCGGGTTCACGACCGCCCCCGGCGACCCGCCGTACGGGACCTGGTACGCCGGCAGCACCGCCTCCCGGATCGCCGACGAACGGGCGAAGTTCGGGGCGCTCCGCGAGGAGCTCGGGCCCGACATCGAGCTCGCGACAGACTTCCACGCCGTCCAGGTCCGCGAGCCGTGGTCGCGGCGCACGGCGCTGGACCTGGCGCGAGCCCTCGAGCCGTTCGACCTGCTCTTCCTGGAGGAGCCGCTCCGCTACGACGACCCGGCCGGTTACGCGGAGCTGCGCCTGGCCACACGCGTTCCCATCGCCGGTGGCGAATGCCTGACGGGCGTCGACGAGTTCGGCCGCTTCCTCGACGCCGGGGCGTTCGACTACGTCCAGCCGGACGCCACCCACGTCGGGGGCGTCGGGGTGACCCGCGAGGTGGCGCGGATGGCCGAGGAGCGCCACGTCGGGCTGATCGTTCACGCGGGGGCCGCGGTCGGCCCGGGGTTCATGGCCAACCTGCACGTTGCGTTCGCGAGCCCCAACGCCCGCTTCGTCGAATACGCCCTCGCGCCCGACAACGTTCGCCGCCGGCTGCTGTCCGAGCCGATGCGCCTGGTCGACGGGTTCGTGGAGCGCCCCACCGAGCCGGGCCTCGGGATCTCGCTCGACGCGGCCTTCGTGGAGGAGCACCCCTACCGCGCGGGTGCGCTCGAATACGCCTGACGTGACCGCCGAACGGATGTCGGAAGCGATCCGGATCGGGATCGCGTTCGATTTCGACGCAGCGACGATCGCGGCCCTGGGATCGATGTCGCCGCGCCTCGACCTGCGCGTCAGCGACCGCAAGGATCAGGCCGGCATCGATGCGCTGGCCACGATGGACCTCGACGGGCTGATCGCCCAATCGCTCCCGACCGATCGCTCCGGGACGCCAAGCCTGCGCTGGCTCCAGGTGCTCTCGGCGGGCGTTGAGAATCTGGTCGGCCGCGGCCGGGCCTGGCCCGCCGAGATCGTCCTCACGAATGCCCGCGGCGCCTACGCGCTGCCGATCGCCCAGTACACGATCGGTGCGATCCTGCGGGTGGCCGAACAGGTGGACCAGCGGCGGGAGCAGCAGCTCACGGGCCGCTGGCCCGACGGTTCGGCGGACGCCCTCCAGGGCGATCAGATCCGGGGCAAGACGCTGGTCATCGTCGGGTACGGCGGGATCGGCCGGGAGATCGCCCGGCTCGCGGCGGCGCACGGCCTGCGGGTATTGGCCGTGAAGGCCGATCCGTCGGTGCGCACGGACGACGGCTTCCGGGTGCCGGGCACCGGCGACCCCGACGGGTCGATCCCGGAGCGGATCGTGGGCATCGACGCCCTGCCCGAAGTCGTGTCCGAGGCCGATTTCCTGTCGATCACGCTGCCGCTCACCGGGCGCAGCCGAGGGGTCGTGAGCCGCGAGGTCATAGCGGCGTTGCCCGCGCATGCCTGGCTCATCAACACGGGACGCGGTCCGGTCGTCAACGAGGTGGCCCTCGCCGAGTCGCTTGCCGCCGGGCGCATCGGTGGGGCGGTCCTCGACGTGTTCGGCGAGGAGCCGCTGCCGACCTCGAGCCCGTTCTGGCACCTGCCGAACGTCGTCATCACGCCGCACGTGTCGGGCGCGACCCAGGAGCACCTGGCGCCGCTCGTCACCGAGAACCTGCGGCGCTTCGTCGCCGGCGAGCCGCTCATCAATCGCGTCGATCCAGAACGAGGATATTGAACCGATGACCTCGGCAACCGATGAGGGTCGGATCATCCGACAGGTCGAATGCTTCGTCGTCAGCCACACGCTCGACCCGCGAACCGGGCCGTCGATCGCGCTGTCCAGCGCGCACGCCTACGCCCTGGTCAAGATCACCGATGCCGACGGTCGGGCCGGCTGGGGCGAGACCTATCTGCTGCCGGGCATCCCGTCGATCGTCGAATCGGCCGCGGAGGTCGTGATCGGACGGTCGGCCATCGACCTCCGCGCCCTGTCGCGCGACCTTCGCTGGGCGGTCGAGCACCCGTATGCCGTATCGGCCGTCAACATCGCGCTCGAGGACCTCCGCGCGCGGCAGCTCGGCGTGTCGGTCGCGGCCTCGTTCGGGGGCGCGGCGCGCTCCCGCGTCCGCGCCTACGCGGCAAGCGGCGGCTATGTCGAGGGCGTCGATCCGGCCCTGACCTGGCCCGGCGAAGTCGAGCGGATCCGGGCCGCCGGGTTCACCGCCATGAAATTCAGGGTGGGTCGCTACCCGGTCGCGCACGAAGCGCGCCTGCTCGAGAAGCTCCGCGACGAGGTTCCGGACGACTTCCAGATGATGGCCGACGGGAATGCGGGCTACACCTTCCCGCGCGCGATCGAGATGGGAGCCATCCTCGACCGCCTGGGGTTCATCTGGTTCGAGGAGCCGGTTCACCAGCGCCTGGGCTATCAGGGCTACGAGCGGCTCGCCGCCGCCCTCGATATCGCGTTGGCCGGTGGCGAGATCGTCGATACGCGGAGCGGCGCGATCGACCTGCTAGCTCGCGGCGCGGTCGACATCATCCAGCCCGAACCGGTCATCTGCGGCGGCATCGCCGAGACGCTGTGGATCGCCGACCTCGCCGCCGTCCATTCGATCCCGGCCATGCCTCACACGTCGAACAACGCGATCGGCATCGCGGCCGCGGCGCAGGTCCTGGCCTGCCTGCCCGACCCGAACCGCTCGCCGGCCTCGGATGAGCTGTACCTGGAATACGGGGTCGATGACAACCCGCACCGGACCGGGCTCCTGGCGACGCCGCTCCAGTTCGACGGCGGCTGGGTCACGATCCCCGACGGTCCGGGGCTGGGCGTCGAGGTCGACGAGCCCTATCTGCGACGACACGCCGTCGAGACCCGGCTGGTCGGCGCCGCGGGCGCGCGGTCGGGATGACCCAGTCCGAGGCGGCATTCGCGGTGGCGATCTCGCTCCTGGGTCGGCTGCCCGGGGCGCGTCTCCAGGTCGATCCAGACCTGACCTGGTTGGCCTCGGGCCGCCCTCTGGCCAGTCTCAACCACGTCTATGACGTGGCCCTGGACGGTGATCCGGCCGCGATCGACGCCCGCATCGGGGCCGTCCAGGCGGCCGTCTCGGGTGGGGGAGCGCTGCCCGTGACGTGGTGGATCGGTCCCGCCACGACCCCGGCCGACCTCGGGTCGCGCCTGCGATCCGTGGGGCTGACGGAGGCGGAGCCGGAGTTCGGGATGGTCATCGGAGTCGACGGACTGCCGCCGCCGGCGGGCGACGTCGAAGAGGTGGGGGCAGCGGGTCTGGACGAGTGGCTCGATGTGATGGCCCGCTCGTACGGCTGGTCCGATCCGCGCGCGATCGCGGCCTGGACCGAGCTCTATGGTGCCGCGTTCGGAGACGCCGGCCCACCGTGGTGGCACGTGGTCGTGCGAGATGGTGGCATGGCCGTCGCGTGTGCCTCGCTCTTCCCCGCCGGCGAGGGCGCCTTCGTCACCAACGTCGGGACCGTCCCCGAGGCCCGCGGCGTCGGCCACGGCACGACGGCCACGCTGGCGGTCATGGCGATCGCCCGACGCCTCGGCTACCGGACGGCGAGTCTCACCGCATCGCTCATGGGTCGCGGGGTCTACGCGCGGATCGGGTTCCGCGAGGAAGCGCGGCTCGAGCGATTCGTATCGGCCGGCCGCTGATGGGGCCGGCGGCCTCGGCTGTCTCTCTCGCTCTCGGCGCGACGCTTTCCCGCGACGCGCCCCCTCGATCGTCGATCCCCATCCATGTCCGTGCAAGCGGCCGCGGTCGTCGGCGGCCCGGAACCGGAGGTAGCCATGGCGTCCGTCAACCCGCTGCTCGAACTCTGGCGGTCGGGCAAACCGAGCCTCGGCGGCTGGCTCACGACCGCGGACCCGCAGATCGTCGAGTATCTCGCCAGTTGCGGGTTCGACGAGGTCTGCATCGACCAGCAGCACGGCCTTGCCGACCGAACCACGCTGGCCGGATGCTTCCGCGCGATCGAATTGCGCGGCGCCGCGCCGACGACCCGGGTCCCGGCCAACGACTTTGCTGAGATCGGCCATGCCCTCGACGTGGGTGCCGTGGCGATCATCGTCCCGATGGTCGGCACCCCGGAGGAGGCCGCCCATGCGGCCGCGGCATGCCATTACCCGCCTCGTGGCGGTCGCTCGGTCGGGCCGTTGCGTGGTGCGCTGGCGCGGGCTTCGAAGCGGCTGGAGGCGCTCGATGAAGCGGCCTGTGTCGTCATGGTCGAGACCGCGGAGGGTCTGGCCAACGTGGACGCCATCGCTGCCACGCCGGGCGTCGACGCGGTCTACATCGGCCCCGGCGACCTGGGTCTCGGACTCGGGATGTCCGCCTGGTCGGAGGACTGGACGGCGGAGGAGGCGAGGATCCATGCCGAGGCGGTCGCGACGATCCTGGCCGCCTGCCGCCGCCACGGCGTGGCGCCCGGGATCCACACCGGAGACGGGGTGACCGCGCGCCGCTACCTCGACCAGGGCTTCCTGATGGTGACCGTCGCCAACGAGCTCGGCCTGATCACCATGGGCGGGCGCGCGCAACTCGACCTGGCGCGCGGGACAGCCGCGGGCTGACCAGGACGTCTCCCGGCCGTTCGGTGCGCCGCCCACTTCGAGCGTGGGAAGAACCGCCCGTTCGATCGATGGATGCAAGGCAAAGGTGGCATCTGAATGTCCTGTATTCCAGCACCTCCATGCCAACCTAGGGAGCTCGCGAACGGATTGTCGGGGGCTACTTATCGCCTTACGGTTTACAGGGCCTGAACCGCCCGATTTGCTGACCATGACAGGCTCGGCGAAGGAACGTGCGTCGATGATTCGGAAGAAGCTGGTCGATGTTTGCCTGGCTGCGACGGTGTTGCTGCTCACCCCGTTGAGCGCTTGGGCCGATGACTTTGGATCCGAAGGGAACCCTGGTGTCAACGGCAGCGGTGTGTGGCTCATTGGGACGACAACGTGGGACGTCGCCCGTCGGAATCTCACGGCTGCCTACAGCAATGGGGTTGGGGCGTCCCTGAATGCGTCGTACTAGCCCACGGTCCTACTGGTCCAACTGTGGACCCCTGGGTCTTGTGCTGCGCAATACGAGCTCTGCGTCTATGACGAGGACTACGGAAACAACGGCTTGAACGGTTGGAACTCCTGTGTGGGCGTGACCAACGAACCGGACCCGGCTCAGACGTGCACCCAACAGTGGGTGAGAATCAACCTGCACTACAGCCGTCCCGCCCAGCGAATCGCCTGTCACGAAATGGGCCATAGCGTTGGTCTACGTCACAGTGACGACCAAGCATCGTGCATGAAGCCGACCATTCTTGGTGGCAACTCTCAATTACTCACCACGCACGACAAGTCTCATCTGGACAGCTGGTACGGCTGAACACGTGGTCCCAGACAGCAATTCTCCGGCTTAGGGAGTGGAGTCCAAGGTGGCATCAAGTCGACGACGATCAATGTCGAGTTTGCGGGCCGATCGAGCGGCGGGACTGCTGGCCCTAATCATCGCGGCGGTCGCCTGCAGTGCTCAAAGCAGCCCGCGATCGTCGATGGCCTTTTGGCAAGCGCTGCGTATCGGGGGAGACGAAGTCGAGGGCTTTACCACACTTGGCGCAATGACCAGAGCGGCCGACGTGGTCGGTGTCGGAAGGATCGTTTCGTTCGACTTGGGTCGGATGATCCAGGGTGGCACACCCGAAGACATCGTCGGATACGGAGCGGCCAAACTCGAGCTTGACGAAGCGATCGGCGGGCCCGCTCAAGTTGAACCGATCACCTTGGAGTTCCTGTTGCCTGGCCATCCGGACAACTACAAGGCCATGGTCAAGGATCTGCAGGGCAGCGTGCCCGTCGGTCCCGTCCTTGTTTTTCTGCGTCACAAGGGTGGAAACGAGGCCGGACTATTCAGACTGGTCAATTCGCGCGGTCTCTGGACCTCCACGCCCCGGTCCGGGGTCGACGCTCCTCTGACCGAGGCCGGTGGCGTGGACTTCTACGGCCACGAAATCGGTGATTTCACGGAGCTGGACCAGCTTGTGGCCTACGTGAAATCGCAATCCGGTCCTTGATCGTGACGGGGCTCTCGCCGTCTGAGTTGACGCAATAGGTCCTCCGACGCACGCGATGGGCGCCGCCCAGGCCGGCCGGGGGACCGAGGCCGGGTCAGGTGGCTTCCGCTGCCGCGCCCAGCGGGACCATCCAACCCGGTGCCGGGGCTATGACGTAGAAGACCTGGACCGGGTCGTCGCCGACGACCTCGGTCAGATAGGTCCGGCCGGCCGCGAAGTACACGACATCGTTCGCCCCGAACTCGAACTCGCCCTCGTCCCAGGTGACACGGACCCGGCCGCTCAGGCACAGATACTTTTCGTCATGCGCGCCCAGGTGCGGGATGCCATCGACCATCTGGCCCTCGTCGGGATCGTCGCCGCGGAACGACCAGCCGCCGCTGGCACCGGGGTCGTTCCAGAACATCCCGGCGAACAGTCGTTGGGAGCCGGTCGACTCCGGGGTGACGATCCGCGCCGAGCGAGCCAGGGGGTGGTGGGGCCGCGCAGGGATGTCCCCCGGGTGGAAGACGCGCGGTGTGCCGGTCTCGTTCACCCCGACCGCTCCGACGACGCGCTGGAGTGGGCCCATCTTGCCGCGGCGTTTCCGACCGTTCGACCTTGTACCAGCCCCAAGACCAGCCCGCCCATGTACCCGCGATCATAGGTGCCGCCGGCGTCCGCACCGGCGGCATAGAGCGAGGGGATCGGTCGGCCGCCCTGATCGAGGACACGCAGGTCGGCATCCACGTCGATCCCGCCGAGGGTGAACGTGATCCCGGCGCGCACGGCGAGTGCCCGGAACGGCGGTTCGACGAGCCCGAACGGCGCCCGGCGCCGGGGCACGGGAAGCCGTGCCCAATCCCCGGCCACCTCCGCCCGCCCGATCGCCTCGATGGTGGCCAGGAACCCGGATCGATCCACACCCAGCCCGGCCAGCCCATCGGCCAGGCCATCGATCGTGTCCGCCGTCACGTTCGGGGCGCCGGCGGCCACCGCAGCCGCGAAGGCGAGCCCGACGCGCGACGGCGAGCGGCCGCCCAACGGCTCGTCGTCGTGGATCCGCCGATCCATGGCCAGCCACGCCCGACCCTCCGGCTGGCGCACGATCTCGAATGCCGCGGTCTCGTCCGCCATCGAACGGCTCTCGTCGAAGAACCGCTCGCCACGCGCGTTCACGAGGATCGCATCCTGCGTGTAGTACTGGGTGACCGAGACCCATCGAGCCGCCGGAACCGACGCCGGCAGACCCGGCATCGTGTGCCCGTAGAAGGTCGACATGGACGGCGTGGGCCGGCCGCCGGCGTCGATCGCGGCGCGCAGCCCGTCACCGACGCTTCGAGGGTTGGCCCGCAGGAGCATCGTGGACGCATACGGCCCGACGTGGCGCGCGAGGAGTTCGGCGCTGCCGCCGAAGCCTCCCGTGGCCAGGATGACCGACCGCGCCCGGATCGTCGATCGCCGGCCCTCACCGACCACGCCGGCCGACCACGATCCGTCGCGATCGAGCGCGATCGTCTCGATCGCCGTCCCGGTGCTGAGGCGCCCGCCACCCGACTCGATGGCCGACATGAGACACTCGGTGAGCTGCGCCGGGTCGACTTCGGCGCCCACCTGTCGCTCGCTGGCGATCGGGGCCGTTCGGGCCACGCCGAGCGTGTCCAGCCACGCGAGCCCCGGCTCCAGGCCCTCCACGAGGCGTCTTTGCCGGATCCGATCGCCACCGGGGACCCAGGCCTCCATGACCGCCATGCTCGGCGCCGTCCAGATCGTGCCGCCCGACATCCGCATCGAGCCGCCGGGCTCCGGCCCCTTCTCGATCATCACAGGGCGAGCGCCGGCCTCTACCGCGCTGGCCGCCGCGCACAGGCCGGCCATCCCGGCGCCGCAGACCAGGACATCGACCGGCTCATCTGGTGCCATGGCACGGCCTCGGTCTTGTCACCCCGCGAGTATATTGTCGACAATCGGGCGAAACACCAGTCAGAACGACAGCATGAGGCGCGACATGACGGTCGGGTTCGGGATGATCGGGGCCGGCCAGATGGCCCATATCCATGCGGTCGCGATCGCGGAGCAGGAAGCCGGGCGAGCCAGGCTCGTGGCGGTGACGAGCGGCACGCGCGCACCGGCCCTCGCTGCCGAGTTCGGCGCCGAGACCGAGCCGTCGATCGAGGCGCTCCTCGATCGGGGGGACATCGATGCGGTCGTCATCGCCACGCCGCACACGGCCCACCTGCCCAACGTCCTCGCCGCCGCGGCGGCGGGCAAGCACATCGTGCTCGAGAAGCCGATGGGTCTCGACGTCGACGAGTGCCGCCAGATGATCGAGGCGTGTGACGCCGCCGGGGTCTCGTTGAGCCTGGCCAAGATCTCCCGCTGGCTCGAAGCCATCCGCGTCGGGCACGACCTCGTCGCCGACGGCGCCGCCGGCGAACCGATCTTCATCCACGTCCACCGGCTCTTCCCGGGCTACCCCAACACGGGCTGGCCGCTCGATCCTCGCGAGGGCGGCGCATGGCTCGACTGGGGAAGCCACGGCTGCGACCTCGTGCGCTGGTTCGCCGGGCGCGAGCCCGACCTCGTCGTGGCGCGTTTCGCGTCGCGTCGCACGGACATGCCGGACCTGACGGGCATGGCCACGTTCGAGTTCCCGGGCGGTCTGCTGGCCAACCTCATCATGTCCTACGAGATCCCCGGCACCGCCGCGACGGAACGCGCCCATTACACGATCGTCGGGACCGAGGCCGTCGTCGACATCCATGCCTACGGCGGCGTGGACATCCTCCGCGGCGACAGGCGAGAACCCGTCTACCGCGACGAGCGCTTCACGGACGCGAACACGACCTGGGACGAGCACGCGCCGTACTTCCGGCGGGGCTTCGCCGCGCAGATCCGCGATCTCGTCGAGGCGATCGAGGACGGCCGGCCGCCGACCATCGGCGGCGAGGACGGCCTGGCCGCGGTGGCCATGGCGACTGGCGCGATCCGCTCGTGGCGCGAGGACGCCGTCGTCCGCCTCTGAACCCGGGCTCGCCCGCGCGCCGTACCCGGCCTACGCCTCGGGGGTCCGCACCATCTTCTGCGTGTTGTCATCGATCCAGTCCCAATCGATCTCGGCGCCGAGACCGGGACCGGGTGGCAGGTGCTTGTATCCCTCGGCGTCGATGTCGAGCGCCGTGTCCTTCAGCCCGCGGTAGTAGATCGGGTGGAAGGTCTCCGACCACTTGCCGTTGGTCATCGACAGCGCGACGTGCAGGTTCGCGAGCTCCAGCATCGGCTGGTTGACGCCATGGATCTCGAGCTCGTAGCCGAGCAGGTCGGCCATGCCGACGGCCTTGCGCAGCCCGGTGATGCCCTCCTTCATCAGGACGTCGCCGCGCGCGATGTCGAAGGCGCCCATCCGCATCCCCTCGGCGAGCTCGTGGACGCGTGACGTCTCGCCGGCGAGGATCGGGACGTCGAGCTGCTCGGTGAGCTCACGGAGCAGGAACAGGTTCCGGTCGGGGATCGGCTCCTCGAACCACGTGTAATCGAGGTCGCCAAGGACCTTGCCCGCCGCGATCGCCTGCGAATACGTGTACATCCCGGCCGCGTCCTGCATGAGCGGGTAGTCGTCACCGACCGCCTCGCGCGCCGCCCGGAAGCGCGGGATGTCGCGATCGAGCCCGTCCCAGAACTGGATCTTGAACGCGTGATAGCCCTGCGCCACCCGCTCCTTGGCCTCCTCGAAGACCTGCTCCGGGGTCGGTTCGATGTTGCGCGCCGTGGCGTAGGCGGGGATCTTCTCGCGGGCGAGGCCGAGCATCTTCGCGACCGGCAGCCCGACCGCCTTGCCGCGGATGTCCCAGACGCCGACATCGATGGCGCCGGCGATCCCGTCCGAGAGGTTGTACGCGTGGCGGTTCAGCCGGCGCAGCTTGTGCCACAAGGCCTCGCTGGCCAGCGGGTCCTCCCCGATGATCTGTGGCGCGTAGAGGTCGTGCAAGACGTGCACCATCGCGCCGCCGTCACGCACGTTCGCGTTCTGCATCGTGTAGCCATCGATGCCCTCGTCGGTGTGGATGACGTCGAAGGAGTACTCGTACCACGTCGAGTGGATGGCCTCGGGCATGATGCCGCCCCAGGCCTCGGCGACGTCGTAACCGATGACCCGCGACTCGATGCCGGTGATCTTCACGAAGCTCCTCCATTCCGTGCCAGCGGTAGCTCCACCCGTCGGGACTCGCCCGGGCTGCCCTCCGGGATCCGGTATAGCTCGTTGACGATGCCGTCCAGGCGGACCGGCCTGGCATAGTGGTTGACCTCGACGTCCCCGGCCACGGGGGTCCGGTCGCGCACGATGAACTCGGCCCAGTCGGGGGCGTTCATGGCCGAGAAGGCGAGGTCGGCGCGAGCGAGCAGCTCGGCTGGCTCGCACTCGAGGTCAGGGAACAGGATCGGACCGGTATCGGTCTGGTAGACCACGTCGCGCTCATTGGCGTTGATCGTCTTGACCGGGTATTCGATCTCGGCGGTGTACCGAGCGCTCCCGACGCGGTGGATGCCGACCAGCATCTCGTTCGCGAGGACCGCACCGACGATCGCGCCAGCGCTCTCGAGGCGCTGACCTTCGCGCTCGAGGAGGTCGAGGTGGACTCGTTCGAACGTCCCCTCGATGGGCGTCCGGAGTCGGTCGGATTGCGGGCCGGACCCGGGCGGATGGAGCTGGGCGACCATGCCGGCCCGCGCGAACGTCTTGACGTGCATGAACTCCTCATCGGAGAAGATCGGGATGAAGTCGGCGTTCGGCTGTAGCCAGAGGTCGGCGGCCGCGCCGACCCGTTCCGTCTTGCAGCTGGCGCCGAGGACCATCGTGTGGACCAGGCCGGTGGCTCGGTCGGTGATCCGGCAGCGGCAGTCGAGCTGCACCCGTGCGTTGTTGAGGGCGTAGGGCGGCTGGTGGCTCAGCGTCCTCGGCGGCATCCGGTCCAGGTCGATCCGGAACGTCATCGTCGACCGGGCGAACTCCAGGACCATCACGGGTCGGTTCCTCTCACGGCGTGGCTTGGACGGCTTCGCGGCGTCCGCCGGCGGACGACCGGCCGACGGCCTCGAGGAAGGCCATGTAGTGGACGCCCGTGGCAAAGTCCGTCAGACGGACCGGGCGTTCACCCCGGATGGCCGCGATGAAGTCGAGCTCCGCCGTCCAGCCCGCGCGATTCCGGTCCTGGACCTCGA